>ERZ773212.1121-NODE-1121-length-12435-cov-7.064620_pt1 | contig 12435 bp, 10 predicted proteins | sample MGYA00581005_ERZ773212 | MGnify/ENA primary metagenome ERZ773212 (study PRJEB29015, sample SAMEA2738154) | human oral metagenome | biome: human oral; feature: human-associated habitat; material: saliva | place: China | collected 2196 ... | reverse complement strand
TTTTTGATGTCTAAGTTTTTCTTAGCTAAGTAACTTTGTAATGCGATGAGACAGCCGCGACCAGTCGCTTCATTACGACCTAAGGAACCGCCTACTTCGATAGGTTTACCAGTAACGATACCAGGGCTCCATTCGCCTTTTAATGTGCTGTATTCGTCAGCGATCCAGCTCATGATTTGAGAGTTTGTATTTACGTCTGGAGCTGGAACGTCAGTATTAACGCCAATGATTGGAGCAATACGACGTACGAAGTTACGAGTTAAGCGTTCTAATTCGCGAGGGTTTAACGTTTTAGGATCAACTTTGATACCGCCTTTACCGCCGCCATAAGGAATGTTAGCGATAGCGTTTTTAATAGTCATCCAAGCTGCTAATGCACGAACTTCGTTTTCATCGGAATCTGGATGGAAGCGAAGACCACCTTTAGCACTGCCGCGTAATGTGGAGTGTTGGCAACGATAGCCTTCGTATACGCGAACTTCACCATTGTCTAGTTGAAGAGGTACTGCTACCTTTAATTCGCGTTCTGGATGACGTAATACTTCGTAATCGCTACGAGAGTAGCCGAGTTTCTCAGCTGCTACGTCTAAAGTGTTTAACATGTTTTCATATGGGTTGTAACCGCTCATAATTGCCTCCTGAAAATCAGAGTAAATTTATTTGTGTTAAATTTTCACATATTTATTGTATTCGACGTTGTATACATAATACCCTTTTAGTTTTTATAACTATATTCTATAGTTTTAAACCTTTAAAAGTAGGTGAAAATATAGATAAATACTGTGATTTTACTCACTGCTGCTAAAGGAGGAAAATTGCTTTAGCCTACCCACACAGGTGTATAAATTTGCTCGGTTCTTTCGGATTAATGTATAAAATTGCTTTAGTAGTTTTGGATTAGTGTATCAATTTCTTTTAGTTGACCTAGACTAGTATGTAAATTAAAATCTTTTACAAAAAAAAGAGCCCTTATTCGGAGGAATAAGGACCCTTATGTGTGGAATGATTTAATTAATCGATTGATTAATGTTTTTCAGCAGCAGAGCTGTCTGTAGTTTGGCCATCGCCCCACCATACTAAACCTTCTTGAGTAGGTAGTACTTTTTTGTTGAATACAGGGACTTTAATGCCACGGCGTTTTTGATCTACGTAGTCTGCAAGAGCTGCTACTGCTTGTTTGTTAAGCAATACGATAGCTGTTACGTTTGTAAGAACTAGAAGTGCCATGAATAAATCGGCAGCATTCCATACAAGTTCAAGGGATGCAACGGAACCAATGTAAGCCATTGCTACTACACCAATACGGAAGAGGTTAAGATAAATCTTTTTATCTGTAAGATGAGTAATGTTGATCTCGCCATAGTAGTAGTTACCAACTAGGGAACTGAAGGAGAACATAACGATGAACAATGCCATTGCGTATGGAGCCCATGGGCCAAGTTCTTGAGCTAAGTTATGTTGTACCAATGCAACGCCTGTAAGACCTGTAGTTGTGTAATCACCAATGATAAGAACGATGAACGCAGATGCTGTACAGATGATGAATGTTGTTAAGTATACGCCGAACGCTTGGATTAAACCTTGTTCAACTGGGTGGTTTGCAGTAGCAGTAGCGGCTGCGTTAGGAACGGAACCTTGGCCAGCTTCGTTGGAGAATAGACCACGTTTGATACCAGTCATCATAACGGTACCAAAGAGACCGCCACCAGCTGCATCAAGTGTGAAAGCATTAGAGAAGATGGAGTAGAATACATGCGGCAATTGTGTAATGTTAGTAATCATAACGTATAATGCTGTGCCGATGTAAGCAAACGCCATTACTGGAACGAGAATTTCAGCAACTTTTGCAACTGCACTTAAGCCGCCGAATACGATAACTAAGATTAATGCAGCTACGATACCGCCAGTAATATGAGCAGGAACATCAAGAGTTACCAAGGATGCTGCTAATGTATTAGCTTGTACGGAGTTGTAGATCCAACCAAATGTGATAGTAATAAGTACTGCGAATAAAACGGAGAAACCAGGGCTATTCAAACCTTGGCGGATGTAGTAAGCTGGACCGCCATAGAAACCACCATTAGCTAGAGGTTTTTTGTAGATTTGGGCCAATGTACATTCTACGAAGCCTGTGGAGGCACCAAGAAGAGCGATAACCCACATCCAGAAGATAGCACCAGGGCCACCTATTACTACGGCAATTGCGATACCTGCGATGTTACCAACACCTACACGAGATGCAGTCGTTACGCAGAACGCTTGGAATGAAGAAATATGATTTTTTTCTGTTTTTTCACCTGCACTACTTGCAATGAGTCGAATCATTTCACCTAAATATCGAATTTGTACGAATTTAGTTGTAAATGTGAAATAAAGACCTGCACCGATAAGGATGAAGATAATAAGATAATCCCACAAATATCCATTGAGCATAGATATTGTAGCGTTTAACTGGGCTTGCATTGAGTATCAGTCCTTTCTCTAAATAAAGCCATATAAATTGCACGCCTTTAGAATTGATTATACAACGAACGTATGTAAAAAAGACATAGTATTATGACTAAAAGCTATGCTAATTCAGTACTAGCATAGCATAAAGATTTTATAAATTAGGCAGGAAAACTTTAAACGTTCAAGTAATATGGGAATTAGAACTATATGAGAGAAATGCATAATACTGGATACAAAAAACAAAATCACAGCCCAAAGAGCTGTGATTTTGTTTTTTGTATGTAGTTGTATATTACTTTTGAGGATGACCAAATTCTTGGGATTCTTCCATACCTTGTAATAGTGTTTGTTCAGAATGTTCCATATGAACTCTTGCAAGTTTACGAGCTTGTGGGGCATTATGAGTAGCAATTGCTTCTACAAGTTGGCGATGTTCTTCCCATGTTTTTCTAAGTCGCCCAGGCTGGTTCATAGAGAAACTACGGAAGCGATAGGTTTGCTCGCGCAAATTATGAACAATATCTGCTAGTCGTTCATTTCGAGAGGCGCGGTACAGCACTTCGTGGAATTCTACATCTGCTGCTACGACAGACTCCATATCTTTATTTTCCATATGGTCGCCGATTTCTACAAGCATTCTTTCCAAGGTTTCGATTTCTTCTTCGGTGATGCGCTCTGCCGCGAGACCTGCAGCAAGCTCTTCGAGAGCTGATCGAATTTCAAATACTTGGGTAATATCTTTTAAAGAAATATTGGCAACATAAGTACCACGACGAGGAACCATAACGACAAAGCCTTCTAGTTCTAATTTACGAATGGCTTCACGAATCGGTGTACGGCTCACACCTAACTCTTCAGCGAGAGGGATTTCCATGAGACGTTCACCAGGCTTTAATACACCATCTTGGATGGCTTGACGCAATGTTTCACTTACAACTTCTCTCAGTGGTTTATACGCATCGAGTCGTATAGGTTGTAACCGTTTTGTCATGGTAAGTCCTCCTGTGTGCATGTTTTAGTAATGAGGGAGAGCCAATCGTGGCCAGCTGCTTTAATTTCCTCTTGGAGCTGTAATGCCTCCATTGGTTTATTGAGTAATACTACCATCGTTGGACCGCTGCCAGTCATGATGGTTGGGTATCCACGGCTTGTAAAGAATTCTTTACAGATTACAAGTTCTTCGTGATCTGGGAATAATAGTTCTTCAAAGGTATTGGCGCTACTTGTGAAAGCAGATTTTAAATCGTTGTTTTCCATGTGGCTTAATACGGTATCAATTGTTTTTTTAGTAGCTTTTGATTTGCCGTTAAAGCGACCATAGGCGGCTGCTGTAGGAACAGATACCTTTGGTTTAGCGAGTAGTAACCAATGTGGTTCTGGCGATTGTGTATAGGTTAGTATTTCGCCGCGACCTGTGCCGCGTGCTGTACCTCCTTGTAATAAAAATGGTACGTCAGAGCCGAGGGTGGCACCGATGTTTAACAACTCCTCTTGAGTGAGGCGTAAGTCCCAGAAGCGATTGAGGCCTAATAACATGGCTGCTGCATCTGCACTGCCACCGCCGAGGCCAGCTTGAATAGGAACACGTTTTAATAAATGAATGGCGGCACCTGCCTTACAACCTGTATAGGCTTGTACTGCGCGCAACGCTTTGAGCGCTAAATTGTCTTCGCCGTAGGTTACCAGTTTTTGCATGTAGTCTGGTAACTCTGGAGCACCTCCAGAAAATACTACGGAATGGTGTTTAGCGAAATAAATAGAGTCGCTAAGACGAATGGATTGGAAGATGGAATCGATATCGTGGTAGCCGTCGTCACGCTTACCCGTAATAGCCAGACCGATGTTGATTTTACTGCAACCGAGTTGCTCAAAACTTTTACTCATAATAGCCTCGTTCATAATGTACATAATATATGCAGTTTATATGTTTATTTTATACTGTTATAAAGTGATTGAAAATAACCATTAAGTGGTTTATGATGATTTTGTATACATATGTTGTTCAATTCTTAACAGTATTGTAAATAGCGTATAGTTTAGTTAGTTCATTATAGAATATTTATAGTGAAATAGCAATTTGGAGGGAGCTATGTTCGCCAAGTATAAAGATGTTGTGTATCAATGCCTTATGGTCGCCGTTGGGTGTGCTATATTTGGTGCTGGCATTGATGCTTTTGTATTGCCTCATAAACTAGTTAGTACTGGTATTAGTGGGGTAGGTTTGATTTTATATTATGTAACGGGTTTATCCGTTGGTTCTTGGAATATGATTTTAAATATTCCTATATTCTGGGCTGCTTGGAAGTGGCTTGGTACGCGTGTCGTAGTAAAGACGCTATACGGTACACTTATGTTATCATGGATGATTGATCTCTTTGATTTCCTACAGTATGACATGATTATTAAGGATCCATTGCTGAGTTCTATGATGGCCGGTATTACTACTGGTGTGGGCCTTGGTATTGTGTACCGTGTAGGCGGTAATACAGGTGGTCTTGATCCAATTGCTCTTATCGTTCGAAAATACTATGGCCTTCAAATGGGCTCTATTAATAGTGCCATTAACTGTGCCATCCTATTAGCTGCAGTAGGCGTTGTCGGCCTTGAAGCTGTAGCGGTAACACTTATTAGTGTGTATGTATATACTATTATTACCAATAAGGTTGTCATCGGCTTCAACCAACGAAAGGTGGCTTTCATCATCACCTATCGTACCGATGACGTTTGCGAATGTATCATCAACAAGGTAGGCCGTGGCGCAACGATTATTGAAGGTATTGGGGCCTATACTCGAACACCAAAAAATATTGTTATGGTTGCGGTTAACCTATTACAAGTTAATAAATTGAAAGAAGTTATTGAAGAAGCAGATCCAAATGTATTTATTCTAATAACCGATGCTCAAGAGGTTATTGGACAAGGGTTTACTCGACCTATTTTGCCAACTGAGGTAACTAATCAGTTGAAAGCACAAGGTACAATGGCTCAAGATGCTACTACTGTTGTGACTGATAACAAATAAAAACAACCTATAAGAAATAGAAAATGACAAATACAGATATATAAATAACATTTTTATTGAAATTGTTGTTCTTTGTCATCTTATATTAATTATGTGTAAATATAATGTTTTATGAATGTCATATACATTTTGTAGATTGCTCGTATCTGATTGTAAAAATATAAAATTAATAATTCCAGAGATATTCTCTCATGATGAGGTTAGGAGGTTCCTATGGCTCACAAATTAGCAGGTACGCCTGTACAAGAACAAGATATTATTGATGTGCAAACCCTTGTGGATGCTTATTTTGATAATGCACCGGATATTACAGATTCGACACAACTCGTATCTTTTGGCACATCTGGCCATCGTGGTACATCCTTAAATGGTACTTTCACCGATTTACATGTAGCAGCTATTACACAGGCTATCTGCGATGGTCGTGGGCAATTTGGCGCTACTGGTCCGCTCTTTGTTGGACAAGATACACATGCATTGTCTCAGCCCGCTCTTGTGACTGTGCTAGAGGTGCTCGCTGGTAATGGCGTGACGGCTATGGTTGATGCGGATATGGATTTCGTACCGACTCCATCTGTATCTCGCGCGATTATTCGTTATAATGAAAGCCACGATCATAAGGCGGATGGTATTGTTATCACACCATCTCATAATCCTCCAGATAATGGTGGTATCAAGTATAATGCGACGAATGGTGGTCCAGCAGATACGCTCATTACAAAATGGATTGAAACTCGTGCTAATGAATATGTGCGTGCCTACTGTGAATTAGAAGGCTTCAAGCGCATCAGTATTGATAATATTGAGCCAGACCGACAAATTCCATATGACTATAAAGGTTTATACGTAGAAGAATTGTCCTCCATTATTAATATGGAAGCCATTCAAAGCGCAAAGCCTAAAATCCTTGTTAATGCCTTAGGCGGTAGTGGTCTCGGTTATTGGCGCGCTATTAAAGAGCGTTATAACCTAACCATGGATATTATTAATGATGAGTATGATCCAACGTTCAGCTTTATGACCTATGACCATGATGGCAAGGTTCGCATGGATTGCTCCTCTGAATATGCCATGGCCGATGTTATTAAACAAATCGGTAACTATGATCTTGCTGTAGGTAATGATCCTGATTATGACCGTTATGGTATCGTTAGTGCGGACGGTCTTACCTCTCCAAATGCATTCCTTGTAACGGCTGCAGATTATCTCTTTACAACGCGTGGGTGGAAGGATAAAGGGGTAGGTAAAACCGTTGTTTGCACTACCATGATTGATAAATGGGCAGCCGTCAAAGACGTTCCTGTTTATGAAGTACCTGTAGGGTTTAAATATTTCAGCTCTCTATTATTTGACGGTGAGATTGGCATTGGTGGTGAAGAATCCGCTGGTGCATCATTCCTCAAAAAAGACGGTACCGTATGGACCACTGATAAAGATGGTATGGTAATGGCTCTATTGGCCATGGAAATGTACGCTGTAATGGGCGCTACTGTAGATAAACTATATAACAACATAGTCGAAGGTTGTGGAGAACCACGTTTTGGTCGTATTGATGCGGCTTGTACGAAGGCAGCTAAGGCTAAATTGAAACAGTTAAATGCAAGCTCTATTACGGCTACAGAGGTCGATGGAGATGCTATTACGAATGTACGCACTACGTCCTTGTACAAGGATATGCCTATCGATGGCGTTCGTGTAGAAACAGAAACAGGTTGGTTTGTGGCTCGTCCTTCTGGCACGGAAGACTTATATAAAATTTATGGTGAAAGCTATAAAGGGGATAAAGGTCTTATCGCACTCTTAACGGCGGGCGAAGAAATTGTTACAGCTGCGTTGTCTGACGAAGTGTAATAGCCACATTGACTGATGCAGTATAACAGCAGCTGTGTTTGACGAAGTGGAACATACTGCTTTTACGTGAAAACTCATAAAGATTTCACCGTCTAAAAGTAATAAATGTGATATAATATATTAATATAGTTTATTGGATGCCCTATATTGACTATATAGTTTGTAGTGCTTAGAAAAGGTGATGTTATGAAATTAGTTGTTACCGTTGTCGGCGTTGACCGCGTTGGTATCATTGCTGGGGTTAGTACAGTACTTGCTAATCACGGTGTAAATATTATGTCTATTAATCAAACCATTCTTGATGGCGTTTTCAATATGATTATGATGTGTGAAACAAAGTCTGAGGATATGAAAAACCTTACATCTATCCAAGAGGCTTTGCATGCACAAGGTAAAGAACTAGGTGTTGAAATCCGTGCACAGCATGCAGATATTTTCTTGAGCATGCACCGTGTAGGATAGGAGGCACTATGTTATCTATCGACAATATTTTAGAAACGAATCAGATGATTCACGATAACAAGCTTGATGTTCGTACGATTACGATGGGGATTAGCTTGTTAGAATGCGCATCTAGCTCCGGTAAAGAGCTATGTGACCGCATTTATGATCGCATTACTAAAGAGGCAGAACACCTTGTATCTACAGGTGAAGCTATTGAGCGCGAGTTCGGTATTCCTATCATCAACAAGCGTATTTCTGTAACGCCAATTTCTCTAGTGGCTGGTGGTAGTAATCTAACATCTTATGTTCCTGTAGCAGAAGCTATGGATCGTGCTGCGAAGGCCGTAGGCGTTAACTTTATCGGCGGTTTCTCTGCTCTTGTAACAAAGGGGGCGACACGAGCTGACCGCATTTTGATTGACTCTATTCCTGAAGCATTAGCAACTACGGATATCGTATGTAGCTCCGTTGCGGTAGGTTCTACTAAAACTGGTATCAACATGGACGCAGTGCGCGACATGGGTATTATCGTTAAGAAAACGGCTGAGCTTACAAAGGATAATGATGCTCTTGGCTGTGCTAAGCTAGTTATTTTCTGTAATCCAGTTGAGGATAATCCATTTATGGCAGGTGCCTTCTTCGGTGTCACTGAAGGGGATAGCGCCATTTCTGTAGGCGTATCTGGCCCAGGTGTTGTTAAACATGCCCTTGAATCCGTTCGTGGTCAATCCTTTGACGTTGTAGCAGAAACTATTAAACGTACTGCTTTCAAAATTACTCGTGTAGGCCAATTGGTAGCACAAGAGGCATCTCGCCGTCTTGGTAAACCGTTTGGTATTATCGATTTATCTTTGGCTCCAACGCCAGCTGTAGGTGACTCTGTAGCTCACGTTCTGGAAGAAATGGGCTTGTCCTCTTGTGGTTGTCACGGTACTACGGCGGCACTTGCATTATTGAATGATGCAGTGAAAAAGGGCGGCCTTATGGCATCCTCTCACGTTGGTGGTCTCAGTGGTGCATTTATCCCTGTATCTGAAGATGCGGGTATGATTGATGCCGTATCTTGTGGCAGTTTAACCCTCGATAAATTAGAGGCTATGACATGTGTATGTTCTGTAGGCCTTGATATGATCGCTATTCCTGGTGATACAACGGCTGATACAATTTCTGCCATTATTGCAGATGAATCAGCTATCGGTATGATTAATAATAAGACAACTGCAGTTCGGGTAATTCCTGTACCGGGTAAAACTGTTGGAGAGGTTGTTGAGTTTGGTGGTCTATTAGGTTATGCCCCAATTATTGAAGTGAGTCCGTATAGTGCAGCTGAGTTCATCGCTCGCGGTGGTCGTATTCCTGCACCTATTCGTAGCTTAACGAACTAATCCCGTTTTTCAACCTAGTTGTTGGAGGTGTCTTATGAGTGATTATGTGCTCGATTATGTATGGGCCTTTGCTCTAGCGCTCATCATAACCTTTGCACTAACCCCGTTGGTGAAACGCTTTGCCGTTGCCGTCGGGGCAATAGATAAACCCGATGCCCGTAAGGTGCATCATGGTGCGATTCCACGACTTGGTGGATTAGCAATCTTTCTCGGTTATGTCGGATCGGTCCTCTTTAATGGATCTATCCCGCATGATCACAAATTATTTGGCCTTGTACTTGGTACTGTTATTCTGGTGCTTGTAGGCATTTGGGATGATATTAAACAGATTGAGCCAAAAACTAAGTTAATGGGCCAAATCATAGCAGCTGCTATTTTGGTAGCTTATGATATTCGTGTAGATTTCATCAACCTTCCTTGGGGTGGTGTAGTATACCTTAAATATTGGGCAGCTCCATTGACGATTTTCTGGATTGTAGGCTTTACGAATATCGTAAACCTCATTGATGGCCTCGATGGCTTGGCAGCAGGTATTTCCTTTATCGCATGCATTGCTGTATGTGCGATGACATTACAACTTGGTCAAACTGACCTCGCATGTATTGCTCTTGCATTAGCAGGTGCAACGGTAGGTTTCTTGCGGTATAATTTTAACCCTGCAAAGATCTTTATGGGGGATACAGGCTCTATGCTACTCGGCTATACCTTGGCCGCCATTTCTGTTATGGGCGCCGTTAAAACGGCTGCTGCCATTGCATTAGTAGTGCCAGCTATCGTATTAGGTCTACCAATTCTAGATACATTGTTTGCTATTGTGCGCCGTAGAATTAGCGGTCGTCCAATTTTCAAACCAGATAAAGGTCACGTGCATCATCGTTTATTAGCGCAAGGTTTAACTCAAAAGCAAGCTGTACTAATGATGTACGCTGTAACAGCTCTTTTCGGTGGCGTATCCGTCATCGTAGCTGAGGTCAATGCATGGATTGGCATCGCATTGGTACTCGTTATTTTCTTAGGTAGTATTTTTGTGGCTCGTCGTCTTGGGGTTATTACTCATAGTGATGCGGCTGGACATCCACTACCACGTCCTACAATTGAACGCAGCGATTCAGATGAAACTATTTCCTTTGATCGTGAAGAATTGGCAAAAGCTTTAGAGGAATCTGACGATTCCCATAAGAAATAACCATATGTGGGGCGCACGGCGCCCCATTTTTTCTATCCTACTATGTTGGAGGCAACTATGTTAAAAGTTATGACAATCTTTGGTACAAGACCTGAGGCTATCAAGATGGCTCCTCTTGTGAAAGCATTAGAAGCAGCACCAGATATGGAACCGATCGTAACCGTTACGGCGCAACATCGGGATATGCTCGATCAAGTACTAAACTTGTTTAATATTACCCCAGATTATGACTTAAATATTATGAGCCAAGGTCAAACGTTGTACGATGTAACAAATCGTGCCTTGCTAGGGCTTAAGGCTGTACTAGAAGAAGCAAAACCTGATGTAGTGCTCGTTCATGGTGATACTACAACTACCTTTGCAGGTGCTTTGGCGTCTTTCTATCAAGAGATTCCTGTAGGCCATGTAGAAGCGGGCCTTCGCACAGGTGACATTTACTCTCCGTTCCCAGAAGAGATGAATCGTAAATTGACTGGTTCTATTGCGACCTATCACTTTGCACCGACTTCTAGCTCTGAAAGCAATCTTAAGAAAGAAAATATCAATACAGATCATCTATATGTAACAGGTAATACTGTTATTGATGCCCTTGATACAACGGTACAAGATAATTATGTATTCGACGATGCGGCTATTAATGGCCTAGATCCTGAAAAACGGACAGTTCTTGTTACCACACATCGCCGTGAAAACTTGGGTGAGCCTATGCGCCACGTATATCAAGCTATTCGTGATTTAATTAATGAATTTGAAGATATTCAAGTTGTGTTCCCCGTACATAAGAATCCTAAGGTTCGCCAAGTGGTACAAGAGGAACTTGGTTCTGTAGAACGTGTTACCTTAATTGATCCACTTGATTATGAACCATTTGCAAACTTAATGGCTAAATCCTATTTGATTCTTACTGATTCTGGTGGGATTCAAGAGGAAGCGCCAGCCCTTGGTAAACCAGTTCTCGTATTGCGGGATACAACGGAACGCCCTGAAGCTGTTGAAGCTGGTACAGTTCGTCTAGTAGGTACTGATAAAGATGCAGTACACGCAGCGGCTCATGAATTGTTGAGCAATGCAGAGGCTTATAAATTGATGTCTAACTCCGTTAACCCTTACGGTGATGGCAAAGCATCTGAACGCATCATCCAAGCGTTGCGCCACGAGTTCTTAGGCGATCCTAATCGTCCTGAACGATTTGGTAAATAATATGGATAAGGATCTTGTGAAAGCCCTCGCTATGGCAACATCGGCGGGGGTCACACTGGTCTCCTGTATAGGCGGCTTTATTTGGCTAGGATATAAACTAGATGGATGGCTTCAAACGGAGCCGCTCTGTATGGTTATACTTGGTCTCATTGGGGCTATAACAGGTTTTTATATGTTATATAAACAAGTTAAGTAGTGAGGTATATATGAATCAATATGTAAAATTCATAGTGCGTGTGCTGCTGACTTGTTTTTTTATTGCCTTTTTAGGGGGCATAATACAAGTTTTATGCGGCTTAGAGCAGTATATATGGGGATGGATGTGGGGCATCTTTATAATGGTTCTTTATTTGCTTAGTCTAGCTTTGCATGGTCAATCCATTGTATCGGGGGATCCTTACAAAGCCGTTCGTAAAGCTCGCAGACAGATGATATGGCGCCTTATGTTAGTAGGTTCTTTAGTGGTTTTAGGTCTGAAAATTCCGGGGGTAGAGGCCGTTAGTATGTTTATCGGTATCGCTCTTATTCAGCCTGCATTATATGTTGTGTACTGGTGGCTCAGTCGTCATTTCTAATTCTAGATATAGTTTTAAATATATTTGCAATACGGGCTTTATGCCAATAATGCATTGTATACATTATACTTATGACTAATTAGAATTGTTTACCTCTCAACTGTTGATTATATATCTATAACGATGTATGATGATACATATATATATTATATTTATATTATTATAAATATATTAGGTTTTTCTTTTAGCTATGAAAGGGGTTGAGAACGTGGAATTACATGCGGGACACCATGAAGTCGTGCAGTGGTTAGGGTTGACATTTAATTTGGATACTTTAATTGCTACATGGGTTACTATGGCTATTGTAATACTGATAACAGT
>ERZ773212.1108-NODE-1108-length-12542-cov-12.889165_pt1 | contig 12542 bp, 8 predicted proteins | sample MGYA00581005_ERZ773212 | MGnify/ENA primary metagenome ERZ773212 (study PRJEB29015, sample SAMEA2738154) | human oral metagenome | biome: human oral; feature: human-associated habitat; material: saliva | place: China | collected 2196 ... | reverse complement strand
AGGGAGCAGGATACATTCTTGTTCACACACCAGATATGATAGTAAGAAATGGATCTACTTGCTCGATAGAAAGAGTAACGAATCCAGATTCCGAGTTTTTAAAAGAAGTGTCGAATCATATTCGTTCATATGAAGAAGTAGTTAACTACTTACCTAACCAAGTGTATATAGGAAATAAAACTCCTGATGAGCTAAAAGCCTATCCAATGCCTTGGTATGATATTAAAGACGAACAAGGTCAACGTCACGGAAAATTTGGACAAATTGTTCCTCAAGATGAATTTTTAGCTTTGATGAAAATCTGTGATGCTTTTGATTTAGTAAAACTATCAGAAGAGTTTGTAGCCAGTGTTCGTCCAAAAATAGAGGAAAACTTCAAAGAGCTAGCTCCTTTATTCGATAAATTAGAAGGAACTGATATAAACGATAAAGAAGATGATTTTGAAGCATTGGTTCACGAAGGGAAAGTAGTAGGTTATGTTAAAAAAGCTCACGATGTCGATGTGAACTTGAATGCTCATGTTATATTTGAAAATCTAGTAGTTAAGGCTTCTGGAGTTATTTCAGCTTTAGAATTACTTCGTAGTTACAAAATAAACCCAGAAGATATTGATTATGTAGTTGAATGTTCTGAAGAAGCATGTGGAGATATTAATCAACGTGGTGGTGGTAACTTCGCAAAATCTATAGCCGAGGTTGTAGGATTGGTTAATGCTACTGGTTCTGACCTTAGAGGTTTTTGTGCAGCGCCAACTCATGCCCTAATAAGTGCTTCAGCTTTAGTAAAATCTGGTGTTTATAAAAATGTTTTAGTGGTAGCAGGTGGAGCTAGTGCAAAACTTGGAATGAATGGTAAAGATCATGTTAAAAAAGGTTTACCAATTCTTGAAGATGTACTAGGTGGATTTGCTGTTCTTATCGGTGAGAATGATGGAGTAAATCCAATTATAAGAACTGACTTAGTAGGAAAACATAATGTAGGAACAGGATCTTCACCACAGGCTGTAATGGGAGCTTTAGTTGCTAATCCGTTAGATAAAGCTAACTTAAAAATTACAGATGTTGATGTATTTTCTGTAGAAATGCAGAACCCAGATATTACTAAGTCTGCAGGAGCAGGGAATGTTCCCGAAGCTAACTACAAAATGATTGCAGCTTTAGCAGCGATGCGCGGAGACATTGAGAAAAAAGAATTAAAATCATTTATCGAAGCTAAAGGATTACCTGGATGGGCTCCAACTCAAGGACATATTCCTTCAGGTGTACCATATGTAGGATTCTTAATTGATGATCTTACAAAAGGAGATAAAAATCGTGCTATGATAGTAGGTAAAGGAAGTTTATTCTTAGGTAGAATGACTAACTTATTCGATGGAGTATCTATTGTAATTGAAAGAAATAATGGAGCTGTAGAAGGAGAAGCTGCAGGAATTTCTAAAGATGAAATAAGAAAAATTATAGCAGAATCAATGAGAAAAATTTCCCAAGAAATGTTAGAAGAATAGGGGTGATACTATGAGTAAAAAAATTATATCAGAAGTATTGCTAGAAGTAGCTAATGCTATAGAAACAGGAAACTTTGGCAAAAAATTAAAAGTTGGTTTAACAACTTTAGGTAGTGAACATGGCTTTGAAAATTTAGTTCAAGGTGCGATATTAGCTAAAAATCCTATATTCGATATAGTTTTAATAGGTGAGGGTCATAAGGACTTCGAATCATATGAAGCAAAAGATGAAGAAGAAGCCCACAAAATTATGGAAGACCTATTAGATAAAGGGGAAATAGCATCTTGTGTTACAATGCACTATAACTTCCCTATTGGAGTATCTACAGTTGGTAGGGTTATTACACCTGCTAGGGGGCGCGAAATGTTTCTTGCGACCACTACAGGGACTTCTGCTACTAATAGAGTAGAAGCTATGGTGAGAAATACATTATACGGTATTGCAACTGCGAAATCACTAGGAATAGAAAATCCTACAGTAGGAATTGCAAACGTAGAAGGTGCGAGACAAGTTGAAAAAATATTGTTAGACCTTAAAGGTAATGGGTACAATTTTGAATTTGCAACATCACAAAGAGCAGATGGTGGATCAGTAATGAGAGGTAACGATTTATTAATGGCTACACCAGACGTTATGGTTGTTGATTCATTGACTGGGAACTTGTTTATGAAGGTATTTTCAGCATTTAATACAGGTGGAGATTATGAGGCTAGTGGCTATGGTTATGGTCCAGGTGTTGGTGAAGATTATGACAGAAGAATATTAATCCTATCAAGAGCCTCAGGGGCACCAGTCGTAGCGAACGCATTGAAATATGCTTATGAGATAGCAAAAGGTAAAGTTAATGAAATAGCTAAACTAGAATACAAAAAAGCAAATAATGCCAAATTAGGGGAACTAATTTCAAAATTAAAAGTTAAAAAAGAAGGATCAAATACTGAGGAAGTAAAAGTACCTGAGAAAGAAGTAGTAACTTCACAAATATCAGGAGTAGACATATTGGATCTTGAAGATGCTACAAAATTATTATGGAAACAAGGTATCTATGCAGAAAGTGGAATGGGATGCACAGGACCAATAGTTCTAGTAAATCCTTCTAAGAAACCAAATGCAAAAGAAATTCTAAAAGATGCAGGATATATTTCTTAATATATAAAAAAGGGTAAAATTATTATTAATTAAACATTAAAAATAGGAAGATAATATAAGTTAAATATTAATTTAAGTGGGAATAACTTTTAAATGATGTTTATTAGAGAGATTAGGGTTGTTAAATAATTATAATATTAGTAAATATAGTTTTGATAGTTTATTGATACTAAAATAGAGTATTACTAACTCTCTAGAGAACTATGTTAAGTAATTTAGCAATGGAAAAAATATAAGTTTATGATGCTCTAGTTTCTTTAATATTGGGAGGGTTATTCCTACTTTTTAGTTTATTGAAGTATGAGTTTAAAGAAGAGATGAAAAAGTAATTTGAATGAATAATGGGAGGGGAGATTGATGAGGATTTTTAGAAAAAAAACATTGGAAACAATACTTCATGGAAGCGATAAAAAAACTTTGAAGCCTACTATGAGAACCTTTGACTTAGTGTTATTAGGAGTAGGATCTGTAATTGGTTCAGGGATTCTTGTTCTTACAGGAGAAGCATCTTCTAAGGCTGGCCCATCTGTAGTGTTTTCGTTTTTAATTGCAGGATTAGCCTGCGGTCTAACTGCCTTATGTTATGCGGAACTATCATCGACAATACCATCAAGCGGTAGCGTTTATACGTATAGTTATATGACCTTAGGTGAAGTAGTAGCACACTTGATGGGGTGGCTTCTTGGAGGAAGCTATATAATCGCAGGGGCAGCGATTGCTAATGGTTGGTCCAGCTATTTTAAAAATTTATTAGAAGGCTTTGGAGTCAAAATACCTAGAGAACTTACTAGTTTGCCTTCTGAGGGTGGCTATGGAAATATCTTGGCTATAGTCGTTGTTTTACTGATTATGTTAGTGCTATTTAAAGGGACGAGTAGCAGTAAGTTAGTCAATAATTTTATGGTTTCTATTAAAATTATTGTAATAATTCTATTTGTTTTGGTCGGAATCTTTTATGTGAAGCCTAATAACTGGACTGATAGCTTCGCTCCACAAGGTCTATCAGGAGTTATGATAGGAGCTACAACAGTGTTCTTTGCTTATCTTGGATTCGATACTATTTCAACTTCAGCAGAAGAAGCTATAAATCCACAAAAATCATTACCAAGATCTATAATAATAACATTGTTAATATGCACAGCTTTTTATATTGTTGTCTGTCTTGTTTTAACAGGAATGGTTCCATATTCACAATTAGGAAAAGGAGATGCACTTGCGTATGTATTGGAAGTAGTTGGGCAAGGCAAAATTGCAGGAATAGTTTCCTTGGGGGCTGTATTAGGACTTTTAGCTGGGCCTCTAGCCACAATGTATGCTTCAATTAGAATATTATACACTATGAGTAGAGATGGATTATTACCAAAAAAACTAAGTGAATTGAATAAGAATGATGTACCAGGCTCAACGACAATAGGTGCAGGTATATTAATGGCTGTGCTAACAGGATTTTTACCGCTAGGCCAACTAGCTGATCTTGCTAATGTTGCATGGATTATAGCATTCGCGTTGGTTAGTTATTCAACTATTATAATTAGGAAACAATATCCTGATGCTAAACGTGGTTTTACTATGCCGGGGATGCCGTATCTGCCGATTATCTCAATACTACTATTTTTAATATTGTTATATGGTATACAGTTATCAACATGGTTAATATTCGGTAGCTGGATTTTAATTGGTTTAGTGATTTACTTTAGTTATTCTATGAAACATAGTTTAGAAAAATAGGTTATATGAATAAAATAAACCTCTAATATAGGATTTTCACCTAATATTAGAGGTTTATTCTTATAGAAATTGTGAATCATCTTCTATAATTTCTTTAACTTTTTGCATTTGATTGTCTAGTTTAGCGCTTATTTCAGCACAGAGTAATAGACGTCGTTCGATTTCTTTCTCTTTTTCCTCACTAAGGTTTTTCTTATATCTAAGTTTATGTTCTAAACTCGCCCAGAAATCCATTGCTATAGTTCTGAACTGAACTTCGACAGCAACATGTTCAACTTTATCTGATAAAAAGATAGGTACTTTTACTATAAGATGATAGCTTCTATATCCATTTTCTTTGTAATTCTTAATGTAGTCTTTTTCAGCTATTACAGTTAAATCGTCCTGTTGTTTCAAGGCATCTACAAGCTTATATACATCGTTTTTAAATGAACATATAACACGGACACCAGCAACATCATAAATATTGTTTTTTATTGTGTCTATGTCAAAGGGTAAATTTAACCTTTTTAGTTTATTCATTAAACTAATTGGTGTTTTTAATCTAGTAGAGACTGATTCGATAGGATTACTCTCACCATGTAATGAAAATTCTTTGTCGAATACATTAAGTTTTGTTTCAATCTCAAGCATAGCACATTCATAGTGCATAAATAATTCAACATAAGGTTCTAGTTCATTTATTAATAATGAGTTGTCATTTTCCATAGAAAATAATTGATCTGTTAATTTCTCTATTTGTGTTTTTTTCATATGTCTTTTCTCACTTTATTCTTTAATACAATTTTATCATAAATTATATGATTAAAACATAGTTTAAGTAATAAAATAATAATTTTTTTGGTTATAGGAGAACTTTTTAAGTGTCATTTTTATTTATTATTATGTTAAGGATAAAGAATCTGTATCATAAATAGAAATGAAAAGAAAATAATACAGAAATTTATGTAAACTATGATAATTGCCGATATTATAGGATTTCAAAGATATCTTTTTAAAAACAGTAAGGCTATAAAAATTCACAATTGACCTCAAAGGCTACGCTATAGGATTTCTAGATTTCCGGGAAATATTAACCGTAGACAGAGGAAATATTTTGAGATAAGATAGTATTATAATGTTTTTATTAAATTAAGATTATATAGGAATGAGGGATAACATGCGTAATAATAATTTATATTCATACACACAAGCGAAGGTAGATAGTTTAACAAATAATTTATTAGTTATAAAAAGAGATGGTAGAATAGTTAAATTTGATGCTGAAAAAATTTATAAAGCGATAGAAAAGGCGATTCATTCTGTATTTGGAAAAAATCATAGCGTTAATATTGATGGAATTGTTGATAATGTTATTATTGAAATAGGGAACAGATTTAAAGATAATATTAAAATTTATGAACTTCAAAATATTGTTGAACATACGCTACTTACTTTGGGAGAAGAAGCAATATATGAAGAGTATGTTAGCTATAGAAGTATGAGAGATATTGAACGTGAACGTAGTCTTGATATTAATGTAGCTATTGAAAAATTAGTTAATCGTGATGAAAATGTAGTTAATGAGAATGCCAATAAAGACAGTTTAGTATTTAATACTCATAGAGATTTAACAAGTGGTATTGTGGCAAAAGCGATAGGTCTTAAAATGTTACCAAAACATGTAGCTAATGCTCACCAAAAAGGAGATATTCACTACCATGATTTAGATTATTCTCCGTATCAACCTTTAACAAACTGTTGTTTAATCGATTTTAAAGAAATGCTGACAAAAGGATTTAAAATAGGAAATGCAGATGTAGATAGTCCTAAAAGTATTCAAACAGCAACAGCTCAAATGGCTCAAATTATTGCTAATGTGGCATCAAGTCAATACGGCGGATGTAGCGCTGATAGAATAGATGAGGTGCTTGCTCCTTTTGCTAAATTAAATTATGAGAAAAATTTAAAAATGGCTCAAGAGTGGATTGATGACGAAGAAAAACAAAAAGCTTTTGCAGATAAAAAAACGAAAAAAGATATTTTCGATGCTATGCAGTCCTTAGAATATGAAATAAATACTTTATATTCATCACAAGGGCAAACACCATTTACATCTCTAGGTTTTGGCTTAGGTGAGGGATATTTTGAAAAAGAAATACAAAAAGCAATTCTGCAAGTTAGAATAGATGGGTTAGGAAAAGAAAAAAGAACAGCTATTTTTCCTAAGTTAATTTTTGTTATTAAAGATGGTTTGAACTTAAAACCAACAGATCCAAACTATGATGTAAAAGAACTTGCATTAGCATGTGCAACTCAAAGAATGTATCCAGATGTTTTGATGTATGATACAATTACGAAGATAACAGGAAGCTGTAAAACTCCTATGGGATGTAGATCATTTTTACCTGCGTGGAGAAATGAACAAGGAGAGCTTGTAGAAAGTGGGCGTATGAACCTTGGCGTAGTAACTTTAAATCTTCCTAGAATAGCACTAGAATCTAAGGGTAGTAAAGAAGAATTCTGGGAAATCTTTAAAGAAAGATTAGCTATTTGTAAAGATGCACTAGATTACAGAGCAAAACGTTGTGGTGAAGCAAAACCTCAAAATGCACCTATCCTTTATATGCATGGAGCATTTGGGAAACGACTTAAACCTGAAGATAGGGTGAAACAACTATTTGATAATAAACGTTCTACATTATCACTAGGTTATATTGGATTATATGAGGTTGCGAGTGTATTTTATGGTGGTGACTGGGAGAAAAATCCTGAAGCGAAGGAATTTACATTAGACATTATGCGTTATATGAAAGAATGCGTTGATAAGTGGACTGAAGAAGGGGATTATTGGTATAGTATTTATTCAACACCTAGTGAATCACTGACTGATAGATTCTGTCGTATGGATACTGAGAAATTTGGTATAGTTGAAAACATAACTGATAAAGAATACTATACTAATTCATATCACTACGATGTTAGAAAGAATCCGACTCCATTTGAAAAACTAGATTTTGAAAAAGATTATCCTTATTATGCTAGTGGTGGATTTATCCATTACTGTGAATATCCGGTGCTAAAACAAAATCCTAAGGCACTAGAAGCGGTTTGGGATTTTGCATATGATAAAGTGGGATATCTTGGAACAAATACACCTATTGATCGTTGCTATAAATGTGGTTATGAGGGAGAATTTGAACCAACTAAAAAAGGTTTCAAATGTCCTGAGTGTGGAAATAGAGATCCGAAAAGTTGTGATGTAGTAAAAAGAACATGTGGATACCTAGGGAATCCACAAGCTCGTCCGATGATTAAAGGTCGTCATAAGGAAATTGTAGCAAGGGTTAAACACTTAAAATAAGAGTAATTATTGATAGGGAGTGACTCAAAAATCGTGATTTCTAGAAACAAGATTTTGTCGAGTCCCCTCCGGACAGTTTATTAGATATCTAAAAAGCTTTTATAAAAACGTATTTAGATATCAATAAACCACTGCGTCTATGAGTTCTAATATGAACTGTTAAATTTTAGGACTTTTTGGTCAGGTTCTATAATTTTAAAAGTTTAAAGAAAATAAAAAACTAAATCTACAAAAATAAAAACCTTTAAATTCTTTACATTATCTGATTTTTTTGATAAAATCAATACTGATAAGAAATTAGGAGGAATTCAAACATGGGTAAAATTTTTAAGGGTGCTTTATTAGGAGCAGTGAGTGCATTAGGAGCTTATTATTATAAAAATCCTAAAGAATTAGAAAAACACAAAGAATTATTAAAAGAAAATACTAAAAATGGTATTGAGAAATTAACTTCTATTATCAACGAAAAAACTCAAGAATTAGAAGCGCAAGCACAAGAAGAAAAAGATGTTGCTAAAGAAAAATTAGAAGAATTAACAGCAGCTGAAGAAACTGAAAAAGTGAAAGAAAACTTTGTACAACTTGGTGCTAAAGCAGAAGAAGTAAAAGAAGATGTAGTAGCCGAAACTACTGAGAAAGTAGAAGAAGTAAAAGAAGCTGCAGAGCCTGTAGTGGAAAAAGCACAAGAAGTTGCAGAGCCTGTAGTGGAAAAAGCACAAGAAGTTGCAGAACCAGTAGTAGAAAAAGTACAAGAGGTTGCAGAGCCTGCAGTAGAAGCGACACAAGAAGCTTCAGAACCTGTTATAGAAAAAGTACAAGATGCGGCTGAAGAAGTGAAAGAATATTTTTCACACGCTACTGAGCCTACTTTTACGAAAGTAAAAGGGTTTACAGAAGAAGTTAAAGAAACAGCAAAAACTCACTATGAAGAAAAAGTAGAACCTACATTTGAACAAATTCACGAAACAGTAGCTCCTGTGATTGAAAAAGCAGAAGAAGTAAAAGAAGAAGCTGAAGAATTTGTTGAAGAAAAACCAAAAACTACTTTAGACTCGATCGTTTCTTTATTCGCATCAAAAGAAGGAAGAAAATAATATAATAATATAAAAATACGAGGACTGAGGATTTATCTCAGGCTCGTATTTTTTATGTTAAGAATAAAAACTAGGTGAATTCATTATTGCTTATCATTCAAAAAGTTAGACACTATGGTCTAATTTTTTTGGTTACGCACAAATTACCTAGTCTTTCTTAATATTATAGTTTATCAGCAATTGCTTTCCTAATTTCTTCAAATTCTGCTGGTTCAACTTTTTGTGGTGGCCATTTAACTTCTAAGTTATCGAAGTTTGTATCTTTATCTTTGTATCTTGGTACAATGTGGAAGTGTAGGTGGAATACACTTTGTCCAGCATATTCTTCATTGTTTTGAAAGATATTAACACCATCGCATCCATATGCGTCTTTCACAGCATTAGCGATTTTTGGAAGAACTCGTCCGATATTAGCTGCTGTTTCTGGATCGCAGTCAAATATATTTCTACTATGTTTTTTAGGTATTACTAATGTATGTCCTTTTGTTATAGGGAATACATCTAAAAAGCTGTATACATATTCATCTTCATAAACTTTGTAACTTGGGATTTCTCCATCAATGATTTTTTCGAAAATAGTTTTTTCCATAATTTTACTCCTTTTATTTTAAGTTTTCTAATGTTTCAATTAAAAGATTTTTCAGGTTTATACTAATTTTTTGAGCAGTTTTTAGTACGTGTTCGTGGTCGTGTTTTTTCTCTTGTATTCCTGTTGCCATATTAGTAGCGCAAGCTAAAACTGCTACAGGAAGTGATGCGTGGTTTGCAGCGATTACTTCTGGGACTGTAGACATTCCTACAAGATCACATCCCATTGTTTTGAATGCACGAATTTCAGCACGTGTTTCAAAGTATGGACCTTGGAAGAATCCATAAACACCTGTATGTAAAGTAATATCTAGTTTTTTAGCAGAGTTGTGTAAGTTTTCTACTAGATATGGATCGAATGGTGTAGTCATATCGACGAATCTTTCACCTAGACGTGGATCATTTTCTCCCATTAGAGGGTTTTTACTCACTAGTGAAATAAAGTCGTCAAGACACACGATATCACCTTCAGTGAAGTTTGTGTTAATAGCTCCACATGCATTAGTTATGAATACTCCTTTTACTCCTAAAAATTTAACAACATATGTCATAAAAGCAACATCTTTCATGCTATAACCTTCATAAAAGTGAAGACGACCGTTTAATACTAATACGTTTTTACCAGAAATTTTACCAAAAGTTAGTTTGTTAGCATGTCCTTTAACTCGATTAGCGTGTTTATTTCCTGGGAAAAGTGGAATAGCCTCATAACCAAGTTCTTGTTGATCTTCAAGTTCAAGTGTAATACCACTTCCTAAAACTACTGCATAGTCGATAGGTTCTCCAAAATATTTCTTTATGTAGTTTGCAGTTTCTACAATATTTTCATAATATGTCATAATATAAATCCTCCTGAAAATGCTTTATCAAAAATATTATAGCATAAAAAATTGAGAAAATATATAATTTCTAACCTATTTATTATTAACGTTTACAATTTTTGGTGATTATTTCGAAATAAAGAAATAGTTGATATGCTGGATTGTATAGATTTTATATAATAAAAGTAATATTCTTATTCGATTTAACGAGGTATGATAGTTGAATTATTAGGAATCATAGTATTTTTTTAGAAATCTATTTAATGCTATTTACAATTTATTCAAATTTGTAAAAAAATAGTTGCAAACGCTTTAAAAATATTGTATTATAAACTTAGTACATAAAATTTTAGGAGGAAATTATGAAAAAATTACGTACTATATTTGCAATTTTAGTTGCATTATCATTAATTGTTGTTGGTTGTTCTTCAAAGAGTGCTAAGAATGATACGAAATCTGATGGGAAGAATGCCTATAAGATTGGTGTTGTAACTGGTGAAGGTGGAGCAAAAGATAAGAGTTTTAACCAAGCTAACGTAGAGGCAATTCAAGCGTGGACGAAAGCTAATGGTGCGAAAGAGCCTGTTGTTTTAGAAACGAAAACTCAATCGGATATAACTTCTAATTTACAAAATGCTGCAAAAGTGTCTGATATTATTTCTTTAGCAGGTTTTGAATTTGAAAAAGAAATTCCAAAAGTAGCGGAACAATATAAAGATAAAAAATTCATGTTTGTTGATACTTTTGTTGATGCTCCAAATATTGCTTCTTTAATCTTTAAAGAACAAGAAGCTGGTTATTTAGCAGGATTTGCAGCGGCGTTACAATCTAAAACGGGGAAAGTTGGATTTATCGGAGGAACAAAAACTCCACCGGTAGAGCGATTTGGTATTGGGTTTGTACATGGTGCTAAAGCAGCTAAAAGTGATATTAAAGTAATGTACAATTACAGTGGAACTTTTTCAGATACAAACAAAGGTAAAACATTAGCAGCTACTATGTATGACTCAGGTGCGGATGTAATTTTCGTTGCTGCAGGTAATACTGGTAACGGTGTAATTTCAGAAGCTAAAGAACGTGGGATAATTGATATGTCTAAGAGTGGAGAAATTAAGCACTGGGTTGTTGGTGTGGATAAAGATCAATATGAAGAAGGTATTTTTAAAGGGAAAGATAAAGATGGAAAAGAATATCAAAAATCTGCTATCTTAACTTCTGCTGTTAAAAATATTGAAGTAGCTGTAACAAAAATCTTAAATGAAATCAAAGAAGGTAAGTTCACTAAAGGTGAACACATTTTTGGTATTAAAGAAAATGGTGTAGGTATTCCAAAAGAAAATCCTAACTTAAGCGAAGAGGCAAAAACAAAAATTGCTAAGGCTATAGAAGAATTAAAATCAGGGAAAGTTGAAGTAGCAGCTACTGGAGATGAATTAAAAGCAAAAGGTTTAGGTACTAATTTAGAAGGTGAACTATAATTCAATTCTCTAAAATTATTGATAAAATTATAAACACACGGTTATTTTATGTAAAATCTCTATAAAACTAAATTTTGTTTTATAGAGATTTATTTTTTTATTGTTAATAACGTGTAGTAATTCTTCAATATTATAACACGTTAATTTAAAGTTCGTGAAATATAACTTAATTAAATCTTTGTTTTTGTAACATTTATAGAGTTTTATAGATAATGTGTAATATCTTTGGAAGTAGTATAATTCGGAAAAATGAAAACGATATTAATGTTTTGAAAATGCTTTACTTTTTTATACTTGATGTGTAGAAAAGTAATAGAATAGGAAAATTAGTTTTTTAAAATGTCAATATAACAACTTTTTATACTCCAAAAACGAACATTATAAGAAAATCTTAACATTTAATAAATAATTTCTTGATGTTTTCAAGATAATGTGGTATTATTTAGTTATAAACAATATACAAATACAAACAAAGGAGACTTTTTTTTATGAAAAAGATATTTTCGTTAATAGCAGTTGTTTTATCAGCAGCATTAATTATTGTTGGATGTTCTTCTAAATCATCTAACGGAAATTCATCTTCTAGCAACTCTGGATTAAAAATCGGTGTTGTAACTGACGAAGGTGGAGCAAAAGATAAAAGTTTCAACCAAAGTAACGTTGAGACAGTAAAAGCTTGGGCTGAAAAAAATGGTGGTAAAGCACTTAACCCAATCGAAACTAAAAACCAAAGTGATATCGCTGCAAACTTACAAAACGCAGCAAAAGCTTCTGACGTAATTTCATTAGCTGGTTTCTACTTTGAAAAAGAATTACCAAAAGTTGCAGATTCATT
>ERZ773212.1107-NODE-1107-length-12554-cov-3.263701_pt1 | contig 12554 bp, 13 predicted proteins | sample MGYA00581005_ERZ773212 | MGnify/ENA primary metagenome ERZ773212 (study PRJEB29015, sample SAMEA2738154) | human oral metagenome | biome: human oral; feature: human-associated habitat; material: saliva | place: China | collected 2196 ... | reverse complement strand
TTTTAAACAAAATGGAGATATCATCATTAATACGAGACATATTGATGAGGATGAAAATAGTATTATTTACAATGGAAACGAAAGTGGACGTTTAGATGAAGAATTGTCAGTCTTAGCTGACTATATTGTCGAAAAAGAGACTCCAAATATTTTTCAATGTAAAGATTTGACGGAGATTTTAGTGAAGCATCAAATTAAAGAAGTTGTGATTACAGGATTAAATGCGGAATATTGTTGTTTATTTTCTGCTATTATTGCTTCAGATAGAGGATATAAAGTAACTTATATTGAAGATGCAACTGCCAGTGTAAATAATGGGGAAACGTATGAAATGAAGGATTTAGATATTGTTGACTTCATTGGTTGTATATTAGATTGGTCAGGACAAGTAGAAGTATTATATCTTGATGAATTTGAAAAATAAAAAAAGCGCATTATAGCGCTTTTTTTATTTCAATTTAAAACTCATTGAAACTGGATTATGATCGGAATGTTGGAATTCGAAGTCGTGTGCTTGGACATGATTGAATTGCACATTGTCTGAAATAATGAATCCATCGACTAATGTCACGAATGTTTTTCCTTTTTGATAGCCTTCATCTAATGCACGAGCAGAAGGTATTTTTTGTTCTGCTAATCCTTGAGTCGCTAATGTAAAATGTTTCGATAGATTTTCTACTGGGAATGGGTGAGTCCAAGTTTGTGGTTCATCAGATGTTTGGAAGACTTCAGGACTTTTTCCAAGTAAGATATCATGATTAAAGTCACCGCCGACAATGACATAGTTTCCTTTTTCATATTCACTTTCCATATAGTTAAATAGTTTTTCTAGTTGGCTTTTTCCAATGGTTGGGTCTTTTGTATAAGCTGATAAATGAATATTAATTAATGCCAATTGTTTCTGATTTGATACGGGTAAATAACTAACAGTAAAAGCTCGGTCTAAATCGAAAAATTTATTAAAATTTGTTTCAATTGGTAAACTATATCGTTGACTCGATTGAATCGTGTATTTTGACATCGTTAGGAGTCCAGAGGTTGCTTTTCCAATTGGGTCTAATATTGGATAAAATAAATACGGTGAATCATAGTTTTGTCCAAATACCCAATTTTGCTTTTCAAAAGCCTGAGTGATAAATTCTACTTCATCAACATGTTGGGAACGATCTCCATCCGTGTCTATTTCTTGGAATAGAGCAATATCTGGTTGAATCGTTTGAATAGCATTTTGAATTCCTTGCATATTGTCTAATACAGTTTCTCGATTGTAAGCTCTTGAATATTTTCCGCCATCCATAAAGAAGCTATAGTCTTGAGGATAGGCTCAATATTAAACGAGGAAATGGTGTAATCTTTTCCAGTATCGAGGGAGTGGTCTGTAGGACTTGTAACTGTTAAAGGTAAGTTATCTTCTAAACGATAATAAGCTGTATAACCATAAATAAAATAGCCAATAATCACACTAATCAGTATGAGAAGAGGACTTAAAAAATAAAATAGTTTTCGTTTGAAAGATTTTTTTCTTTTCATAATGCATTCCTTTGCTTATCAATTAATTTCTTTATCCATAATTATAGCACGATACGTTAAAAGTACATAAAGGGATGAATTTCATTTCGTTGACAGTGCTTTCTATTTTGGTGTATAGTGGCTCTGTTATTAAGATTACTAGGAGGTTTTGTTATGGCAGAAGTAGAAAGCTTTACATTAGATCATAATAAAGTGATTGCACCTTATGTGCGTAAAATTACAGTAGAAGTTGGAGAAAAAGGAGATCGTATTACGAATTTCGATATTCGCTTTTTACAACCAAATAAGCAAGAAATGCCAACAGGTGTGATTCATACCTTTGAACATTTATTAGCGGATTTATTAAGAGATAGAGTAGACGGAATTATTGATATTTCTCCATTTGGATGCCGTACAGGATTCCATTTAATTACATGGGGAACTCCAAGTGCAGAAACAATAGCAGTTGCGCTAAAAGCAACCTTAGAACAAATTGTGAATGAAATTCGTTTTGAAGATATTCAAGGAATTTCAGCTGTACAATGTGGAAACTACAAAGACCATTCATTATTCGGTGCAAAAGAATACGCAAAACAAGTATTAGAACAAGGCATCAGCATCGACCCATTCGAAAGAAAAGTTATATAATAGACGGAACCATTGTCGTGAAGTAAGGAAGGTAAACATCCAACTTCACGTTTTTTTATTACCATTAAAAAAAAGACTTTCTTGAAGTAGCTTAAGTAATATAAGCCTTGTAGACTTATCAACTTCATAAAAGTCTTAATTAATTTTATTATTTCATATGGCTGTTAAAAAAGGAAAAAATAAAAAGGTCTTTTCTTTAATAGCATGGGTAATATTATATGCAAAAGCAGATAATATTACAGGTAAATTCGAGACCAAGGCTCGAATTTTAGCCAAGAGACAGCGTAGCTGGCTACTGGCGTCCTAATGCTATTAATGATAGACCTTTTTATAAATGTGTTTATTTTCTATTTTGTTTTCCGCTGTTTTTTCCTGTTGATGTGCGATTTCTTTGTGCAAATGTTTGTTGAGCTGGTGTAGTAGCTGCATTATTAGCACTTTTAACAGTATTTGTTGTATCAGGTAAGATAACTGAATTTCCTTGAGCTTCTAATTCTGCATCGATTTCAGCTTTTACTTTTGGACGAATGAATTGGTTTTGAATCCATGTTTGTAAAATAGCTGTTAATCCAGAAGTGAAGAAGTAAATCCCAATCCCTGCAGCTGTACCAACTGTGAATAATAACATCATCACTGGCATCATATATAGAGTCGCTTTTGCTTGAGCTTTTTGCGTTTCATCCATATAGATTTGGCTAATATATCCTTGAATTAAATAAATAGCCGCAGTTGCAATCGCAATTGGTAAAAACGTGCTACCTAATGAAACTCCCATAAATGTACTATTAGAAATTTCTGGAGAGTATAAAATCGCATTATATAAAGCACTATAGACTGGCATTGTAACTAATACTGGAAGACATCCAGAAGCTAATCCACCTGTTAATGACACATTATTTAAACGATAAATGTCCATCGTATATTGTTGAACTTCCATACGTTGTTCTGGTGTTGGATTATCCCCATAACGTTCGTTCATTTTGTCAATGTATGGTTTTAATAATGCCATTTTTTCTTGGTTCATTAACATTGTTTTCATTTGCTTAAACATCGTTGGCATTAAAATAATACGAACAACAATTGAAACAATCATAATTGAAATGACATAGTTTCCACCGAATGCTGAAGCAATCCAGTTTAAAATGGTTTGAGTTGGTACTGCTAAATAATCATAGACAATTCCATATGGTTGATTAGTGGCTTTGTCGATTTGTACACATCCAGAAAGGAATAGTACAAGTAAGCTCGATAGAGCTGCTAATTGAACTTTTTTTGTTAATTTCATGAATCACATTCCTTTATTATTTTCTGTCAAACACAATTATTTTACTTTATATTTCCTAGAATAGCAATGAAAATCAGTCGCAGTAGGATATTTCCGTTTCATTTTCATCACTAATAATAAATAGAGAATCCTTTATAAATCGGTTCATTTTCAATAATTTCTAAAGTTGATGTACGAATTTTTGCATATGGAGAAGGAGGAGAAGTTTTTACTCGGTCTACAAAAGCATAGGCCCTCTCAGGGGTATCCTGGACAATAATTTCAACCGAAGCATCGATTTTATTTTTTACCATTCCATTCATTTGTAATTGATCTGCTAAACGTTTTGTATAAAAACGAAATCCAACACCTTGCACAAGTCCCCAGACTCTTAGACGTAAAGTAATCATTTGAATTCCTCCTTTTTCATTATCCTATCAAAAATATATGAATTTTCAATAGATGAAGATAACAAGTTTTGAAAAAGTCTGGTATACTGTTCAAGAGAGGTGATAGATATGTATTGTGTTATCCAGACAAAAGGGGTCGATGAACCTTGGTGGATGATGGATGATTGGAAAGAGATGATTGTTTTAGAAGAATCATGTTCCACTCTAGAAGAAGCAAAAGAACTATATAAACAATTAGTAGAAACATATACAGCTAAATATCAAAAGAAACGTGAGAAACATTTTTCTTGCGCATTTTGGGATGAAAATGAATGTGAATATTGTGAGTCCTGTGAAGATTGTTTACAAATCTACTATGGAGTACTCATTTTAACACCAGAAGGAAAACTATATTCAGAAGGAGAGTAAAGTGGCTAAGCAAGAACAAAAAAGAAAAAGAAAATCTACAAAAAAGAAGACTGAGTCTACGATGTCCATTGAAATTGTAATGGCAATTTTGATTCTCATTCAATTTTTAGCCATTTTTAAATTAGGATTTTTAGGACGATTCTTTGCAAATAGTATTCGCTTTTTTGTAGGAGATTTATTTATATATGCGGGGATTATTGGCATACTCGCTTCCATTGGAGTATTATTCCGTGGGAAAATTCATTCTATTCCAAAAAAATGGATTGGAGTTGCTACTAGTCTACTCATTGCGATTTTTCTTTGGGTAGAAGTCGCAAGTTTTAGTAGTTATGTTCAAGAAGGCGGGCAGTTATTTAAAGAAATGATGGCTCGTTATGCAATTGATTTTAAAGCAAATGCTATCGAACAAAATTTAGGTTCTGGGATGATTGGGGCATTATTTTATACCATTACTTATTTCTTAGTTTCTCAATGGGGAACGTACTTAACGATTTTCGTACTATTTATGATTGCCATCTTTGTAGCATTTGACATTCATTTAAAAGATGTTTTCGAAGTATTGAGAAATTGGACAGCTCAAGTTCAACATCAATTAGAAGAAAATAAAGTGGAAAAAGCTTCTCGTGTTCGTGAAGCTCAACCAGAAGTTGTTGAAACAAAACCGAAAGAACCAAAAGAAAAGAAACCTTCTTTAATCGACAAGATGAAAAACTTTGTTTTTGATGAAGAGGAAGAAGAGGATGAGGATGAGTTTGAAGAAATTTATCCAGAATTAACAACACCACCTGTTACAACACCAGTTGTAGAAGAAGAGTTTACTCAACCAAAAAGAGAAGAACCAATTTCCCACAAACCTTTTGTTGAACCGACAGAAGAGGAAGATACGGAAGATTTAGAGGACTTTGTGATGAGTGGAGAATCAGATGATTCAGATTACCAATTGCCACCATTAACATTATTAAATCCAATTCCACCTTCTGATCAATCAGATGAGAAGATGATTGTAGAGAAGAATCTTAAAATTTTAGAGCGAACATTTGAAAGTTTTGGAGTAGAGGCAAAAGTGATGCCAAATCCATTAGTAGGGCCTGCAGTAACTAAATTTGAAATTAAACCTGCTATTGGAGTGAAGGTTAGTAAAATTGTCAATTTAAGTGATGATATCGCCTTAGCTCTTGCTGCAAAAGATATTCGTATTGAGGCACCAATTCCTGGAAAACCATATGTAGGAATTGAAGTTCCAAATAGTAAAACAAGTTTTGTGGCTTTTAGTGATGTGATTCAAGCAGCTCTTCAATCCCCAAAACCATTGGATGTTCCTTTAGGAAGAGATATTTCTGGAAATGTTCGATTATGTGATATTTCTAAAATGCCTCACTTATTAATTGCTGGTTCAACGGGTAGTGGTAAGTCCGTGTGTATTAATGGCATTATTACAAGTATTTTAATGAAAACAAAACCTCATGAAGTTAAATTAATGATGATTGACCCTAAAATGGTAGAGTTAAATGGCTATAATGGCATTCCTCATTTATTAACTCCTGTAGTAACTAATCCAAGAAAAGCAGCACAAGCTTTGAAAAAAGTTGTAACTGAAATGGAAAAACGTTATGAAATGTTTGCAGCAATGGGAATGAAAAATATCGATGGTTATAATGCTCATGTAGCTTCTTATAATGCGGAAACAGGAGAAGAGAATCCATTACTTCCATACATTGTAGTGATTGTGGATGAGTTAGCAGACTTAATGATGGTTGCAAGTAACGAAGTCGAAGATGCGATTATTCGTTTAGCGCAAATGGCTCGTGCAGCTGGGATTCATATGATTTTAGCAACGCAACGTCCATCGGTTGATGTTATTACTGGAATTATTAAAGCAAATGTACCTTCAAGAATTGCCTTTGCCGTATCCAGTGGTACAGATTCTCGTACGATTATTGATTCAAGTGGTGCTGAAAAATTACTTGGTCGAGGAGATATGTTATATATTCCAATGGGTGAGAATAAGCCAATTCGTGTACAAGGAGCTTATTTAACAGATGAAGAAGTAGAAAGAATTGTCGAATTTGTAAAAACACAACAAGAAGTGGAATATGATGAGACAATGATGCTTCCAGAAACATCAGAAGGAAGTTCAGATGATCCGGAAGATGATTTATTTTATGAAGTATTAGAAATGATTCGAGAATTAGAAACAATTAGTACTTCTTATATTCAACGTAGATTTAAAATTGGATTCAATCGTGCAGCTCGTTTAATTGAAGAGTTAGAAGCCAGAGGATATGTTGGTCCTTCAGAAGGAAGTAAGCCAAGAAAAGTAAACTTAGATGCTTTTGATCATGAAAATGACTTACAAAATCCACCAACTGCTTAACAAATGAAATGCTAGGATAAGTGATACCGAAATGTTAGAATAAAAGCTGACAAAAAGGTTCGCTAACCTAGCATTTTTTTGAAATCAGCCTTTAGATGGATAGTCAGGAAAGAAGGAATATGTTACTTTTATAGTGAGAAATTACTCTAAAGAAAGAAGGGTAGAAATGAAAAACAATCGAATTATCTCAATACTATTTATTATAGCGCTTGGGATGTTTTTAACAGGATTTCAATTATTCACGAATCACCTTTTACTGTATTTATTTGTTTTAGGAATTATTTTTGTAGGAATTGCCGTTCAATTGAAAAATCGTTTTATTCGCACAAATGGTCTTTTCTTTGGAATACTAATGATTTTATTATCAGTATTTTCTACATGGGGAATTTGGTTAGCAGGAAGTATTTTAATTGTTTATGGTCTTTCCTTTGGAAGAAAATTGATTAAAAAATATTTTTCAGATGGTAGTGAATGGATTTGGAAGAAAAAAAGATATGTTTCCGTTAAGCTAGAAGAGCCATCCGAGAGATTTGATACGCAAAGACAGGAATGGATTGGCGTCCAAAAAATTGGGAAAGATACATTTGAATGGGATGATATTAATATTAGTCAATTGATGGGAGATACGATTATCGATTTAGGAAATACGGTTCTTCCAAATGAACAAAACACCATTATGATTCGAAAAGGAATTGGGCGTATTCGTGTGATTGTTCCTATTGGGGTTGGCGTGAAACTTTGTCATAATGCATTTATTGGTGAAGCAAAGTTTGATGGGCAACAGTTAGAATTAAAAAATGAGACGATTACGATGTATTCAGAACGCTTTGAATCGAGTCATAAAAAAATTACGATTATCTCGTCAGTTCTTGTAGGAGAAATTGAGGTGATTGAAGCATGAGAAAGTGGTTTTTACGAATCTGTTTTGTTGTGTTTCTCTTTGTCTCCAGTATTTTTCTAATTGGTGTAAATGTTATTCATTCTTTATTTGGGATCGAGTTATTTGAAAAACTGTCGTCTAATCAAATCATTTTATTATTTTTAGTGGTGACGATTATTGTATTTGTCATTACTTTTATGGCAGCAAGTATTGTGTTTTTCTTACAACGATTAACGGATTCTGTGATTTATAATCAACTAGAAGCGATTAGAAATCAGCAATTTTCCAATGTAAAAAAATCGGTAGATGAAATTTGGTATCGTCCTTTATTAATGATTCGATTAGATACATTTTTCCAAGAAACTGCTAAAATAGCAGACATCCAGGAACAACTGGTTCAAAATCTTCAACAAATTTCTTCAAGACCAGAATATATTGGAGAAGAAACGAAGGAAGAAATTATTGAATTGGAAAGACATCGCATTGCTCGAGAGTTACACGATTCAGTAAGCCAACAATTATTTGCTGCGATGATGATGCTATCAGCTATGAATGAGCAAAAAGATCAATTGTCTCCAGCAATTCAGCAACAATTAGCATTAGTAGAGAAAGTAATTAATGATTCTCAATCAGAAATGAGAGCTTTATTATTACACTTACGTCCAATTTCACTTGAAAATAAAACATTAGTTCAAGGGATTGAAAGCTTATTAAAAGAATTAACGACTAAAGTGCAATTATCACTTCATTGGGAATTAGATGAAGTTACACTACCGAGTACATTTGAAGATCATCTATTTAGAATTGTACAAGAATTGGTGTCCAATACATTAAGACATGCAAAAGCCAAACAATTAGAAGTCTTTTTAAAACAAAAGGATGATTATATTATTTTGAAACTAGTCGATGATGGTGTTGGATTTGATACAAGTGTTTCAAAAGCAGGAAGTTATGGTTTGAAAAATATTGAAGAACGTGTAGCAGGAATGGGAGGACAATGCAAAATTATTAGTATTGCCAATCAAGGAACGATTATTGAAATTAAAATTCCTCAAAAGCAGGAGAAGGAGTAGTTGAATGATTAAAGTTCTATTAGTAGATGACCATGAAATGGTTCGATTAGGGGTATCAGCCTATTTATCTGTTCAAGAGGATATTGAAGTGATTGCTCAAGCAGAAAATGGAAAAATTGGTGTTGAAAAAGCATTAGAATTAAAACCAGATATTATTTTAATGGACTTAGTAATGCCTGTGATGGATGGAATTGAAGCGACAAAAGAAATTTTATCGAAATGGAAAGAAGCAAAAATTATTATTGTGACAAGTTTTATCGATGATGAAAAAGTTTATCCAGCAATTAGTGCTGGAGCAAAAAGTTATTTACTAAAAACTTCGTCAGCTTCGGAAATTGCTCAAGCGATTCGGGATACTTATCGTGGAGAAGGAGTATTCGAAAAAGAAGTGAGTGAGAAGTTGGAACATCGTCATGAAGTGGAAGAAGAATTTCGCTTGTTTGAAGAATTAACGAGTCGTGAAAAAGAAGTGCTTTTATTAATTGCGCAAGGAAAATCGAACCAAGAAATTGCGGACGAGTGTTTTATTACGTTAAAAACGGTGAAGACGCATGTTTCGAATATCTTATCGAAGTTGCAAGTGGAAGACCGTACACAAGCAACGATTTATGCGTTTAAGCACCATTTAGTCCAACCTTAATATTATTTATAATGACTTTTCTGAAATAGTAGTAATGGACGGCAGTAGACCTGCGGTCTCATGCCTAAAATTTGAGCCTAGGGTCTCAAATGTTCCAGTGATAAAAGCCTTGCTTGGCTTTTATCACCAATACTACTATGAAAAGTCTTTGGTGTCTGACATGCAAGATATTAGAGTACGATTGATAGAATGACTGTTTTAGCAGAAAAATGCTGAAACTGTCATTCTATTTTTTATTTTACAATAGCCAAAAAATATTGTACGCTTAGGATTAGAAAAACTTTTCATGAAAGTAGGATATTATGATACGGAACAGTAAAAAATCAATTGGATTAAGCGATAAAATCCGTATGCAAAGAGATTCAAAAGAAGTATTATTAGAAGGATCTTCCTGGCTAACGATAGGTAGTATGGTTTCTAGATTACTAGGAGCTTTATACATTATTCCATGGGGAGCAATGTTTGCAACGCAAAGGGATGATGCAAACTTCTTATATTTCATTGCATACAATATTTATGCATTAGTATTACAAATTTCAACGGCTGGGATTCCAGTAGCTATTTCAAAAATTGTGGCGGATAATCAATCGAGAAAAGATTACGAAACAAGTTGGAATATTTTTAAAGGCGGAATGTTATTTATGACCGTCAGTGCGATTGTCATGTTTGTAACAGCTCCTTATTTTGCAAAAGGGGGTTCTGCTCAAGAAATTCAAGATAGTATTTTAGTCATTCGTTCGCTTGTTCCAGCAGTAGTGATTATTCCTCCATTAAGTTTATTAAGAGGATATTATCAAGGGTATAGTGATATGGCACCTTCTGCTAAATCTCAATTATGGGAACAAATCGTGCGTATTATTTATATGTTACTCTTAACGTTTATCGTCATGAAATTGTTCGGAGGTAGTTATGCTGTGGCAGTTGCTCATTCAACTTTTGCTGCATTTGTAGGGGCAGTCGTTGCATTTGTGTATTTAGGGTATAAAATGTGGAAAGATATGCCTGGAATGAAGCAATTAATGAGCGAAGGGCGTCCTGCTCGTAATATGAGTTTTGGACGAATTGTCTTTGAAGTGATTCGTGAAGCTTTACCATTTGTCATTGTGACTTCAAGTATTCAGCTAATTAGTATTTTGGATCAAGAAACTTTTCAACCATTAGCGATGACATTTACTCATTTGAATTTTGAACAAAGTAAAGAATTATTAACGATTTTTGGATTTAATGCCAATAAAATTATTATGATTATTTTGTCTCTTGCTATTAGTATTTCAACAGCGGCATTACCATTATTAGCTTCTCATTATTCCGTGAAAAATCATGTAGAAGTAAAAAATGTAATCGAAGAAAATATTGGATTGTATTCGTTTATTATGATTCCTGCTTCTGTTGGGATGGCAGTTGTAGCAGAACCAATTTATAATGTATTTTATTCACCAAGTAAAGATGGAACGTATTTACTAATGGTTTCTTGTGTTCTATGTATTTTTATGGGGGCCTTTACAGTCTTTACTTCGATTCAACAATCGATGGAGCAACATATGATTGCGATTAAAGCATTAGTGATTGCGTTATTAGTAAAAATGTTATGGCAACCAATGATGATATACTTCTTTGAAGGTGCAGGACCATTATGGGCAACAAGTCTTGGTTTTATTTTAGCAACTGTTTATATGGGATATCACTTATATTATCAAACCTTATTTAATCTTAAAAAAGTAGCTATTCAATTAGCAAAAGTAGTGGGAATTTCATTTGTTATGATGATTGTTAGTTCCTTAACGCTACTAGGATTAAAACAAATTATTAATATTGATGGAAAATTAATGGCGATGATTGCTGTTGCGATTGTTGGTTTTGTCGGAGCGATTGTTTATGGATTGTTGAGCTTATATACAAGATTAGCAGATGAATTATTAGGTCAAAGAATGGTTGCGATTCGTAGAAAACTAAAAATGAAGGAGTAGGTTCAGTGAGACTTGATAAATTTTTAGCGGATTCTGGAATAGCAACACGTTCTCAAGTGAAACTCATTTTAAAGCAAAAGCGTGTTCGAAAAAATCAAGAGATTGTAACCAATGGTAAAGTACAAATTGATGAAAAAATAGATGAAATCTATTTAGATGACGAAAGAGTCTATTATGAAAAATATTTGTACTATGTGATGAATAAGCCTAAAGGCGTTATTTCAGCAACAGAGGATACGAAACATGCAACAGTGTTGGACTTAATTGGTGAATTAGCACAGAAACGTGGAGTCTTTCCTGTAGGAAGACTAGATATTGATACGCATGGATTTCTATTATTAACGAATAATGGAGCTTTGAGTCATGCAATGTTGTCTCCTAAAAAACATGTGGAAAAAACATATGTTGCTAAAGTTGATGGAATTATGACAAATGATGATCAAGTTTCGTTTGAAAAGGGAATTACATTGGATGATGGTTATGAATGTATGCCTGCTCATTTAGAGATTCTGTCCGTGGATGAAAGTCGTCAAACTTCAGTCGTGCAAATTAAGATAAAAGAAGGTAAATTTCATCAAGTCAAGCGTATGGTAAAAGCTTGTGGTAAAACGGTCGTAGATTTACAACGAATTAGTATGGGGCCATTACGCTTAGAGGAGTCCTTAAAACTTGGAGAGTTTCGTCGTTTAAATGATTCTGAATTAGAAGCCTTAAAAATTTTTAATGTAGTATTGTAATCAATAGAGGAGTAAGAAATGAATGTTTCTTATTCCTTTTTTAGTTGTCTCTTCTAGCAAATTATATGGAAAAATGATAAGATAAACCTAATGAATTTCGTAAAGGAGCGATAATATGACAATCGATTGGAAAAAAGAAGTTGAAAGTCGTAAAGAAGACTTATTAAAAGATTTATTTGATTTATTACGTATTGATAGTGTTCGTGATGATTCAAAAGCAAGTGAGGATGCACCAGTAGGCCCTGGTCCTAAAAAAGCTTTAGAAGCCTTTTTAGCTATTGGGGAACGTGATGGATTTACAACAAAAATGGTTGGAAATTTAGCAGGTCATATTGAATTTGCTCCAAATCCTGACTATAAAGAAACATTAGGAGTATTAGGACATGTGGACGTTGTTCCTGTTGGAACAGGTTGGGAAACAGATCCTTTTGAACCACAAATTATTAATGAACGTATTTATGCTCGTGGTTCAAGTGATGATAAAGGGCCAAGTATGGCAGCTTATTATGCGTTAAAAATTATTAAAGAATTAGGCTTACCAGTTTCAAAACGTGTTCGTTTCATTATTGGTACAGATGAAGAATCTGGTTGGAAATGTATGGATCGTTACTTCCAAACAAAAGAAATGCCAGATTTTGGTTTTT
>ERZ773212.1085-NODE-1085-length-12697-cov-4.975320_pt1 | contig 12697 bp, 6 predicted proteins | sample MGYA00581005_ERZ773212 | MGnify/ENA primary metagenome ERZ773212 (study PRJEB29015, sample SAMEA2738154) | human oral metagenome | biome: human oral; feature: human-associated habitat; material: saliva | place: China | collected 2196 ... | reverse complement strand
AACATGTACTTAATCTTCTTACATGATTCAATGTACCAATCTGGAACCTGGTGTTCAATCATGGATTTTTCCCAAGCTTCCGTTAAACCTTTACCCTTACGTACAGATTCCATAATCTTAAAGGCATCTAATGACTCTAGGTTATGATCTAAAAGATAAGTCATAATATCGTCACGACATCCGATAACTTCATCGATTGTATGGCCCTGACGAATTAATTCCTGCGCATTACCAGCCCATACATCTGTACCATGCGATAAACCAGAAATAATGACCAAGTCAGAGAACTTCTTAGGACGAGTCTCTTCCAGTACACCACGTGTTGTACGTGTTCCAAACTCAGGAAGACCAAGTGCACCAGTTTCCTTCTTATAGATTCTCGTATCAGCTTTTAATGCATCGTCACATGAGAACAAGGATAAGGTTTCAATATCATTCATCGGAATATCCAAAGGTTTTACCGTAGCAATCTTCTGCAATAAACGCATTGCTGTAGGATCAACATGACCTAAGATATCAAACTTCAAGACATTATCATGAATATCGTGGAAGTCATAGTGAGTTGTTTTCCAAGCAGATGTTGGATCGTTTGCAGGATACTGAACAGGTGTAAAATCTTCTGCAATATATTCATGCGGAATGATAATAATACCACCAGGATGCTGCCCCGTTGTACGTTTTACGTTTTGACAACCATGCGCAAGATAATCTTTCATTGGTCTACGCATATTGTTGATCTTCATCTTCTCGCAATAGCCTTGTACATATCCAAAAGCTGTCTTTTCAGCCACTGTACCAATCGTACCAGCACGGAATGCATGGTCTTCACCAAATACATCCTTAATAAATGCATGTGCACGCCACTGGTATTCATTAGAGAAGTTTAAGTCAATATCAGGAGTCTTATCCGCATTAAATCCTAGGAATGTTTGGAATGGAATATTATGTCCATTTCCTCGCATTGTTTCACCACAATGTGGACATACCTTATCTGGTAAGTCAAAACCAGACGCGATCGATGGATCATCGTAGAATTCACTATAATGACACTTCGGACATAGATAATGAGGACGAAGTGGATTTACTTCCGTAATACCCGACATCGTTGCGGTAAAGGAAGATCCAACTGAACCACGAGAACCAACGACATAACCATCATCATTCGATTTCTTCACCAGTAAGTGCGCGATATAGTAATGTACGCCAAATCCATTACGGATGATATTGTCCAATTCACTATTTAAACGATCAATAACGATATCAGGAACCTTACCCTCAAATCCATACATATTCATTGCAGTATCATGACATATCTTACGTAGCTTATCGTCAGACCCTTCAATAATTGGTGGATATGTACCTGCAGGAACTGGACGAACTTCTTCTATCAAGTCAAAGATACTATTCGGATTTCGTACTACAATCTCCTCAATTAAATCTGGATCATCTAGCCAAGCAAATTCCTTCTTCATTTCATCTGTTAGACGAATATGCTGATCTGGATTCTTCGTACGTAAACGTAAGGCTTCATCACGAATATATAGTGGGTGAATTGTACCACCTACACCTTGTGACATAATATACACATCACGGAAAACCTTTTGTTCAGGTATACAGTAATGCGCATCACTTGTTGCACAAACAGGAATGTTAAGTTTATGTGCCATACGAATGATACGTTTTTGTATTTCCTTTAAACGATCTACACTTGGAATACTACCTAATACAATTGAAGTAGAATAGTTCCCTAATGGTTGAAGCTCAATGTAGTCATAAAGCTTCATTGCTTCTTCTAAGCGAGCATCATCACCATTACATGCAAGTTCAAACACTTCACCATTTAAACATGCAGATCCTAGTAATAAATTCTCTCGATACTTTTCTAGCGTTGAACGTACTACACGAGGTTCAGCAGCTACATCTGTACCCTCTTTACCGGTAGCTTTACCATTAACTGCAAGAGTATTTGTATTGGATTCTGTTACAAGTTTATATAACGCAACTAAACCTTCATGATTCTTTGCGATAGCACAAACATGACTACGTCTTACCTTCATAAAAGATTTAGAAGACTGTAATTTTGTTTGTAAGTCTGAGATTGATTTTGCGGCAAATTTATCTTTTGCATCCTTTAGTAAGCGCAAGAATACATCCGCTAATGCGCCAGCATCGAAGTCAGCACGGTGTGCTTCTTCTTCGTTGTAATTTACATGATAATAACGTGATAAGTTGCCTAAACGATATGCTCTACGATCTGGCAATATAGCACGTGACATATCTAAGGTATCGATTACAACATTGGTTAGTGGTTTTCTGCCAATCCGACGTAACTCCTCATTCAAGAAGAAATAGTCAAAGGTCGCATTGTGAGCAACTAAAACATCATCTTTGATATAGTCTAAAATCTCATCAATCGCTTCAGCAAATGGTTTAGCATTTTTAACCATGTCATTTGTGATATTTGTTTTTGAAGTAATAAAACCAGGAATAGAAACTGGTGGCTTAATAAACATCTGTTTACGATCAATAATCGTTGAATTATGAATACGAACAGCACCAAACTCAATGATATGGTCATAGTAACAAGATAAACCAGTCGTCTCTAAGTCGAATGATACGTATGTTACATCATCTAGATTTTCATCTGTTGCGTTACGAACAATTGTCAATTCATCATTTGCTAGATTAAATTCACAACCAAGTCCAACTTTAAAGTCTCTCTCTGGATCTTTCTTCTTTAGACCTTGTGCAGTATTATATGCCTTTACAAGAGACTGTACATCCGCATGATCAGTAATCGCAATACCACGATGTCCTAGATTATATACATAGGTAACGATATCTTTGATATCGCAAACACCATCCATTTCAGATAAGTTTGAATGCATGTGTAATTCAACACGCTTGGCTTCTTCCAAATCTACTGTCTTAGCTTTTTCTATTTTTACAACATTAGAAGCAATACAGGTTAAATCCTTTGCAAAATTATCATAAGAAATTGTTCCATAGATACGGACATAATCACCATCACGAATTGAAGAAAGATCTTCTTTTGTTACACCTCTACCTTCAAAACGCTTAACCGAAATTGCATCTGTACCATCAAAAATACTAAAGGTTTGTATTGTCTTTCCTGTCTTACGAATCTCAATGAAGTCAGTTCCAAATACTTCACCTTCAAATTGAATATCTGCGATAGGATCATGAACATCTACTAAACTAACTTTCTCATAATCATCCATCTTTGTACGTTGGTATTTATATGCTGGTTTTTCTTGTGGCTTTTCAACCTCATCACTGACAACCTTTACATTGACTTCTTTAATTTCCTTTTGCATAACAGGAATCAAAGTTTCTATCAGTACACTCACGCCATGTAGACCAATCGTTGCTAAAAAGGACTCTACATGTTCAATATAACTACTAGCACGATCACAATCAGTTGCACTAGCGAATGCATATTTAATAATGCACTTTTGTGCATCATATTGGAAAGTGCCACTTTCAAGAATACGCATCTCCGGATTTGTATGAAAGAATACTTCTAAGTATTTTCTGATTTCTACTTGATTACAACGATTTTGTTCAGGCTGAATGAATAATTTAATATTTGAGCCAGTTAAATCATTTAATTTATGACGGATTTCTTGATAAATATCAAACGATAATACATTTGGAGTATGTAAATGTATTTCTAAAAGATTTTGTGCACGAAATAAACGAACTCGTTCAATTTCGATTTCATCATATAGCTCATCTTGATTATCTATTTTCACTAAATCCTTTAAATATTGCGTCATACCTTACTCCTTTTCGTCCCCTTATTTTAACATAAAAACACTTTTACTTCCCCTCATTCTTGTATAAGCGACTTATAGAATTCAACAAAAAAGTGACCAGTACTAGTCACTTTATAACTTACTTAAAGAAACCGGATAAGAATTTCTTTGCGGAACGAATTCCAACATTAATTAATTCTGTTTCTGTACGATTACGAATCTTCTTTGCAATACGTCCAGACCAGTCATTTTCTTTGCTGCGTTTCGCATCTTCTTTAGCCTGAGCAGCCGCAAGTTTTTCTTGAGCAAGCTTCTCTTTCGCAATACGTGCTTCTTCTTCCTCTTGTTCCTTGATTGCTGTCATTGTTTCAAATGCGCTCTCAGGGTCAATATCTTTTTCATACTTACCATAGATAGAGTCATGTTGAATTGTCTGCATCACCAACGCTTCATCCGCAATCTGCATTGATGACATTGGAGGTAAAATCATTGTCTCTTCTACCATAGTAGGAGCACCATCTTCATCTAACACAGATACAAGTGCAGTACCAGTCTTCATATTGGTAATACGCTCTGCTGTATCTAAATTAGGATTTGTACGGAAGGAATCAGCAGCTAACTTAACAGCCTTAATTTCTGTTGGTGTATATGCACGTAATGCATGTTGAATACGATTGGATAATTGCGCAAGGACTGAATTAGGAATATCATTTGGTGATTGTGTAATAAAGAATACACCAACACCCTTCGAACGAACCAACTTAACAATCTGCTCAATCTTATCTAGCAATGCCTTAGGCGCATCCTTGAATAATAAGTGTGCTTCATCAAAGAAGAATACAATCTTTGGCTTCTCTACATCACCAACTTCTGGTAAATCTTGATAGATACGATTTAATAACCATAACAAGAATGTAGCGTAAAGAAGTGGATGTTGGAATAACTCTTGGCACTCCAACATATTCATCATACCGAAACCACCTTCTGTAGAAATCAAATCATGAATTGAAAGTGCAGGCATACCAAACAAGTTTATTCCACCCTGTTGTTCTAATTGTAATAACTTTCTTTGAATACCACCGATACTCTGTTTTGTAACATTACCATATTTCAAAGAAAGCTCACTAGCATGTTCACCAACATAATTTGTCATTGCCTGAAGGTCTTTTAAGTCGATAATATCTAAGTTCATATCTTGCGCAACTTTCAAGATGATTTGAAGGTTACCTTCCTGTGCATCTGTTAATTCCAAAATACGAGCAAGTAATAAAGAATCAAATTCTTCCATGATGGCACGAATTGGATGACCCTTCTTACGATATACATCAAAAAAGTGTACAGGGAACTTACGTACTTCGAAATCCGTAATACCAAGCTTTTCAAGTCTAGCTGAAATAGCAGATAAATCACCTTCTTGGATCATTCCCGATAAATCACCCTTAACGTCCGCAATAAATGTAGATACACCCATTTGACTTAATGATTCTGCCACAACTTTTAATGTAACAGTCTTACCAGTACCTGAAGCACCAGCAATTAAGCCATGACGGTTTAACATGTTTGGCAATAAGCGAATTTCTTTATCGCCAGCCTTTCCCAATAAAATATAGTTTTCTTTTAACATTTTTTCCTCACTAGATAACACAAATACCACCACAGTCACGGATACGTAACTTATAGCAGCAATCCTTACCAAATGTAGCTTCCATTAAAGCAATATATTCAGCAGTCTTTGCGTGTGGAACATATGCTTGAATTGTTCCTGCAAAACCACCTCCATGAACACGATACGCACCATCATCACCAAGTACTGTTTCACTCAGTGCTAATGCAATCGCAAGTGCTTGATTTTGGCTATCACCTGGAATTAATACATTCTGTAGATACATATAAGATGAATGACCACTCTCTTTGACTAAGCGTAAGAAAGTCTTAATATCATTCTCTTTTAATGCCTCTGCCTGTAGTTTTGCACGATTGGTTTCATTTAGGAAGTGATATGCACGTAAGAATGCACGGTCACTTACTTCCTGACGAATCTTCGCTGCATTTGCTAGTAATTCATTTAATGTAATTTGGCTTAGTACTTCTTTTCCAAATAGTTTAGCAATCGCCTTCATTTCGTAAGGTACTGCACTATATTCATCACTCAAATCCGCATGGCTTGCCTTAACATCAGTCAAAATTAAGTCATATCCATAATCTGCAGGATTAAATGGAATTGAGGATACTTGTGGGTTTTCTTTATTGGCAAAATCCATTGCCGCAAAGCTACCAACAGAACATGCCATCTGATCAAGTAAACCACTTGCCTTCATGAAGTATACATTCTCTGAGAACTGACCAATCTTTGCGATTTCTTCTGATGAAATCGCTGCGTCATTATATAAGTGACTGAAGATTGTTCCGATTAATACTTCAAATGCAGCAGAACTGGACATACCACCACCAGAAAGTACATTACTTTCAGAATAAGCTTTAAAACCGCCAACTTTATAACCCTTCTTTGTAAAGCCAGCTGCGATACCACGAATTAAAGATTCTGTTGTGTTCTTTTCAGCTTCATTAATTTCTAAGTTGTGTAAATCAACTGGACTAACACTGAATCCCTTAGCATGATAAGTAACGATAGAATCATCAGTAGGAACAACGACCGCAATGACATCTAAATCAATACTAGCCGCAACAACACGACCTAATTGATGGTCTGTATGATTACCACCTACTTCTGTTCTTCCTGGTGCACTAAAGATATGTGCTTCTTCATCCCCTAATAAATCTTTCGCTTTTGAAAGAACTTCTTCATAGCGTACTTTCTGTGAAGCAAGTGCTTCAGCACCATAGAGCGCTGTTAGTTTCTCATCTAATTGACCTGCTTTTACTGCGTTTATGATTTCTGTAATGACCATAGTATCCCCCTTATTATTTAGCCATTTTCTCAAATGCATTTCGAGCTGCATTTTGCTCTGCTTGTTTTTTGGATTGTCCACTACCCGTACCAAGTACTAGTCCATCAACCAAAACATTCATTACAAATTCTGGTGCGTTGCTAGGACCGGTTTCACTGACTAACTCATATTTAACTGTTTGTCTTGAATCGGATTGAACATATTCCTGTAGTTTTGTTTTATAGTCATGGATTACACCCACATCCTCTGGATGTGCAAGTCTTGGTGTAATAACTTCTGAAAGAATGTTATCAACCGCATCCATTCCTTGATCTAAAAATAATGCACCCAGGAAAGCTTCGAACATGTCTGCGATAATCGCATCTTTGTTTCTGCCACCTGTCTTTTCTTCGCCAGAACCCAATAATAAATAATCATTGAGATGTAACTGGCGACCATAAATCGCTAGTGCTTTTTCACATACAAGTTGTGCACGTAAACGTGTCATATGTCCTTCGCTTAAGTTTAACGGATAAATTGCATTACTAGACCAAAGTTGTAGTACTGCATCACCCATAAACTCTAATCGCTCATTGTCATTCTTACTCTTGTGTTCATGAGCATAACTAGAATGTACAAATGCTTGTTGTATCATCTTTGCATTATTTACTTTGATATGACGATTTTCTAGCCATTCAATAATATTCAAAATAGTACCTCCTAATCTGCGTATTCCGCATTCTTTTCATTCCGTTTACGAACAGATTCTAATAGAATTTGATAATCTGGATTATCCGCAGATTCCATCACTTTTAATGCATCTTTGCGGGCTTGGTTAATCATTGCAGTATCCTCAACAATGTTTCCTAAAATAAAGTCTGGAACACCACTTTGCCTTGTACCAAGTATATCACCAGGGCCACGCAAACGTAAATCTTCATAGGATATTTCAAAGCCATTGTTGGATTTTACAAGTACCTCTAAGCGTTGTAACACTCGCTCTTCTTGACTGCCCGTTAATAACCAACAATATCCTTGTTCACTACCACGTTGGATACGACCACGCAACTGATGTAATTGGGATAAACCAAAGCGGTCTGCATCATAGATAATCATACCCGTCGCATTTACAACATTGACACCAACTTCAACTACAGTTGTAGATACTAGTATCTGAATATCGTTATCATGGAATGCTTGCATGATTGCTTGTTTTTCGTCAGTTGTCATACGGCCGTGTAAACAAGCAACTTTGTATTGTGGAAATAACATTTGTATCGATTCAGTTGTATCATACACATTTCTTGCGTGATACTCCTCATTTTCATCGACTGCTGCACAGATTACATATAACTGTCTTCCACTTTCGAGAAGACGCTTTACATCATTTAAAACTGTACGGAAACTATTCTCTTTGACAAGAGTTGTAACGGGTGCAATTCTTCCAGCCGGCATCGTTTCAATCGTACTAACGTCCATGTCTCCAAATAAAGATGCCGCAAGTGTTCTAGGAATTGGCGTTGCACTCATTAGAAGGAAATCTACTTGTTCCCCCTTTTGTTTTAAAGCTTTACGCTGTGCTACACCAAAACGTTGTTGTTCATCCGCAATTGTTAAACCTAATTTATGAAACACAACAGTATCCTGAATCATGCTATGTGTACCGATTAAGATATCTATTTTTCCAGTAGATACATCCTCCAAAATTTCTTTCTTTTTGGCAGTTGATAATGCTGAATATAAAACCTCTGTTTTTACGCCAAAAGGCGCGAGAACTTCGTTCACTGATTGATAATGCTGACGTGCAAGAATTTCAGTTGGTGCTAGCATTGCACCTTGATATCCACTTAAATAAGCTGCATATAAGGCAAGTGTTGCTACAACTGTCTTACCACAACCAACATCACCTTGTACCAAACGATACATCGTATGTGTACTACCCATATCGTTTAGAATCTTTTCTAGTGTATCTCTTTGATCGGCTGTCATCTCAAAGCTAAGACTTTGAATTACTTGTTCTATTTTCTTAGAAGAAAATATTTTTGGTTTCTTTTCGATTCGTATCCCTTCTGTATTACGCACAAGTTGAATCGCAGTGAAGAATCGTAAAAACTCTGCATACTTTAGCGTACGTACAGCAGCTTGAACTTCATTCATACTCGTTGGAATATGAATACAACGATACGCTACCTTTAGTGGTAATAATCGATATGCTTGCCGAAATTCATCAGGAATATCATCTAGAATTTCATCCTGTAAATGATTTAAAACAGAATGAATAATCGATTGTAATGTCTTTTGACGAATACCTTCTTTAATACTATAGATAGGTGTAATTGCCGCATGTTCTGCTAAAGGCTTTGTATCATAACTGATAGCAGTTACTTTACTGTTACCTTGATATACACCTTGAATTGTTAATATCTGATTTAAGTTTAAGCTCTTTGCCCATGGACGATTAAAAATTGTGATGGTCAAGATTTGTTCCTGGGTACGTACTTGAAACGTAGTTGTTACAAGTCTACCTTTACGCCAACTTCTTGGTAACTGAACAACCTCTCCTTCAAACCAAACTTTATCTTTGATTTTCCAATTCTCAAAAGCTGTAGTCGTGATTGTCTCATAACGATACGGATAGTACATTAAAAGATCATCCGTTGTATGAAGACCAAGTTGATGTAATACTTCCAGTCGTTTTGGAGTTATTTTTAGTCTCTTATCACTTAAATCCATGTGTTTATTATACCATTGAACCTATGAAATGATTGCGTTTACATTGCGGCTTTAAGCTTATTTAAGATTTCTTCTTTTGTTAGTTTAAAGTCATCGTGTCCACGTAAATAATATTCAAAATCTAATCCCTCTAAAAACTGTATAAAAGATGCTAATCGTGAAGGATCATACTGACTATTATTATCGTAATAATCTTCATATTCAGCATCAGCCGCAATCACAACCTTCTCTTCTTCCACATAATATAAAACTGCATCACGTGTATGTGGAGTATCTATATGAATACCTTTGACATGTACATCCCCTAAATTAATCAAGATCTCTGAATCAAAAGTGATATCTGCTTCACGAACCTGTATCATACCAATATCGGTATACTGCTTATGCATGCAGTCATAACAAAACTGAATATCTTCACCTGTCTTTAAACGCTCTTGCATCGCCTCTTCTGTCCATTTCCAATTCTTTACTCTCTTTAAATACGCATTGGTCTTTACAGAAGCAATCATCGGCACATTACAAGCAACCATACCAAATGTATGGTCCCAGTGCCAGTGTGTAATCGCTAAAAGCTTAGGTTCATCTAAACCTAAGTCCTTTACTTCTGATAAAAATTTATAATAGTTATCAGGACTATTTCCAGCATCAATCTGTAAGTTAAACTTTGAACCATGTATTAAATAAACATATGGTTGATCTGTTTCTGGATTATTATCCATATAATAAATATGATTTGTAAATTTCTTCATCATTACCTCTTTGTATTCTGTATAGCTGTAAAGGCAATTATTGTACCGATACAAGATAAGATGGCTCCAACAAGTAATGCATGTGAGATACCACTAAAGTCAATTAACCATCCACCAATGATCGATGAAAATACAGCTCCACCAGTCTGCATCAAATTGAACATCATCTGTGCTTTTACAGTATCCTTTTCATCAATCATAATATTTGCATATTGCACAGATGCAGGAATATATAGTGCAAAAGAAACAACCTGTAAAGCAAACCCAAATGTCAAAGTCATTAATGATGGTGAAAGCCAAACAATAATAGCTTTTACACTAAACATCATCATTGAAAATAACAGTAACGAAGATACTTTAAAACGACGACTAATCTCATTAAACCCTATCATTCCAGGAAGTTCCATGAGTGCCATAAAGGCAATCAAATATCCCATTTCACGATGATCTCCACCCACATTACGTACGATAGAAATTGTAAAGTTTGTGATAAAGGCATGTGCATAATAAATAAATAACATCGCGATGGATAAAACCATAAACTTCGGATTTTCTTTGAAGAAAACAAGTAACGAACTAGATTTCTGATGCGTCAAAGCATTCGTAGACCCATACGTAGTATGGATACGATGACGTGTAATATACATGCATAAAATAATAATTAAAAACGTAATGATAAACAGTGCAGTTGGAATAGATTTCATACCGATTCTTTCAATGAGAATACCCATTGCAGCAGAAAGAATCGCAAAACACAATGAACCACCTGCCCGACATAAACCAAAGTTGATTGTAGACTTTGAAGTATCCATTAAAAACTGTACAGAAGTTAAAAACGCAATAACAGCATTCGCCAGCGTAATCATCACAACATAGATAAGTGTTAATATAACCGAACGAACACTAATAAAGAATAGTCCAATTGAACACACAAAGATAATTACAATCGATACCAAAAATATTGTCATTGCTTTAATTTTTTTTGAACGATCTGCTAAATCCGCAAAGAATGGTTGTAAAACTAGCGCACATATATTAGCGGAAGCCAAGATGTAACCTGCTTCGCTATTTGAGTATCCACATGATAAAAGATAGGTTACTGAAAAACCAACAACCATGCAGTATGTCATCCAAAATAATGACTGTAATGAAAAGTATTCAATATTTAATTGCCTTGTATTATCCATATATTCCTAACGTTAATATCATACATGAAGAAGATTAAAAAAGGAACATTCCACATAAATTGGAACGTTCCCTATTGATTTTTATTCAGCACCGATAATGAAACTGTATACAGGCTGTTGACCATCTTCAACGTCAATATCGACATCGTAGTTCTGTTCGATGAATTGACGAATTTCTTCGCATTCTTCATCAGTAGCTTCAGAACCCTTGATAAGAGTTACAACTTCTGTATCTTCATCGCACATATTCTTAATTAATTCCTTAGTAACTGTTAACTTATCCTTCTCATTGAAGATAATATCCTTCTCTAAGATAGCCATATAGTCACCAGAATTAATCTGCTTACCATCTACTGTTGTATCTTTAACAGCATAAGTAATAGAACCTGTCTTTACTAGTGTGATTGCTTCATTCATTGCCTCTGTATTTGCATCTACTTCTTCCTCAGGGTTGAAACTAATGCAAGCACTTAAGCCCTGTGGTACAGACTTTGTTTCAATAACGATAATCTTCTTATCTTCTGTAACTTCAGCAGCTTGTTTTGCAGCCATGATAATGTTTGAGTTATTTGGCAAGATATAGATTGTATCCGCATGAACCTTAGAGATTGCAGTTACGAAATCTTCTGTAGATGGGTTCATTGTTTGACCACCACTTACAACGTAGTTTACACGGTAATCTGTAAATAACTTCTTCAAGCCTTCACCTGCAGCTACTGCAATAATACCATAAGCCGCATTTTCAATGGCTGCATCTTCAGCTTCCATTAAGGATGGTTGTAAGTCTGATTGAATATCTTCAACTTGAACCTTAACAAACTTACCATACTTTTGACCAAGCATTAACACTTCACCAGGTGTCATAGAATGAACACTTAATGTGAATGCATCTTCTTTTACAACTAATTGAATATCATTCGCAATCTGTTCTAATTGCTTGCGAACTCTTTCTTCCTTGAAAGTCTTTTTACCGTTATCGCTAAGAGAAACGATATATTCAACACGATAGCCAGAAGCCTTTTCATGTACTTCTGTTTCTGCTGAATCACCTGCTAGGTTCTCTGTAATTGGCTTGCCTTGCAAGTAAGACTTGAAACCTTCAAGAATTGTTACATAACCCATTGCACCTGAGTCTACACAATGTGCTTCCTTCAGTACATCTAATAATTCAGGTGTACGTTGTAGAGATGCGTTTGCCTCATCCACAATATAATTCACAAATTCTTCAATAGAAGTTTCAGGATGGTTATTAATATAGATTTCACCATACTCAGCACTTTCTCTAACAACTGTTAGGATTGTACCTTCTGTAGGACGCATAACAGCCTTGTAAGCCATCTTAGAACCGTTGATTAACGCTT
>ERZ773212.1081-NODE-1081-length-12726-cov-27.502802_pt1 | contig 12726 bp, 8 predicted proteins | sample MGYA00581005_ERZ773212 | MGnify/ENA primary metagenome ERZ773212 (study PRJEB29015, sample SAMEA2738154) | human oral metagenome | biome: human oral; feature: human-associated habitat; material: saliva | place: China | collected 2196 ... | reverse complement strand
GCGAGCGCCGCTCCTCCCGCGATGAGGGTCCTCCATGAGCGTTGATGCATCATTGTTCCTCGTTTCTGTACGGATGGGGACGCGTCTCCGGGGCTTTCCGGACGGCACGCCATTGGTCCATCGTCTCAAGGTTTGTCACTAACCTCCTAGAGGGTTTCACATTTTAAGAATCCTTGACCTTTTGGTGAAGGAATGGAGAGGTTGACGCATGAGCGGCATCCGTCCCACTCCCCTCGCCCACTCTCCGCACAACCTCCATTGACCGACCAGAATCGACCCACCAATCAATTAGACAGTTTGAAGCGTTGAAAAATACCGAGTGATTAATTTGATTGTAAGAACAAGGACTCTCCGCTATTTATCTTGTATTTTTCGATTAGCCAGACAACTTGACAGTTTCGCATGACCCATCCGAACAGCTGTGTTACGGTCGGAGACGACAGTCACACGCGAGTGATGGGAGGCGCCGTTGCCAGCATCCGTCTACGTTCGCTTTGACGCGCCCGAGGGAGTACCAGCGACACCACGAAGGCTCCACGCCGCCCTGTCGGCGGTTCTGGACTTACCGCCAGGCATTAGCCCCGAAAGGGCCGCACAGTTCCCAACGCTCGCGCACCGGCCGGTTCACGGGTCGGGTGGAGTGAAGCCGTATTCGCTCGGCGAGCTGAGCCATTCGGAGTCGACGTTCGGCGTTGAGATGCGTTTCCTGGACGACCGTTTGATTGACACGCTGGATGCGTGGCTGTCCTGGGGCGGAGTCATGCGACTCGGGGCAGGCAGCGATGATGACGCGATGCTGGTTGCGACCGAGGGCCAGATCGTCAACCAGGCCTCGTGGGAGGAGCTGGCGGAGCGGGACCAGGACACGGCGTGGGAGATTCGCTTGGTCACGCCGACGACGTTTTCATCGAAGGGGAATCACGTGCCGAGCCTGTCTCCGGCGACGATTGCGACGAGCTTGCAGCAGCGTTGGTGGGCGTGTAATCGGAGGCTCGCTCCCCCACGGATTGATCGAAACGCCATGGCGAGCGTGTTGGCGACCCAGGATTTCACCCGGACGTCACTTGTTTCACTGGCCATGCCCCGCAACGCCGGCCAGGGCCGCTTGAGCTCACGCCGGATCCCGGCCCACGAGGGCTACCTGCGCATCAGCGGCGTCGAAGGCGCTGAGGCAACCCGCGTCTTCTCGCGCCTCATGGCGCTGTCCGCATACACGAACGTCGGCTCACACACGAGCTTCGGCATGGGCGTCATAGACGCCGTGGCCGCATAACACCAAAGTAAGGATAGAAATGACCCTGCAATTCTTCTGCGATTGGCTCTGGGCCCCTCTCATCGCACCCGGCATCACATATTGTGTCGGAAGAATATTATCCACCACCAAATTTGGCCGAAAAATCTTGCGAAGGCTAACACTCGGAAACCCTAAAGTTGCAATTATTGCAGATAGCACAGAACAACACAACATCAGCAAATCACTCACGTCCACAAGCGTTTTCAAATCAAAGAACATTACATGCAAAACCTACAAGGACACCGGCAGCAAAGATTTTGACGAGCGGTTCGACGTCGTAGTCATTGTTTTCGATTATAAAGAAGACGATTCTAACACAGGTACTGGGAGCGAGAATCCTAAACAGAGAGATGCTGAAGCAAAGCTCGAAAAATTCTGCGACTCATTCAAATCAAATGAAGAGCCTATCGTCATATTCGCCAAGAAACAAATGAACCGTGCTCTCTTTAATGACCTAAGGGACAGGCCAAATACTTCAATCTGCGAAGCACGTGGTCGTCTAACTGCGGACATTATCGCACAGCTAACTGCTTTCAACGCTTAAGTTCGGTGAACACCAATGACAAGTTACCTCGTCATGCTGCAGACGAACAGCAATCAGCCCTTCATCTTTTCATCCCCTCGCCTGCGCGAGCAGATCGGCGCGTCCTTCGAGATTACGTTGCTATCCCATTGGGTGAAGGAAGATGCAAAAGAGCTACTCAGTCTTAAGAAGCTTCCGAGTTCTTTCTGGGTTTCCGACTCGTCCGGCAAGGTGATCGTCCGATTCACCGAGACTGATGGCGATCCAAAGGAATTAGCGAAGCGACTGATCCGAGAGGTAACGTTCCGTGCGCTGACTGACGCCCCGGGCCTCGACGTCACGGGAGTCTTCGTCAAGGGGTCATCCAACACGGTCTGTGCGGACGACCTGCAAGAGCTTGATCGTGTCTTTTTGGAGTACTCGCTGAACCGCCGTCCGGCGGCGGCGCGCTTCCCACAGTGCCCGTTCCTGGAACGAGGATCAGAGTCCGCTTTACCCGCATCGCGAAAACTCTCCGAAGACGATTGCAGGGAGATGCGCCGCTACGCATGGGAAACACTCAATGTTCCCCTTCTCACCGACGAAGACACCAGTTTTTCGCCACCTACACAGACAGACCAAGACGCGCAGGACTCCTTGTCTCTCCCCTCGCGCGTCAAGCGCGCGTGGTCACGGTCAGCTCGACGCCTTCAGCTCCAGGAGGTCGTATCACGTTGGTCGCCAGATGATCCTGACACGTGGCCGAAAGAAATAGAGAGGCTTAACGAAGACCCGTTCCAGCTTGAAGGAGCATTCCAAGACCTACCTCAAGCAGCTAACTCTCAGGGCACGCTCGCCAGCCTTTCCTCTGTCGGAGTCATCCACATCGACGGCAACGGAGTGGGCGCGATTATGCGTGACCTCGGCGAAGCGTTCAACACGGTTGAGGGAGACCTCAGCAATCTCAAGCCCGCGGCATACTGGAGGGAAGAAAACCCCTGTACGTCCGACGAAAACAATATCTTCCAATGGTTCATCATGGAGGTGAACTACCGTCTCGACGGTATCGTCAAAGAGGCGGTTGCGCGCTCGTGGGCCGACGTTGAATACCTCGCCAACGATGACGATATTGATCTCGTTCCCGTGGTTCCCGTGCTGGTCGGCGGCGATGACGTCACGGTCTACACAGACGGACGCTACGCGATCCCCTTCGCCGAGGCCTACATCCACCACTATGAGAAACTCACGAAGGACGACAGCCTTTTATCTGTTCTCGCCATTGTTGCAGGGGGGAAAAAGACAGACGCTCCAGAGCGGGACTGTTTCAAGATCGAGGACAACATCATTCAAGATCCCGGTCCGCTCACGGCCTCGGCGGGCGTGGCCATCGTGGGCCGTAACTTCCCCTTCCATATCGCTTACGACCTGGCGGAAGAGCTGGTAAAGCGCGGGAAGAAGCTCGGCAAGAAACCGGGGACGGTCCCCTGCTCGACGATCGACTTCCACGTCCTGCGCGACGCGACGGTTCTCGACCCGGAGGACACGCTAAACGAGTACAAGGGCCGTACGCAGCGTCCCTTCCTGATCGGCCGCTACGCGCCGCAGCGCATCGGGGACGTAACCACGGCCTCGGCCGAGGAAACACCCACCACAACGTCGCAGCCGTTGTCCTCCTGGGCGCGCATCCTTCAGGCGGTCGCCGCCTTCGACGGTAAGAAACCGGACGACCCCACACAGACCGCCGGCGATCCGTTCCCGCGTGCCCGCGCGAACCGCATCGTCAAACTCCTCGCGGAAGGCAAGGAAGATCAGGCCGCAACAGAGTGGGGCGACGCGCTACAGAATGCTCCCAGTGCTGGACTCCTTGCCAGACAGTTGAAGCTTCTCTCGCCTCACTCATCGAGCTCCGATGAGGCTGGCGAATCCCTCGAGCAGATCAAGTGGCTCCTGGACCTCATCGACCTGTCCGGGTATTTGCCCGACGGATACCTCGCTTCACGGATTAGCGGGGACGCCGACATCTTTGGCTCCGCGGAAGCAGCAGACGATTCCACCGAAGGAGGTGCCCAGTGACCACGGATTCACCTACCGCAAGCGGCCACGTAACCATCGTGTTCACGTCCGACTGGGGCGTGTCCACTGGCGTGGGCCACGCGGGACGCACACACTCAACAATCGAGCGTTGCGGCGACGACCCGGTCGTGCGCGGCACGGTCATCACGGGGGTCCTGCGCGAGCAGGCGATGCTAGCGGCGAAGGCCCTCGACGGGCAAAAGGACGGGAAGTGGACCAGCTTTGCCCTGTGGCTCTTCGGCCAGGACCCCAACAGCGAGCCGGGCTCCGTCCCCCACCCGCGTCACGTTCTGTTCACGGACGCGACCCCGGCCTCGCCGATCCGTATCCACGACACGGTGTCTCTGTCCATCGACCCGACCACGGGGACGGCGCGCGACCAGTTCCTGCGCTTCACGGAGCGCGCGGCGGCCGGCATCCTCACGGGCTCGTTCACCCTCATCGACGAGGCCGGAGCTGAGACCTCCGATAAAACGAAGATTGAGGCGGCGCACTTCCTCCTGGGGGTCGCGGGCCTCATGGTCCGAGGCATCGGCTCGGGCCGCAGCGGAGGCGACGGAGAGTGCACGGTCCTCGTGACCAACCACGAGGTTGAGGCACGAGCCGGGCAGTCCACGTCCAAGATCGTCGCCTTCGCCTCGTCGCACGCGCAGACGCTGAGGATGAACCTCAAGAAGCTGGCGCGGTCTCTCAAGCCAGACGTTGTCAGCGCGCTCCCAGCCCCGCAGCGCAGCACACAACACCAGGTCGGGACCGTCGACGGTCCCGCAGCTCAGCACAGCGGCGGGCACCACCTGATCCTCGACCTCACGCTCAACTCGCCCATCGTGTCCTACGAGGTCCCCTTCTCGAACGAAATTCGCTCCTTGGACTTCCTGCGGGGAACGGTCCTGCTCCCCTGGCTGCACCGGCTGGTGTCATCGAAGAAGCGAGGAGAGCACGAAGCAGTCATTACCAACGCCGTGACCGGCGGCCACCTGGTCGTCTCAGATGCGTTGCCCGTCATCAGTGACGCTCAGGGACTCCCCGTTCCCCTCACGCTCAAGACGGACAAGACGCTGCCCTCGAACTCGCCCATCACCCTGTACGGCGACTCCACCGAGGAAACGGGGAAGATCCCCATTCGCGGCGGATATGTCTTCTTCGCCCCGAAGGAAGGCGACGGTGAAGATCCCGGCACGAAGACTCAGGGCTGGTACGGTAAGCCTCCCCTGCGCGGGCGACAGACGACCGCCATAAACCACGAGACGGGCGCGGCCAGCAAGGGACAACTCGTCCTGGTCGAGGCCCTGCCCGAGGGCATGCGCATGCGCGCGCACGTCTGGGTGTCGGATGAGCTCTGGGAGGCCGCCTCTGTCTCCGATCTTCTCGGTAAGACACGCGAGGCCCGGCTCGGGTCACGCAAGCTCACGGGCACCTTCGGGTCCGCGACGTGCATGCTCCGCGAAGAGACAGCCACCGAGCGGGAGTCGCGCAGCCGTTTCGGCAACGCTGGTATCGCGCAGCTCACGAGCACTGCCTCGACGTCCGCTGACGGGACGGCACCCGGCGAGGGCACCCCGGCCTCGTCCGACGGTCAGAGAGTCTCGCTGTGGTTTACCTCAGATGTGATCGCCCGTTCGGCTGGACTCGGGGCCGGAGGGACCGCCGACGACCTGATTCGTGCGTTCGAGCGTGAGGGCATCACCGTCGAGGCAGTCGGTACCCCCTCTATCCGCCACCGCCGCGTCGACTCGTGGTCGCCTGCGGACAACGGGCCGCGCGCGAGTCGACTGGCAATCCAGGCGGGGTCCGTAATTCAGGTGCAGGTCAGCGAAGAGGATCGGGCCAAGCTCCTGGAGCTCGCCCCCTTTGGAGTGGGCGAGCTGACGGCGCAGGGCTACGGCCGCTTCGTCGTCGCTCATCCCCTTCTCAGCATCCGATCCATTGAGTTAACGAAAGCAAAGCTCAAGCACTTTGTGTGCGAGAAGGTGCCCAAAGGAGGCGAAGAGAAGTGACATTCACACGCTATGAACTCACTATCCCTGTTGAGCTGACGTCGGAACTCCACATCGGTGGAGTGGACCCGGTCCCCGACCGCGACGGCGAGGGAACCGTCATCCGCTTCAACCGCAACGGCCTGGGCGAGCCGACCATCCCCGGCCGATCCATCAGGGGTGCGGTTCGCGCGTCGTGCGACGTCGCCCGTCAAGCGCTGGACGACGCCGGGGATCCCGCGACTCAGGACGGAGGGGTATTCTCGAAGGCCAGCTGGGTATCCCTGTGGGGCGATGACACGGACTACACTGGCAAATCCGCCAATGATCGCGGGCTGCAAAGTGATGCGTCGCTCCCTATCAGGAAGAGTGCACTCACCTTCCACGCGGCGGCCTTCCCGACATACAAGGACAGCGGCCCCGGAGAATCCCCCTTGCCGAGGCGTCACGGCGTCGGCATCGACAGGACGACCGGCGCTGCCTCGGACGGGGCGCTCTACGAGCACGAGTTCCTTCCCCGCGGCACAAAGTTCGACATTCGCATCACCGCCGAGGGGCGCGATGGCGAAACGATGGGACGCGAACAGTCGGATGGAATTCCGGGGCCTGCGCCCTCCGATTCCGTCAAGAAGCTCCTCGAGATCATCGTTGACATTCTGAAATCTGGTACCGTATGCCTCGGGGGACGGACAGGCTCTGGCCAGGGAACAATCCAGGTTATTGAGCCGAAGCTCCGTCGCACCGGCGGAACGACCGATTCCGATACGCTGACTGCACCTGCGGACGTTCTCGATGCGCTCATCGGTCCGGACTCGGAGGGAACGCCAGTTCCCCTCGAACTGGGCGGTTGGAGTCTGGAAAAGCCCACACGTATCACGATCGACTGGTGGTCGCCCACCGGCATTTTCGTTGCCGAGGACGAAAAGCTGACGAAGCAGCGCAAAGAAGAGGCTCAGAAGAAGGACCCCACCGCCAACGGAGTAACAGAGCCCCTCCGCGATCCGTCTGTCCCCTGGGATGAGGCCCAACTCCTCATACCGGGAACCTCGATTCGCGGTGCGCTGCGCTCGCGGGCCTCGCGCATCGCACGGACGGTCCTCGCAGCAAGAGACGAATTGTCCAAGTTCGCATCCCATGATCTCCACGAACAAATCGCTGCGGAGCCGAACCTTGTCCGGTATATGTTCGGCAGCACGGAGTACCGGGGCGCGATCACCGTCCATGACTGTCTCTCCACTGAGCGTGGGAAACGCATCGAGGTCACGCACAATGCGATTGATCGCTGGACGGGCGGCGTCATCGACGGCGGACTCTTCACTGAGGCCGTGTATCTGGGCACCGAGTGGGAGCCGATCACGATCGACATTGATCTGCGCCAGCTCCTGAGCAACATCGAAGCTGAGAAGGGGGAAGCCAAGAGCAAGCCCAAAGAGGCAGAGACAAAAGAGACAGAGCAGGATGACCAGAAGGACTCTCAGCAACGGGAGCATGTTTACGCTCCCTACGCTCGCGCTGCCTACGTCTTGCTCGGCTTGGCGCTCGCCGAGTTGTCCGCAGGCACGCTCCCCTTGGGTAGCCGTTCGACGCGAGGCCTGGGCCAGGTTGTCGTCTCAACGATCAAGGTCCGTGGCGGCAGCCGGGACGGCGTCGCGATTCCGGAACGGAAGCTTGATGGCGACATGGCATTGGGGCATCCGAGCATCACAGCGCCCAGCACGACGCAGGGGCAATATGACGCACAGCGAGCGCTTGCAGGGGATGTCCTGGGCTATTTGAAGAGAGTCAAGGGAGCGACCGACTGGTCTGAGCATCTAGAGAACGGCCCGGGAGCTGCGCGCACACCATCGAAGGAAACAGGAACCGCCGATGACTGACAAGAATCAGAAAGCGATACTGACACATTCACCGATCCTCTCGAATTCTGGAGACACACCATGCTTGGATGTCTACCTCGTATACGCACGGAAACATTCGGGTGAGGACGTTCAGGGCCTGGCGTTCGCAACCAACGGGACGTGGACCGTGTTAGGTTTCGATAAAGGATCCTCCGCCGAGGCACCGAAGCTCACGGTCGCGCCGATCGATGGACGAGAATTCGATCCGACGAAGATCTTCGAGCTACGCCTGTGGGTACCGGTGAAACTGCCCGATGAACCTGCAGAGGGAGACGTTCTGGCTCACGAGTACCGTTGGGTGAACGGCGTGGGTGCCGTTGAGCTAACGCTCACCTCCGGCAGACCGAAGGCATCGTCTGAGGTCACGGAATCAGTATCTGTCAGCGGGTGGTTCCACAAGGCGAGCTATCTGCAGCACAAGTCTGCTGCGACTAGCAAAGAAGAGTCTGCCCCCGATACCAGCACTCGTCAGACACAACAGGAAAAACAAGACACCACCACTAACGACATGTCGGCACTTGAGTTCATCCAAGAAGAAGATAAGTACGGAAATACGGTCGTAGTCGACCAGCTATTCACGGGAGAGTGGGCGCAATGAGTAACTTTCACCACGCATACAACGGAATTCCAACGCTAAGGAGCAAGGAGCCCTTCTTTCTGGATGCTGAACCTGCACCACTAGACCATCTAGCTCCAGACACCTACTCCGGGACACTCAAACTAACAATCGAAACGAAGACGCCGCTCATCACAGCGTGGCGTGACACCAAAGGTCGGCTAGTAGTCCCCTCCGCAAGCGGCAATCCCGACGGCGCAACAACCGCTCGAGACGCGATAATCCCAGCGACCTCACTAAAAGGGGTACTGTCATCTGCCTTCGAAGCGGTTACCCAGTCACGCATGAGGGTGTTCGGAGAACATACACTGCAACCTCAGTTTAGATACACAACCGACCACACACGGATTCCAATAGATAAACTCCAATCAGGATGGACTGCCGCCTTCCTTAAAGCAAGCAACGAGAGCAATAACATAATCTGGCACATCCAGCCATACGAATATGCACTGTTGCCTGACTCAATATTAGCTGGCGTTGCCTTCACACCAACTGGCGAAGAGAACAAATCAATTTACGGTGGATTCCGCGGGGTCCCTGAGCTCGACCGCAACGGAAATCCAAAACGCAAAAACGGCAGAATTCAATACAAAAGAGGACACAGAAAAAGAATTCACCACACGGACGAACAAGCCAAAGCCATCAAGGAACTACTCGCGAGCGTTCGTCAAGCAACACCGCACCTTAGCAAAGTTCGCTCATTACGAGTATTTGACAGGAATTTTTGGGGCACATCGATACCGGTCGTGTCAGAAATTAACGGTAAGAAACTATGCATATCAAAAGGTTCAGAGGAGAAGCGGCCACAACCATATAGAGTCAACACAGAAGCCTGGGTGGTCCGCCTAACAAAATCCAATCAAAATTATTCACTCAATGACAATGAGAGACTAGTCGAGGGAAAGTACAATGAATTCATCTTTTATCTCCCCGAACAACCAAAGAAAAGAAGCAAGATAACACTTGACATCAATTCAGCTCTGATTGCAACCGTTTTGATCGCCGCACACAATCAGATTGCCGGCGAGAATGAGACACGCGGCGAACATACACTCATTTCTCGCACTATCGATCACATTCGATGCGAGTTCGGCGAGAAGAAGCTCAAGGAGCAACTAACACTAGAGCATGTCTACAAGGCTCTTCTCAAGGAAGGGCAAGAAGGCCCTGGAATACCCGTATTCGCCCGCAGGCACGCCGACGGAAAATGGGAGATTACGTTCTCACAACTCGGACGCTCAGTATCTCCCAATTCTCTTCCCCCCGAGAACCTTGCAAGGCGAGGAGCTATTACGCCAGCACACTCCCTGGTTGATGCTTCGTCAGCCGATCGCCTCTGGGGATTCGTCGCACAAGACTCGAATGATGAGGCACCTCCAGCTTTGAAAGGGCGGATTTTCGTTGAGAACGCGCACTTATCGGCAGGAAGCCTCCAACAGGCACAACACGAGGGCTGGATTCCACCAATTCTTGCCAGCCCGAAACCATGGACAGCTCAGCCATATCTCCGTTCAATCGCTGGGAAAGGGGTTTTTGACGTTGAGCGATCCGAGTGCTTCACGGAACAGCACTCACTCATACGCAAAACATACCCCACTCACCGATTCCTTACAAGCAAGAAGGCTTCCCCCACCCTCACTCCCAAAACAAAGGGCCAAGCGCTTTCAGGCTCTGAAGTCCTTATTGGCTCATACATCGAACCCGGCGCCACGTTAGAGTCAATATTGCGCTTCGAAAATCTCACCGCGCAGGAGATTTCAACTATCCTGTGGATGCTTAATCCAGAAAACCTTGTACCACAGGAGCAGAGAAAATCTGGGGAGCAGGGATACTTTCATCTTGGCTTAGGTAAGCCGCTCGGACTAGGTACAGCGTCTATTTCCGCAAAGGTTCTCTCACTCCACGATTCACAGTCACTGGCGGAGGGCTACAAGGATCTCAACACTATTCTCTACCATAGCTTCTCCAGGGAGGATAGTGAACGCGAAGACACTGCCAGCGAGGTACCAGAATCTATTACGCGGGCACTTCCTCGCGCCATTGCGAAGCAATCTTCGCCTGCCGTGCTCGCTTTCGTCCGCTCTGCCTACGGCTGGAAGACAGACGAAAACGAGGAACAGGACCCCGTTTCGTACACGCCCTACACGAGTTCCGATAAGAAGTCATCAATCATCGACTACTTCAAGGAGTATGAGCAGAAGCGAATCAAGGGGGCGGCTCAGAGTTTCAAATTCAGAATGCGCACCCTAGAAGAAGACAACGTTTCCCGAACTACGAACCCTCAAACCAGAGCAGCGACTAATACTCCCGCACAACAGGCACCCATGAGCAACGCTACACATAATACGCCTTCAAACCCCAAGCCGAAGGGGCCCGCACCGAAGCCGAAGCCCGGCTCCTATCGCGTTCCTCCCCGCTAGCCCTCACCACACTCCCCGGCACAACCCCACATCGTCCAGTGCTACGGCCGCGCCGAGTATGTCGGCGTGGTCGGCGCAGGATGAGCAGATGGGGTAGATGTGGATGACGTCGTCGCTCTCAGAAATGAGGACAGCTAGAGACGAGCGCAGGCGCGCCAGCATGGCGTTGTCGAGGCGGAGCTGGAACACGGATTCTTGGATTCGGTAGCCCCAGGATTCCAGTGTTTTGGCGACGCGGAGGCGCCGTTTGTTGTCGGCGATGTCGTAGGCGATGATGTAGATCATCGCCAGGCGACCCCGCTCCACTGGTAGTCGGGTTCGGCGATGGCGCGCGCCAGCATCTGCGCGGAGTGGGTGATGTGCCTGCGCCACGACCCCGAGTATCCGGGCAGGGCGCCGGTGACGGATCGCTGGCAGGCGGCCTCGTAGGCGTCGACGAGGATTTTCTTGCCGTCGGCGCCCAGCCACACTCCCCCGACCTCGTGCTCGACGACGCCGTATTCGGGCCGGAGTTTGCGCGTGCGCAGGAGTGCCATGACGGTTTGGTCGACCAGGAGTGGGCGGAACTGTTCCATGAGGTCCAGCGCCAGGCTGGGCCTCTTGTCGGTGGGCGCGTGCGCGATGCCGAGTGACGGTTCGAGCCCGGCGGCGTGCAGCGCGCCGACGCATTCGGACAGGAGGATCGCGTACCCGTAGGACAGGGCGGCGTTGGGCAGGTCGCGGGGTGGTCGTCGGCTGCGCCCGTCGAAGGTGACGTCGGCGGGTACGCACGCGGCGAGCGCGTCGAAGTAGGCGTTGGAGCACGCGCCTTCGATGCCCATGATCTCGTCGAGTGTGCGCGCGCCCGCGAGGGAGCGCCGCCAGGCGTGCATGTGCGCAGTCGTGTCGGCGACGTGCACGGCCTGGTCGCGTCGGGCGATGCGGGTGAGGACGTGGATTTGTCCGCGGATTTTCGCGCCGATGAGGCTGTCGGCCAGGCGGACGCGCCGCTCGTGGTCGCCGGTGAGGGCGACTTGTGCGAGGAGCCGACTGGCGTGTGCGTCCCTGTTCGCACCAATGAGGGCGCCTTGGTAGGAGCCTCGCCGCGACAGGCACACGACCTCGACGCCGCTGCGCATCGCCCACGAACGCGCGCCGGCAGACAGGCCGACGTTTCCGGACAGGACGACACGGGTGACGCTGTTTTTAGGGAGGGATGTGGAGGGCAATGAGCCGGGCGCGTCGACGAGGACGCGGCCCGCTTTGACGTGGATGCGTGCACCGTCGCGACCGACGTAGAGGATGCGGTCGGCTTGGCCTGTGGGTTCGTCGCTGGGCCGGGTGATCCACGGGTCGATGCCGATGCTCGCGAGGGCTTTCTCCTCGTCAATGTACTGGGTCGTCACGTCGGTGACGCGCGCGCCCGCATTGATGGCCGCGGCGGCGACAGCATCGATGGTATCGGCCAAGCTCTGCTCGCTTGGTGCCGCGAGCATGAGGGTGGTTCCGACGCGGGAGTAGCGCAGGCCTCGCCCGGTGGCGTACCTGTCAAGGTCGAGCAGGGCGGCATCGGCGAGGACGCTCACGATCAGGTTGGGGTCCGAGGCCTGGGCGAGTTCGTCAATAATGGGGGCGTCGGTGTCGGGCAGGCCCAGTGCCGAGAGTGCCGCGACGGTCACGAGGCCTGGGTCGGCCGGGCGGATAGTGGCTCGCGCGAGGTGGTGGTTGCCGTGGTCGTAGTCCTTGACGACTCCTCTACTGAATGCGTCGTGTCCTGCGCGCGTGTCGTCGTAGGTGCCGTGGGAGCGTTCTGCGGTGAGGCGGCGTTCGAGGGTTTCACGCACCGATTCGGCCAGGAGCGCCCGGGTGATGGGCTCGGCCGTCGTGAGAGTGTTCGTGTCAAGTGCGGCGATGCTTGGCGGCACCCAGTCGCTCGCGGCGAGGAGGCGGAGCTGCTCGTCGGTGAGGCTT
>ERZ773212.1077-NODE-1077-length-12744-cov-3.839861_pt1 | contig 12744 bp, 7 predicted proteins | sample MGYA00581005_ERZ773212 | MGnify/ENA primary metagenome ERZ773212 (study PRJEB29015, sample SAMEA2738154) | human oral metagenome | biome: human oral; feature: human-associated habitat; material: saliva | place: China | collected 2196 ... | reverse complement strand
ATAGATGCAGGAAATAAGAGGTTTAACGCATTTACACTTTATTATGAATAGACGATGGCGTAAATAACAAACAGATATCGACGTAAAAGCTTGTACAGCCCCTACTTTTTCGTTCTTCCGTTAAATGGATAGATTATATTCCATTAGGTATATATAAAAGGGAAAAACTACAAGATATAATGTAGAAAAGGCAAATAAAAAGATGTCTATCCATTAGCATGCCTTTTTGTCTTCTACAAACAGCTTATTCTCTTATTAATCGATATTTGTAAACTATTTTCACTCAGTCCAAAGTAAATACATGCTCTTTTGGCTTCTAAAAGACGCCCTTTTGGCTTGCAAAAGATGCTCTTTAAGACCCTTGCTAACGCCCTTTTGAAGTCCAACTAAGCACCTTTTCTTGCACAACTTTATAACAAACTGATTTTCTGTTAGTCGTAAACTTGCTTTTTACACGTATTTTTGTCTTTATTTATAGATGTTTTCTTTGAAATTATGTAATGATTTTTCAAATCCTTATTGATATATTTGAGTCATTTAAATGAAAAGTTTTCTGTGCCAGAAGGTAGGGAAAATGACTTGTTGACCGTCTTGGGCTATATTCCTGTTTTATGTCTTTTCCACTTACCTTTTCTTTCCACTTTGTCTTCATGCTACTTTCTCTTGCCTTCAAGGAGGTTAGAATAGTTTATTCTTCTATAAGATTTCAAAGAAACCATTATAGTTTTAAAAAAGAAAGTTTTTGTATCTTTGCAATCAACTTAAAATATAAACTAACTTTTGAAATACATTTTATAAAGACCTATGGATACAGAATCAATCTTAAAGTTTAAAAAGATTTTAGAGTACTTTGTTACGCATTTAAGTTATATGGAGTCTGGGAAATCTCAGGACATTCCCGGATATGCTCAATATATTAAACCTTATGAGGATAAGGGAAACTTTGCACAGACAGGACAAGGTTATAATGGTGGGGCAATCCAAAACCAGATTAAAGACTGGGAAATGATAGATGGTGAGAAGCTATGCGTTAATGTTCAGCCTAATTTTGGTTCTTACCAGTCAAGAAAATGCTACTTGAACTGGATACGAACTGGTATTAATATTTTTGCCCAATGGGGTGACGATCAGATTAGTGGGGTTAGTATAGGTTTTTCATACTGGTGGAAGAAGCCTATAGGCTATAAGGTTGATAAGTCAGAATCGCTTGATAAGCTTGGTTTGTATGACAATAGTGACCAACCAAACAGTGAACTCATTAAATTCTACGATTATTTTATGAATGAAATAAAGGAGTTTCACCGAGGGACAAGCGAATACTATAAAGTAGTTGCTGACTATTATCGTAATCAAGAAAGCAAAACAAAGCTTCTCGAAAATAACGACATTATAAACACAATCCTTGCGAATAGAAATGTTATCTTTACGGGTGCTCCCGGTACTGGCAAAACCTATTGGACAAAAGAATTAGCTGCTCAGATTATACTTAATGATATTTATGATGAAAGAGATCCGGCACAAAAGAGTATGATAGATGAGCAGTATGATTTTGTACAGTTCCATCCTTCTTATGACTATACGGACTTCGTGGAAGGCTTACGCCCTGTAGATGACGGAAATGGAAACATCTCCTTCAGGCGTGAGGACGGCATTTTTATGGCTTTTTGCAGAAAGGCTTTAAAGGCATATAACGAGGTGGAGGATAAACAAGATGCGCCAAAGTATGTCTTTGTCATTGACGAGATTAATCGAGGTGAGCTTTCAAAGATTTTCGGAGAACTTTTCTTTAGTATCGACCCCGGCTACAGAGGAGTAAAAGGAAAGGTCAAGACACAATACCATAACCTGTGGAAAAATTCAGTCGACGAAACTCAAAAGAGGTTCGGCGATACGGACTTCTTCTATATTCCAGAGAATGTCTATATCATTGGTACGATGAACGATATTGACCGCAGTGTAGAATGTATGGATTTCGCTATGCGTCGTCGCTTTGCTTTCAAGGAGGTGTTAGCTTCTGACCGTCTTAATATGATTCGCAATGATAAAACTCTTGGCAAGGCATCTGATGAAATCATAAAGCGATTGGAAAATTTGAATCTATGTATCCTCTCTATCCAAGGGCTTTCAAGTGCTTATCAAATTGGTGCAGCTTACTTCTTAAAACTGAAGAACTATCTGAAAGATGATAATTCAATTGCTCCTGAATCTTGGGAGAGCCTGTGGAAAAACCATATTCATGGTTTGTTGTTCGAGTATCTTCGTGGCTTCCCTGATGCACAAGAAAGTCTGAATCAGCTTTATGAGGCTTTTCAACTGAAGAGTACATACAGTCAAGTTAATGGTAAGGTAATAAAGTCATAAAAGTGGATAACGATGGGTAGGATTATTCATCTTACAGATAATAACACAGAGGGTTCCTATATTGATGATGGGGTGCTTGATATTCTGAAGATTGCCAATATCGGCAACCTACGGGATAATCCTGACCTTTTGGTTTTCCCTTATTCGTTTGCAGAAACGAACGATAGCATCGGTGATTTACCGATATTGAACACGTCTCATCATAACTATGACAAAGAAGGGAAATGCCTTTCACTAAAGGTACATACAGGAAACCTTATGGGTTTTATCGGGATGAATGAGACTTCTGTCAGCATTCATTCCAGATTTACCTATAAGAATAAACAAGGCGTTGCTGACGATGAAGGAAAAGACTTCTTCCTTTATTATATGCTTCAGAAGGTGTTATCAATCAATTTATTAGACCTTAAACACACGACAAATCAGGAAGATAAAGCACTTGACTTCTTGCTCTTTCTGTTTCCTGTTCTGTTGAAAAAGGCTTTGTCACAAGGGCTATATAAGGAATATCAACACAGATATTATGATGATGCAAGAGTGAAAGGAACCGTTGACATTTCGCGCTTTATCAGAAATGATATCCCCTTCAAGGGGCGTGTTAGCTATAAGTTACGTGAACATTGTTATGACAACTCTGTTACGCAGCTTATCAGACATACAATAGAGTATATAAAGCAAAATCCTATCGGTACTGAAATTTTAAGAAACGACCAAGAAACAATAGATAATGTTGCCCAAATCGTTATGGTAACACCAAGCTATGACAGGCATAACAGAGAGCGTGTCTTAAATGAAAACAGGAAACCAAAGGTTCATCCGTATTTCCTAAATTATCAGATGCTTCAGCAGTTGTGTATAAGAATTTTAAAGCATGAGTCACTCAAGTATGGCAGAAGTGAAGACAAGGTATACGGAATACTGTTTGATGCAGCTTGGCTCTGGGAAGAATATCTGAATACCATACTTTCTAAGATAGGATTCACACATCCGAGAAACAAGGAAGGAAAGGGAGGTATAAGGATGTTTGTCAATCCGACAGATGAGGACAGTTTTGATAGCAATGGCAGGCGTATCTATCCTGACTTTTACCGTGAAGACTATATTCTGGATGCCAAGTATAAGCATCTAAATAGGAGTGTAGGACGTGAGGACCTTTATCAGGTTGTGTCGTATATGTATTGTATGGACAAGCCTTATGGTGGTTATGTCTATCCTGATGACTCTGATCAGAAAGCAACAATCTTCAAACTTGCGGGTAAGGGACTTGAATATAAGGGAAATACAGGTGGTATCCTATCCGTTATTCCATTCGAGATACCTCAAAAGGCTGAAAACTGGAAGGATTTTCTTCAAGGTATAAATCAGTCAGAGAGCAGGTTGAAAGAATCATTTGCCCCCAGATAACATTAGAGCGTGTTACTTTTTTTATTTCATCCGCAATACCTATAAATTTAGGTGTTGCGGTTTTTCTCTTTTCTATTAAGTAACTTGCTTATTCATCAACTCGCTAATATTCCATATCATCAGTGAGAAAATGAAAAGGCTATTTGTCTTGATGTCATTCTGTCAAAAACATAATATCCTGTCTTTTTTGCTTTCTGTATTAAAATAATTTTGTACTTTCTATCTTCTGTCTTTTTCATCATTCTGTCTAAAAATAATTATGTCATTCTGTTTAAAAACACTATCTTTGCAGTTATAATGGCTGTTTTCATTTTGAAAATCATCGTATAGCATTAATACAGAGTATTAAAACCAAGCAGTGTAGAGTCCCACAAGACAAAAAAGGGCTTTCGCTCAGACTCGGAAAAGCTAAGAACCGATATCAAGATGTTGTTCTGATAAGGTGCAGCCTTCTCTTAAAAACCTATCAGAATCTATTAGGTGAAAGTAATAATTAAAATTGTATTAGTATAAAAGCAGGTTTCGGGCAAATGTTTAGCCATTCAATAGGAGACATAGATAGATTACTTTGTTATGCAGATGCTTAAATAAAGTGCAAGCCTCTTTTGAAAATCTTGCAAGGTTGCTGAAGTGCAGGAAGTGGATATTCAAGATTTGTTAAGACCTATATTAAAGAAGTAGAATATTATGGGAAAATTCAATGAAGCAACCAGAGTGCAGATGCCTGCAATGGTACATCTTACTCGTTTAGGATATAAGTATTGGGGGAGGATTCATGAAAATGAAGAAGGTACAGTTTACGATCCTGATACTAATATTTTGTTAGACGTCTTCAAGAGACAGTTTAAACGACTCAATCCAGCTCATACAGATGAATGTGAGCAAACGTTGAAGAATATCCGTAAAGAACTCAATGATGATGATTTGGGGCGAGGATTTTATCAACGTCTTAAAGCAGTATCTCCTATTAAGTTGATAGATTTTGATGATCCAAGTAATAATACGTTTCATTTTACAGCAGAATTTACTTGTAAGAACGGACAAGACGAATTCCGTCCTGATATAACGCTCTTTGTTAATGGTCTTCCACTATGTTTTGTTGAGGTAAAAAAGCCAAATAACCATGGAGGAATGGTTGCTGAAAGTATGAGAATGAATAATGAGCGTTTCCCTAACAAAAAGTTCCGTAGGTTCATCAATATTACCCAACTAATGATTTTCTCCAATAATATGGAGTATGATACTTTAGATGGTATTGTACCTGTTGAAGGCGCTTTCTATTGCACAGGAGCAAGAGAAACAGCTGCTTTCAACTGTTTCAGAGAAGAGAATCCTAAGGGTTTAAAAGTAGCACCTTTTCATGCAGAGTACCCATATTTAGAGACTGATAGCGAAGAGGAAAAGAAAATATTAGTTGACTATAATAACCAAGTAATACATACAAGTCCTGAGTATCAAAGCAACTTAAGCCCCTACACTCCCACCAATCGCATTTTGACCTCAATGTGTAGTCCAGAGCGCTTGCTTTATATCCTAAAATATGGTATAGCATACGTTCGTATGGAACGTGAAGTTGATGGAAAGATAGAAACAACTGATCAAAAGCATATCATGCGTTATCAGCAGCTTTTTGCAGCATTGGCCATTGAACACGAACTTTCTCAAGGGGTTAAATCGGGGTTAGTTTGGCATACGCAAGGTAGTGGAAAGACTGCTCTTGCCTTCTATCTTTCCTACATACTCAGAGATTATTTTGCAAGAGAAAATAAGGTAGCAAAGTTTTATTTTATTGTAGATCGCCTTGACTTATTAGAGCAAGCAACACAAGAGTTCGAAGCGCGAGGTCTCGTTGTTTCTACTGCTAATACGCGAAAGGAGTTGATGGAGCAATTCCGTACCAATCAGGCCCAGCAAGGAGCGAGTGGACAAGCTGAAATAACAGTGGTAAATATTCAGCGTTTTGAAAAAGATAATGAGAAGGTGGAGCTAAATACTTATGCAACTAACCTTCAACGTATCTTTATCCTTGATGAAGCGCATAGAGGGTATAGCCCAGGTGGTTGTTTCCTTGCTAATCTTTTTGATGCAGACCCAAATTCTATAAAGATAGCTCTCACTGGCACACCATTATTGAGCGAAGAACGTGCTTCATGTAAGGTGTTTGGAAATTACCTGCATACTTATTATTATGACCGCTCAATAGCTGATGGTTATACGCTTAAAATCATTCGTGAAGATATTGAAACTTCTTACCGAGAGAAACTCACTGAAGTACATGAAAAACTTGAAACATTAGTTGAAAAAAAAGACATTAAGAAGGCTGAGATTATAGAGCATGACAATTATGTCGATGAACTTCTGCGTTATATCATCAATGATTTGGTTAAATTCCGCAAGGTCCAGGGAGATGAAACTTTGGGAGGAATGATTATTTGCGAGACCAGTGGTCAGGCAGAAAAACTCTTTGCTCACTTCGATACGATACAAAAAGAAATTAGTAATAAGCTTCATCTTCGGGCAGGGTTGATACTTCATGATTATGAGGATAAAGAAACTCGCAAGCAGATAGTGAAAGACTTTAAGAAGAATATGAGCATTGATATTCTCATAGTCTTCAATATGCTATTGACAGGTTTTGATGCTCCACGCCTAAAGCGGCTTTACTTTGGTCGTAAGCTTAAAGACCATAACCTTCTTCAAGCCATAACACGTGTAAACCGTCCTTACAAGGATATGCGCTATGGCTTCCTGATTGATTTTGCAGATATCAAACGTAATTTTGATGAAACAAATGAGGCATATCTTCAAGAGTTAAATCGTTTCAATGACGTAAAGGAGACGGGAGAAGGCAATAATACAGAGACATTTGCGCAAGTTATAGAAAGCAAGGACGAGATATTCGAGCAGATGAAAGAAATCAGACAGGCGTTATTCGAGTATTCGTATGACAATGCTGAAGATTTCTCTACCGAAATATCAACCGAAGAAGATAAAAAAGTGTTGCTTGATCTAAAGCATGCACTCGTTTCTGCCAAGAATATGGCAAATATAGTTCGTACATTTGGTGATGATGAAATGAGAGAACGGTTCTCCAAGTTGGAATTAACTAAGCTTCCAGAATTACTCTCTGAAGTACAGCATCGTATCAATATCATTAACCAAAAAGACGCTTTTAAGATGAGCGATGAGACAAAATTGCTTATCAATGAGGCTATGCTTGATATTGAATTCAATTTTTCAATGATTGGAAAGGAAGAATTACAGATTATTGGTGGAACAGGAGTATTAAAGGAAAAATGGCAGCGTGCTATTACAGCTTTTACCAATAATTTCGACCAAGATGATCCAGAATTTGTTACACTAAGAGAGGCTTTTACAGAACGTTTCAAAGAACATGGCTTTGTTGTTGATACTGTGGCGAAATTTAATGAAGAGACAAAGGCTCTTGATGATGTCATGAAGCGTTTGCAGGAGATACAAGTAAGGAACAATACCCTCTTGAAAAAGTATAAGGGAGACGTAAAGTTTGCACGTGTACATAAGCGCATACGTGAAGTAAATAAAAAGAGAGAAGCTGAGCACAAGGCACCGATGTTCTCTTTTAGGGAAGAAGAAATAATGGTTATCCTGAAAATAATCAAGGAAGATATTGATGCGAAAGTGTATGATAAGAATGATATATTGAGACAAGACTCTTATTTCTCACGTACAGTACTGTCACTAATAAGTGGTTGCTTGTATCAATTTCCGCAAATAAAACCAGATATGGACGATTATAAGTTCATCAAGGATCGAGTAGCTCAACAATATCTCAATCAGTATAACGCAACTTACGGACACTCATAACAATGGATATTAAAGAACAAACCATACGTCTTATTGACGAGTTAAAAGCTACCTGTGCCAATTATGGTATGGGTAACGATGGCAACGAGTATAAAATCATAACACAAGTTTTTTTATATAAGTTTCTTAACGATAAGTTTGGATACGAATTAAAGAATGCACGCAGTGAAATAGCAAAAAAAATCAAAGAGGCAGATAAATGGGAGATAGCATACGCAGAGCTCAATGATAACGAGCGAATGTTATTACAAAGTTCATTGAGTGCTGACGTGCCTATTCTTGAACCTTATCATCTTATCTCAAATCTGTGGAATCAGCAGAGTAAAGGCGACTTCGACGCGATCTTCGACAATACAATGACAGATATTGCCGAAAAGAATGCAGATATATTTTCTACACAGACTACTGATAACACGAAAATACCACTTTTCGAAACGCTAACCAACTTTGTAACAGATACCGCTCATCGTGCAGATTTTGCACGTGCCTTGGTGGATAAGTTGGTAAATTTCTCTTTTGAAGCTGCATTTGAGAAGCATTATGACTTCTTTGCCTCTATCTTTGAATACCTCATAAAAGATTATAACACAGCTGGTGGAGGTAAGTATGCAGAATATTATACGCCACATGCTATTGCTACTATTATGGCACGATTGCTTGTAGGGGATGACAGCGACTTACATAGTCAAGAATGTTATGATCCGTCAGCAGGAACAGGAACACTCCTTATGGCACTTAGCCATCAGATAGGAGAGGAACGTTGTACAATCTTCTCGCAAGATATATCTCAACGTTCCAATAAGATGTTAAAACTGAACTTACTTCTTAATGGGCTTGTTTCATCATTAGACTATGCCATTCAAGGTGATACTCTCGTTGCGCCTTATCATAAGAGTGATGATGGACAAAGCCTACGTCAATTTGATTTTGTTGTGAGTAATCCTCCATTTAAAATGGATTTCTCTGGTACACGGGAAAAGATTGCAGCTCAGCCTGCACGTTTTTGGGCAGGCGTTCCCAATATTCCTGCTAAGAAAAAGGAATCAATGGCTATTTATACCTGTTTCATTCAGCATGTTATCAATTCTTTGAAAGAAAAGGGTAAGGGAGCTATTGTTATTCCAACAGGCTTCATCACAGCTAAGAGTGGTATTGAAAAGAAGATTCTCCAACGCATTGTTGATGCGCATTGGGTTTATGGATGTGTTTCAATGCCAAGTAATGTGTTTGCCAATACTGGTACAAATGTTTCTGTGTTATTTTTTGATAAGTCTGCATCTACTAAAAAGGTGGTACTTATCGATGCCAGTAAGTTAGGTGAAGAATATAAAGAAGGTAACAATCAAAAGAAGCGATTGCGTGATTTTGAGGTAGAAAAAATTGTTTCCACTTTCCGTGAATGTAAAGCTGTTGATGATTTCTCTGTTTGTGTGTCGTATGACGATATTAAGGAGAAAAACTATTCCCTTTCTGCTGGTCAGTATTTCGATATAAAAATTGAATATGTGGATATCACAGAGGAGGAATTCAATATTCGCATGGCTTCATTCCGTCAGACGCTTACAGAACAGTTTGCTGAAAGCCATAGACTTGAAGAAGAAATCATGCGTCAGCTTGATAGCTTAAAATTTAATGCAAAATAAAGTAAAGGTTATGGTCACGAAAGATGAAGTTCTTGAACTTTTACGCAGCACAGAGACCTATAGGATAGAACGTACTATTTCTACAGGGGATATGGATAAGTTTCAGGAAGCTATTTGTGCTTTCTCGAATGATTTACCTAATTCTCGAGAAAAGGGTTATCTTATTTTGGGAGTACATGATAATGGAGTCTTATCTGGTCTAAGAGTTGATGATGCCTTGATGAAGAAGATAGCAGGTATTCGTTCTGATGGCAATATCCTCCCCCTGCCAATGATGTCAGTAGAGAGATTTGAATTTACTGAAGGCGATTTGCTTGTCGTAGAGGTGTCGCCCGCTCTTGTTCCACCTGTGCGCTATCGTGGGCGAACCTTTATTCGCATAGGTCCTCGTAGGGATATTGCTACAGAAGCAGAAGAAAGAGTGCTTCTGGAAAAAAGAACATCTTATATGGCTACATTTGATGCTATGCCATGCTTTGGGTCATCGCTTAAGGATATAGACGCACTGTTTGTAAAAAATGAATATCTTCCACAGATAATAGACTCTGACGTTCTTATGGCGGATAAACGGTCTTTACAAGAACAGTTGGCTGCAATTCATCTTTATGACATCGCCAACGATTGTCCGACAAATGCTGCCATTATTCTTTTCGGAAAGAATGCCTCTTTCTTCCTACATGGTTGCTATGTTCAATATGTACATTTTGCTGGAGAGGATACAGGAAGTGAAATCCTTAACGAGAGGCAGATTCGAGGTAGTCTGTGTTCTATATTGCCTAAATTGGAAAGCTTTGTAAAAGATGCTATTGTCACGGCGCGTCCAATGCCTGTGAGTATGCTGCGCGAGCAGATTGTGTTCAATTATCCAGAATTAGCTCTTAGAGAGTTACTAATGAATGCTTGTATGCATCGCGACTATCAGTCCAATATGCCTATTAGGATTTATCAATTCAGTAATCGTATAGAAATACTCAATGCTGGTGGTTTATATGGGGAAGCCCGTCCCGAAAACTTCCCTACGGTCAATGATTATCGTAATCCAATTATCGCTGAGGCTATGCGTGGAATGAAATACGTTAATATGTTTAACCGAGGTGTTCAGCGTGTAAAGAATATGCTAAGAGAAAATGGAAATCCAGAGCCTAAGTTTAATGTGAGTAAAGTCACTGCTTTTGAAGTGATGGTACATCCATCTATGTCACTTAACTTAGTCACTGATGGAGAAAAAGTGACTAAGTCAGCGACTAAGTCAACTGAGACGATGAACGAGGTGTTAGCCTTTTGTACACAAGAACGAAGCCTCACGGAGATTATGGCGCATTTGGGACTAAAGCACCGTAATAATGCTAAAAGTCGATATATTGATCCCTTGATAGAAGGTGGCTTTCTTGAAATGACGATACCAGAAAAGCCTAATAGTAGAAATCAAAAATATGTAAGGGCTTTATCTTAGTCACTTATCTTAGTCGCTAAAAAGTGACTAAGTCACCCTTTTAGTAATCGCAATTACTAAAACATATATTCATAGGGTAAATTCTCAAATCGGTGAAGTGCAATTCACAATTTGAAAGAAGTCCTATAAAACGAATTAAAAAAGGAATGAAGAAATATAAACTCGGAGAATTGATAGAGGTATCGAGAGGGGCAAGTCTTAAAGGTGATTTCTATGCAGCGTCAGGCAAATATATTCGTCTGACTTGTGGTAACTTTGACTATCGCAATAATAGCTTTAAGGAAAACACCTCTAAAGATAATCTCTTTTACATAGGAGAATTCAAAACTGAATTTTTACTTGAAAAGGGAGATTTGATAACTCCACTTACCGAACAAGCTATAGGCTTGCTCGGTTCTACGGCATGGATTCCTGAAAGTGGGAAGTATATTCAAAGTCAGGATATAGCTAAGATTACCTGTAAAGAAGAACTGCTTGATAAAAAGTTTGCCTATTATCTTATTTCTTCAAATATGGTGAAGCAACAACTCAGTGCTGCTGCCCAACAAACAAAAATTAGACATACCTCTCCTGATAAAATCAAAGACTGTACTGTTTGGCTGCCTTCTTTGGAAAAGCAAAAACAAATAGGACAACTTTTATTTGATCTTGACCGTAAAATAGAACTTAATCGTGCGATAAATCATAATTTAGTCGAGAACGCTCGACACCGACTTTTACCTGTCCATTCATTAGGAGAGGCGTCATCTCATCTCTCAGCTTAGCAAGGCTACTTATTTCTTGATTATTTTGTTCAATACTGAATAAAAGATTGTTGAGCGTGTTATACAAATGTTTATTCTCTGACTTATAGAGTTCGATATTTTCAACATCCCCCTTTGTAATGAACTTAATAATTGAACCATTTGAATTATCTTTGAATTGTCCTATCTTACTATTTGCTGCAAAAAATAGGCAAGCGTAATATTCTGGGTTGGGAGTTAGAACGTAGGTCCTTTGGTAAGCGTTGAATTTACCTGTATAATGTTTAACATTAAAATCACCATTACCAGCGATCAAAATAGATGATTCATCAAATGCATATGTGTCACAAAAGAGATTTTCTTTAGCACATGTAAAAAATGGATACTGACCATGGATTGTAGAAAAGTTAGCATCTTCTTTTCCAGTAATTATTGGGCATACATCTTTAGCGAAAACTATATTCCACCCTTCAGGTAGCTCTCTTTTCTGTTTCTCATTCCACACCATCTTTCCCCCACTACTTTTATAAGGCTTTCCATTTTCATCTGGAAAGTCGAACTGTACAAACCAATAATCGTAGAGTTGCTTTGCCATCGCCTCCAAATTATGATTTATCGCTTCATTTACTTTTTCTATCCTCTGTCCCTTTTTCGCTTTCTGTCTTATTTTGCCTCTATGTGAGATTTAATCTAAAAGGAAAAGAATGATATTGACATAATTTTCAAAGAAAAGTGCAGGAAAATGACTTAAAAGCGAGTTGTTTTAGTGCCTGCGTAAATTGGTTATTATCAAGTTGTTGTAAAGGATGATTTAAAAAGGTGCTTAATTGGACTTCAAAAGGGCGTTAGTAAGGGGCGTAAAGGGCATCTTTTACAAGTCAATTGGGCATCTTCTCGAAGGCAAAAGAGCATTTATTAGCTTTGGACTATTACCTTTGAACTTTGAGCATTGAAGTTTGAACTTTATGATATGAACTACGAATTTCTCGAATGACACGAATTATTTAACAATAAGGATTCGTGCAATTAGGGACATTCGTAGTGCTTTATTGGTAGTTGACATCGGTAATCATAATTTGTAGTTGACGAGTTGACAAGTTTACGAGTAAACAAGTTGCTTGTAGCAATAAATCATGAGTGGTAGTTTACGAGTTTACAAGTTGCTTGTAGCAATAAATCATGAGTGGTAGTTGACGAGTTTACAAGTTGCTTGTAGCAATAAATCATGAGTGGTAGTTGACGAGTTTACAAGTTGCTTGTAGCAATAAATCATGAGTGGTAGTTGACGAGTTTA
>ERZ773212.1076-NODE-1076-length-12769-cov-2.554585_pt1 | contig 12769 bp, 10 predicted proteins | sample MGYA00581005_ERZ773212 | MGnify/ENA primary metagenome ERZ773212 (study PRJEB29015, sample SAMEA2738154) | human oral metagenome | biome: human oral; feature: human-associated habitat; material: saliva | place: China | collected 2196 ... | reverse complement strand
TTGCCGAGCGCGTCCAAGACTACTCCAGCATTTGGGAAGCCCACCCCTACGACCGCATGCCCATCGCCGACGTGCCCGAAGGCCACACCCCCACCACCTGGCTCCGCCACCAAGTCCTCGACGGGCTGCGCGACCGCTTCGACGGGGCGGAAGTGCCCGCCAACTACATCGAACGGGCCGAATACGAAATCGGCGTCATCGACATGAAAGGCTACCCCTCCTACTTCCTCATCGTGGCCGAACTCATCAAGCACGCCCGCTCCATCGGCATTCGGGTAGGCCCAGGCCGTGGCTCGGCGGCCGGCTCCCTCGTCGCCTACGCCCTCACCATCACCAACATCGACCCCATCCACCACGGGCTCCTCTTCGAACGGTTCCTCAACCCGGAACGCCCCTCCGCCCCCGACATCGATATCGACTTCGACGACCGGCGCCGCGGCGAAATGATCCGCTACGCCTCGGAACGCTGGGGCGAAGACAAAATCGCCCAGGTGATTACCTTCGGCACGGTGAAAACCAAACAAGCAATCAAAGACTCCGCCCGGGCCCTCTACGGCCAACCCGGCTACCAAATCGCCGACCGCATCACCAAAGTGCTGCCGCCCCCCATCATGGCCAAAGACATCTCCCTGGCCGGCATCATGGACCCCGAACACGACCGCTATACCGAAGCCGGCGAAGTGCGGCAACTCATCGAAACCGACCCCGATGTGCGGCAAATCTACGACACCGCCCGCGGGCTGGAAGGCGTGGTCCGCCAAGCCGGCGTGCACGCTTGCGCCGTCATCATGGCTTCCGTGCCGCTCCTCGACTGCATCCCCATGTGGAAACGCGCCGCCGACGGGGCACTCATCACCGGCTGGCCCTACCCCGCCTGCGAAGCCATCGGCCTGCTCAAAATGGACTTCCTGGGCCTGCGCAACCTCACAGTCATCGGCGACGCCCTGGAAAACATCAAAATCAACCGGGACGAAACCATCGACCTGGAAAACCTCGCCATCACCGACCCCAACGTGTACAAACTCCTGGCCCGGGGCGACACCCTCGGCGTGTTCCAGCTGGACTCCGGCGGCATGCAAGAACTCCTCAAACGCATGCAACCCACCGAATTCAACGACATCGTGGCCGCCCTCGCCCTCTACCGGCCCGGACCCATGGGCGTTAACGCCCACCTGGACTACGCGGACCGGAAAAACGGGCGCAAACCCATCACCCCCATCCACCCCGAACTGGAAGAAGCGCTCAAAGACATCCTGGACGAAACCTACGGCCTCATCGTCTACCAAGAGCAGATCATGGAAATCTCCCGGCGCGTCGCCAACTACACGGCCGGTGAAGCCGACGGGTTCCGCAAAGCCATGGGCAAGAAAAAACCCGAAGTACTGGCGGCCGAATACGAAAAATTCTCGGCCGGCATGTTCAGCAACGGGTACAGCAAAGACGCGGTGGACGCCCTGTGGGGCACGATCGAACCGTTCGCATCCTATGCGTTCAATAAGTCCCACGCGGCCGGCTACGGGCTGGTATCGTACTGGACGGCCTACCTGAAGGCCAACTACACCGCCGAATACATGGCGGCCCTGCTCACGTCGGTGTCCGACAAGAAGGACAAGTCGGCAATCTACCTGGCGAACTGCCGACACCTCGGCATCGCCGTGCTCTCCCCGGACGTGAACGAGTCGGCGTATAACTTCCTGCCGGTGGGCCAAGATATCCGATTTGGGTTGGGTGCGGTGCGCAACGTGGGCGAAGACGTCGTGGCGTCAATTGTGCGCGAGCGAAAAGCGAAGGGGTTGTATAAGGACTTCACCGACTACCTGGAAAAAATCGACCTCACGGCCTGCAATAAGCGGGTGACCGAATCCCTGATTAAGGCCGGCGCGTTCGACTCCATGGGGTATTCCCGCAAGGGGCTCATGATGGTTTTCGAAGACGCGGTGGATGCGGCGATCGGGCCGAAGAAAGCCATGGACAAGGGCCAGTTTGACCTGTTTTCGGCGCTGGGGGGCGAAAGCGAGGTGACCGAAAACGTGTTCAGCATTTCGGTGCCGGATGACACGTGGGATCGGAAACACCAGCTGGCGTTGGAGCGGGACATGCTGGGGCTATACGTGTCGGGCCACCCGCTGGACGGGTTCGAAGAGGCCCTGGATGCGCAGGTGGACACCTCCCTGTCGGTGGTGGCGTCGGAGGAGCTGAAAAACGGTGCGGAGGTGCAAATCGGCGGCATTATTTCGGCGGTGGATCGGCGCGTGTCCAAAAAGGACGGCTCGCCGTGGGCGATTGTTACCATCGAGGACCAGCATGGGGTGCAGGTGGAAATGTTGGTGTTCAATAAGGTGTATGCGCTGGTGGGTCCGCAGATTGTGGAGGACAACATTGTGGTGGCCAAGGCGCACGTGTCGATTCGGGACGACCGGTTTGGGGTGTTCTGCGACGACATGAAGGTGCCGGAGTTGGGGCCGGGCGGTGGCGCCGGGTTGCCGTTGCGGTTGACGTTGCGGACGGATCAGTGCACCATGGGCAATATTTCCCGGTTGAAGCAGGTGCTGGTGGCTAATAAGGGGGATTCGGACGTGTATCTGAACGTGGTGTGCGGCACGGAGTCGAAGATGATGATTTTGGGGGAGCATTTGCGGGTGAATCGGTCGGCGAGCCTGATGGGGGATTTAAAGGCGACCATGGGGCCGGGAATCCTCGGCTAGTTTGCTTTTCGACGCCCAAATGTGGGAATGGCCACCCCGAATAGGGGTGGCTATTGGTCGTTCTATTGTCCTTTGGGATTCGCCGCTTTAAATTATGAACGAGATTCATAATTAGGTTATCTCATCCTAAGGAGAACGTTTATGAGTGATTCGCTCACCACAGAAACCGCGGCCACCCAAGCGGCCCCCGACTACGTCAATGAGCGGGAGGAAGGCAGGAAGGCGCTCAAGGAGCTGCTGAAACCTGTCCAAGGCAGCCTCATGATCGGCCGAATATTAGCCGGCCTGTCCGGGGTGCTGGCGATCGCCCCCTACATTGCCTTGGTCCAGTTGGGTGGCCTGTTCGCCACGGCCTACGCCACCGGGCAACCCGTCGACGCCGACCGGGCCATGCTGATCGTGCAGATTCTGATTAGCACGTTCTGTCTGCGGATCCTCCTGCTTTTCATCGCACTGGGGGTAACCCACTTCGCCGATGCTCGATTCGTGTCGTATGTGCGGGCCCGCACTATCGAACGGGTGGGCAACGCGCCACTGGGGTGGTTTACCAGCACAAATTCCGGGCGGATCCGTAAGGCGCTGCATGACGACGTGGCCCAGATTCACACCATGGTGGCGCACCAGCCGGTGGAAATGACCCAGGCCATGATTATGCCGGTCACCCTCCTCATCTATGCCTTTTACGTGGATTGGCGCTTGGGACTACTGTCCATTGCCACACTCCCGCTCTATGGCCTGTTTATGGCCTGGATGATGAGCAATATGGGGCCGAAAACCGTGGAAATGGATGCCAAACTTGCCCGCGTGTCCGCCACCATGGTGGAGCTGGTCACCGGCATCACGGTGGTGAAGGCTTTCGGCAAGGTGGGGCAGGCACACGGAAACTACCAGCAGGCGGCCGACGAGTTCGCCGTCTTCTATAACGACTGGACCGGCTCGATGATTAAGGGCTCTGCCCTGGCCAATGTGTCCATTTCCGTGCCGGTGTTATTGCTGGTCAACGTGGGCGGTGGGTCGCTCATGGTGAACGCTGGTTGGGTGTCCGCCACCGACGTGCTTTCCACCACCCTGATCGCCCTAGCACTGCCCTACGGCATTGAGCTGCTCGGCAATTCCACCTGGGCCTACCAGATTGCCGGGGCGGCGGCGCTGCGGGTGACAACCACCCTGAAAACCCCCGTCCTGGAGCAGAAAACCGAGGCGGAGCAGGATATTCACGGTTCCCAGGTGGTGTTCGACAAGGTGTCCTTCGCTTACGACGACACCCAGGCGCTGCGGAACGTGTCGCTCACTCTTTCGGAAGGCACCGTGACCGCCCTGGTGGGGCCTTCCGGGTCGGGAAAGTCTACCCTCGCCACCCTGCTGGCCCGCTTCAACGACCCCGATTCCGGGTCGATCACGCTTGGGGGAGTTGATCTGCGGAACATTCCCACCGGGCAGCTGTACCGAAACATTGGGTTTGTGCTCCAGGACCCGCAGCTGCTGCGCATGTCGATCCGGGACAATATTGCCCTGGGCCGCCCCGACGCCACCAACGCGGAGGTGCGGGCCGCCGCGGTAGCCGCCTGCATCGCCGACCGAATCGACGCCCTCCCCGACGGTTTCGACACCATGTTCGGCAGCGGGATTAACCTGTCCGGCGGCGAACAGCAGCGCGTCGCTATCGCCCGCGCCCTGCTTGTGGACGCCCCCGTCCTCATCCTGGATGAGGCGACCGCTTTCACCGACCCTGAATCCGAGGCCGAAATCCAGAAAGCCCTCACCACCCTGGTTCGGGGCCGCACCGTTTTGGTGATCGCCCACCGGCCCGAATCCATCCTTGGGGTGGACCAAATCGCCGTCCTAGACCACGGCAACCTGGTTGCCTGCGGCGCCCCCAACGATGTGATCGACCACCCACTGTTTACCGGGCTCGCACGTATCAGCAGCGGGCACAACACGGAGGAACTCTCATGATAATGAACATGGCAGTAATGAACTTTATTCCCCGGTGTCGCCGGATGCTGGGGGACGGCACCATCCTCAACCGAGTGATCGTGTTCAGCACCATCTATGGATTATTCGAAGGCGTCTCCATCTTCGCCCTGCTCCCGGCCATCACCTCCCTGGTGACCGGTCAGCCGGTGCTGGGATTAGGGGTGACCGGCTGGATCGTGGTGCTGGCATGCCTAGCCGTCCTCGGCGGGGTGGCGAATTATTTCCAGCTCAGCCGGGGCTACTCCGTGGCCATGTTCTTCATTCGGGTTGCCCACGACATGATTGGCAACCGGGTGGCCACGCTTCCGCTCGGCTGGTTCAATAAGCCGTTGGCTGGGAAGCTATCCCGAATGGTGTCGACCGAACTCATGATGGCCGGAGAAATCATCGCTCACTTTGTGAGCCCCTTCATCAGTAACCTGGTGGTCAGCCTCGTCGTGCTCGTCCTCACCTACACGTGGGATGTGCGCCTCGGTATTACGCTGACCGTGGCTACCCCCTTCTTCCTGCTGTTTGTGGCGTTGTCGACGAAACTCAATAAGAAAGCGAAGGATATTTCCGAGCCCGCCGAGGTGGAATTAAGTAACCGCATCGTGGAATTCGCCCACTGCCAGGCGGCCCTGCGTTCCTGTGGTCGCAGTGCCAACTATTCGGAGCTCACCACCGCCAACCGGGAATGGTTGCGGGCAAAACGGAAAGAACTGTGGCTCAATCTCGCAGGTAATGTGGTGGGGAACTCCTTCTCCCAGGGCATCGTGGTCACCCTCGTGTTCATGTCCGCCCAGTTTGCCGTGGGCGGCACCCTACAGCCGGTGGAGGCCATTGCGTTTATCGGCCTGTGCCTCAGGTACACCCAGGTGCTGACCGGCATCACCGACACCGCCGCCGCCCTGGAGGATCGCCGCCCGGTGCTTGACGCCATCGACGAGGTCGTCACTGCCAAGCCGCTGCCGGAGCCGGACACGGCCACGCCTGAACCCACCCCGGGCACCATCAGTCTGGATCATGTGGCGTTCTCCTACGAGGATGGCACCCCGGTGCTGCGGGACATCACGTTTGCGGTGCCGGCGAAAACCATGGTGGCCCTGGTCGGCCCCTCCGGCTGCGGCAAAACCACCATCGCCCGGCTGATTAGCCGGTTCTACGATGTGACCGCCGGCTCGGTCAAGGTTGGTGGCGTGGACGTGCGGGAGCAAACCACGAAACAGCTCATGGCCAGCCTGTCCATGGTGTTCCAGGACGTGTACCTGTTCGACGACACCCTGGAGGCGAATATTCGTATCGGCCGGGAGGACGCCACCATGGCGGAACTCCACGAGGCGGCGCGGCTCGCCGGGGTGACGGAAATCGTCGATCGGCTGCCGCGTGGCTGGGACACCCCGGTGGGGGAGGGGGGTCGGGCGCTCTCCGGCGGGGAGCGGCAGCGCGTGGCCATCGCCCGCGCCCTGCTGAAGCAGGCCCCGATCGTGCTCCTGGACGAGGCCACCTCCGCCCTGGACCCAGAGAACGAGGAGAACGTGGTGGCGGCCGTCGATAAGCTGCGGGAAACCGCAACCATTCTTGTCATTGCGCACAAGCTGGACACCATTCGCAAGGCGGACGCCATCGTGCAGCTGCGGGCCGATGGCACGGTGGAGGACATCGGCACCCATGAGGAATTATTCGCCCGCGGCGGCACGTATCGGTCGTTCTGGGACCATCGGGCAGCCGTTCAGGGCTGGCAATTATAATAAGCTCATGAGCAGCACTCGAATCCGCCGCGCCGGCCGGAAAACCGGGCCGAAACCCCGATTTACCAGGGAAGATGTTATTAACGCTGCCGTGGAATTGGGGATCGACCGGTTCACTTTAGGTGCTGTTGCGGCCAAACTTGGCATCGCCACATCCGCCATGTACCGGCTCTTTGATAGCCGCGATGCATTAGTCGATGCGTGCCTCGCCCAGGCCGCCGCGGAGATCAGCATGATCATGCTTGACGACGAGCTCCCCTGGCCGGAGCTCCTGCGCAATTGGGCGGAAACCACCTGGAATATTTGTGAAAAATACCCTGGTCTGGATATCACCATATTCCAATACACGCAATCGTTCTCCCACGTGCAGGGGTTCACTCAACATGCCATGGGCATCCTCATGGCGCAGGGTTTCGCCAGGTCGGAGGCCCTTTTTGCCCTGGATTTCATTGGTGACACCGTGCTCGCCACCCACATCGGCATGTCCGCCATGCAGCATTCCCCGGAGGGTATGGACATTGTCGCGCGAACCATCACCGAACTCAGTGCCGAAACCCTCCTGGATAATAGGGACCGTTGGAACCCCCAGCGGGGATTTTTGGACGCCAAGGTCGAATTCATTATCGCCGGACTGCGGCAACAGCTCGGGCAGCGAGCCACAGAAAAAACCTAAAAAGGCGTGGCCAAATATGCCACGCCTTTGAAACCTACAGCCCCTAAGAGCTGTGTAGATGCACTGGATCCCCGGAGTTAATGAACCGGATAAGGCCCTGCAACTCCGGCGGGAACGTGGCCGGATCCAGTCGCAGCGTCTGCAACCCCTTGACCACCAAGAGGCCCACAACCCCGCTAATCAGCAGTAAATCTATGGGGCTGCTGCCGGTCGGCGAGGAACCCTTCTTGTTCTTTGACGACGTGCCCTCGCTGGAATTCTTGCCATCCTGGCCGGCGCTGGACTTCATGCTGCCGTCCTGCTTATCCAGCAGATCCTGGGTGGATTTTTCCATCTTCTTAGAATCAATCACACCCGAAGACTTATCCTTCACATCGCCCGAAAGCTTATTGTCGGAAGGGGCCTGGGTCTCACTTGGCGAGTTTGGAACTCTTACATCCGCGTACACCGGGGATAGAGAGCCAGCCCCGACTGCTAGAGCGGTAGCAAGCGCAATAAAGGTTCGTTTCATGATTCTCCAAAGCTGAAAGTTCTTGAATAACCAACAGATTACGTCTTAAGGATAGATTCTGCTACCTAGGGGTAAAACTGGGCTTAAAGATGCCCACCCCGGGCTATGTTGTGAATCAGGTCTTTCACGGCCGGGAATGCCTTACCTAACAACACCATAAGACCGGCAACACCAGCTAAAACCTTGATGATTGCACCGATGAATTTAAGCGTATCAGTTGTGACTGAACCCACCGATTCAATGGCCCCCTTATCGTCGTAGGTGATCGACGAACCATCCTTGTCCTTATCCTTATTATTCGATAAGTCGTTAGATAGATCCTGGAGATCTTTGTTCGGATCCGACTTGCTATCCGAGTTCGGATCCTGCGCGTCGGGGGTTGATGCGGCGGTGGTGGTCTCTGTAGATTTTTCCGGGGTTTCCGTGGCGGTTTGCCCGGCGGAAGCCTCGGGAGAAGCCTCGGTAGTGGTTTCCTGGGCGCCTGCAGTGGCGGGAATAAGCAGCGACGCCGATGTCATGACAATAGTCACGGCCACGCCCAAAGCTGTGCGGAAGTTCATCAAGGGAATTCTCCTTCTCCATAATCTGGTGAAAGCCCAGCGCAACAGGCTTTCAGCTCACGGATTGTAGCGTATCAGTTACAGGCTTTTATTATGTGATAATCCCCCAATCCCACCCCTGAATGTGACCTATCCGGCGGTTCGGGCGTCGATAAGCAAGCTGGTTACCAACGCAGAAAACCAACGGGCTAAGCTGTATGCCTATGAATCAAACCGCAGTGACCACCGAAATCCACGCAGCTGACGTCCAACTAGCACAAGCGCGAATTTCTGCAACCATTGCCCCCACCCCACTGCAATACTGCCCCCGACTTTCGCACCTCACCGGCGCCGAAATCTATCTGAAACGCGAAGACCTCCAAGACGTCCGCTCCTATAAGATCCGGGGCGCCGTCAACGCCATATCGCAGCTTTCCGACGCCCAACGCGCCGCCGGCATCGTCGCCGCCTCCGCCGGCAACCACGCCCAGGGGGTGGCCTTCGCCTGCCGCAGCATGGGCATTCCCGGCCGCATCTACGTGCCCGCCGCCACCCCTAAACAAAAACGCGACCGCATCAAAGTCCACGGCGGAAACATGGTGGAACTCGTCGTGACCGGCGCTAATTTCGACGAGGCATCCGCCGCCGCCCACGACTATGCCGAGGAGACCGGCGCCACCATCATCGAGCCTTTTGCCGCCCGCGACACCATTGTCGGCCAAGGCACCGTTGCCGCCGAAATCCTCTCCCAGCTTTCCGCCATGGGCAAATCCCCCGACACCATCGTCGTGCCGGTCGGCGGGGGCGGGCTCATCTCCGGCATTCTCAGCTATCTTGCCGACATGTCCCCCCGCACCGCAGTCGTTGGGGTCGAACCCGCCGGCGCGCCCAGTCTCAACGCTGCCTTGAAGGCGGAAAAACCCGTCACCCTCGACGCAGTGGACCCCTTCGTCGATGGTGCCGCCGTGAAACGCATCGGCGACATCAACTATCAGATCATTGAGAAAAACCTGGGCCGGCTTCACCCCCTCGTCGTGTCCGAGGGGGCCGTCTGCACCGAAATGATTGAGCTGTACCAAAACGAGGGCATCATCGCCGAGCCCGCCGGCGCCCTCTCCGTCACCGCCCTGTCCGAGCTGAAACTCGGCACCAATGACATTGTGGTTTGTATCATCTCCGGCGGCAATAACGATTTGCTCCGCTACGCCGAGGTGGTGGAACGTTCTCTCGTTCACCGCGGCCTGAAGCACTACTTTCTCGTCAATTTCCCCCAGGAACCCGGCCAGCTCCGGTCCTTCCTCAGCGATATTCTCGGCCCCGACGACGACATCACCCTCTTCGAATACCTCAAGCGCAACAACCGGGAAACTGGTACCGCCCTCATCGGCCTGCAGCTCGGACGCGCCAGTGACTTCGACGGACTTGTCGAACGCATGAACGCATCTCGCATTGACTGTCGCCACCTCAAGCCCGGCACCCCCGAATACGAATTCGTTGTGAGCTAGTCTCATGCCCACCGATGTGACCAACCCCGCGAATAGTTACTGGCGGCCGGCGGCCCACCACGAAACCACCCACACCCTGGAAATCAAACGCTCAAAATTCATTACCTTCATCACCCGCATCGAAACCGAAGCCCAGGCCCGCGACTTCATAAGCGACCTCAAAAACCGCTACCCGGATGCCCGTCACCACTGCTCCGCCTATATTTATCACGTCGATGGCGCCAACCCGGTTGAACGCTCCAGCGACGATGGGGAACCCTCCGGCACCGCCGGCACCCCCATGCTCGATGCCCTCCGCGGGTCCGGGCTGCTCGACATTGCGGCCGTTACTGTCCGCTATTTCGGCGGCATTAAACTCGGCGCTGGCGGTCTCGTTCACGCCTACTCCGATTCCGTGCTCACCTGCCTCACCCACGTGCCCACCATCACCCGCAGCCGCAAAGAACTCTACCTTGTCGAACTCCCATTCGATATCGCTGGCCGGGTGGAGGCGACCCTCCGTACTACCACCGACATCACCGTCATTGCCGCCGACTACACCGCCGCCGGCGTCACCCTCACCCTCGCCACCAACCCCGAAACATCAGAGCAGCTCAATGGCACCATGAGCGCGCTCACCGCCGGGCAGGCCACACTCGTCGCGGCGGGCACCGATTGGGTCGAATAGAATAGGGGCTTATGACGTTACAACCACGACCAAGAAACCCTATAGAACAGCGGAAACTCGAAGTTCGCCGCCACGCCCGCCGGGGCGTCATCTCCGTCGCCGCAGGTGTTGGTGGTGGCCTGGTTCTCGGGGTGCTCGGCGGTTCCATCACCACCTTTTTGACCACCCTCATATTCTTCTCTGCTATCGGCATCCTGCTCGGCTATTTCGAATACCGCAAGATCCAAGAAATCATTAACCACAAAGACAACTATTAATCATTATTTACCAGCAACGAAAGGCGTCATGGCAGAGTTCGATACCTCACTGTTTACCCAACCAGTACGCATCGACTCCTGGGTGTGGGCGGTGCGACTGATAAAAACCCGGTCCCAATCCGCCGCCGAATGCAAAGCCGGGCATGTGAAACTCAATGGCACCACCGTGAAACCCTCCCAGCAGGTAGTTCCCGGCGACATCGTCACCTTGTGGCACGAGCACCGGAACATCAAGGTGGAAGTCGTGGCCACTATCTCCAAACGTGTTGGCGCCCCCATCGCCCGCACCTGCTACATTGACCACTCCCCGCCGCCACCGCCGAAGGAACTCCTCATGTCCATGCCGCGCCGCGACCGGGGTGCCGGCCGGCCCACAAAGAAGGAACGGCGCGAGCTCGACCGGCTGCGGGGCCGCAGGTAACCAGGTAGCTGGGGAGTTGGGGTGGCCCGACCACGCATGCTCACATGGTGGGGCGTATTCACCAGTTCACCTGAACCGGCTCTCGCCGGCCTGGGCCGCATTGATGAGCGCGAGCCGATGCCGGAGCCGGGCCGGCCGCTGCGCCGGAAACTTCCCGGTCGTTCCCGTCTTGGCGATATGCTCCTCCCCAAAAGCGGCAAGCAGCAGGTCATCAATGATCCGTACTTGCCCGGGCTGGAACGTGTAATGGAGGGCTGTTTTCACCTGCTCAAGATTTGCCGGGCTCATGAGTTCCGTCAACTGCGCCACGGTGGTGAGCTCGTGGGCGTGCAGCAGCTCCTCAAGCCAATGGTAATGCTCCAGGCGTGACTGGGGGATGGTATTGCCGTGAAGCAGCGCAATAATGCCTGGGAGGGTTTCGGCGGTGAACTTCACATCAAGATCAATGGGTGCCGTGGTGTCGGTGGCGCTTTGTTGCGCGGCAATCAGGTCAAACTGTTGATCTGCCAGCTCGATCCGGCCCGCCGCCAGCGTAAACGCCCGGTCCACCTCCGGGGCGAGCTTCCCAGTGTTGCCGCGGCGCTTATACCTGATGTCGTGTTCGAATTCAGCCCAGGCGTGTTGCAGCACGGTGCGGATCTGCACCTCGAATTCCCGCCCCGCATACGCCTGAAGCACCGGGGCGACCCGGGCAGGGGGCACCCGCAAAATGAGATGATGTGAGCCGTAACCAAACGAACCAGACACGCGGGTTTGGGCGGTCTTATCAACGCTACGCCGTACCTCAAACACCTCGGTGAGGGCCTCAATGATGCGGGGAATCTCAGTGGAATGGTAGGTGGTCACCCGCACCCCAATGAGATCGTGAATGTCCTGCCACGGGTGCGGATACATGAGCGTGCCATCGGGCCGGCGTTTCCGGGACTTGCTGCGCAACGATCGCCATTCCTTCACCCTGGCGGTCACATGATCGTAGGTGAGGCCGGCGTCGGAAAGCACGTCTTCGATGGCGCCTAAGAAATCCGCCGCGGCATTCGGATACCTGGTGCAAAACTCCTGATATCGCTGGTGTAGCTGCTGTAAATTAGTCACCGGTGACAATCCTTGGTACAAATCCGTTAATAACTCAAACACCACATAAAAACACGCTGCACCTCATGAACCCATCATCATGCCGCGTGTTGGTGATCCTGCCCATCATAATCCGCCTGGGTGACATACTCCCCACAGGTGCCGTCACCAGCATAAACATCCCACCTGGTGCGGCGGTGGGCGCGCCGCCGATCACGCAGTTCCGCCAGGTAATCGGAACTGAGCAGCCCCTCGTGCGGCAGACCACCGCTGCCGCCACGGGTGGTGGGAAATCCACGTCGATAGTAGATACGACACGCAAGCCGGGGCTGGAGCTCCTCAACCAGCCAGGATTCCACCCCGATCCGGTCGTCGCTCAGGCCTGCGGCAATGAGCAGCCCATCGCTGGGGGCATAGAAACAAGCTTCTTCCCCAAGAACCCGACTGAGGTGATGAAACAACGTGGCGAACAGCTGGGGATGGGCCAGCCAGGCGGTGGGGGAGGAGTGGGCAAACCTGATTTGGATACCAGGCAGGTGCCTACCGGTCAGACAGCTCAGCGGCCGGGTTTGCACGGCAACACCCTGCTGGTCGGACTCTGCGTCCAGCATGTTCGCGGCGGCACGATTCCAGGCGTCCCGAATCCCCAACCCCAGGCCACCCAAAAACTCGTGGCTGAGCGCGTAATTGCCGCAGCAAAACCCGGCACGAAG
>ERZ773212.1073-NODE-1073-length-12792-cov-3.982413_pt1 | contig 12792 bp, 11 predicted proteins | sample MGYA00581005_ERZ773212 | MGnify/ENA primary metagenome ERZ773212 (study PRJEB29015, sample SAMEA2738154) | human oral metagenome | biome: human oral; feature: human-associated habitat; material: saliva | place: China | collected 2196 ... | reverse complement strand
TCTTAAGAAAAACACTGACACTGAATTGGGTGAATATCACTTTATCAAACAAGACTTTACTCTCAAAGGTAAGACGGATGTTGGAGATGTAGAGAGTAAGGTTCAGCTTGATTTAGCTACGGCTAAAGATAATGAAATCAAACTGGATCTCAAGTCTGAAAAGAAACAGCTAAAAATTACTATGCCTTCTGAAACTTCAAAAGCAACAGATATTAAAATCGTTGTTAATGGCAAAGAAAGTGGTAGCAGTTTGACCCCTGAGCTGCAGCTTGTTCCTTATCAAGAACTTGAAATTTATGCTAAGTTTACTATCTCTGACACTACCTTTACTACCAATAAAGAGACAGTGCTTGTGGAAGATGACACCACCAATGTGAAATTATCTCTTCCTAAGGAAGTGGTTTCTAAGATTAGAGAAAAGAACGAAGAAGCGAAAACTGATGATGAAGAAAATTTGATTACTCTGTGTGAAGACTGTCATAAAAGTATTCATGCAGGTACTATAGTCTTGAACAAGAAACCTAAGAAGAGTAAGAACTTGAAGTATGCAACTCACATGAGTATAATCAGAAGTTACTTACTGAAAGAATATCCTAATGCTATTGAAACATTTGGTTTTGTTACAAGTGAGAACAGACATCGTTTGAACATACCGAAAGACCATTATATAGATGCCTGTGTAATCGCAAGTGGCGGTTTAGAGTTCAGAGAGTTGGATGTGATTTATAGAAAAAGACGTGTTTCGGTTCAAGATAGAGTTTTAACAAAAAGCGTCAGAGGAGAACAAAAACTACCTACAGGGAAAATCTTTGGTTTCAAAAAGTTTGATAAAGTGGAGTATCTTGGAGAAACCTGTTTTATTAAAGCTAGAAGAAGTAGTGGAGCGTTTGTATTGATGGATATTGACAATAACTCTATTGATTTTAGAGATAGAGGGGGAAAACAAAATCCATCTTACATGTCTATTAAAAGAATAACTATGAGGGAAAGTGTCTTATGTATAAGTAAAAGAATAGAAAGAGAGGTAAGGCTCATTCCTATACTAAGCTAAAGACTTAGTATTTTCCTGAGCCGAAAAGTATGAAAATTAAAGTATGTGATAATCCATTAGACTTAGAAAAGGCAAGTTCCATTTTGCTCGTTGGTAAGTATGGTACTGGAAAGACAAGAACAATTAAGGATATTTTGCGACAAACAATGAAAGATTGTTCACACGTAGATGTTCTTTATGTAGATAATCATGAAGCAGATTATAGAGCAATTCAAGAAATTGTAGGAGATAGTTTAATCAATAAAACATGTGTTCTAACAGAGTCAAAATTAAAATCTCTATATAATGTAGTTAAGGCACAACAAGAGTTCCGTAATCAATTAATATGTGAGTTAGGTGTAAATACATTAGATGAGTTAGTTGGTGAAGGAATAAAAACATTTGTAATTAATGGTAGAGAATATATGCCAGATGATATTGTTTGTTATCATGAACATGGGGAACAAAAATGGTTATTGGCGTGTGAATATTACAAGAAAAAAATAGAAAATTCAATCGATCGTTTTACTTGCAGACAGATTGGGGAATATCATCCAACGAGATTAATCTTATGTTTTGATGAGTTCTACCTATCATCAGATACGTTAGAAGAAAAGAACTTAATTCATGACATTGCTCTTAGTATTATTCGTTTTGGTAGAGTTGCACATCAGAATATTATTTTAACAACTCAAAGATTGTCTGACCATAAGGAATACGGTGATATTTATAGTTTAGTATCTGTAAAAGCGTTTTTCCATTGTGGCTTTGATAATGAGGATGATTATAGAGTTTTATTTAATAAAGAATTGCCTAGAGATGCTCGTAGAGGTGACGTAACATTTGTAACTCCTTTTTCTACACCTATTAAAGATGGTGGTGTAGTGTCTAAACTCTGGGAATCCATGGACGAAGTCTTAGAAGAACATGAGTTAGAAGATTTCTCACTCTCAGATATTAAGATGCTATCTCAAATATTAAAGCATAAAGTTATGTATCTCGATAAGATGTTTGAGAGGAGATTACTATATATTATTGAGGTTACTAGAGAACTAGACTTCAGTGATTGTGGAGACTTGAATATTTCATGGCATATTGTAGGTCAAGATGTAATTGTGTCAGTAGTAATTCATCAATTACAAAATGATTATGTTATTTCTGCCAAGATGTTAAATATGTCTGATGAAGATTTAATCAAGAATAAAGAATTGTGTAAATATATTTGATAAGTGCACGTTTTTGTAATTTAACAGTTTACAACTCTTAAAAAATTTTGTATAATGATAATGTAATCAAAATACAAAAAGAAAGAGGTACGTATGTTAGATTCAAAGTTTGTAAAGAGTTAAGTCAGTCTAAGAAATCCAAAGAGTGTGTATTACATGTTAAAGGTGATTGGAATGATAGCGACTATATCCATGAAGAAACAACTTGGGAAGTAGATGAATTGAATGATGCTCTTCCTTACTTCTCTATTTTAGTTGATTTATTCGCTTTTGATAGTGACTATCGACATAGAACTCATGATTATAGCATTGATATTAGAGATGATATGATTAGTGCTTTAAAGCGTTATTTCAAGTGTAAAAAAGGTTTCTATCCAGAATTGTTAGCATTAAAGAATGCAGGAAAAGTATTTTCTGAAAAGGTACTTGCATTAAGCGATAAAGAGTTTAAAGAGTTATATAATAAAATGGTCGCAGAAATTCTTGAAAATATTGAAGATACTTGTTGTTATTCTTTACCAAATAGTGATTACGGAGACAGCATTCACACTATTGAGAAAATGTACATTGAATATCAAGGTAATAAGTATAACGTTGAGTCTGGTAAGGTAGTAGAAGCACTTGCTGAACTTATGAATAGAATGTGTAAATAATCTTGTACAAATTAATGGAGAGAATATATGAAAAATTTAATGGGTTTTACAGAAGAAGAATTGACATTATTGAGTTTGGCAGCACCTTTATTCACAGTGACTTGCGAAGTAGGTAGTAATATATGTAATCTACAGGTTGAACCATGGGAAGGTCAAGTGTACGAGATTGTTGTCAAAAAGATGAAAAAGTGCTTTGAAGTTGACGTTTTAATTAACGGAGAAAGCACTGGAATAGATAAATATCCAACATTTGGTATTGCGTTAGGATTAGTACGTACATTAGATAACTCGCTCTTTGGTTTCTTTGCAGAGAGTTTTGATGAAGAAGGTTCTAAACTGACAGTAGAATATTTGAATTAATAATGTAAGATAAGGAATTATATAATATAGTATATTTTTGTGATTTGGTTATTTACAATCTCAGAAAACTGTTGTATAATATAAAAGTAATCACATTCGAATTTGAATTGCATGTGGCAATGCACAACCCTTTCAATGGTTGGTCAAGTGATTGACTGAGTAGGTTCAAATCCTACCAATTCCCTCTAATATTAAGGAAATTGCTTAATAAAAGGAACATTAGTCCTAGGAAAATGATGGAAATTAAGTTAAGTAAGGAACTCAACCTCTTAGATGGTGATTACATAATATGGTCTTATAGTTCATAATGGTAATGGGCACACCTTATAAGTGTGAGTGTGGTTGGTTCGATTCCACCTAAGACCACTGTCCTAAAACCTTGTTCGTCAAGGATACGGACTTAAACGGAGAGTCCTAGCCTTAGTAGGAAGTTGACAAAACGGAGAACCATGCCTTAGTTGGACAAACTTAAGATAAATCAATACCAGCGGAGATTCTTAAGTGAAACCAGAGTCACAATTCAACGGGTTGTAAGAGGGTAGAATTGTTGCTGGGTGATACATAGAAACGATTTAATTGTTAACGCCTGTGTATTAGTAGTTTGTTGGTTTTTCTCCGGCTTATATGTCGGAACAGTTGGATCGGTATATATTTTTGAAAACCAAAAGAACAATTAAATTTCAAGGGTCTGTGCGAATACCCAAATTAGTTGAATGTCAGAACGCACATCACGTAGGTTCTTATTTTGTATCAAGTGACACAATAAAACACAATCGAGTGTGACATTCCTGTTGTGTTCAATGAGCAATAAGGCAGTGAAAACAAGTCTTGTATTATCGGTGGAACACCGAAGTTGTTGGCAGATTATGGTTGCGAAACCTCAACTGTGCATAAACGCAAAGTCCAACAGGTGAGCAGACAGTTGAAAAGAAGGCACCAAAGCGTGGGGTGCATAAATATAGTCACGCCCATGTTCGGATATAGGTAAATCAGCAGGTCCGAGTCCTGCGTCTGGACACCAGATTGGGCACATTTAAAGTGTCCAGCAATCGTGTAAAGGAGAACTTTCACCATGGACACTAATTCAACAAGTGATGAGATACTTAAATTATCTCGTAAAATGCAAAAAATTGCCTCTGATATGAGAAAAGATGAATTGCTTGAAGGATTCCTTAGACAATTAGGCTTTGAGCATGATTGGGGTTTTTGGAGATATAGTGGAGAGAGAAACTCCTTATCTCTAATGGTTGTAAACAATTGTATTGAAATTGATTTATGTATGGGTAATAAAGAAAGATTCAGTCCAGGCAGAGTTTTTAAATTCCTTGCAGGTTCTCTATATTTCAATACTATCACTGATGATAATATTGAAACAGTTAAGGAAGATATTAAAACTATCGTTGATGAATTTAAGAAGAAAGAAACACCAGATTGTATTATCAATCGTATCTCTTGTTTAGATGATTTTGAACTAGTGGTAACACTTACTAATAAGGATGTTGACCTACTTGAATGTTTAAAAACGGTAAAACCATTAACAACTGATAGACAGTTTATCATATTCGATACTGCCATATACGGTGGATTTTGTGGGCATAGATTTCTCATGAAAGGTATTATAGATGGAGAGATAGTTGACGAAATCTACCCAATGCCTGAAGGACACGTTAGTTGCTTGCAATATGAGGAAACCGATGGATATAAAACTATTTACGGTGACTATGACTTAAAAAAGCAATTAAACTTGTTACTGAAGAAATTAGCAGATAATAACTTCTTTCAATGTAGTACAGAAAATTTAGATAATATTCTGTCAAATGTTGACCCTAATGATGTAGAATTTAAACACCCAGAATATAGTGTCGCTGAATTTTAACTAAGAAAGGAACTTTCAATAAATATGAAAAAGATGATTAAGAGTTGTACTATTAAGTTATACATACAAAAATCGAGTGTCGTAACAGAGAACAGTTTTTACCGTGAGCCAGACAAAGACTTTCATGGTGACAAGAACGATGTTATGTCGTATTTAAGAAAGTACCTTATTAGCCATCTTAATTTCACTGGTAAACTACTGACTAGTACTATGAACGAACTCGGTAAAACATCTAATGCATATAAAGGTTGTGGAGAAGGTACGTATGAAACAATAGTGCATACATTTAATCCAAGAACAGAGACACTCTATACATTTAAGGTAAAGTATAATGTAGAAAGATTATCTAATTTACCTGGTAGATACCGTACTAATCATAGAGGAGAAAACCTTTATGAAAAGAGATTAATTCAGTTGTATGGTGGTGGTCGACTTGGTAGATATAGACTTGCGATTAAAAACGTAAATACTGATAGACTTTTAGAATTACTTGCTCCTATGATTAAGGAAGAGTTTAGAGGTGGCACATCAATAAAATTTTCAAGTAATAATCATGTTGAAATTAGTTACCCTAGAAAATTTGAATTTAAACCTAATGATGATTTATCTATTACTGTTCGTCTTAATGAGTATCGTGGTTATACTGCCTCTGTAGATATTGTCTATAAAGGTTGCACAGTGTGGTTTTTGAGTAAATATCCTAACGAAACAATAACAGAAGAAAAGATTAATGAGGCACTTAATATAGCAGACAAATTTGACGAAATCTGTGAAATTGTTAAGAAGGCATACAATTTATAGAATATGTTTTCAAAAAACTATTTACATTTCCTTTTGTTTGTGATAAGATAATCTCGTAAACAAAAGAGAGGTACAGTATGAAGGTATTAGTGACTAGACATGAGGCATTAGTAGAATACTTTAAAGAACTTGGAATCAAGTTCGATAAGGTTATCTCCCACGCAACAGAGGAAGATGTACGTGGAAACGATGTCTATGGAGTACTGCCGTTACGTCTAGCGTCTTTCACTAATACAGTGACTTCTATTGATATGAATATTCCTGCTGAAATGCGAGGTAAAGAGTTGTCATTAGAAGATATTAAAAAGTATCTTGTAGATATTTCTACCTACAAAGTAGAAAAAATTTAAAAATATTTTGAAAAAACTATTTACATTCATCTAAAATTGGTGTATAATGTAAATGTAATTAAAAAACAAGCGAGTTAAAAGACACTCGAATAACAGAAATTAAGATTTATCATGTACAATGTTCCCACAAAGGAGTGATAAATCTTCGAGACATCTTGATGGTGTTTCAGGAGAGGTTAAGTGTATACCAAATCAATACATGACTGTTGCGGTGAGGTATACGGACTTTATTAAACCACTAAAAATAAGAATAAGTAGTTAGGTTTCGGCTTCAATTTGTCAGTTGAAGTCCCATGTTAGCCGGGGGTGTTAATGTGGTGGTAAGGAAGTTCATGACGATGAATGAAATTATTAGAAAAAGTGTGAAAGTTCGATGTTTTAGAAGGTAATACGGTCTTAAACTTTGTCAGAGAAACGCTTGCCCTCTGCTGAAATATCATCACACGAATATGGTGTAACTAGTAACACTACGCATAACGGTTCTGTGTGGATGTTGGTGCAAATCCAACTATTCGTAAATGATATTTTCCTTGAAAAGGTTCGAAACTTTTTAAAAACAGATTGAGAGTAATTAACTCAATCGCTTAACAAGTATAAGGTTAAAGTTGAGAATATATAAGAGTCTACACTTGATGTAGGTCGTTGGTTCAAGTCCAACCCTGGCGTGAGGTTAAATGTCCAAAGGCTGGGTAGTTCAGTTGGTAGAACACAGAAGGTAGGCTTAAATATATGTTGGCACGGGATGTGTAATTGACTAGTTCAACTCTAGTCGTCAGCAAAAAAAAACAAAAAACTGATATAAAAGAAGTAAGCAAAAGAAATTTTAAAAATTTATTAAAAACCGTGTACAACTTAGTAAAATTGTTGTATAATATTAAATGTAAGTGGTTCGGTTGCGAGATAGGGTGAGGCTGTGCTCGGCTAAATTAGTCGTTGCCTCATAAGTCTCAGGTTAGAGAAATCTTACCTACGTTGAATTAGAGAATCCTTAAGGTTACTCACCTACGGTTGTCGCCTTAGACCGTTGCTCTGAGTTCACTAATTAAGTTGAGAGGATAGCATTGAGTCTCTGTGTTAGTGAATTAAAAACCTAATTCAACATTGACGAAAGGAAGTCCAATACTCATCTTGGTTACAGAGATGAGTTAGGCATTACAGCCTGGTGAGTGCTGTCTTATAGAGTTAAACTCACTAATTTTCAAAACAGAGCCATTTACATATTAAGTTAAAATCTTACCATTAAATAATGTCGGTGTCGTATAACAGTAGTATCTCTGTCTTCCAAACAGATGGCGTGGGAGCGTCACCCACCACCGGCTCCAAATGTGGGTATTGCATAATGGTAGTGTTCGTGTTTTGGGGACATGAGGCGAGTGTTCGATTCACTCTACCCGCACTAAAAACTGATATAAAGAAAGTACAAAGAAAGAAAAGGAGAAACGTTATGTTACTATTAAATTCCATTAAATCAACACAAATGAATAGAACACATGAAAACGATAGTACGGTAGCGTTTTGGTACTGCCTGGATAGGATGCCCTGTATTAGGAGTTAATTAGTTAGTTAAAACTAAATTAAAATATCTTAATATAGGACAATTCTTGAACGTATGATATACATAAAAAGAGTTGTCCTTTTATTATATACTTATGGGGGATGGAGTTGCTTGGGGTGACTATCTGTTTTGCAAACAGAATACCAGATGGGTTCGAATCCCATATCCTCCACTCAAAATACCCTTGTAGCCAAGAGGATAAGGCAACGTTCTTCTAAAGCGTTAATCGTGGGTTCGATTCCCACCAAGGGTGCTTGGAGTTTAAAATCTCGTTAAAAATTTAATTATGAGTGTGTAGGGCAGAGGTTTAGTCCCGTCTCCCTGTCACGGAGAAACACGCGGGTTCGAATCCCGTCGCACTCGCCATGCTGGTTTAGTATAGTGGTAGTACAGGTGCTTTGTAACCATCTGACATGTGTTCGATTCACATAACCAGCACTTGAGTTAATAAGTTCTCATTCAAAACTTAAAATCTTATGGAGCAATACAGCGTAATTGGTAGCGTCCCTGACTGTAAATCAGGTGCCTCTGGTGTTGGAGGTTCGAGTCCTTCTTGCTCCACCATGCTCTCATCGACTAATAGTTAGGTCGTCACCCTTTCAAGGTGGAGATACGAGTGCAATTCTCGTTGGGAGTACCATATATGCCCACATACTCAAGTGGCTGAAGAGAGCAGTCTTGAAAACTGCGAGGTCGGCTAACAACCGGCGCGGGAGTCCGAATCTTCCTGTGGGCGCCATGCTTTTGTAACTCAATGGTAGAGTAATGGCCTTTTAAGCCATGAGTTGCTGGTTCGAGCCCAGTCAAAAGCACTTTATATGCGAGTGTAATTTAATGGTAAAATAATCTGCTGATAACGGATAGTTCTAAGTTCGATTCTTGGCATTCGCACTAAGTTAAGGAGTTCTTTAAAAACTCTAAATACCCTAGTAGTTCAGCGGGAGAATACTAGTCTTACAAACTAGATGTCAGTGGTTCAACTCCACTCTAGGGTACCACGCCTCTGTAACTCAAATGGCAGAGTAGCACACTCTTAATGTGATGGTTGCATGTTCGATTCATGTCAGAGGCACTATGAGTTTGAAATCTTGTCAATAAAATTCAATTATATTTGGGGATGTGGCTCAATGGTTGAGCGTCGGCCTGTTAAGCCGTGAGGAAACTCTATGTAGGTTCGATTCCTACCATCCCCGCCATATCGCTATGTAATTCAATTGGCAGAAAACGTATTTCATAGGTACGTAGTTGCACGTTCGAGCCGTGCCATAGCGACCATTTAAACCTAAAAGGAAGTATTGATATGATTGTAAAGTTAAAAGAGTTTGGAGAGAGTTTAGGAAGTAGAGTATTAGGCAAAGAAGTAAGTAATATGATTAACTTTGAAAAAGAAGATGAAACCATATTAGACTTTGAAGATGTTAAGATGGTAACAAGTTCTTTCGCTGATGAAGTGGTTGGTAAGAATTGTGCTAAGTTAGGACTTCATAACTTCTTTAAGAAAGTACAGATAGTAAACTCTTCTGAACAAATTAAACTTATTTTAAAGAAAGCAATCATAGACAGATTGGTGGAACTTGATTGAAACCAAGACCTGATTTAAATGATTTGCTCCTATCGACTAACGGTTAGGTCGTTACCTTCTCAAGGTAAAAATGTGAGTTCAACTCTCATTAGGAGTACTCAAAATTGTCCTGTGGTGCAAAGGTAGCACGTGTGGTTCTGGCCCATAAGATAGATGTTCGAGTCATTTCAGGACAGCCATGCCTGTGTGGTGCAACTGGCAGACACAACTGATTCAAAATCAGTCTAAATTGAGAGTTCGATTCTCTCCACAGGTACTTAAACATTATTGTCTGGTGGTGTAGTGGTAACACATGTGACTTTGACTCACACATCGCAAGTTCGACCCTTGCCCGGACAGCCATGCCTCTATGATGAAATTGGTAGTACATACGGGACTTAAAATCCCGTGCCTGAAAAGGCGTGTCGGTTCGAGTCCGACTAGAGGCACTTGAGTTTGAAATCTCATTCAAAATTCATAATGAACTTCTAAAACTCTATTTACCCAATATGACAAGGAGTTTGTCAAGTTTATAGAGATAACAGACGGAGTTTAATTTGGTGGTCTTAGTATAGTGGTAATACGTCAGATTGTGGCTCTGAAATCACCAGTTCAACTCTGGTAGACTACCCCTTATGCCCTTGTGAATGGAATTGGCAGACATGTCGGTCTTAGAAATCGATGCTAGAGATAGCGTATGGGTTCAAATCCCATCAAGGGCACTATATTTCCTCGTAGCATAATGGATAGTGTACTTGGCTACGAACCAAGGGATGGGAGTTCGATTCTCTTCAAGGAAGCCTAGTTTAAAAGTAGAAAGGAACGGTCTATGAATACAAAAGACTTTGAAGTAACAAAAGACTTACAATTAAATAGTATTACACATGGTAAAGTTAGCCTGGAAGAAACAGTCAAATATATCGTAGACTACCTTTCAGCAGATAAGCAAGCGAAGTACGAAATCGCTATCGGTACAGACTCAATGACACGTAGTCAAACAAAGTTTGCTCTTGCGATTGTAGTTCACAGAAACACAAATGGTGCAATTTTCTTCTCTCGCACTTTCACTCATTCAAAGTTCAGTAAGAACATGTTGCATGAGAAATTAGTGAGGGAAACGTCAATGTCGATTGATACAGCAGTGTTTATCGCAGAAGAGTTAAAGAAGTATGGCATTGATGTGTTGGACAAGGATAGTAACATTGATTTCCAAGTTCACATGGATATTGGAACAAAAGGTGCTACTGCAGAATTTATTTCAGAGTTAGAGGGTTGGGTGACTGCTTATAGTTTTAAGTATAAAATCAAACCAGAATCCTACGCATCTTCAACGATTGCAGATAAGTTAAGCAAGTGAGTTTTGGGGATATTCTCACTCATCAAAAATCCCTAATTTGGTTCGGTGGACAAGAGGTTAAGTCAGTGGCCTGCAACACCACTAATCGTGAGTTCGACTCTCACCCGAATCTCCATTATGGTTCTTGAGCAAGCATGGTTGTTGCAACTGGTTGAAGCCCAGAGGAACTTGGTTCGATTCCAAGAGGAACCACTTTATTTTATATCTCTGTAGTTTAATGGTAGAATAGCGGTCTCCAAAACCGTTGATGCTGGTCCGAATCCAGCCAGGGGTGCTTTTTCTTAAAACTATTTACAAAAATCTTAATTTGTGTTAATATGGTCTTGTAAAAAAAGAAGAGGTACTAGACTATGGAAACCATGACTCAAATTACTGATAAGTTATTAAATGAATTATCAATCGTATTTGTTAGAGATAAAGAAGAAGGTCACTATCGTGGTATTGAACTTATGGGTGACTATAGACTAAAAATAGAACTTGTTTTAGACAATCGTGATGAAATGGTGCAGATTGGTGCCGTATTGTATAGTGGTCCCATCAAGTTTGAGTTTGAAACATTCGCAATGTTACTAGATGGTGAGTGGTACGAACAAGGAAAGATGGGTTGGTTCGCAATGAGTGACACAACAAGTGAATCCTTAGAGAAGTTCACAGATTTCATGGATAAGACATTAAGAGAACTTAAAAAGACATATCCTCATGCAAGAGTAACGCTTGTGGATTGTCATATCTAAGAATTGTTGTATAATAAAAATAGAGGTAAGATTATGACAAGAGATGAAGTATTTTCAAAATTAAATAAAGAAGCAGAAGTGTTGTTAGAGAATGGTTTTGAATTAGTTGACAAATATGGTGATGAAAGATTATCAGCGAAAGTATATGAAAAGGAAGTAAAATCAAAAAGTTTTGTTTTGATTATTACATGTCGTGGTAGATTTGTCTCAGTCATCTCTAATGTGTGTCTCGGTATTTCTGCATGGGAAAATGAGATTACTTGTCAATTAGACAATTATGAAGGTATAGAAGACAACATTAAAGAATTAATTAATTCTACAATTGAATTAAGTAAACTTTAAAAATTGTTGTATAATATAATTGTAATCGGAATGTTGAGAAACGTACCGAAAAGAAAATTTTAACTGGAGTAAAAGTAAACACAAAATATCATCTTACAGATTATTATTCAAAAAATTTCTTTAAAAATTTAATAAAAATAACTCCAAGGTTGGCCGTAAAATTTTCTAGTGGCTCTGTGACATGAATAGCCAAACAAATATATAAAATTCCAGTTGTGAACGTGTCTATAAGAGGCCTTTGGTGTTGTATACGGATTGCCGAGTACTGGACAATGACTTTCCAAAAAACAATACTAATTTAAGTCCTATGAAAAGCAAGTCCTGTATTTCGAGGTGGAATACCTCAAGGTGAATGGTTAGAGAACGGTTTAGAGTAATCCAAAGTATAACTTCAAAAAATATTCCTGTGGGCAGAAGTTATATAAAACTCTATTTTTTGAAAAGTAAAGATTGTTGATGATAAATAATCTTTTAATTATGTATTATAATAGAAAGGAGAAACACGACATGTATGAAGAGAAAAATCGTAAAATCAAAGAAACTAGTAAAGCGACTAGAGAAAGACGTTCTAACATGGATTGTCGTGTTATCTCCGTGAAAATTCAAGAGAACAGACTTTCTAAAGCAAAGTTAGAAAAATTGAAACGTTTTTTCCTTGAGGGTAAATGGTTATATAATGCAGTTGCAGCGTCTGAAACATTAACTCTTGACAATACTAAAACTATTCAAGTCAAAGTTAAAGATACTTTTGAAGAAAGAGAAATTAATACACTTTCAGCGCAGATGAAACAATCAGTCGTAGATAGTGCTAAACAAAATGTTTTTAATTTATCAAAAGCTAAGACAAAAGGCCTAAAGATTGGTAGACTTAAATTTAAGAAAGAGTGTAATGAAATTAATCTTAAGTAGTTTGGACAAACTTATGCCATTAAGGGTAAGAACAAGAT
>ERZ773212.1065-NODE-1065-length-12829-cov-11.803664_pt1 | contig 12829 bp, 9 predicted proteins | sample MGYA00581005_ERZ773212 | MGnify/ENA primary metagenome ERZ773212 (study PRJEB29015, sample SAMEA2738154) | human oral metagenome | biome: human oral; feature: human-associated habitat; material: saliva | place: China | collected 2196 ... | reverse complement strand
TATTTTCTTCTAAGAATTCAATAACTTTTGCGATAGCTTCTTCGTTATTTAATCCGTTGATAAAATCAGAGTTGATGTGTTTACCATCACCGTAGAATGGTACAACAACTTCTCCATTATCTTCGATAACGGCTTTGATTGGTAGGTTAAACTTAGTCGCAAACTCATAATCACGCTCATCGTGTGCAGGAACAGCCATTACAGCCCCAGTTCCATAGCTTGCTAGAACGTAGTCCGCAATCCAAAGTTCTACTTTTTCACCATTTACAGGATTAATCGCATAAGCTCCTGTGAATACTCCTGTTTTATCTTTGTTAAGGTCTGTTCTTTCAAGGTCAGACTTACGTTTAACGATGTCAAGGTACTCCTCAACAGCCGCTCTTTGTCCTTCTGTAACGATTTCTTCTACAAGTTTGTGTTCAGGTGCAAGTACACAGTAAGACACACCGAATACAGTGTCAGCACGTGTAGTAAATACTGTGAATACTTTATCAGTTCCTTCAATTTTGAAATCAATCTCAGCACCTACAGATTTACCGATCCAGTTACGTTGCATAGCTTTAAGACTTTCTGGCCAATCAAGAATATCTAAATCAGCAAGAAGTTTTTCAGCGTAATCAGTAATTTTCAGTACCCATTGACGCATAGGACGACGCTCTACAGGGTGTCCTCCACGCTCAGATTTACCATCGATAACCTCTTCGTTAGAAAGAACTGTTCCTAATGCTGGACACCAGTTTACAGGTACTTCATCAACATAAGCAAGTCCTTTTTCATAAAGTTTTTTGAAAATCCATTGAGTCCATTTGTAATACTTAGGATCTGTTGTATTTACTTCTCGATCCCAGTCATAAGAAAATCCTAATTCTTTAATTTGGCGACGGAACGTATCGATATTTGTTTTTGTAAAATCTCTTGGGTCATGACCAGTATCTAATGCATATTGCTCAGCTGGTAATCCGAATGCATCCCATCCCATTGGATGAAGCACATTGTATCCATTTGCTCTTTTATATCTACTTAAGATATCAGTAGCCGTGTACCCTTCTGGGTGACCTACGTGAAGTCCAGCTCCTGATGGATAAGGGAACATATCTAATGCATAAAATTTCTCTTTCGTATGATCGTCTAATGTTTTGAATGTTTTATTTTCATCCCAATATTTTTGCCATTTTTTTTCTATAACTCTGTGGTTATATACCATAATTTAAGCACACTCCTTCGCTTTCAAGTTCTCTAAGTTATAGTATACCAATTTTAAAGACTTTTAGCAACAACTGATAGAGTTTAATGTGAATTTATTGATATAATTTAACACATAAAAATAAGGATACCTCATAAAATTGATTTTACAAATCAAAATTTTTGAGATATCCTCGTTATAATTATTTACACTTTATTAAATAATAATATTAGATTTACTTGTAGTATTCTACGATTCCATTTACAATTCCATCAGCAAGTTTTTCTTGATATTCATTAGTTTTAATCTTCTTCACTTCTTCTTGATTGTCTATGAATCCTAATTCAACTAGGATTGACGGAATAGATGTTTCACGAAGCACCGCAAATGATGCACGTTTCACGCCTCTATCATATGCTCCAGTTTTGTAAAGTAGATTTTGTTGAATTTTATTAGCTAATTTTCTACTTTTCTCTATTCTGTCAGGGTTGTTGTGATTTTCTTTATTTATCGCAGGAGTATACCCAGCTTCAGGTTTATAATAGTAAGTTTCTATACCGTAAGCCGCTCCTCTTCCTCCAGCATTAAAATGAATACTTAAAAACATGTCCGCATTAGATTTATTTGCTTGATCTGCACGACTTACTAATCCTACATCTTTATCTGTGTTTCTACTTGTTAATACTGTATAACCTAAAGAAGCAAGTCTACTACTTACTTTATTATATACACTAAGAGTTAAATCTTTTTCTTTAACACCATTTTCAAATGCTCCTGAGTCACTTCCACCATGTCCTGGATCTAAGAAGATAGCACGTCTAGTATTTTTATCTCTTGATGCATCTTTTACCCATGCTCCATTTGCTCCAACATAATAACGACCATTATCTACCCAGCTGTTTGTTGCCATTTTCCCATCGGCTCCTAGCCAGTAGTTTCCTGCCCATTTGTTTCTCGCTAATGTCCCATCTGCGTTGTAGTAATACCAAACGTTAGAATCTTTTACCCAACCTTGTTTCTTCTCTTCTGGATGTTTAGCACCTTTTACCCATGCTCCATCAGTTCCTACATAATAACGATTGTTATCTACCCAGCTGTTTGTCGCCATTCTTCCATCGGCTCCCAGCCAGTAGTTTCCTGCCCATTTATTTCTTGCCAATGTTCCGTCTGTGTTGTAATAGTACCATGTGTTCGCTTCTTTTACCCAACCTTGTTTCTTCTCCTCTGGATGTTTTGCATCTTTTACCCATGCTCCATCATTTCCTACATAGTAACGATTATTGTCTACCCAGCTGTTTGTTGCCATTCTTCCATCAGCTCCTAGCCAATAGTTTCCTGCCCATTTATTTCGCGCTATCGTTCCATCTGTGTTGTAGTAGTACCATGTGTTCGCTTCTTTTACCCAACCTTGTTTCTTCTCTTCTGGGTGTCTAGCATTTTTTACCCATGCTCCGTTTGCTCCTACGTAGTAGCGATTATTGTCTACCCAGGCATTCGTCATCATTTTTCCATCTGCACCTAACCAGTAGTTTCCTACCCATTTATTTACTACTAAACTACCATTATTGTAGTAATACCATGCACTACCTGCTTTTGTCCATCCTTGTTTTGTTGTAGTTGCTATTATTTGGTTTTGAGCTCCTTTTACCCACGCTCCATTTGCTCCTACATAATAACGACCATTATCTACCCAAGCGTTCGTTACCATTTTCCCATCGGCACCTAACCAATAACTTCCTACCCAAGCATTTCTTACTAGCGTACCGTTTTGATTATAAAATGACCAAGAATTCCCGCTTTTCACCCAACCTTGCGCTGCTTGTACGTCATTACTAGATACAGTATTAACTATGATTGGCGTAGCTAATACTGTTAATAAACTTAATCCTAATTTAATGTGATTTTTTCTCATAAATTATTCCTCCTAATTCCTTTCTAAAAATAAATACATTCTTTTTAATTGTATTATATTTTCAAACTATTTTCAAAGAAACATAGTAAATGTAATAGTTTTTTAATATTACTCTCATATTTATTGACACTTACTTCTACTTCTTATAAAATTAATATATAAAATTATAGGAAGGACTCGCCTATGCGAGAGATTTACACTATGACTAAGAAAATACTTGTTACAGGTGGAGCTGGATTTATCGGGTCTCATACTTGTATAGAATTATTAAATAATGGAAATGAAGTAGTTGTCGTTGATAACTTATATAACGCAAATAAAAAAAGCTTAGAAGTTGTAGAAAGAGTAACTGGTAAAAAAGTAACTTTCTATGAAGTTGATATTCGTGATGAAGATAAATTAAACGAAGTATTCGAAAAAGAAGGAGATATTTTTGGAGTTATTCACTTCGCTGGTTTAAAAGCAGTTGGTGAATCTTGCCAATTACCTTTAAAATACTATGATAACAACGTTGCTGGAACTACAACTTTATGTCGCGTTATGGAGAAACATAACTGCAAAAATATTATCTTCAGTTCATCAGCTACAGTATACGGAGATCCTCATGCATTACCAATTAAAGAAGATTTCCCATTATCTGTAACTAACCCATACGGACGTACTAAACTAATCTTAGAAGAAATCTTAGGGGATGTTTATGCAGCAGACAATGAGTGGAACGTAGTACTACTTCGTTACTTCAACCCTATCGGAGCACATGAGTGTGGAGATATCGGAGAAGATCCAACAGGAATTCCAAACAACCTACTTCCATACGTTATGCAAGTAGCAGTAGGGAAATTAGAAAAAGTTAATGTCTTCGGTAACGACTTCGATACACACGATGGAACTGGTGTTCGAGATTATATTCACGTAGTAGACCTAGCTCGTGGTCACGTAGCAGCCCTTAAAAAATTAGAAAAAGGTAGCGGACTATCTAAATATAACCTAGGAACAGGAATTGGATATTCTGTACTAGATATTATTAAGAGTGCATCAGCTGCTGTTGGACGCGACTTACCTTACGTTATTGCGCCACGTCGTGCTGGAGATATCGCTGCATGTTATGCTGATGCTACAAAAGCAAAAGAAGAACTTGGATGGGAAGCAGAGTACGATGTAAAACGTATGTGTGAAGACTCTTGGAGATGGCAAAGTAAACATCCAAATGGATTCGCTGAATAATATAATTTAATAAACAAATTAACATAAAAAACGAGTATCTAAATATTACTTAGACACTCGTTTCTTTTATTTAGATATCACCATAAATGGTCCGCCCACAGAATTATCTTCTGGTGCCATACTACGTTGACTCCAAATTTCATCGATACTATACCATTTATTAGTTTTTTCTTGATTATCTGGATCTATTGCATGAACTTTTCCATTTTGATACCCACTTAAAATAATTGCATGTGTACCATTTCCTTTTACAAAAAGTCCATGACCAACAGAACCAAATACAATATTCCCACTTTTTAACGCCACTTTTAAATCATCCTTGGAGTTAATCACACGATAATTACATCCCCAGTGTTCTATTGCAGCAGCTGCTCCATCACTAGAAGTTCCCACAAACATAGTATTCATTTCTGTAGATGTATTATAAATATAATCAGCAACCTGAACTGGTGTAACTTCTTCTTTCAATACTGATAAAACCATAGATAAGGATGTAGGAACACAGCCTGATATTTTCATATTAGAAATACCATATCTCTTAGATCCCCACCTAGCATCCGCTTGATAATATTGAGGGAATTTCACAGGTTTTACAGATTCTTTACCTGTAGCATTATTCATTATACTATCTTCTGAAGTAAAGGATTCCACTTTATCACTTTGTTCTTTTAACAGATCCGCTTTAACATCATTAAAACTTGCTAATAATAAACTACCTACAAGAATCATACTTATTCTCTTTTTCATAAACCTGTCACCTCCTATATTTCAGCTAAATTTATTTATAATTATACTATTTTTAACTAACAAAAACAAATAGGAGTACCTCAAAATCGATAATTTTATAAAGTCAATCTATTCAAAGCACTCCTAGGTATTTTTTCAAAAAATATCAACAAGAATTTTCTACTTATTAGTATATTCTTTCTTCCAACTAAATCCTTTTATTAACCCTACTAAAGTTCCCCATCCATAGCTAAAATGAACTAAAAATAGTAAACATGGAATTAATAATAAAGTTGCATTAAACTTGTTATTAATTATTGTCATAGTTGTAACAAAAACTGTAAATAATGCATAAGAAATCCCAAGCAATATTGCGAATACCTTCGTTAATGGCAACATCAATAAACTAAAAATTATACCTAAAACAAAGACAAACGGTACAAAATGGAAAATTGAGAAAGCCTTAGGGTATACATGACTTACTTTACCAATCCAGTATCCATTAGAATATTTTTGTTTCAACATTCTCTTTACAGTAGGTCTAGTATATTGATAAGACAATATATTATTACTATAACGAATTTTATAACCATTTTTTCTAATTCTATAATGTAATTCATTATCTTCTACACGACCAACTTGTTCATCTAATAAACCTATCTTATCAAAAATCTCTTTTCGATACATTCCTTGAAATACAGAGCTTACATATTTTTTAGAAGTTTCTTTTCGATAATTAGCTATACCGCTACCAAACATATTTTCTTCAACTAGCAACAACGTTTTACTTAAAGCATCCTCATTTTCAATAATATTAGGTCGTGGTCCACCACAAACATCTTCTCCACTTTCTATAACTTTAACATTATTTTCTATAAAATTCTCCGTTATATGTGAATGACAATCTACCTTAAGGATACATTCTCCCTTTGCAGCTCGAATTCCAACATTCATCCCCGCAGATAGAATCACCTTAGGATTTTTTAATAAAACTACATCAAAGAAATCATGATTACTCTCTTTAAACTCCTGCAATATAGCCCAACTATTATCTTTCGACATTCCATCTATAAAGATAAGTTCGATATTATCGTGATTATATGTTTGATTTTTAAAATCTTCAATTAGCCTTGGTAAAAATTTCTCTTCATTTAAAAGTCCGATTACAACCGAAACTAACATAATTTTCTCCTTACCAAAAAGGAAGCTAGATTGAAATAACCTAGCCACATCCTTTTCTTATCTATCTTTTCTTCCTAATTTTTCATTAGCACTAAACATTATACTTGCAATAGATTCTCCCCAATATGGAGCCGTTGCATAGTTAACATTCATTCCACCTGCTTTATTTCCTAAATAAGCACCTTTTGCTGGATATCCTGTGTTACTTAAGTAGTTACGATCAATCCAACGTGCAGCACCTAGAATACCACTATCTACATTATCAAATTTTGTCGCAGAAGTATATGGAGTAGTATCATAAGCAGCGATACCAAAGAAATTGTTTTTATCTCTCGCAATTTGACTTCTTCCCCATGCACTCTCAAGAGCACTATGAGCAACTAAGTAAAGAGCATTAACTCCATATCTTTGTTCAGCAGCTTTAAATGTAGCACCTTTTCCAGCAAGCTTACTATTGTTAGCTCCCATCAGACTATATAATCTATTGATATCTGCAGCAGTATAGTTAGATCTTGATTTTAAATTAGAAAATTGGAAAGGATGATCTAATTTAAATGTTCCAAAGTTAATTCCATCAGCAGAATAATATGATTTTCCTACTTGCATATTTTGATTGTGGTAAGCAACCATTACCTTGTTATATGCTGAGTATCTATGATATACATATTTACCATCACTTACATAGTCAGGGATAAATGTTGTACTAGAGTTAACAGCTGCAACTTGTCCTGAGTTTACATAACCTGTAATTCCAGCTACTTGTACAGGGATTCTTCCGTTCACAGTAGCTCTATTATCTCTAAATAAGATTGTATCTTTTGAAACATGAGATAAAATTCTACCATTAGCATCATATACAGGAATGTATAATGCTGTTACTTTGTAATATCCAGAATAAGTAGTAGAGTTAGTAGTATTCTCAGATTTCGAAGCTGTTCTATCCGCTCCTTTTACCCACGCTCCATTATTTCCTACGTAATAACGATTGTTATCCACCCAGCTGTTTGTCGCCATTCTTCCATCGGCTCCTAGCCAGTAGTTTCCTGCCCATGCATTTCTTACTACTGATCCGTTTTTATAGTAGTACCAAGAACCACTCTCTTTTTGCCATCCTGACTTGTTTGAATAGTTTTTAATCCATGCCCCATCAGCTCCTACGTAATAACGGTTGTTGTCTACCCAGCTGTTTGTCGCCATTCTTCCGTCGGCTCCTAGCCAGTAGTTTCCTGCCCATGCGTTTCTTACTACTGATCCGTTTTTATAGTAGTACCATGTGTAGCCTTCTTTCACCCAACCATTTTGCACTGTTGTAGTATGTTGAGCTCCTTTTACCCACGCTCCATTACTTCCTACATAGTAACGACCTCCATCTACCCATGCATTAGTCGCCATTCTTCCATCAGCTCCTAGCCAGTAGTTTCCTATCCATGCATTTGCTACAACTTTTCCATGGTTATAGAAGTACCAGGCATTACCAACTTTTGTCCAACCTTGTTTAACTGTATTCGTAGCCGCTTGATTCTGAGCTCCTTTTACCCACGCTCCATTACTTCCTACATAGTAACGACCTCCATCTACCCATGCATTAGTCGCCATTCTTCCATCGGCTCCTAACCAGTAGTTTCCTGCCCATGTATTTCTTACTAATGTTCCATTTTGATTATAAAGGTACCAAGCATTACCACTTTTCACCCATCCTTGTGCTGCTTGAGCATCATTACTTGCTACTGCATTAACTGCGATTGGTGTAGCTAGTACTGTTAACACTCCTAATCCTAATTTAAGTTTATTTCTTCTCATTCTTAATATTCCTCTGTACTCATATTTATGCACTAATAATTATACCATATTCCCTTCTTATTTAAGGTTACAAATAGATTATTTTTTATTACATATATATTACAAAATAGCAAGAAATATTATTACTTAATCTCTATGAATAACAAAAAAGAATGGAGATTATTTCTCACATTCTTCTTTTAGTATTTCTTCTAATTTTTTATAGTCTTTAACACTATCAATTTCATATATACTGTTAGCTTCTAATTCTTCTACATAGACATCTAATTTTTCTATGTTATCTTTAACCATATTATCCCAGTATAAATTCATAAACTCATTGCTTTCGTAAGCTTTATCGATAAAACCTACGATTTTCTCTGCAGTTTTCTCATCCCAGAAAGATACTCCACTTAAAATTCTTCCAGCTTTACTATCTACGATAATATCTTGAACCTTGTAATCATCTCCGTAGATCAAGAACCACTCATTTTCACAATCTTCACGATACACGCTAAAATATGTTGATCGATCGATATCCGCTCTAAACATATTTTTAAATAAATAGTTATCTGCATCGATTACATAACTATCTGCCAATTTTTCCTTAACTAAGTATAACGAGTAGAAGTTATTATACTCAGCGTATTTATCATTGAACACTAATTCTACATTATACTTCTCTTTTAAATAATTAAATTGTTCATGTAGATAACCTACAACTACGATTATGTCATCTATTCCTTTTTCCTTTAAAAATTCTATTTGATACTCCACAAGAGGCTTATCTTTAACTTTTATCAAAGCCTTCGGAGTATTATCCGTCATAGGTCTAAGACGCGTTCCTAAACCTGCGGCTAATATAATCGCTCTCACTATTTTGTTACTCCTCTCTCACGATAACATACACCCCTAATATTATAATAAGTGATGTTACTACTAATTGCACATTTACTGCTAATTCTACAAAAATCATAGAAAATATTATTGTCCAAACAACATAACTAACATTTAGGCCAGTTGCTTTCGCTGGTTCTAATCTATTAATAGCCATGTAATATAAAATATAAGATACCATATTACTAACAACGAAGAAAACAATAAGTCCTCCGAATTTAACATCAAGACTAGTTTCAATTCCTAATCCGTTAAATGATATTATTACTAAATATGCTAAAAATGATGTCACCTGACGAATTAATAATGTCTCAAGCTCATTTAAATTATTCTTCATCGCATATGAACTTAGTACACTCTCACTACCCCATGCAACGGCACAGATTAGCGCAAACATGAATCCAAGGTAAAATGATTCAACTTGTTCGCTCTTATAACTTTGGATGAAAATACCAACAATAATTAGTGCTATACCAATAATAGTCTTTGATGAAACTTTATTTTTTAAAAATATCACAGCTAGTATTACCGATACAGCTGGATAGATAGCTGTTATCGAAGAAGTTAGACCACTTCCTATATACTTCACCGCGTATAAGTTACATTGCATACCAATCGGCCCAGCAAGGAGCGCACCTATAATAACACTAATACTTTTTATATTCGTAAAAATTTTAAAATTAACTTTTTTGTATTTAACTAATATAATCGCTAAAAGTACAAAAATACTAATAAAATCATGGATTACCGCGACTGCAAAAGGCGAAACATTATACAATGAGAAAATGTACGCACTTATTGCAAGACCTAATCCCCAAAATAAACCTGATAATAAACCTGCTGATATACCTATTTTATTCTTCATAACTTTCTACATACTCTTTCAAATTTTTTAAAGCTCTTAAATATCTATCTTTTCCATAAGTTCCAAAGTCTGCACCTTGTTCTTCTTTATAAATCGTCCACAGACTCCACAAGAAGTCTTGAAGTATTTTATAAATCATAATCTTAGCTACGCTAACAGGAGTATTTTCACTAAAATAATATTTAAAAAATTCCCCTTCTTCAGCCTTTCTGAAATTAGACTCTAAAAATAACGCCGCTAAATCCCACATTGGATCATTCATTGAAGAATACTCCCAATCAATAAGATACACTCGACCATTTTCATCTTCAATAAAATTCTCAGGAACAAGATCAATATGACATGATTTTTTGTCTACACCAATCTCATTTAGGTGTGCTTCTAAAGAAAATATCTTCTCCCTTATCTTGTCATAATAAGGATAATTAATATTACCTTCTATCAAGTCCTCATATTTTCTAATTTCATCAAAAATTTTAAATTCCCCTTCAAGAATTTTCCCAGAACTGTGCACCTTTTTAAGAATATTAGCAACGTCCTCTTTTTTTGATTTTAAATAATGCGCATCAAAAGTAGTCGCATTTTCAATATACTCATTTACTTTGATTCCAGATTCGATGTCAAAGATATAATTTTTAACATCTAGTTCTAAATCCGCAAGATTTGCAAGATTATTTTTTTCCGCAATCCTGTTGATTAACTTATCCGTTCCTTTACCAAAGAATTTAACTATATACTTGTTATTAGTAGTTTCAACTAAGTAGTTGCTATTTGTCATTCCACCTAGTTGTTCTACTTTTACTATTTCTTCTGAGTCAGTAAGTAACTTTTTTATCTTACTTTTTATTAATTGTTTCAATGTAAATCCTCTTTTCCACATTACAATATTACTTATCATTATAACATAAAATATGATAACTCATAGTCTTTTTACAATATTTTTTCAATATAAAAAATTAGGAGCAACTCAAAAATCGTGATTTCTAAAAAAACAATTTTGTCGAGTCACTCCCTAATCCTACTTTTAAAATATGTTAAATAACTTTCACAAGCTTCTTTTCAATAGCAATTATTAATTTTTTTATACAATATGCAAAAACAACGCTAACTAATAATACAACAATAGTATAGATTACATCATTAACTGGTGATGAAACAAAAAACTTACCAAGATAATGCATAACCAAACCATGAATCATATATATTTCAAATGATATATCTCCTAAAAAATCCAGATATTTATTTGAAAAGTTGAGTTTATTTGTTAATAATAAAAAATAAACTACAAAAACCATCGTACATAGATTTCCAACTATTCCATAATAAACATATTTATTTGTAATCCCGATATTTTTCATAATAATTTCATAACGACGAAATACGTACATCAGTATACTAAACGAAACAAGAAAAGCAAAATAATTTTTCTCAATAAATTTATCTATAAGACTTCTATCTTTCATCCAAAATACACCTAAGAAAAATGCCATTATACTAACATATTCCCAATCTCCATGATTCTGATATGCTTTCCAAAAAATATAAACCAATGTGAAAAATACTAGCTTAAAAATAGCTTTGGAATCTTTCTTTTTGAAAGAAACATAGAAAATAACATATAAAACTATTATACTGTTAATAAACCAACCATTATAAATAATATTGCTGTGATTTCTCCAAAAAGATAAGAAAAAGTCTACATTAACAACTTCACCTAATGATGCTCTATAAATCACATAAATGACTATAAAAATAAAAAACGGTATAAATATTCTAACCAATCTTTTCCTTAAGAAATTCTCCATATACATTGCGTTGTTGCTATACTGGAAATATAGTCCATAACCAGACAGAAAGAAGAACAATGCAACAATATATCGACCCATATATTCAAAGTTCGAAAAATTTTCACCAGTAGTAATTTTCTGAGATACATGATGAAAAATTATAAGTATAGCTAAAATCCCTTTTAGTGATTTTGTTGATTTATTACTCAAATAGTCGACATCTGTTCTCGGTATAAGATAAACAAATAATGACATTAATAATAATATAAAAATATCCACTATGTTCTCCTTTTTAACATCTTAAAAATATCATTTGAATTAGAATTTATATTCTCTTGAACTCCATACAAATATCCTTTTAATTTTTCAGCACTTATCATTGTACCACAAAATGTAATAATTCAAAGAAATAATATTAATTATTTTATCATTACAACACATAAAGGTGACTCAGAAATCTTTCTTAATAGTTTTCATGAATCACCTAATTAATTTTATTCTATTACTTTAGTTAATTGATAACAGAAATAGTCTTTTCTATATCTCCCACTTAAAGACCGTCTTAAACGCTGTATTCAAATCAGTTGCGAACACCCTATGAATATCTTTAATATTTCTCACAGGTTGTTCAATTTCAATAATGTTCTTGAATCTTCTTTCAAATTTCTTGTTACTCAGCATTTCGATAGCTTTCTCAAAGTCGATTCTACCTGAACGTGATGAACCTATTAGCGTTAGTCCTTTTTCTAAGATATCACGTGTATTGATATTTACCTTGTATTCACTAACTCCCATTAGTACTAGGCTTCCTTGTGGTTTGATGTATTTGATTAAGTCATTTATCGCATATCCACTACCATCTCCACCACAACATTCTACACCGTGGTCGAAAGTTAAGTCTTTAGGAATATCATCTGTAATATATCTTTCTTTTGCGAAACTGAACAGTTCTAATTTCTCCCAGTGACGACCTATTACGATTATCTCACACTCTGGTAGAGTGTAATTTATTATATTCGCCATTACATAAGCAAGGCTTCCATCACCGATTATCGCTATTCTTTCTTTTTTACTATGTGAGTTTTTTAAGAATCTATCCATTGCGTGCATACCTACGCTTATGAATTCTGTAATAGCCGCAACAGAATCTTCCACACCATCATAAGCTACCACTCTATCTTTAGGTAAAGCTACGAACTCTCTCATGAATCCATCAAATCCACTTGATAGGAAGTGTGTTCCTGGCATGTAGTTTTCATAGAATTCTTCGTCAC
>ERZ773212.1063-NODE-1063-length-12840-cov-9.319750_pt1 | contig 12840 bp, 13 predicted proteins | sample MGYA00581005_ERZ773212 | MGnify/ENA primary metagenome ERZ773212 (study PRJEB29015, sample SAMEA2738154) | human oral metagenome | biome: human oral; feature: human-associated habitat; material: saliva | place: China | collected 2196 ... | reverse complement strand
TGCCGAATACTAAGGACGCCACGATGGAGGGTCTGACTCCGGTTGCCGCTTCCGGGTCGCTGAATATTCCGGTGGGGCGCATCCGCAAGTTAGCGATGGGCCCGCAGTATATTAGTGCTTTCACGGTGGGCGACCAGCTGCTGTGGGGTGCCGCCGAGCCGGTGCGCCGCATGCTCAAGATCGCGGTTGGAAAGCTCTAAAGTAGCCTTCTCAAAGTATTCGTGGGCGCGGTGCCGTAAGAACGGTTCCGTGCCTACGTATGTTGAGCCTAGCCCACAAGCTTTGAACGATATGCGTGGGAATGAGCAAAACGTTACCTGTACCCGTTTTGGTGAATAGGGTTTCTGGTTGCCCCGAACCTAGTGGATAAGCCTGTGCCCCGCATCCTCAATCAGGATGCGGGGCACAAACTCAAAGTAGGCAGGTATATCTTTCAGGCTATGCTTTACGCGCAGCCTTCTGGGCTTTTCGTTTTTCACGCCAGGCTACGTAGCGGTGCCAGAGTGAAATCACTAGCTTTTTGAGTCGCTGATTCAGACGATGCGCCCATGTGAACTCGGTTCCCCAGATTCCCAAACCGATAAAGATAAACAGCCAGCCGGGGCCAGGTGTGACAAGCATAATCAGACCGGCAATGAAACAGAAGCCGCCTACGGCAATCACAAGAGGCTTGTAGAGATGTTTCAGCACCGGGTGAGCGTGCATCCGAGCTTTCTTTTTCTCTAGCCACAGGTGAAACTTGCTGGTTTCACTCTCTGTAACTTCATCCTCTAAGGTTTTCACACATCACCTCTTCTCAGGGCGGCTCTCACCTGTGCGTACACGATACAGCAACAGCCTAGCACCCGCGCCTGGGAACTCCCTGATAACCTAACATCGTAAAAAATATCTTTTATGACACCCTCACTATCGCGGCGCCAAAAGATTATAGTATTGTTATCACAACACCTTAATAGCGGACAAGGTTTATAAATATTTGATAACAATATGGCAATGTCTTCTATTTTTAGACCTTTTACCTCATATTAAGGAAATGCACCTCTACACACGCAGAGAGAATCATGGAAAAACTTTCCTATACAACAGAATTTACACTCTGGCCGGTTCCCCATGCCCGACCCCTGATTGATGGAAAGCCAGAGCCGGGTGCGCATCCGGCAGAATATTTGCATCCCGGCAAACTGCATCTTGAAACGAGCGATGATAATTACGTTGATTTATACATCGTTCCTCCCCTTTTTAAACCCGGATATCCTCCGGGATACCAGTTTTATGCCGATCTTATTTTTAGCAATATTTATATTGCACAAGATTTACAGTTTTATTATCGAGCATTTCATGATGAATTACAGTTTGCGGTATCCTCTGATACTATTTGGCAAAATCGCGACCATCAATATGCTGTAGCAATTGTTGACAAAGATTTGAACCTAAGCTGGACTCTGCGCGATTCCGACCCCTTGCGCATGGAATTTATCGAAACCGTTATCAACACCATTCACGCAAGCATGTTCAAGATGCCCCCCATTCTTGCCGAGGGCGAGTATATGGAGTTTATGAATGAGAGGAATATTCTGGACTCCGCTCACCTATGCTGCGGCGATCGTGTTCTTCGCGCGATTGATGTTAAGGCACACACGAATGACCCCGTACGAGTTCTCACAGAAACCGATTACAGCGCTGTTATACGCGGTACCGTCTACCCTAGCGCCCGTCTCATCTGGAGCGTCCCTCTAGAAGATGCACGCTATTGGCACAACGCCTACAACGTTTTGACTGTTGATCCGGTCATTGGCGCCAAGATCCCCGCCGATGTGCGAGCCATCTTGGAGCATCTGCCCGCCGCGCCCGCCTATACACAGGGACACTCGTAGGTTACTGCGGGTCTTACCCCGCATATCCAATCGGTATTAGATACGTGATGGCCTGCCCGTGGGCCGTGAGGTGCTAGCACACTGTCAGGTTTCGCAGGCTGCGGTACCGCATCCTGCCTCCACCCGAGATGCCGATAATACACCCCAGGCTCCTCTGCTGGCGTGGGATATCATCGATACGAACCACGGCCGCATGGCGTATATTCGTGCTGTTTTCGAGCGTATCGCCAGGTTCTCGCGGCTAGACAGTGCTGTGCTGCCTGCGGGCGAACACTATATTTCCCGGGACTCTCAGAGGTTTTAAGACCTTATATGACATGTTTAGGTCATTACTACCTTATGTTGATGTAAACTATAGACACGGGAACAAAATTCCCCTTTAGGTACCTAACCCTCGTAACTACCTCCGCATTATCTTAGGCTCCTCATGGCAAAGACCTCTCTGACAGCACGACTAGAAACTCTCCCTTTTACCAAGAAACACACCAGGCTCTTGGGCGTCACCGGTATCGGTTGGGCGCTCGACGCCATGGATGTTGGGCTTATCTCCTTCATCATGGCGGCACTGACCAAACAGTGGGCGCTCTCCCCCACCGAAACAAGCTGGCTAGGCTCCATCGGCTTTTTAGGTATGGCTCTGGGCGCCACCGTCGGCGGGCTTCTCGCTGACCGTTTTGGGCGACGCTACGTTTTCGCCGCAACGCTGCTCATCTACGGTTTGGCGACGGGCGCATCCGCACTCGCCGGTTCACTGGCCGTTTTAATGGTTTTCCGGTTTATTGTGGGGCTGGGGCTCGGGGCTGAGCTGCCGGTCGCATCCACGTTGATGTCGGAATTTTCGCCGCGCGCTATTCGTGGGCGTGTGGTCGTTATTTTGGAGGCGTTTTGGGCGCTCGGATGGATTCTTGCGGCGCTTATCGGCACCTTTGTTGTGCCGAACCCAAACGGCTGGCGGTGGGCGCTTGCCATCGGCGTGATCCCGGCACTGTATTCGCTGATTATTCGTTGGGGAACGCCCGAATCCGTGCGGTTCTTAGAGTCGAAAGGGCGCATTGACGAGGCAGAACAAGTGGTTGCCGAATTTGAGAGCTCTGCGGCCCTCAGCACACGTGCTCACGCGGATGAAACCAACCGTGACAATGCACCTGAGACCCCTGCCAACGATGCCCAGGAGGCAACCTCCATCTGGTCGGCTCCGCTGCGTAAACGCACGCTGGCGCTGTGTACCGTATGGTTCTGCATTAACCTCTCGTACTACGGGGCGTTTATCTGGATACCCTCGCTGCTGAGCGCACAGGGTTTCAGCTTGGTGAAGTCCTTCGCGTTTACCCTGATTATGACCTTGGCGCAGCTGCCCGGCTATGCAGTGGCCGCCTACCTGATTGAGAAGTGGGGGCGCCGAGCCACCCTCGCCGTATTTTTGGCTGGTTCAGCAGGCGCGGCGGTATGCTACGGCCTCTCACATTCGGATTTCTACATTATCCTCAGCGGGTGCTTCCTCTCGTTCTTCAACCTGGGCGCATGGGGCGCGCTCTACGCCATTAGCCCGGAGGTGTTCCCCACCCGACTGCGCGGCACCGGCACGGGCACGGCGGCCGGACTGGGGCGCATCGCCTCGATTCTGGCGCCGCTTATCGTTCCGCCGCTCATCTCTTTCGGCGGCACCGGAGTACTGTTCGCTGTTTTCGCGGCGGCATTCCTTCTTGCGGCGGTTACTACCTTTGCACTGCCCGAAAAGCGCGGGAAATCGCTCTAGCGGCTAAAAGCTCCAACGCAGGAATGATGTGAAACATAGTGTGCCGAGGAGGTGGGAATCTCTCACCTTCTCGGCTTTTTTCTTTGTTTATCAGGTGCTCGTGGAGTTGCAGAAGACAAAGGGTGCATAATCCGCAGGGCACGCCGCAGGCACACACCATGAGGCGCTGACGTATTTCCAGGTGCCGATACGTTATGATGGCTAAACATCGCGTGTTGCCGCCTCATTATTGTGTACAAGGTGGGGCTCAGTGCGTATCTCAAGTGAGATAGAACGGTCTAGACATCAACCTCAAGGAGCGGCATGGCAGAAACCCCCGCAGTCACCTATATTCCCTGGCCAATTGCCCATACGCCCGCGCCGCTTGAGAACGGTGAACCGGTCGCAGGCAGGCATCCTGCTGAGTATCTGGGACCCGGGGTGCTGCACTATATTGGTTCGGAATTTCACCTGATGGCGGAGCTGAACCCTTACCCTTTCGATCCCGAAAACCCGCATCGGTTTAGGGGCGATCTGGTGCATCGGTACACGTATTTCTCAGGCAATATCACGTTTAGTTTCAAAGCTGATGAGGATTATCTTTACTTCACGGCGCACGTTTTTCTGGCCTGGCAAGAGCCCTCTGACCGCACGTACGCGCGCGCCCGGGTGGATCGTAATTTCGCTTTTCACTGGGAGCAGCACGATGATGACCCGCAGCGTTCGGTCTATATTGAGGCGGTCTTCATGGCACTGTACCGCAGCCTCAGCGTTGAGCATACGGCGCTTGAGGACGGTGAGTTCCTAGACCTGAACGAAGACACGTGTTACTATTCATACCATATGCGCCAGGGTGACAATATTATTCGGCTGGCGTACGTTACCAAATGCAGTTCTCGAACATACCTTGACGTGACGACCGACTACCGGGCAACGGTTTTGGGCTACTGCCACCCTCCGGCGCAGCTGGCGTGGAGCGTTCCGACCGAGGATGCGCGCTACACATTCGAACATACCGATCCCCTCATCTATCCCCCGGACACGGGCGAGGATATTCCCGAGTATGTGCGCCGCATACTCCCCCATCTGCCGACAGCGCCCTACCGGCAAGCTGCCCGTTCCTACCCGCCCGCCTCAGAGTATGGTGCGGTCTTTACGCACTGGCCTATGACGGTTCAGCAGGGTGAGGATATTCGTGACACCCAGTATCCGTGGCAGAGGCTCGTTTCCGGGGAGTTTTTAATTCAAAGCCCGCAAAGCGCCCCCTTCAGAATGTATCTGGACGCCTGCGAACCCGATTGGGATTCTATGAAGGGCGACCACGATACCTACGCCGAGCTCATGCCCAATGTGGGCGGCAGAAGGCCTTGGTTCGGCACTGATTTTACGTTGTGCATGCGCCGCTGGCAGAACAATTTGGTGTTTGTGGCGGAGCATCTGACGAAATGGCGTGCCACCGACTGGGAGGTGTGCGCCATCGCGATCCTGGATGCTGAAGGGAGCCTGGTCTGGGAGCTTCGCGATGAGGTTGCCGGGCGCGGCGCCTATATTGAAGCCTTGGTGGGGCATATTGTGGATTCTCTGGGAACCGAGCCGCCCGTACTTGCCCCGGGCGAAGGCAAGGTTCTCTACGATGATTACGGCCAGGTCTCGTCGGTGCACGTCAATACGGGTGAAGCCATGCTGCGGGCGCTCATCACACGTATCTGGTACGGGGTGGACCCGACAACCGGTCAGCGGGCACCGTACCTGTATGAGGCGCGGGTCAAAGATCAGTTTGATGAGAACTCCAGCGGCGGGTTCAGCACGATCGCGTGGAGCTCACCCGAGAAATTCTACTACTGGAGCTGGGATCGGGTTCCCGGGTTCGTGCCTGCGGTAACCGACCCCGAGATTCTGCGCCGCGACGAGGTGGATCTGCTGATTCCGCATCTTCCGGTTGCCCCCGGCGTACCCTCACAGGAGAATGAAGACGATGCAGCGGTGCCGTGGTTTTACGAGGCTTCCACTGCTACGAAAGAGTAAGGTCAGATGTGCTAAGTGCAGCATCATGATGCGGCAGCAGGCAGAGCTTGGCGTGCATGAATTAGTTTCCACGCTAGTACAAAGGTGCGGCTCATAACCTCGCAGAGAGCCATCATGATAAGGGCGCTGGCCCATGCGTCCATAGGAATGGAGCAGTCGAGAGAAAATCGATAAATCTGTTCCGCCCCACCATGTTCTGCATATAAGCCAAAAACAAGACGTCCGCTCATCCCGACCAGCCAGAAAACGACAGCCCAGCCGCCTGCACGCGCATATATCTGGCGGTTCTGTGTATATACTGCCGTCGTCATACCGCACGCCACGCCGAGAATTAGCCCGATCGTTATGCATCCAATGATGAGCATCCACCCGTTGTTGTGCAGGGGGAAGCCCGTCATATATTCAATAACAGCCCATCCGACGAGAAGTATTGGCCAGATGAGGCTAAAAATTGTGAGTTTTCGCCCTCTAATTTGCCGTAGCACCAATATCATCAGGGCACAAGAAACCAAAATATCTATCAGCGTCATAATTATATCTCCACAGATATATCTTAGCAGATATATTCATGTCTGAACCTCACCTTTTATACTGGAATCATGACTCTGGGGGAACTGTATCAACTTGCACGCATGCTGCGCGATATTACTATCACGGCTGGATCACTTACCCATATGTCGGTACATCCAAGTGAAGCTATGGTGTTTGAGGATATTGTGCAGCACCCCAACACGACTATCAATCAGGTAGCAGAGCGCACCCATCTAGCACAGAGCCGTGTTTCAACAATGGTTAATGCCATGATCACAGAAGGTGCGGTTACGGTCAGTACCGACTCTCAAGATCAGCGCCGCAAGACGCTTCAAGCAAGCCCTCAGCTACTGCAGGACATCAAAGCCATAGACTATAATAAAGCCATTCGCCAAGCTATACATCGACTTTATCCGAGCCTATCGGAACATCAGATAGCGGATGTCACACAACACCTCGACCACATTTTTACCCTGCTCAGCGCAGACTCAAGAAGGGAGTCATAGCATATGCAGTACATTCTTTTGCTCAGGAGCGTGAACCTGGGGAAGCTGCGCAAGGTGTCGATGCCCGAGCTGAAAAAGCGGCTGGCTGCGCTGGGGTACGAGAACGTCACAAGCTATATCAACTCAGGAAACCTGCTGTTTGTGAGTTCGCGGGATAAAACCACCGTGGCACAGGAGATTACCGAGCTGCTGGCGGAGCATTACGATTTTGAGATTCCTTTCTCGCTTCTCACCGCTGACGAATACCGTGAGGATGCGCACAACCTGCCCGAGTGGTGGAACGAGGACATGCCGCGCCTGGACGCCATGTTTTTCACCATTGATGCTGATCGCGATGCGCTCGCCGCTGAGCTCGAAACGCTGGATGTTCCCGACGAAGTGCTTCACATAGGAACCTGCGCCGTCTACTTCGGCAACTACAGCACACCCGATTATAAAAAGGCTCAGTACGGCAAGTTTATGTCGAAGAAAGCCTTCGCGAACCAGCTGACCCTGCGCAACGCCAAAACCTGCAACAAGATTCTAGACCTGCTGGATTAACAACACCACCCCGCCCACATCACAGTTTGAGTTTCGTATGGGGTGGTGAGCCGTTTAATTTTGCCAGCTAATCCTCAAAATCTACGGGACGGCGTTGGGTACGGCTGCGGGGTTTCAGCTCCAGATCAATGTCTGCCACATTGGGATCGCTCGAGCACAGCGCATCTGCAATGTTTATAAACGGTTTATTGTGGTAAACGTTTTTCTCATACTCGGTATAGGTCATGAGCACGTATGCGGGTTCGCCCCGGTCGGTAATAATGACTGGTTCGGTTTGCGCCGCTTTCTGTGCTTGGCTGACGTTCTGCTTGAACTCTTGATTGGTCATCACGGTCATTACGATAGCTCCTTACACAGCGATATATCTGCAAGAATAGGATGCACCCCTGAGAATGGCAAGAAAACTTCTGAACTTACAGACCCAACAAACCGCGAGCAGATAGGATTTTGACGAGCAGATAACAATCCGCTATCTGCTCGTCAAAATACTTATCTGTCTGCGGAAATCGCAGGGAATAACGGGGCTAGAGAGCCCTAAATCTTCCCGTTCACCACAACCGGTTCGGGCACCAGCTCAACCCCGAATTTCTCGGCAACACCGGCGCGCACCGCGCGGGCGATCGCGAAAATATCCTCAGCGGTGGCGTCCCCACGGTTCGTAATCGCCAGCGTATGCCTAGGTAATCGATATTCAGAATATAAAATCAATATAACTACTAATCTGATAATCTACCCTCAATATCACTCTTTAATTTTAAATAGTCCTCACAAGAAGAAAATCCATACTTAATCCCCACAGTACCAGATAATAAATCAGAATTTAAAAATTCTTCCCACACATTATGTGTCTTAAAATGTTGAGGAATATTGTCAAATATATGTCGTATATTATTTACACTATTACGAGATCCGTAATATTGAGAATCAGATATAAAACGTGAAATAAATTCTCTTAAACCTTTTTCATCTTCGATATAAGGTGCAACATTCCTAATCGCCCGACATACACGAGTCCCGAAGTCATAGTTTGACGCTTCCGCCTGAACTAAATATTTAAAATAATCATTGGAATAAGCATTGGGCTCGATCCACCCATCTGATTCATCTAAAAGTAAGTCTAAAACCTTCTCGTCAAGTGAAGATTGATACGAATTCTTGAAATATTCAGTAAATACAGGATTCTCAAAAATTTTCGTATGAAATACCCCAGAATTAAGAAGATTATCATAAAAATCTTTCAATGTATAATTAAATTTATCACGATGCCTCTCTTGAAGATCTTGGTAAGAATACTTATTAATAGATAATTCAGTCATAATATTTTCTAGATCTAAATTACCCTTGTCTTCCAATAACGAACGCAGGCGCAGGGAACATAGATCGCTTTCATATTCTTTACCCATATAACTGGATAGTAATTTTTGAGTACTTGAATAAACTGTTTCAATAATAATATCATGGTATTCGCTATTTAGGAGTGCACGTACAATAAACCTTGATCGCCTTGATATAATATGTAGACCTGGACCTGGATCTTGACCTGTTTTATTGAAATGAGTAGCTAACCCCTCAGGGTTCATCCATGCATTTATTAGAATTTTAAATATATTTCCTATTGCTTTATTCGAAGAAATTTTTGCAAAATATGTTTCCCTAAAATGATGTATAATTTTCCCTGAACCACCTCCCCACACAACACTATTTTTAATATCTTCAAATAATCTAGTAACCATAAAGTCAATACTATATGAGTCCTTGGTTAAAATAGAGCGATAGACGACAGAAATCATGTAATCTATAGTATCTGCACTAGGCGTATGAACATATAGTTCCCCTGAATACTCGTCAAGAAACCAATTAGGATGAACTAAACGGTTCCTTTCTTCCTTTATTAATTCTAGCTCGCTCTTCTCAGCTTCATCAATAATTCCACATATTGTTTCAGCATACGATATAATTGAATTCTCCCATTTTAATAGGTCATTATATTGATTATGTTTTTTCGACCTATTAATTGCTTCTATGAGGGCATCAAATTTTTCTTTAGATTTTTTATCTCCTGCCACAGAATTATTACTAATTTTTATAGTTATATCAAAAACAAGAAGTGCCCACAGGGCTCCTATAGCAGATCTATACGCTCCTGCATGATAAGCTTTAACAACATCTTCGAATATACTGCGAGAAGTATTATTCTTAATTTTATACAAACTTCCGTACTGTTCGTAAAGCATATAGGACTCTCCTCGGTAGAGTTTTCATATTCTGTTTTTGATTCTAGAACTACTGTGAGAGAACTTCAAGCATATACCTGAAAATTTATGCAATTTTTGGGTACTCCCCGCCTACAGGCGTATTGTGTTTCCCCTAAATCTTCCCATTCACCACAACCGGCTCAGGTACCAACTCGATCCCGAATTTCTCGGCAACACCGGCACGTACCGCCCGGGCAATCGCGAAAATATCCTCAGCGGTGGCATCCCCACGGTTCGTAATCGCCAGCGTATGCTTGGTCGAGAGCGAGGCGCGACCGCCCGCAATCTCGCGCGCATCGCCTTCGAGCCCGAAGCCTTTCTCGAACCCGGCGTGCTGAATCAGCCAGGCGGCGGAGAGCTTCACATACTCATCGCTTTCCTGTTGCTCGGTTCCGAACACTCCGGTGCGCGTTACTACCGGGAAGCGCGGCGCGTCCTCAGGCAAAGAATCAAGCACAGACACCGGTACAATCGGGTTTGTGAAGAACGAGCCGGTCGAGAAGGTATCGCGGTCGGAGGCATCCAGCACCATCCCCTTGGAGGCACGCAGCGCCAGAACCTTATCCCGCACCAGCGCGGATTCGGCACGCTTCCCCACCTGCACACCCAGGCTCTTCGCCAGCTCGCCGTATTTAATGGGTGAAGACAGGCTGCCGAGCGTGAACTGGAAATCCACGGTCAGCACTACATAGCGCGGTGAACCGTTCACCATGTTTTGCTTCAGAATTGAATCGCGGTAGCCGAAACGCAGATCAGCGTTTGCGAAGGTCTTGAACTTCTCCGTCTCGCGGTCCCAGGTGCGTACGGACGCAATGAACTCGCTAACCTCCACCCCGTAGGCGCCGACATTCTGCACGGGGGTTGCACCCACGGTCCCGGGAATACCCGACAGTGCCGCCGGGCCAGACCATTCTTTTTCAATGCTCAACTGCACGAAATCATCCCACACGGTACCCGCTTGCACGCGCACATTCGCGCCGCCACATGCGGGAATAGGCAGCTCCTCAACCCCGGTGGATGCAATATGCACAACGGTACCGTCAAACCCGGCATCAGAAACCAGCAGGTTTGAGCCGCCACCCACGATCAGCACGGGTTCGTTGGCAGCATCGGCGGAGGAAACGGCCTCGACAATCTCGGCTTCAGTCGTGGCGCGGATGTATGTGCGGGCAGGGCCGCCAACTTGGGCGGTGGTGATCTCACTCAGCAGCTTTTCAGTCATGTCTTTAAGAATACCGGTCTGTCACGTTTTATTCCGTTAGGGTCAGCTAAACCTTATGGCAGGCCCACCCCATAGTCGGAGCGGGTCTGCCATAATTCAACGCACAATCACACAGAGTATCGACTGCAAGCGCGGGCTATGCAAATTTCACCACGGCCTGAGTCTTCATCAGAACCTTCTGCTGGGTGCCTTCACCGTCATCGGCGGTAACGGTGAGGTCGATGCGAGCCGTGCGCGCATCCTCATCCACGGCGCCTACCTTGCCGGTGATAGTCAGCGCATTCGTAGGGGTGTCCGGGTTGTCACCGCCGGGCGCATCCGGCACCGGTACAGGTTTGGTGAAGCGAGTCTGGTAGTCCACGATTGCACCCGGATCGCCCGCCCAGTCACTCACCAGCTGCACGGCGGTGCCCATCGTGAGCATACCGTGCGCAATCACGCCGGAAAGCCCCACGGACTGGGCAAAACGCTCGTTCCAGTGAATCGGGTTGAAGTCACCGGATGCGCCCGCATACCGCACCAGTGATGCACGCGAAATCTCAACGGTTCGGGAGCCGATCTCCTGCCCTTTTTCGAGTTCTGCAAAGTTTACGGACATTATTCGCCCTCCTCGTCGGCGCGTACCAGCAGGGATGAAATACAGGTGGTGACGGGGTTTCCATCGGCATCGGTGATTTCTTCGCGGGTGGTGAGCATGGCGCCTGCACCCATCACACGCACGGAATCCACATGAACTTCGGTGCGCAATTCGTCCCCCGCCACGATGGGGCGGTGATGCGTAAAGCGCTGGTCGGCGTGCACTACGCGGGAGAAATCTATGCCCGCAGATTTATCGCCGATCAGTGCGGCATCGGCTGCTTGGGACAGGATGATAGCGAAGGTGGGCGGGGCGATCAGGTCTGCGTATCCTGCGGCGCGTGCCGCCTCAACGTCATGATGCAGAGGATTTTCGGCGTGTACGGCGCGGGCAAATTCCCGGATCTTCTCGCGGCCAACGGCGTAGGTGCCCTCGGCGGGGTACACTCGACCCACAATGTCAGGGTTAATACTCATACCCACCAGTCTATCGGGTTGGTACCGTAGCTGCTGCCGCTTACCGCGAACATGACGGTATCCATGAATACAGGGAGCGTAGCCTAAAAGGGTACTTTTCTCGTTCTGAAAGGAGCCATCATGTCTATCCCGTTCTCGGTCCTCGATCTTATGCCCACGCGCCCCGATGATTCTCACGCGCAAACCATGCGCAAGACGGTTCAGGCGGCGCAGGCGGCTGAGCGTTTTGGATTCAATCGTTTCTGGGTTGCCGAGCATCATAACGCGGGTTCGCTACTGTCTTCGGCGACGGTCGTGGTAATGGCAGAGCTCGCCGCCGCAACCGAGCGCATCCGGGTGGGGTCGGGTGGCATTATGCTTCCCAACCACGCCCCCTATGTAGTGGCAGAACAGTTTGGTACCTTAGAGGCGTTCCATCCCGGGCGCATCGATCTGGGTTTGGGTCGTGCACCCGGTACCGACCCTATGACCGCGCAGGCGCTTCGTCGAGATAATTCTGCGGCCATGAATTTCCCCGCCGAGGTAGAAGAGATTCAGCGCTATCTGGGTGAGCCCTCCCCCATGCGCCGCGTGCACGCTATCCCCGGGCAAGGGTCCAATGTGCCGCTCTATATCCTGGGGTCATCAACTTTCGGGGCCTCTTTGGCGGCTAAGCTGGGTCTGCCGTTCTCGTTTGCTTCGCACTTCGCCCCGGCTGCCCTGCAGGATGCGCTCAACGTCTACCGCAATAACTTCACTCCGTCGCAAACCCTGGATAAACCCTACGTTATTGTGGGTGCAGGGTCGCTGGTTGCCGAAACGGATGAGCAGGCGCAGTATCTCTTCACGACTGCGCAACAGCACGCCCTGGGGATTATTCGCGGGCGTCCGCAGTTCTCTCCGCCAGTCGACGATATGGAAACGCTGTGGAGTCCCGCCGAGAAACGACATATCTCCTCAATGCTTCAGGAGGCGGTGGTCGGTTCCCCGCAGACGGTTCAGAGCAAGCTCGAAGATTTGGTTGCCCGCACCGGTGCAGACGAAGTGATTATCACGAGCACGCCATGGGAGTTTGAAGACCGCATTCGAAGCTACGAATTGCTTTCGGAGCTGCCGATCT
>ERZ773212.1061-NODE-1061-length-12845-cov-11.378812_pt1 | contig 12845 bp, 6 predicted proteins | sample MGYA00581005_ERZ773212 | MGnify/ENA primary metagenome ERZ773212 (study PRJEB29015, sample SAMEA2738154) | human oral metagenome | biome: human oral; feature: human-associated habitat; material: saliva | place: China | collected 2196 ... | reverse complement strand
GCACCATCGTGCGCGAGCACTGCGATGACAAGGACAAGTACTTCCTCGTCGACCGGATCCCCGAGACGCCCGTCGAGCTCGGCTTCGAGCCCGACTCACCCACCCCGCCCGCTGACGGCTACCGCGCCTGGATGCCGTGGTGGAGGGGAGAGGACAGGCAGCACCCGTCGAAGAGGGGTGCCGCGCGTTCGCGGTCGTAGGTGCCCGTCGCTCCCATTATTGGCGAGGCCTCTCCGGGCGTGTCGGGGAGGCTTCGCTCGCGTGTGGGGTGGGGCGAGGCCTACCCCGCGTCACCTGGGTGCGCTTCTGGATAGGAAACGGAGTTCTGGATAGCTTATTAACCTATCCAGAACGCAATAAACTATCCAGAAGCCGACGGGTTATCCGATTGTCCACGAGAGCGCACTGTAAACACCTTATGGTGTTCGGTGCTTTATGACTGTTCACGTTCTTGACGAACCTGGCTAACAGGATCTTAAATTCTTAATGCGCCGTTTGGCGCTCGGTGCTTTCTAACACCGCCAAGACTTTCTCGACCTCTCCCTCTCCATTCCCTCGTCATAATGCACCATATGACGCTAGGTGCTTTCTGACCTGGTTTTCGCCGCCGCCCTACAGGATGCAGCGAACGCTTCTGTCTTAATGCACCTTGTGGCGCTAGGTGCTTTCTGACCCGACAAGGGTGGCGAAGTCACCATGTTCGACGACTTTGAGTCTTAATGCACCATATGGCGCTAGGTGCTTTCTGACGTGACGCCTCGGATAAGGCACACGACCGCGTCGTCGGTGTCTTAATGCACCTTATGGCGCTAGGAGCTTTCGGACCCTACTCGACCCAGGCCGACTACGAGCAGCACACACGCTGGTCTTAATTCGCCTTATGGCGCTAGGTGCTTTCTGACCCGTCTTGCGGCTCGTACTGAGGACTTGCTCGTTCTGATGTCTTAATGCACCTTATTGCGTTAGGTGCTTTCTGACACGGATGTGGAGTCTTACTCAGGGCTAATGGAGATGTAGGTCTTAATGCACCTTATGGCGCTAGGTGCTTTCTGACCGTCCTCAGGCGCGCCGTTTCCGTGTCTCGGTGCCTGATGCGTCTTAATGCACCTTATGGCGCTAGGTGCTTTCTGACACCATGAGTCCGGCGATGACGAGGGCGCGGATGCATGTCTTAATGCACCTTATGGCGCTAGGTGCTTTCTGACCGTCCTCAGGCGCGCCGTTTCCGTGTCTCGGTGCCTGATGCGTCTTAATGCACCTTATGGCGCTAGGTGCTTTCTGACAAGTACGTCATCGAGCTGAAGGAATGCCCCAGCGTCATCGTCTTAATGCACCTTATGGCGCTAGGTGCTTTCTGACGAGGTCGTCGCCTGACACACAGACCCCCGCCCGGCAGGGTCTTAATGCACCTTATGGCGCTAGGTGCTTTCTGACATGGAACTGTGTAGAGACGGACACGATTGTGTTCTACTCAGTCTTAATGCACCTTATGGCGCTAGGTGCTTTCTGACCGCCATCATGACCGCAGACACGACACATACTGTCAGTCTTAATGCACCTTATGGCGCTAGGTGCTTTCTGACTGTGGGTTTCGGGTTCCTACCCGGCGACCTGGCAGCTTGGTCTTAATGCACCTTATGGCGCTAGGTGCTTTCTGACCGGGTAAGCCTGTCGCCGCCGACGACTTCGTCTGGGTCTTAATGCACCTTATGGCGCTAGGTGCTTTCTGACTACGGCTGGTCAATAAAGCCCACACGACCGGCCCCTACGAGTCTTAATGCACCTTATGGCGCTAGGTGCTTTCTGACTCTACAAGCAGGGAAGTAGGCGTGCTCGCATCATGGTCTTAATGCACCTTATGGCGCTAGGTGCTTTCTGACGACGAAAATAATGAACAGGGGCAAGAAGACGCCATTGAGGTCTTAATGCACCTTATGGCGCTAGGTGCTTTCTGACTCGCCGCACCATCAACCGGCATGCGATTGCCCACCAGGTCTTAATGCACCTTATGGCGCTAGGTGCTTTCTGACTCCAGGTCTGCATCCTCGTCGCCGTCGTGGAGTGTGGACGTCTTAATGCACCTTATGGCGCTAGGTGCTTTCTGACTCCGCTGTGATCGTTGCTCAGAGGGATACGGACGACGGCGGTCTTAATGCACCTTATGGCGCTAGGTGCTTTCTGACCAGGTCGATACGCGCAATTCGCGAGTTCCGTACTCGCGTTGTCTTAATGCACCTTATGGCGCTAGGTGCTTTCTGACTGGAAAAAGATTCTGCGCCACTTTCCCGGCGAGGAGGGTCTTAATGCACCTTATGGCGCTAGGTGCTTTCTGACTGAATCTCCAGGACGTTGGAGACGCGGGAGCGCACGCGCGTCTTAATGCACCTTATGGCGCTAGGTGCTTTCTGACATGACGCTGAGGCGCTCACCTATCGCGCCAATATGCGTCTTAATGCACCTTATGGCGCTAGGTGCTTTCTGACAGGGGACAAGTGGGGCTTCGATGACTCAACGGAAGCTGAGCGTCTTAATGCACCTTATGGCGCTAGGTGCTTTCTGACAAGGACATCGAGATCACTGCTACGTCTGCGAAGACTGGTCTTAATGCACCTTATGGCGCTAGGTGCTTTCTGACTCCCGTTCCACATCGGGGAAAGCGGCGTCGTGAGCCGTCTTAATGCACCTTATGGCGCTAGGTGCTTTCTGACAGATTGGAGATAATCATGGCTACTTCTCTCTCTAAGTCGTCTTAATGCACCTTATGGCGCTAGGTGCTTTCTGACGGTCAGCTCGCCGAGCCTGGTCTGACACCAGGCCGGTCTTAATGCACCTTATGGCGCTAGGTGCTTTCTGACAACTGGGAGACCGCATACGCCGCGATCCTGAAGCTGCGCGGTCTTAATGCACCTTATGGCGCTAGGTGCTTTCTGACCAACGGCAAGCGCCGCCTGCCCGAAGACCACCCCGAAAAGGTCTTAATGCACCTTATGGCGCTAGGTGCTTTCTGACATCCGAATCGGAGACAGCAGTTACGTCTACGACAACGAGTCTTAATGCACCTTATGGCGCTAGGTGCTTTCTGACGGACGGCTATGAGAGCCTGCACCCGTTCATCATTCTTGTCTTAATGCACCTTATGGCGCTAGGTGCTTTCTGACCCCGCTGTATGTCGCTGGCGAGAGGGGCGACTCTGATTGTCTTAATGCACCTTATGGCGCTAGGTGCTTTCTGACCCGGTACGGGTCGGACAGGTCAACGACGGCGATCGCGGTCTTAATGCACCTTATGGCGCTAGGTGCTTTCTGACAGCCAGCTCAAGATGAACATGTCGCGAGTCTCCCTGTTCGTCTTAATGCACCTTATGGCGCTAGGTGCTTTCTGACTTCAACTTGTATGCGAAGGCTGTTGCCCGCGTGGTCTTAATGCACCTTATGGCGCTAGGTGCTTTCTGACTTCGCTACATACCTGAATCGTTTCGAGAATAGTCTTGGTCTTAATGCACCTTATGGCGCTAGGTGCTTTCTGACTACGCAGCTAAGGTGATTGGCTCGTTCATTGCTAAGTCTTAATGCACCTTATGGCGCTAGGTGCTTTCTGACGCCGAAGTCGAAGCCCGCTACTACGCGGCCATTGCCACGGGTCTTAATGCACCTTATGGCGCTAGGTGCTTTCTGACCTCATATCACCGGCCCCGCCTGGACGCAGATGCAGGCGGTCTTAATGCACCTTATGGCGCTAGGTGCTTTCTGACAGAGATCAAGTCTGAACTGGATAAGCGCGTGTTCAGTCAGGTCTTAATGCACCTTATGGCGCTAGGTGCTTTCTGACCTGAGCGGTCTACACGCTGATGCTAAGGCGGTTATCGGTCTTAATGCACCTTATGGCGCTAGGTGCTTTCTGACGGCCTGGCGTGTCGCATCCCCCGTGACCAGCGGAAACGCCACCCCGGATCGCCAGGGGTCGAAAAAGCACCAATCCGACCCGCAAGCACGAGGACAGACTAGCAGACTTTTCGTTGTGAATCCTCACATCGCCACCGAACGGTCCCGCGGAGGTTTGTCTGCCGGAAAACTCGCGACGCGCCGGCGTGTTACACGCCACAAAGCTTCTGTGGTTGTATGGTAACTCCAAGTGATCGTCGGAAGGTCAGACAATGACGCAACCTGCCACCACCTCGTTCATGAGGGACGCATGTACCCCGGAATCTCTCACCCGTGCGCGGCGCCGCCTCCTCACCGCTAGCGCCAGCCTCGGATCCCACAGCCTCACCGACGCGCAGCTGCGCGAGCTGGCCTCGGACCAGTGGACCGCCCCCGACCTCGCCCGCCTCGACGCGCGGACCATCGCAGAGGCGACACCCATCACCCGCGCGCTCCTCGCCGAAACCGTCACCGAAGCACTCGGGCGGCTCATCGCGATCGAACGCCCCAACGGAAGCTACGACGACACCCCCGACGGGCACGAGGCCTTCACCCGCCAAGTTACCGACGACTACGACCGTGGCAACCACCACCTCGCCCGAGCCGTTCTCCGTCCCAGCCATCCCGAACGCGTCACGGGGGACGCGCTAGCTGGCCTCGGCCTCGGCAAAGAAGCAGAACCCATCATCCGCGAACTCGCCGACACCGCCAACCCCGATGACCCTATCGTGCGCGCGCTCACCGATGCCGCCCTCCTCGAGATCGACAGGTGCGCTGCGGGACGAGGCCTCCAGTACTCGCGCGTGGGAACCACCCTCATCCTCGCCACCCCGACGAAGCGATGCCTCGACGAGGCCATCGATGCTGTCGCCGGCGCGGCCGTCACGCTCGGGGCCAGGATTGGCGACCTCACGACCCAACACATCGACGCAGACGCCGCCCTCGCCAGCATCGGAATTGACCACGCGCCCCCACGCGAGAAGAACACCCCCGCGAACCAGGCCGACCGCATCCTCTACGTCGGGCGCGACGGGGCACGCATCCACATCAAAGCTGGACGACTCCTCGTCGATGGAGGCGGCGGCATCCCCGCCACGAGCCTGCCGAAGAACAACGTCAGTAGAATCGTCCTGTCCGGAAACGTCGGACTTTCCGCCGGCGCACGATCCTGGGCCATGCGCAGCGGCATCGACGTCGTTTGCCTCTCACGCCGCGGCTCCTACCAGGGCAGCCTCGTCGGTGCCGGGAGGGGCACCCACGCATCCCGCCTGCTCGCCCAGATCGACCTCACGCGCGACGAAGCGCGCCGCCTTGACCTGGCCGCCGCCCTCATCGGCGCAAAGATCCGCGGACAAATCCACGTCCTCACCCGCATCGCCAGGCGCGACCCCGGCCTCCACCTCGCTGACACGACCGCGCACATACACCGCTGGCGACGCAGCCTCGCTGACGCGCGCACCATCAACGACATCATGGGTATCGAAGGAGCACGCTCGACCGCCTACTTCGACGCTCTCGGTGCGTGCGTTCCCGCCGACGTCCCCTTCGATGGACGCAGCCGCCGCCCACCCCGCGACCTGCCCAACGCCGCCCTGTCCTACGGGTACGCCATCCTCCTCGGCGAATGCGTCGGTGCCCTCCACGCCGCCGGGCTGGACCCGAGCCTCGGAATTGCCCACGCGCCCACCGACAAACGCCCCAGCCTCGCCCTCGACCTCATGGAGGAGTTCCGCCCCCTCCTCGTCGACCAAACCGTCATGGCGCTCCTGCGCACACGCAAGCTCCGCGTCGAACACGCCTCCATCGAGCCCGAAAGCGGGGGAGTATGGCTGGGTGCGGAAGGAAAGAAGGTTCTCGTCGACGCTTACGAGGCCGGGGCGCAACGAAGCGTCACCGGGGCACTCCCCGGGTACTCGGGATCCTGGCGTAGGCACATCACACACTCTGCGCAGATGCTAGCGCGGGCCATCGCCGAACCCGACTACCAGTGGCGGGGAATCGCGTGGCGATGATCTACATCATCGCCTACGACATCGCCGACAACAAACGGCGGCTGCGCGTCGCCAAAACACTGGAATCCTGGGGCTATCGCATCCAAGAATCCGTATTCCAGCTTCGCCTCGACACCGCCACGCTGGCGCGCATCCGCTCATCTCTAGCTGTCCTCATTTCTGAGAGCGACGACGTCATCCACATCTACCCCATCTGCTCATCCTGCGCCGGCCGCGCCGACGTACTCGGCGCGGCCATAGCGCTGGACGACGTGGGGTTGTGCCGGGGAGTGTGGTGAGGGGCTACTCATCCAGGGTCTCGAAACTGTAACATCCAAAATGGGATTCCACTTGTTCAATGTCCTTTTGTGCCGCACTAGCGTCCTCGTAAAGAGAAGCTAGCTTGACTCGGTTGTCTTCGCGCTTCCGGAACCAGAGAAGCGTCGGATTGTCAGAAACATCTTCTGATTGTTGGCCTTCCTGCCCGAGTGTCGGGTAGGAAACAGGTCTATTGTCATTCCAGCCGCAGGCTTGTCTGCGGAAACATCTGACAGGGGCTGACTCCTTGAAACCTTCGGGGAGATACTTGTCGATGTGGCCCTGAATCCCAATCTCCCTTACTTTCCTGAACTCTCCGTTGCTAAGGGGAATTGGGTTGAAAAGGCCGCAGACGCCAGCCAATGCTTCGTACTGTTCGGCCAGAACCTTTCCAGTGAAAACGCGACATGATGTTGCCTCGATTCTCACCGAGCCCATTCCTATGGGTTTGCCAAATCCGATATGATGGTACCCCTCTTCGATTCTCTTAATCTTCTCTGCAAGCATTGTTGGTCGCAGTAGCCAAAGAAGAATGGCGAGCTCTCGATTTGAGAGGTTGGTAAAATGAACTCTGCTGTGGAATACGGCATCCGGCTCAATCCAAGAAGCAATCTTGGATGTCATAGCCTTATCCGTTGTGGATTCTGGTAGGTCAACCTGTTTCTTGATGAGCTGTTGGTGGGTCGGGTAGACCTTCCGAGTAAGAGTCTGTCCCGCAACGAAAGTATGATCACGAGGAATAGGGGTTCTTCGGTCGCTGCCGGGATCCTTTCGCTCCAGGCTGTTGCCGCGAGAATCACGCAGGTAGGGAACTCCAGTACGTGGCTTTGGGCTCGAAAGGACAAGGCGGAACCCCGGCTTGTGGATCCTTAGAAGGTGCGTGTGTTTGTCATAAGACACTGAATCCTGTGTGACGAAGTGGGCGGACTTGATCTCGATTCTGCCACGAAGGCCGCCAGGAGAGTTATCCTCACTGTCGTCCGCCTGTGGGGCGAATCCCCAAAGGGAGTCGCCTGGACTCGCCTTCTCGAGCGAATGTGCAGGATCAATGTGCTGATCTTGTGCCAACCGGTATGCAGATACTGAGTCCTTTCCAATCATTCTACCTACTGGTGAGATCTTGATTGACGCAAGCTTCCAAGTTTCATCCTCGTTGCTAATGTCGATCGACACAAAGACTGGTATGCCTGGCGCTCCCTCGTTCTGAATATCCTCGATGTGTTTCTTGAGATACAGTTCAATGGCTTTGTCGGTTATGTCAATCTGTGTGAATGGCTTACGTTGTGATAGTTGCGGTTTGAGGTAGCTGTGAACGAGGCGGGGTGTGTTTGACAGTGCTGTTTGTTCGGCTTTGATTCGCTCGTCGTGGCTATTCGCTTGAGAGGTGTACCTGAGTCGCTGCGCCTCGTCGAGTGTATTCTGTGCATAGTCGTGAAGGGTGGATAGGAATTGTCCCATTATCGTTTGGTCTACCTGGATTCGATAGGCTTCCTTCTCGCTCCCCTTTTCGACAAATGGGAATATGAACTCATAGCGTTTGCGCTCAGACTCGCAAATGGTATGGTCGTCGCTTCGTGTTCGAACGACAAAGCCGCGATTTGAAAAGTAGTGCGGCGTCTTTTCGTCTCCTTTCAGGTTTAGGTCGACTTGTCGATCAGTATGATCGCGGAACCGAACGTCTGTCGCAATTTCGCGAGTGGCTCCCTTCTGGATCTTGACTTTCCTGGATTGGTACCGGACAGTGGTGAGGTGTGGTAAATTGCGACGAAGTTGTGCCACGTCGGAGTAGCCGTCCGTGCCTGCTGTTGAGTCGATGAGTCCAACTGCCTGAGGGCGCTGATTTCCTGTCCAGAATTGGGTGTCAAGTTCCTTTTTCTTGAATGTGAATACCAACTCCCAACTGTCTCCGTTATTTGTGAGGAATGCTGGGTAGGTTGATTGTGCCTTTCTTGCCGGTGGGCGGTGTGAGAATGTTCGTGTGTGCTGCTTGTCAAAGATTCGGAGGCGCGACATGGTCACGGCTTCATAGGCGCTGGATAACATCCCCTTAAGGGCTGTCGCCGGAATGAGTGCGTCCTGAATACTTGTCGCTCCGTCGGAGTTTCCGGATGTGGAAGGAACCGCGATGCTGCCATCTCGTGTCTTAAATCCAGGAAGAGTTGGCGTCATAGTTTTGATTTCGATGTCGATAGAGCCGGATAGTCTGTCTCGTGCGATGTGGTCAAGAGATCTGTATCCGAATGCGTCGGTATCAAAACGAACGGCTTGGCTGCTGTCAACTGTCGGAATGCCATTGTAAGCGTGATGGAATCTGGTCATCGTGTCCACTCTCCCGTGAATAGTTGATCGGTGACCGCCATGTTTCCGTATGTGGTTTCTTCGGTGATGTACTCGATGGCGCGCATGGTTGTAGGCTTTGCTCCTTCTGTGAGCGGGCCGCGGCGCGGATCGTGTTGCATGTACGTGACCCTGTGGGCCAGGCCGTTGGGGGAGAACGAGCCGCCTTCCGATGCCTCTCCAGCTTCCCTATCCGCGGCTTCTGCTGGCCTCCCAGTCAATGTCAGCTCGCAAGCCCCCAGTCCGTTCACCCAACGGAACTCGTGCGCCAGCGTCGTGCTCGCTTCCCCGTCGGGAATGACCCGCCACACGCGTGCCTCATACACGCGGGAAAGGTCAAAACCATTAGGGGAGGAGACCTCAAGTGTCGCGTCGCCAATCTTCAGGACGGGCCACGTCCCGTTCGTCGCCCACGCGATCCCGGCGACCGTGGCATTTCCGAAAACTCTCTTCAAGGCCTCAGGTAGTTTGGAGCCGTTATAGACCCTGTGTTCGCTAACCTCCAGGCGGCAGGGGCTCGCGCTGGGCGCGTGGTCACAATTCTTCGGATCGTTCTCAGTCATTCGTTCTTACCTTCCACATCAGTAGGGACAACATTTGTCGCGGCTGCAGGCTCTCGGAGGTAGTCGGCCCATCCCGTGTATCCGTCTCGACCGTCGGGTTCACCTCGCAGATATGCTAGGAGGGCGTGCGCTGCGCTTTGCGGCGCGTTGGTCCCCTCCACCTGTTCGGAGGGCCATAGCTTTTCGTTAATCGGAGCGCTGATGATCACGTCGTCGGCACCCGACACACTGACACCCGTTACCTCGACCTGACCGAGGCCTCGTGTCGATCGGCTGCCCAAAGGGAGTGTGCCCGCGCTGAGCTCCGCCAACGCGAGACACAGGAGGCACCACGAAGCCCTTGCGCGAGCTTGGAACTCCTCTTCCGGAAGGCTTTTTTCGGAACAGCTGTTGCGCACGTTGCGAAGCAACCGACGCGCGTCCACTTCGATCTCGATGTCGTTCCACTGTGCGTGCGGGTAGAGCGCCTCGGTGAAGAGCCCGCCGTCGATCACCCCGCCCGTCCAACGATCGATCGCGTTGTGCGTGACCTCGATGCGTGTGCCGAGCTCCGTCGACAGACAGTCGTGGACGGTGACCGCGCCCCGGTATTCGGTCGTGCCAAACAGGTAGCGAACCAGGTTTGGTTCGCGGGCGATCTGTTCGTGGATGTCGTGCGTCGCGTAGGGGCTCAGCTGCGATCGTGAGGCGAGCACCGTCCGCGCGATGCGCGAGGCCCTGGATCGCAAAGCACCACGAATCGACGTACCCGGGATGAGGAGCTGGGCGTGCTCCCACGGCTGCGACGGGTCCCTGAGCGGCTCGACGACCTCGGGAACCTTCTCCTCGCAGGGATCCTTCCCCCGGGCTTTCGCCGCCTTCTTTTCCTCTTCTTCTTTGGCCTTCTTACGCTGCTTCGTCACCTTTTCGTCCTCGGCCACGAAAACTCCCGTGGGGGACCACCATGTGATTGCGACGCGCACGGGCTTGTCGACAGCCCATTCCATCGATGAGAGACGAACGCGTGCGTTCTTGTCTTCCTCGGGAGCCGTGTTGGTCTTTCCGATCAGGTCGTCAACGACTCCGGCAAGCCCTCGTTCCGCCGCATCCGTCGTCCGGGCGACAACCCGAAGATCGGAGCTACGGAGCCTCACGGTTCCCTGTCCCGATCCGGTGCGCCCGCCCAGCGCGACTGTGCCGGAATCCAGGACGGCGACGATCAAACCGAGGAGCTTCTCGACCGCGTCGGTGGACGCCGGGCCGGGTATACCCTTCGACTGCTCGCGCGTCATCTTCTCGTTGTCGCGGCCCTCCGCAGTGATAGCCGCCGTGAACCTGGTTCCCCGGGGGAGGAACTCGTGCTCGTAGAGAGCCCCCTTTGATGCGGCTCCCGTCGTCCGATCAATGCCGACGCCGTGACGCGAGGGCGTCTCGGGGCCCCTTGGGAAAGATACCGCGTGGAAGGTCAATGCGCTTCGTCGAATAGGCAGGGCGGCGTCCTGAGGTAGGCCAATCTCGCTGCGGCTCCTCCCGGTGTGCGCCGTGTCGTCGCCCCACAGGGACTTCCAAACCTCGCAGTTGAAGACGCCGCCGTCCTGAGCTCTTGAGTCGCCCTCCGCCTTCATATTCTTCCTTGTCGCATCACAGGCCGCGCGGATGACGCCCCTGAGAGACCTGCCCGGGATCGTCGGCTCCCCGAGGCCGTTACGACAGAACCTGATGAGAGCTCCCTCCCCGTCGCGTTCGGGGACCTCGTCAACTCCGCCGATGTGTAGCTCCGATACCAGCTCAAGGTCGAGCTTCAGTTCATACCGCGTGAAAGTCACTTGGAGTCGCCTCCTTTGCGGATACTCGTAGAAATGAAATGCTCGGGTTTTGCCTTCGGGACCGTCACGCACGCGGCATCGAGCAGAGGATGATTCACCTCAAAACGGCCATAGCCCTGCGCGGTGAGTTCGCCGACGCCCACGCGGCCAAGCGTTCTCAGCGTATCCACGTCCGTCGACTGGATCGTCACCCGGATCACGGATCCCGCCTGGATCGCCAGTCGCGTGGCGCGCGGACCATTGTCTGCGGGGGACCACGAATCCACCCGGCGGTAACGTATCGCGAGGACCCCTTGGGTTTGCAGCGTCACGCCTCTACGCTTGAATGCCTGCAACAGGTCATCAACGGTACCTCCCGGCCCCAGGGTGTCGGAACGCGCGATCACGTCGGAGGTGAACCAGATGGTCGCGTCGACCCCCGTGCCGGGCTCCGGCAGCTGGCCGTCTCCCGGCGCTTCCATCCCCGTCACCGAGCCGACGTCGCCGAACCGCTCACGCCCCTTCCGCTCGCCCTCGTCGACTTTGCGAAGCGTGCAACGCGCGGACCCGAAAGTGCCCGTCAGTTTGCGCGACCCCAACCGCGCCTCGCTCTCCTCGTCAAGCAGGTCGTCGATCCGGCAGGCCTCCCAGAGTGCGTCCGACATCCAGACGTGCGCGCGCATCTGCATTCCCTCGGGCAGTGCCTCGACCAGGACCAGCTGGCCGTTGCTGGCCGCGCCCGTCTCCGAGTTGATCGCGGTGGTCTGCCGACCGCGCATGGGAGGAGCACCGTACCAGCCCAAGGACGGAGAATTCCCCGAATCGGGTTTGCTCTCGCTTTCCGCTCCTGCATTCAGGAAGACGTAGCCCCCACGGACCGGGATCCGCGGAGAATCCGCAGGAGAATCATCGCCGAGGCCACCGTACAACCTCACTTCAGAATCCGAGGAGGAACTCTTTTCTGTCTTGAGCGTCAGGGGAGCCGGTAGCCCTTCGAGGTCATCGATGACGGGTAGCGCGTTCGAGACAAGCAGGTGCCCGCCGGTCACCGCTTCGGCCAGGAGACTCTTCTTATTCTTGTCGGCTCTGGCGCGCAGCAGGCCGTGCAGCCAAGGCAGCAGCACCGTCCCGCGCAGGAAGTCTAGGGAGCGGACCTCGTTGGAGAAGGGAACCTCGTAGGAGACAACCGGAGATTCAAGCACGATGTCCAGGGTTGCCTCGTACCAGGTTGTGTCGCCGGATTTCGTGCAGTCGCCCACGGGAATCGTGATGTCAGGGCGTTCGCGCTCTCCCAGCTTCTTCGGCAGGGTCGGGACCTGGGACAGTGCCTTCCGGGCCAGGCCCCGCAGGGCCTTCGCCACGGCCTCGACATCCGCCGTCGTATACGTGAACTCCTGCGGGGACGCACTGCTCGCGCTTCCCCTGCTCCGCTGAATCCTCGTGAGTGCTTCGGTGGCCTTGCCGCCCAGCTGATCGTCCGACAGAAGATCCTCGCTGGTCACCGCGACCGTGCACTCGCCGTCGCCCCCGCTGCGCCCCGAGCCGATGCCACGCACCATGAGGCCCGCGACCCCCAGGAGGAAGAGCGCCGCCCCAAGAGCCTGCTCGTTGTCGAGAGGAGTCCCGGCCTCGTCGATGAGGTGGAACGTGCCCGCGAGGACGCCGGGCGCGGCCCGCTCCGTGAAACGCAGCATCTGGTCGCGCGCCGTGCCTGTGTCCGGGTCGATGGACAGGGACACCGTGTCGTGGACGGGCATGTGCGCAATCGGTGAGGCGTCCGAAAAGACCACGTGGCGGGGGCGGGGGCGCTCTCCCGCGGGGAGATCCGGGTCCTGGCCGAACAACCACTCGGCGAAGCCCACCCACGGTCCCTTGTTGGTGTTGGGAGTATCGGAGGTGTCGTGCCCGGTAGGCGCGCCGGGAGCGCCGGGC
>ERZ773212.1053-NODE-1053-length-12903-cov-8.078845_pt1 | contig 12903 bp, 10 predicted proteins | sample MGYA00581005_ERZ773212 | MGnify/ENA primary metagenome ERZ773212 (study PRJEB29015, sample SAMEA2738154) | human oral metagenome | biome: human oral; feature: human-associated habitat; material: saliva | place: China | collected 2196 ... | reverse complement strand
GTTTGCGCCGATTGGCAGCCGTATCCGCAAACCATGATTAACGTCCGCATCAAAAAAGGCCAAAACTGGCAGGATGCTTCCAAAGAGGCTTTGGCTGAAGTGGAAAAAGAACTCGAAGGCAAAGGCCGCGTGATCTTGCGCGCATCCGGTACAGAGCCTGTCGTGCGCGTGATGGTGGAAGCCAAGCAGGCGGATTGGGCGAAAAAAGGCGCAGAAAAAATTGCCGCTGCCATTCAAGGTCAAAAGTAACAGTGTGTTTGATGTTGAATTGAACTAAATAAAAGGCCGTCTGTTATTCAGACGGCCTTTGTGTTTTATTAAAAGCTTAGTTACTCAAGACATCAACGCCTTTAGGAGGCGTGAATTTGAACATGCCGCTGGAAAGGTTAGGCTTGGTGTTCAAACCGCTGAAGCTGATGCTGGTTTGGTTGCCGAAGCTATCTTTCAATTGCATGGCGGCGAGGTTGTCGCCTTTGAAACCGATGCGGATGTATTGATAGCCGGCGTTGTTTTTCTTAGGCATAGCCAAAACGTAGTCGATACCGTTGGCAGAACCGTCTTCTTTCAGTGTGTAGCTGCTGTCCAATGCTGTTTTGTTGGAGAGGATGGCGGCAGGGCTGTCGCCGATGGTTTGGTCTTGTGAGGATTTGGTTACTTGCGCCAAATCTACGTCATAGAGCCAAATGGTTTTGCCGTCTCCAACGATGGTTTGTTTGTAGGGCTTGGTGTATTCCCATTTGAACAAGCCCGGGCGCAGGATTTTGAATGTACCGTGTGTGGTTTGGGTTTTCTTTTTGCTGTGAACGGTTTGGCTGAAGTTGCCGCTGATACCGTCGGCGTCATTATTGAATTTTTTCAGGGCGTCCACTGCGCCGGCTTGTGCAAAGCCGATGGCTGAAGAAAGCAGCGCGGCAGCGGTCAGGGTGAACAGTCGGGTAGTTTTCATGTTTTGGTTCCTTGTTCGGAGAGATGGGTTCAGTATAGACGTTATGGTGTAACAGGCAAGGGGCTGAATGGAGGGTTTAATTTGTGTAAATATGAAAAATACAATCAAGTGACTGAAATAATTTCATTTCTTCAGACGGCCTGCATTCGGTTTTGACGTTTTTTTAATGAAACGAGCAAAGGTTTGGTGTGGTATTTAATGTCATTTTACGGAAAGCGTGAAATTATAGTCTTTCTGTTTGCTTTTTAAAACGGTTATAATATTTATCTTTTTAAAACAATGGTTTTGTATGTATCTGAATCCTTATCCTTTATTGGAACAGGCTTTGCTGTCGGACAATCCGGATGAAAAGGGAAGGTTGACGCAGGCTTTGTTTGCTCAGTTGGGCGAGGCGGAAGGTTTGACGGTTGATGAGTCGAAACCTGTGGATTGCCGTTTTGCAGGCCATCCGTTACGTCCGCGTTTGGTTGCGCCTTCTGAAGTTACGCCGCGTAAGATGAATACGGTCGAAGGCTATGCGGCCATGCTGCACGCGATTGCGCACATTGAATTTAATGCGATTAATCTGGCTTTGGATGCGGCGTATCGTTTTCGCAATATGCCGTTTCAGTTTGTACGCGATTGGGTAAGGGTGGCGAAGGAGGAAGTGTTCCATTTCGGCTTGATGCGTGGCCGTCTGAATAGTTTGGGCTACGATTACGGCGATTTTGAAGCGCACGGGCATTTGTGGGATATGGCGTATAAAACCGCTTACGACCCCTTGTTGCGCATGGCTTTGGTGCCGCGGGTGTTGGAAGCGCGCGGTTTGGATGTCACGCCGGGTATTCGTGCAAAAGTAGCGCAGCGTGGCGATGTGGAAACCTGCGATGTGCTGGATATTATTTATCGCGATGAAGTGGGGCATGTCGCCATCGGCAATCATTGGTATCAGCATCTTTGCCGTGAACGCGGTTTGGAACCGGTTGCCTTGTTCCGCAGCCTGATTGCGCGTTACGATATGTTTATCTTCCGCGGCTACGTTAATATCGAAGCACGGGAACGTGCAGGATTCAGCCGTTTCGAGCTGGATATGTTGGAAGATTTTGAAAAAAGTTTGAAACAGGATAAAAAGGCCGTCTGAAACGGTAAAATCATCATGGCACATCATCACGATCATTCGCACGCGCATACGCATACCGCTAATAAGCAGGTATTGCGCATTTCATTTTTCTTCATTGCCGGATTTATGCTGGTTGAGGCGGTCGGTGGTTGGCTGACCAACTCTTTGGCTCTGCTTTCCGATGCGGGGCATATGTTCAGCGATGCGTTTTCGTTGGGCGTGGCATTGTGGGCATTCAAACTTGGCGAGAAACAGACCACGCTGCAAAAGACATTCGGTTACAAGCGTTTTGAAATTTTGACGGCGATGTTTAACGGCCTGTCGCTGGTGTTGATTGCGGCGATGATTTTTTATGAAGCAGTCAAACGATTGTTTTATCCGCCGGAAATTTTGACGGGCGGCATGTTGGTGGTTAGTATCATCGGTTTGCTGGTCAACATCGGCGTGGCCGTTTATATGTTGAAGAATGGTGATACCGAAGAAAACGTCAATATGCGCGGCGCGTACCTGCATGTAATCAGCGACTTATTCGGCTCGATAGGGGCGATTGTCGCAGCAGTGCTGATAATGGCGTATGGCTGGCAATGGGCGGATACAGTTGCCAGCGTATTGGTGGCGGCTTTGGTAGGGCGCAGCGGCTGGAAGCTGTTTAAACAGACTTTGCACATTTTGATGGAAGGCGCGCCGGAAAACATCCATACCGATGAGTTGCTCAGCGTTATCCGCAATACGGAGGGCGTAAAATCCGTTCACGACTTGCATGTTTGGACGATTACCAGCAATATCCACGTTTTGTCCTGCCATATTGTTGTCGATGGCAGTATGACGGTTGCAGAGTCCGAACAAATCGCCTACCGCATCGAACATGAATTGGCGCATCACAACATCGGGCATTGTACGATTCAGATTGAAAGCGAACAGCATCCGCATAAAGATGAAGTTTTGTGTTCGCAGGAAATACACGAACATCATCACCATTAACCATATTCAGGCCGTCTGAAACTTGTTGGATTGTTCAGACGGCCTTCTAAAATCATAAAAGGAACATTTATGATCCAAGCCGTATTATTCGACCTTGACGGTACGCTTGCCGATACCGCACTTGATTTGGGTGGCGCGCTCAACACGGTATTGCGCCGACACGGTTTGCCAGAAAAAAGCATGGATGAAATCCGTCCGCAGGCCAGCCATGGTGCAAGCGGTTTGCTCAAACTTGGTGCAGGCATTACGCCCGACCATCCGGACTATATGCAATGGCGTAAAGAGTTTTTGGACGAATACAGCCGCTGCTATGCCGACCAAACCATCTTGTTCGACGGCGTAAACGAAATGTTGGAAGCCTTAGTTCAACGCGGTACCCAATGGGGCATTATTACCAACAAGCCTATGCGTTTTACCGATGTCCTCGTGCCTAAGCTCGGGTTTGCCGTGTCTCCCGCCGTGATTGTCAGTGGCGATACTTGCGATGAACCCAAGCCCAGCGTGAAGCCTATGTTTTACGCGTGCGAACAGATTGGTGTTGAGGCGCAGCGATGTTTTTATGTCGGCGATGCCGAGCGCGATATGCAGGCAGGCAAAAATGCAGGCATGACGACCGTGCTTGCCGATTGGGGCTATATTTCTGCCGAAGACCAAGCCGAAAACTGGCTTGCCGATTTCCGTATTGCCACGCCTTTGGATTTGTTGGCAATCTTGCGTTAAAACCCTGTAATAATCCGTTTTCAGACGGCCTGAAACGGCGTAAAATCGCACTAAGTTTGTATTTTTTCAACCGTTTTACTACTTGTAAAGAGAAAAATCATGTTTTTCAAGCATATCGAAGCTGCTCCTGCTGATCCGATTTTAGGTTTGGGCGAGGCGTTTAAAGCCGAAACCCGTCCGGAGAAAGTCAATCTCGGTATCGGCGTGTACAAAGACGCATCCGGCGCGACACCTATTGTCAAAGCTGTCAAGGAGGCTGAAAAACGCCTGTTGGAAAGCGAAACAACCAAAAATTACCTGACCATCGACGGTGTTGCCGACTACAACGAGCAAACCCAAATTCTGCTGTTTGGCAAGGACCACGAAATCATTGCCAGCCGTCGTGCCAAAACAGCGCAAAGCCTTGGCGGTACAGGCGCATTGCGTATTGCGGCCGAGTTTGCCAAACGGCAGTTGAACGCACAAACCATCTGGATTTCCAATCCGACTTGGCCTAACCACAACGCCATCGCCAAAGCAGTCGGTATCCAAGATAAACCTTATCGCTACTATGATGCCGCCAAACACGGTTTGGATTGGGACGGCATGATTGAAGACTTGAGCCAAGCGCAAAAAGGCGACATCGTCCTGCTGCACGGCTGCTGCCACAACCCTACAGGCATCGACCCTACGCCCGAACAATGGGAAACTCTGGCAAAACTTTCTGCCGAAAAAGGCTGGTTGCCACTGTTTGACTTTGCCTACCAAGGCTTTGGCAATGGCTTGGAAGAAGATGCCTACGGCTTGCGCGTGTTCTTGAAACACAATACAGAATTGCTGATTGCCAGCTCTTATTCTAAAAACTTCGGTATGTACAACGAGCGCGTCGGCGCGTTCACTTTGGTGGCCGAAGATGAAGAAACTGCAGCCCGCGCCCACAGCCAAGTCAAAACCATCATCCGTACCTTGTATTCCAACCCTGCTTCACATGGTGCGAACACCATTGCGTTGGTGTTGAAAAATGATGATTTGAAAGCACAATGGATTGCCGAACTCGACGAAATGCGCGGCCGCATCAAAGCCATGCGCCAAAAATTTGTCGAGTTGCTCAAAGCCAAAGGCGCAACTCAAGACTTTGATTTCATTATCGAACAAAACGGTATGTTCTCTTTCAGCGGCTTGACTCCCGAACAAGTTGATCGTTTGAAAAATGAGTTTGCCATTTATGCCGTCCGCTCCGGCCGCATTAATGTTGCAGGCATTACCGATGACAACATCGACTACCTGTGCGAAAGCATTGTGAAAGTCTTGTAATTGTCGAATTAAAGGCAAAGGCCGTCTGAATGATTCAGACGGCCTTTATTTTTAGTTGTGGTGGCTTATCCGGCAACTGAGTTCATTCCCCAATAAATCATGGCATAGCGCAGCAGTTTGCCTGTAATCAGAATAATGGCGCAATGCAAAGCATTGAGCCTGAGCCAGCCTGCGGCAAGGGGGAGGGCATCGCCGATAATCGGCAGCCATGCAAATAATAGCGGCCAAATCCCCCATCTTTGTATACGCGCCAATACTTTCTCAGACGGCCTTTTCTTGGCCGGAAACATTCTGCCCATGTAATACGAAACCATACTACCCAAGCCATTCGCCATACCGGCACATAAACATGCGCCGATGACATGTTGCGGATATTGGTACACAAATGCGGCGTATGCCGCCTCGGATGTACCCGGAAGTAGTGTGGCCGAAGTGAAGGCAGAAGCAATCAGGGCAAGGTAAGCGTAAAGAAGGGGCATGTTTTGAGTTGCATCAAGTGATATTGTAAAAAAGAAATAATAGGTTCAGTAAGAGGATTATGCCTTTATTTTTCAATATATCAAAAGATAAATCCAATATTATTGAATTTTTCAAAATTAAACGTCTAAAGAGTAATGTAGTCGGCTGTTAGAAAATAGTTTTCAAAGTGACGGATTATCAGTATGATACGGACGGCTGTTAATGAGTGTTAAGTTTAATGAACTGCTTTCAGCTCATTTTTGGCGAGTCTTAACAAAACGAAAGGCAAATTATGTCTGCGCATTCACAACAAAATCATACTCCTGCGCTGGTCGTCTTGACCACACTCTTCTTCATGATGGGTTTCATTACCTGCATGAACGATATTTTGATTCCGCATCTGAAAGATATTTTCGAGCTGACTTATGTTCAGGCGATGCTGATTCAGTTCTGCTTCTTTACCGCTTACGCAATTATGTCGATTCCTATGGGTTATTTTGTCGGCAAAATCGGCTATAAAAACGGTGTAATCGGCGGTTTCGTATTGACTGCCATCGGCTGTCTGTTGTTCTATCCTGCCGCCGGCAGCCATTCTTATCCTACTTTCTTGGGTGCGCTGTTTATTTTGGCTTCAGGTGTAACGCTGTTGCAAGTGGCGGGTAACCCTTATGTGACCCTGTTGTCTAAACCAGGTAAAGAATCTGCAACACTGACTTTGGTTCAGGCATTCAACTCTTTGGGTACGACCATTGCTCCGCAAATCGGCGCATTCCTGATTTTGGCTGATGCGACACAAACTGTCAGCAAAGCCGAGCAAATTTCTTCTGTTCAAATTCCATATTTAGGTTTGGCCGGTTTGCTGATTATTTTGGCTGTGTTCGTCAAAATGATTCGTCTGCCTGACGCAAACAAAATTGCTGAAGAAGAGAGCGAACACAACCATGATGGCAAACACAGCGTATGGCAATACCGTCATTTGGTTTTTGGTGCGGCCGGTATTTTCTGTTACGTTGGTGCAGAAGTATCTATCGGTTCTTTGTTGGTCAGCGTGTTGGGTTACCTGAAAAGGATGGACCACTCGTCTGCCGCAAAATATCTGTCGTTCTACTGGGGTGGCGCGATGGTTGGCCGCTTCTTAGGCTCTGTCATGATGGCAAAAATTGCGCCTAACCGCTATTTGGTATTTAACGCTACTGCTGCAGTTGCTTTGTTGGGCGTTGCTATGTTGGCAGGTAAAGCCAGTGCAGATATTGCGATGTGGGCATTGTTGGCTATCGGTTTCTTCAATTCCATCATGTTCCCAACGATTTTCTCTTTGGCAACCAAAGGCCTTGGCCGATTCACCAGCAGCGCTTCCGGCGTATTGTGTACTGCGATTGTCGGCGGTGCGGTTGTGCCTGTGGTACAAGGTTGGGCAGCGGATACTTACGGTCTGATGATTTCTTTCGTTGTATCAGCGATTTGTTACGTATACATCGTCTTCTTTGCTATAAAAGGCTACAAAGCTGACGAATGATTCATCATGATAACAGGCCGTCTGAAACCTTATGGGATTTCAGACGGCCTTTTTACTTTGTGGCATAATGATTTAAATGACAGGAGAAAAAAATGGCCAAAATCATTTTGCTGCATGGCTTGCACATGCATTCATGGGTAATGAAACCGCTGGCATATTTGCTGGAACAAGAAGGTTTTGAAGTTGCGCTGTTCGATTATTACAGTGTTTTACATTCGATGAACCGACATGTCGAAGATTTGGCGCGATGGATTGATGAGAACCATGCTGATGAAATGCTGCACTTTGTCGGCCATAGTTTGGGCGGGTTGGTCTTACGCAATTTTGCGGCGGCATATCCGGATAAAGTCAGCGGCCGTATCGTTACCATGGGTACGCCGCACCAAGGCAGCCGTGCCGCGCAACGTGTGTTCAATATGGGTTTGCAAAAGCCGGTATTGGGCGGCTCGTATAAAGGTGCATTGGACGGCAGTATGCCTGAATTGCCCGAAGGTGTTGAGTTGGGCAGTATTGCCGGCAATAAACCGTATGGGCTGGGCCGTGTTTTAGGTTTGCATGGCGAACATGATGGTACGGTTTTGGTCAGCGAAACGTATTGTCCGAATATGCGTGATCATGTTGTTTTGCCTGTCAGCCATAGCGGTATGCTGTTTAACCGTAAAACGGTTGAGCAAGTGGTGGTATTTTTGCATGATGGATGTTTTAAAAAGCAATAAAATTTCATTTATTTAAATTTAAAAGTATTTAATGTTAATAATTTTATATATTTTAAAGAAAGTGTCGCAGTTTTGTTGAAGCTGTTTTTATAAAATAACAGGCAGGCCGTCTGAAAATCGGGTTTCAGACGGCCTGTTATGCTAAAATCTGTTAAGTACTTATTAAAAAGGCAAAGAACAATGTTTGCTTTCAAATCCTTACTCAATATGCCGCGCTTTGAGGCCATCGCTGTTGCCTTGGCTTTGGTGGCGGCAATGGGTTATACGATTATTTCGCTTGAATGGCTGCCGCATATGTCGATTGTGACGGCGATTGTGGTCTTGCTGTTGTACGGTTTGATGCGCGGCTTGAAATATCAAGATATGCAAAACGGTATGATCGGTGCGGTCGGGCAGGGCATGGGCGCGATTTATCTGTTTTTCTTTATCGGCCTGATGGTCAGCGCGCTGATGATGAGCGGTGCGATTCCGACGCTGATGTATTACGGTTTCGGATTGATTTCGCCTACTTATTTTTATTTCTCGGCGTTCGCGCTTTGCTCAATCATCGGTATTTCCATCGGCAGTAGTTTGACGACTTGTGCGACTGTCGGCGTGGCATTTATGGGTATGGCGGCTGCGTTTCATGCCGATATGGCGATGACGGCAGGCGCGATTGTATCGGGTGCATTCTTTGGCGATAAAATGTCGCCGCTTTCCGATACGACCGGTATTTCCGCTTCGATTGTCGGCATTGATTTGTTCGAGCACATCAAAAACATGATGTACACCACTGTGCCTGCGTGGTTGATTAGCGCGGCGTTGATGTTGTGGCTCTTGCCCAATGTTGCCGCGCATGACATGAACAGTGTCGAAGCTTTCCGCGCGCAATTGGAGGCAACTGGATTGGTGCATGCCTATTCGTTGATTCCGTTTGCCTTGCTGGTTGTCCTCGCCTTGATGCGTGTGAATGCCATTGTGGCCATGTTGTTTACCGTTATGGTGGCGCTGATTGTGACTTACTTCCACAGTACGCCTGATTTGAAACAGCTGGGCGCGTGGTTTTACAGCGGATACAAACTCGAAGGCGAAGCATTTAAAGACATTGCCCGTTTGATTTCTCGCGGCGGCTTGGAAAGCATGTTTTTTACGCAAACCATTGTGATACTCGGCATGAGTTTGGGCGGCCTGTTGTTCAGCATCGGTGTGATTCCGTCTTTGTTGAAAGCCATTCGTGCGTTCCTGACCAATGCCGGACGCGCTACTTTCAGCGTGGCCATGACATCGGTCGGTGTCAACTTCCTGATTGGCGAGCAATATTTGAGTATCCTGCTTTCCGGCGAAACCTTTAAGCCGGTTTATGACAAGCTTGGTCTGCATTCGCGCAACCTTGCCCGTACGCTGGAAGATGCGGGTACGGTCATCAACCCGTTGGTGCCATGGAGCGTCTGTGGCGTATTTATCAGCCATGCCTTGGGCGTGCCTGTTTGGGAATACCTGCCTTATGCCTTCTTCTGCTACTTGAGCTTGGCTCTGACGCTGGTGTTTGGCTGGACGGGGCTGACTTTGAGTAAGAAGTAAACCGCATTTAAAACAGCAATGCTTTTATAAAACAAGGCCGTCTGAAATTGTTTTCAGACGGCCTTGTTTTACTTAAAGTAGCCGTATCAGCATGATTTCACTATAATTGCTGCGCCAATAAAAAATAATCCAAACAATGAACAAACAAATCCGCCAAGAAATTTTCGAGCGTTTTCGCGCTGCCAATCCTCATCCGACTACTGAGTTGAATTTCAGCTCGCCGTTTGAGCTGCTTATCGCCGTTTTATTGTCTGCACAAGCAACTGATGTCGGCGTGAACAAAGCGACTGCCAAACTCTTTCCCGTTGCCAATACGCCGCAAGCCATGTTGGGTTTGGGGCTGGACGGCGTGATGGAATACACCAAAACCATAGGCCTCTACAAAACCAAATCCAAACACATCATGCAAACTTGCCGTATTTTGCTGGAGAAATACAACGGCGAAGTGCCTGCTGACCGAGAGGCTTTGGAATCTTTACCCGGTGTTGGCCGTAAAACAGCCAATGTGGTGCTGAATACTGCATTCGGGCAACCTGTTATGGCGGTCGATACCCATATTTTCCGTGTCTCCAACCGTACCAAAATCGCGCCCGGCAAGGATGTGCGTGAGGTTGAAGACAAGCTGATGCGCTTTATTCCCAAAGAATTTTTGATGGATGCCCATCATTGGTTGATTTTGCACGGCCGCTATACATGTAAGGCTTTGAAACCGCAATGCAGCAAATGTTTGATTAATGATTTGTGCGAATATCCGGCAAAACTGTAAATAAAAACAGATAAAAAAAGGCCGTCTGAATTTCAGACGGCCTTTGATTTGGCTGTGATTAGTCGGCAACTGCCATCAGGCTGGCGTTACCGCCGGCAGCGGTAGTATTGATACTGCAAGAGATTTCTTCAAATACTTGCAGGATGTCCAGACCTTGTTCGGAAGGCAGGATGCGGATGAGTGCACCGTCGCGGCCGGCCAACTCTTGTTTGCGCTCGCTGCTCAAAGGCTCGATAGCGGCAACATGGCTGATGCCTGCGTTTTCAGGTTTGCTGTTGACTTGCAACAAACCGTCCAAATCGGCTGAGTAGGAAGCCAACGGGCTGTTAGGCTCAACAACGGTTTGGATGCCTGCGGCTGCCAGCTCGGTCAGGGCAGAGAAGGCTTGCAGCAGATTGCCGCCATGTACCCAAACACGTTTTGGAGAGCGCCAGCTCAATGAGTTGCGTTCGCCGGTCGGGCCGACCAATACGGTTTCGGCTTTGCGCAGGGTACGGACGCGTGCGTGACCCAAAGCTGCGGCTGCGGCTTTTTTCTCTTCTGCGTTAAACGGCAGTTTGTGAACCAGGGTTTCCAAACGTTTGAGCGCGTCTTCATCTGCTTGGCCGATACGGCTGAGGGTTGGCGCAACCCATTCAGGAGTGCGAACCAAGCGTTGCAGATAGAATGGACCACCCGCTTTAGGACCGGTACCGGACAAGCCGTGACCGCCGAAAGGTTGTACGCCGACAACGGCACCGACGATGTTGCGGTTAACGTAGATGTTACCGGCTTCAATGCGGTCGCGGACGTGTTCGACAGTACCTTCGATACGGCTGTGTACACCGCTGGTCAAAGCATAGCCTTTGGCGTTGATTTGGTCGATGAGTTGATCCAATTCGCTGGCGCGGTAGCGGATAACGTGCAATACAGGACCGAACACTTCGCGTTGCAACTCGTTCAAGTTGTTCAATTCAAACAGGATTGGACGAACAAAAGTAGAGTTGTTGCTATCAACGTCGGCAGCAGTTTTGACTTCGTGGTAAGCCTTCGCTATGCCTTTCATTCGATTGATGTGGGCCAACAGGTTTTGTTGGGCTTCAGCATCGATGACAGGGCCGATGTCTGTGGTCAGTTGGGTCGGTTTACCGACAACCAATTCGTCCATTGCGCCTTTGATGATGTTGACCATTTTATCGGCAACATCTTCTTGAACGCACAAGATACGCAGAGCGGAACAACGTTGGCCTGCACTGTCGAAGGCAGAGTTCAATACGTCGAGGCAGACTTGTTCCGGCAGGGCGGTAGAGTCCACAATCATCGCGTTTTGACCACCGGTCTCGGCAATCAGGACAGGGTTGTCGTCGCGTTTGGACAGCGCTTTGTTAATCAGGCGCGCTACTTCGGTAGAACCGGTGAAGATCACGCCGCCGATGCGGGCATCGCCGGTCAAGGCAGAGCCGACATCGCCTGCGCCGAGTACGAGTTGCAGCGCAGAAGTCGGAATACCGGCTTGATGCATCAGGGAAACTGCGTAAGTAGCAATCAGGCTGGTTTGTTCGGCAGGTTTGGCGATAACGGTGTTACCGGCTGCCAAGGCGGCAACCACTTCGCCGGTAAAGATGGCCAATGGGAAGTTCCATGGGCTGATGGCAACGATTGCGCCGACAGCTTTGGCATCTTTAGGCAGGGTGTTTTCAGCTTCGTTGGCATAGTAGCGGCAGAAGTCAACGGCTTCGCGTACTTCGGCAACGGCGTTGTTTAAGGTTTTACCGGCTTCACGGACGGCCAGCATCATCAATGCAGGCGTGTGTTGTTCCAACAGGTCGGCAAAACGGCGCAGGCAGTCGGCGCGTTCTGAAGCAGGTTTGGCGCTCCACTCAGGCAGGGCGGCAACGGCTGCACCAATCGCTTCTTGAGCCAAGGCTGCATCGGCAAAGCTGACGGTACCGACAACATCGTTGTGGTCTGCAGGGTTGCGGACAGGTTGAGCTTCGCCTACGTTACGCGCTTCGCCATTGACGATGGAAGCGGCATGGAAGTCTTCGGAAGAAGCTTGGTTGAGTTTTTCTTGCAGGTTTTGCAATACGGTTTCGTTGCTGAAATCTACGCCTTGAGAGTTCAGACGGTCTTTGCCATACAAATTGCGCGGCAGAGGCAGTGCCGGATGCAGATGGATGCCTTGTTCGGCGATGGTGTCGAACGGGCTCTTAATCAGGTGGTCGATGCTGATGTTTTCGTCAACGATTTGGTTCACGAAAGAAGAGTTCGCACCGTTTTCCAACAGGCGGCGTACCAAGTAGGCAAGCAGGGTTTCGTGTGTGCCGACCGGGGCATACACGCGTACGCGGCGGCCTAAGTTTTGCGGGCCGACTACTTGGTCGTACAGGGTTTCACCCATGCCGTGCAAACATTGGTGTTCAAAGTCTTTGCCTTTACCCATTTGGTAGATTGCGCCCAAAGTGTAGGCGTTGTGGGTGGCAAATTGTGGGAACACGGCATCTTGCGCATCCAAGAGTTTGCGTGCGCAGGCGAGGTAGGAGATGTCGGTGTGGACTTTACGGGTGTAAGTCGGATAGCCATCCATGCCGTCTACTTGAGCCCATTTCACTTCGCTGTCCCAGTATGCGCCTTTAACCAAACGGATCATCAGTTTTTGGTTGTTGCGGCGGGCCAGGTCGATCAGATAGTCGATAACGAACGGGCAACGTTTTTGGTAGGCTTGAACAACGAAACCGATACCTTTGTAGCCGGCCAAGTCAGGGTCGGAAACCAAAGCTTCCATCAAGTCCAAAGACAATTCGAGACGGTTGGCTTCTTCGGCGTCGATGTTGATACCGATATCGTATTTTTTACCCAAAAGGAACA
>ERZ773212.1050-NODE-1050-length-12929-cov-4.185335_pt1 | contig 12929 bp, 11 predicted proteins | sample MGYA00581005_ERZ773212 | MGnify/ENA primary metagenome ERZ773212 (study PRJEB29015, sample SAMEA2738154) | human oral metagenome | biome: human oral; feature: human-associated habitat; material: saliva | place: China | collected 2196 ... | reverse complement strand
ACCGATTTCTCTATTGTAGGGTGAATTATATCATCTATGGGATCGCCCTTAAGTAGGGCATCATAGATATCACCTTCAAGTCCCTCCTTTTCTATACCAAAGCCGCTCGTACAATTTCCCTGTGGGTCAAAATCAACTACAAGAACCTTCTTCTTGTTCTCTCCAAGTGCAGCTGCAAGATTAACGGCAGTCGTAGATTTGCCAACACCTCCCTTCTGGTTGATTATCGCAATCACGTGTGTCTGTGCATCTGGAAATGCTCGCTTTACGTCTCTAAAGCCCACATATCCTCCCTTTAGGTAGAACTAATCAACTCATATCGCTCACGTCTTCATATCATATGCTAGTTGTTTCACGTGAAACTGCTGAGATGAAATTGTCCGTCTGATTCTATTCCATCTCGATTCATAGAGTTACCTCGTAATCTCTGCCTCGTACATTTCAATCATTGTCGCAGCTAAGAGATATAGCTTTGAGAGTTGCTCTTATAGCAAAATCGATGATATGTAAAACACAGACATAGAAATTGGATCGAACACTGCCAGTATCATGCAGTATATGGCTCCTCAGGGTTTATGTGGGTTGACGCTTGTTAAAAACGACAACCTATCGGCGACGTCACTTACGCAGAGCCTGTCGCGTGAAGCCTATTTTCTCGACAAAGGAAAAGACGACCACTGGGGGGCGCCATCGACGCACCGCAACGGCTAAGGTACTTGTGCCATTCAACGTAGTTCACATCGCAACTCGTATCGCAGTTCACGCTATAGGTCGCGTCACAACCCACATCGCTGTTCACGTTATAGTTCGTATTGTAACAACGTACACGGATACCACGAAACGGCACCGAAAGGCGGTTTTTGTCGATCTGTGTACACTCCTTTGCTTTCACGTCCGTCTATAACGGTAAAACAGTGTACACAAATGTTCCAAAACAGCTTTGATGAACCGTTTTCGTTGATTTATGTACACCCTTGTGCCTCCACGGCCACCCGCACAACTAAGCAAAACCATGGGTTTTACGACATCGATAGTTCCATGGCCTCCGTAATGCCTGGACACTCAGACCTGAGGCTACGCCGCTGAAACAGTGACGCAACTACCTATCCAAACGAGCTCACAAAGCCTTCAGTATATACATCTAGATCTGTGAGTAGGAACTGTGACATATCCATAGAGCACAGGGAAGACGCAAAACAAATCAGACTGACAAATTGGTTAAGGCTGTGCCCGGAGTGGACGAAAAACTTGGAATGATGTGACATACTCACAAGCGGAGGGACGTCTCTGTGCAATGATCGAACGATTGAGACAAACAGGCAGTGGGAGGGCCGAGGATGGCGCCGGGCAGGCAGGCGTGCCTCACACCGACTGAGTGGGAAGGCAAGATCAGGCGCACGAGGCGAGTCGGTCTCCTCGACCAGACGGATCTCGTGGTGCTCTGGGCAATGGCTTCCATCCCTGATTAAGCCGTCAAGGACGGATATGGGCAGGCACGGCAGGCGGTCCTGACCTGTCAAAATGCTGCCCGAGATGTGCCTCGTGCAGTGTCGACTGGACCTATTCAATGTCACCTGCGAGGACGTCTGCTACGAATCACTCTCGGTCCACGACTTTACGCGGTGTCGGTATTGTATGCCCGACACCTGTGAGATGCACGGGCTCGTGCAGGGTAACGATGGCCTCTACCACGTCAACGCGGACTTGTGGGGTGTCGCCAGACACAATGAATCCAATCAGATTCGCCTTTCCAAGGCCGACTGGCGCGTCACGATGGGCCCCTCCGAATCCGGGGCTACACGACGGGCCCGACGGAACGGACGCGGGGAGGAGCGGAGCCGCAGCCTCCGAGTGTGCGAGGAGCGAGCACTCCTGCCAAGTCGCCAGACGTACTCTCGACTACACAAAAATACGCTATTGTGGCATCGCGAAGGTGCGGATGCACATCCGTCTGAGACTATACAAACAAGAGTAATTACGAGAGTGTCTCTTACACCAGCCTCTAATCTTATTGAACTAAACAGTCTTGTACAAATAGATGCCTTTTATTCTACGGTTGTTAAGCATTCAAGGAAGCGATCCGATAGCTATAGAGGACGATGTACCGCCATCCCAGGCTTACGTGGAAGGCTCACCGTTGCCTCCTCAGTCTTCATAAAACAAATGAGCTCCCTATGGCCAGAGGAATGGGGTAAGTCATACGTTTCACGTGAAACAAGCTTCATACCGCAAAGCTGTGCAACTCTCTCTGCATGCACAAGTTCATCAGCTTCAATATGAGCCTTAGAGCTTACAAGCAAGCCATTCGGTTTAAGTAAGGGAGAGGCATACTCAATAAGAATACTGAGTTTTGCGACAGCACGTACCAAAACAAGATCAAATGAAGCAGCACTACGTCGCGCAAGGTCCTCAGCACGAATAGACAGGGCGCTAATTTTTGAATCAAGTCCAAGGTTAACAATAAACTCACGTACGGCATGGATCTTCTTCGTAATGGAATCAATGAGCAATCCGTCCATCTCTGTAACGATAGAAAAGGGAATTCCTGGAAAACCAGCACCAGTACCAAGATCGAGAAATCGAGGGCTATTAGATAGATAAGCTGATAGACAGTGACTGTCCTCAAGTACCTTGACAAAGAGTAGAGAGTCAATATAGTGACGGACTATGGCATCATGAGGATCAGTTATCCTTGTGAGGTTGATTTGCTCATTCTTTTCAATGACCATACAAAAATGTCTAATCATGAGTAACGCATCATCGGAAGACAGTGATAAGCCAAGAGTTTCGGCTTGAGAAACAAGATGGTTCATAAGCGGATTGATTTGAGATAGCTCCATAGTATCCACCTGACAGAAAACAACGGATCACTAAGTATTGGCACACATGATGACAATTCTCTTATAGATCACCGTTGACATAACCAGCAACTTTACCTCTCGAGATATGACGTTAAACCCATGTCACCCTTAAAGAGCTAACCTACTAATGACATCGTGGCAAAGACGCGAAACATCATCATTTCAACGGTAGTCTAACAAAGAAAATAACAAAGCACAGCCCACTATACCCCTTAAGGATAGTGGGCAGGAAAACAGACAGTCTCTCAATCCATAGTTTATTTCAGCCCCTCCTACATGAATCATCTGAACATGGCCCTGAAGAGTCGGGCACAGATTTCCACTCATTCCACAGGGGGGCGGGCATGTACATCGGCCACGACGTCGTAGGCGGCAGCAAGCGCGCGACGGTCGTCAGATCTGCGAGGGACGGCGTCAGGGTCACGAAGGAGTGCCGTCTCCTGCCACCCGTGGGTCGATAATCCCTGCTGCGGCAGATGGTCATGTCACCTGACGGTTATAGGGGATAGCCTCTGCTGGCAGATACAGTCGGATTACCAACTTTCTGCAAGAGGAGATTTTAAACGCATAATGACCCCGATATTCACTGGAGCCAATATATCAAATCTCATGTTTATGGGTGTATCTTTTGTCGAATATACGATTTATACTCCAATAACCTAGGACATACTATTCTCTCTCAATAGAAGCAAAACGGGGCAGCGTGAACTCAACGAGCCACCTGAACAGTGGCTTTGTTTATGTTCACGTCCGCGAAACCGTCCCAAAACCGGGACGCCTCCTGGGACTCAATACTGAGTCTCGCTTTAGCACGCTATAGTGAGAATGGACGCGAATTGCTGGGAGACAAATGGCCTGAACTGCGAAAGCGCGGTCATGTTGCACATGGCCGATCTCTCTTTTGAATTGGCTTGTGCAAAGGTCCCGAAATTACCCAGAGAGCAAGCGATCCGGCCCGCGGAGATGAGAATCGGCAAGCTTGACCCAACCTCATACATCCAAATCGTCGAAGGCCGTGCGTCCTTCGTCGGTCTGCTGCCGACGTCGGGAATTGAGGTTTGGTGACATGGTTGGCGCTCGTCCCGCGATTCGAGGTCTAAAATTAGACCGCTCGGCGTCCCTTCGGCTTTGCGGCACCAACGCGGGCGGGCTGCACGGCGTCTCTCATCAGGCCGGAGGAGCATCACCCTACAGTCTGTTCTCCACCGCGTCAACGAGGGGGCGACCCTGTAAACCATCACCTTTTACGCGCCCGGCTCCCGATCAGCAGCCGGAGCGGTTCCCTCCAGTCGGGAGAGGCGGATCGACGCGGCCCACGATCTGCCCGAAGTGCGGAGCCTCATCTTTGCGTTGGCTACTGCGGCAGCGGGCCTGACAATCTCCTCTATCTCGTATCCCTCGATCGGATGGGGAGGACAGAGCTCTCTCGCTTCGCCAGCCTGCGCGCCTGGAGTCCTGTTCGTGAAGTTGGGGAAGCACGACCCCAATACCCCATAGTTCCTCGCCTTCCAGGCCTCGAGGAATCCCGTGCAGCCCCTGACGAGCTCTTCGTCTGGGCCTGTGGGATGCTCGAGATCCACATGGTGCTTCTCCCACCTCTCGAGCCTCCTGTCATTTCCGGCGTTGCGCTTCCGCACATCTCAGGAGTCCTTGAGCACTTGAACGATATTACGAGGGTCTTCGTCTTCAGTCTCTCGTTTCCTAATCTCGGCATCGACCCAGTCTCCAACGGCGAAGAGCATGTACCACGCTTTCGAGGCAACCACGTCGTTGTCGTAGTCGGTGACCATCCCGTGTATGATTCCATGACGGTACACTTCGCAAACCGGTTCATCTATCCTCGCGCGGATTGATTTCGTAAAGGTTTTCTGGATGGATGGGAGTCCATCCCACACGGTCGCGATGCAGTCTCCTGCATGGAGCTCTTCTGACTCCCTCGCATGGAGACCCTTCCTCCCTTCGGACCGGAAGGCATCGTTCACAAATCCGTCCATCACAGTGACCGTCACGAGGACCGAGCTGTAGTAACGCCCCTGGAGGTAGTCTTGTTCGGCTTTCTCCAGGAGCGGTATGCGCGGGCGCATGTCGGGAAAGCGGTTCAGCCTGGTGATCATTCGATGCAGAACCTCTTCCTCCTTGAGATACTCGATGAGCTCTCGCTCGGCTTCCCCGGGTGTGGGCTTGCTGACGACTGCGCGCATCCTTTCGGGTTCCAGCGCGTCTGAGAAGACCCAGTTCCTATCGCCCAGCAGATGGTAGAAGTCATCGATGAGCGAGACGAGGCCGTCGAGCTCTTCTCGGACTTCCCGCCCACTCTTCTTCACCTCGTCGTTCCTGAGCAGCCTTCCGAACCATTCGAGTCCCGATGCACTGCGTTTTAGTTCCTTGATGAAGGGGAGGTCGTTGACTGATTCGTGTTTGCCCGAGTTTTCGTGGTTTTCTCTTGTCATCAATACTTCATCTCGAATCTGTTTTGTTGGCTTACGACGCAAGTCAAAGTATGGCGAATGTTTTTCGCTAAGCCAGATAATCGAACGGAAACGTCTCGGTTTCTGCCCTTCGCCGTTTTCTAGGCATCGTTTAGAATGATTCAATACCGAATTATAATTCACCAGCAAGAGGAATTGAGGGGTAGGGCATGCAGGTTCTCAAGGAAGAGGTGCGCGAGCGCATACTTGCCGCCGCCGTCCAGGTGTTCTACGAGAAGGACTTCCGTAGCGCGAAGTTGCAGGACATCGCGAAGCTCGCAGACGTGTCGGTAAGCCTGCTGTACTCGTACTTCAAAAACAAGGAAAAGCTATTCGAGGGCGTTGTTTCGTCTGCTCCCTTCGACTTCAATCGGATTGCACGTGAAGAAGAATCTATCATTGCGGATACGCCCTCTGAGAGGTATCAGATTGCCGCCGAGGGACCCCTGCTCAACATGCTGGCCCATCACAAGTTGCTGGTTATCCTAATTGACAAGAGCCAGGGTACCGCCTATGAGCATGCGAAGGACGATTTCGTAGAGAGCATCGAGCGGCATATCCGATACATGATGAACGAACGTGCAGTTCTGCGCTACCCAGACTTGCTCACCCACGTACTAGCAAGCAATTTCGTGGAGAGCCTAATGGAGGTAGCCCGCCACTACAGCAGTGAAAATGAAGCTCGTGAGATGCTTACGCTCATCGCCCAGTGCTATTACGAAGGAGTAAACTCCCTTTGACAGAATTTCCTGCCACCCCATTCAGATACCCTGACATTCAATATTGAATTTTAATTCAATATTGATATAGTTAGTCTAGTCGAACTGAGATAGGCCTTAATCTACTTACAATATCGAATCTATATTTAGTATTGAAGGAGAGGTTCTATGAAGGGCAAAGGGGAATTAGCCAGGGAGATGACGGCGAAAAGTCGGCTCTCTAATGCCATGCTTCTGACCAGAGTGGTCCTTGGGCTCGTTCCCACGGTTCTCGTAATCTACCTTGTCCATCTGTTTTTGGATGGCACCCTCTCGCCCTTGGCGATCGCCTGCGCCGCTGTAGCGATGGCGGCATGCGTGGCGGGGAAAGCGGCATGCATGTTCGCGGCAACATGGAAGGCACATCGGGTGGCGTACTCGTACCTAACGGACATTCGTCTGCGCATCGTGCGTCATCTGAAAAAGCTCCCTCTCGGCTTCTTTCAGATCAGAAGGCCAGGGGACCTTGCGAACGTCATGCGCAACGACGTGGAGCAAGTGGAGGTATACCTTGCCCATGGGCTACCTGAAACGGCCTCGGCCACCCTCTTTCCCGCCGCCGCATTCATCTTCATGCTCGCAGTGGACTGGCGGCTCGCTCTGTGCATGTTGGCGGGCCTGCCTCTCATGTGGCTCGTGAAGAAGGCAGCGGCCCCCGCTTGGGCGAGGGGCTTCGAGATAGTAGCCCAGTACGCCTCCCGTATGCAGAACAGTCTTATGGAATACGTTGCCAACGTAGCGGTCATCAAAGCATTTGGAAAGGAAGAGCGCAAGACGGAAGAGACAATCGAGGCGGCACGCGATTACGTGAGTTGGGCGACGGACTCGATGAACGACGTCTCTGTCCCCATGGCACTCATCGCCCTGTTTATGGAATCTGGGACGGTGCTCGTATTGATTGTGGGAACATGGCTTCTCTCCACGGGCAGCATATCCATCGAACGCCTCATCTTGTCTATGGTGCTCTCCGCGGCCTTCACCTCCTCGGTGGCCAAGACGGCGACTCTGCAGCACTATCGTTTCATGTTCAACCAGGCGATGACAGGCATCGAATCAGTGCTGGGCGTTGAGGCCGCAGACCCTATCAAGGACTCTGAGGAGCCTCGCATGGGAGACATCGAGCTAAACGGAGTCTCGTTCTCCTACCCAAAGAGCGATGGATGCGGCAACGAGAGGAAGCAGGCCCTCGACTCGATCGACCTCGTGTTCCGCAAGGGAAGCACCAACGCGCTCGTAGGTTCCTCAGGATGCGGGAAGAGCACCCTCGCGAGCCTAATCATGGGATTCTGGCAACCTGACAGCGGGCGCGTCACTGTGGATGGACAGGACCTTTCCCAACTTTCCGAAAGGCAGGTGTCGAGACTCTTCTCCATAGTCCAGCAGGACGTGTTCCTCTTCAACCAGAGCATCGAGGAAAACATCCTCATCGGCCGACCAGGAGCAACGCATGAGGAGGTGGTCAAGGCAGCCAAAAGAGCGCGTATCCACGACTTCATCTCCAGACTCCCGCACGGTTACGCTACGGTTCCTGGCGAGGGCGGCGTTCAGCTCTCGGGCGGCGAGCGTCAGCGCATTTCGATTGCCCGTGTAATACTGAAAGATGCCCCCATCATCATCCTTGATGAAGCGACGGCCGCAGTCGACGCCGAGAACGAGGCCCTCATACAGGAGGCGATAGACGACCTGTCTCGCGACAAGACTGTCGTGACCATAGCCCACCACCTGAACGCCATTCGAGAGGTAGATCAGATTGTGGTGATGAGGGAAGGGCGTGTAGTTGGTTCCGGAACCCACGAAGACCTCATGCGCGCATGTCCTCTCTATCAGGAGATGGTCGACAAGCAAAAGCAAGTAGACAACTGGGACATCAAGGAGGCTACATCATGGTAAGGGAGATTCTTGAGCAGATGACTCCTGTCGGCCGACGCATGATGTCCATAAGCATTGTCTCCTTCTCGATCTACGCGCTTTCAAGTGTGGCGATGGCCTTCGTCGTTCTCGCAGCAATCCATTCGGTCCTGGCTGGATCTGCCGACCTCATTCCTTACTGGATAGAACTTATCTGCCTTCTCCTTGTCAAAGGGGCAAGCGGCATCGTGGCCGACAAGCAGAATCACTGCGCGGGATTCAACCTCGTGCTAAAAATCAGAATCGCCATCGTCAGGCGTCTGAAAAAGCTCTCCCTCGGCTTCTACACGGGAGAGCGCCTGGGAGAGATTGGCGACATCGTCCACAAGGACATCGACAACATGGAGATGGTGGTGGGACATCTCTGGACGAGAATGGCAGCTGACTTCATCGTCGCGGCTATCCTGCTCGCAGCTGCAATCGTCGTCGATTGGCGCATGGCACTACTCATGGTCTCGACCCTGCCCATAGCACTGGTCTTTCTTACGGCGGGACTGAGAAAGGCGCAGGTCCTCGAAGGCAAATGCGGCGACGACGCAGCAGACATGACAAGCCTGTTCGTAGAGTACGTGAAGGGCATCCCACTGCTGAAGGCCTTTGCCGAAAGTGAGGCTCTCGATCGCAGGCTCGAGGCAACGGTGTCGAACTTCGGCGAGAGTAGCAAGACAGCTTCGCGAAACAAGGCGCTCGTGCTGTCCGCCTACAGCTTTACGGCGGACCTCGCCTTCGTGGTCATGGCGGCAGGCGGCGCACTGCTCATGTTGAATCGCTCCTTACCCCTGTTCGTCTATATCGGCTTCATCGTTGCGAGCGTGGAGTTCTATAAGCCGTTCTTCGCCATGGAGTCACACTGGATGAACTACCTCAAGGTGAGGGACAGCTTCCGCAGGATAGAGAAGATCGTCTACGCGCCTGCCGTCCCAGAGCCCAAGGAGCCGCATGTGCCTTCATCGCACTCGATCGAGTTCGACAGAGTGCGCTTCTCCTACGGAAGGGACTCGTTCAAGCTATCCGAAGCGACTTTCACGGTCCCCGAACGCACTATGACGGCACTCGTGGGCGAGTCCGGATCGGGCAAAAGCACGCTGACCAACCTCCTGCTGAGGTTCTGGGATGTGGACGCGGGAAGTGTGAGTGTTGGCGGCGTAGACGTGAGAGACATCCCCTACGATGACCTTCTGGCCTCCATCAGCGTCGTCATGCAGGACGTTCGGCTTTTCGCCGACACCATCGAAGAGAATATTCGCATCGGAAAGGCAAACGCGACACATGAGGAGGTGGTGGAGGCGGCCAAGAAAGCCTGCATCCATGAGTTCGTAATGTCGCTCCCCCAGGGCTACGAAACGCCTATCGGGGAGAACGGTGTAGGCCTCTCGGGCGGCCAGAAGCAGAGGCTATCCGTCGCGCGAGCATTCTTGAAGGATGCCCCCATCCTCGTCCTTGACGAGATGACAAGCAACGTGGACCCGGTTAACGAGGTGCTCATGCAAAAGGCAGTCTCTGCGCTGGCGCAAAACCGTACGGTGCTTGTGGTGGCACACCATCTGAGTACCATTCGCTCTGCCGATCAGATAATCGTGATGCAGCAGGGAAAAATCGTTCAGCGGGGCACCCACGAGCAGCTTCTCGAGGAGAACGCAGGCTACTACCGGACCCTTTGGGAGCAGGGAGCCAAGACGGAAGGTCGGGCATGAACGCCTCTGCGCATGTAGCTCTCGGCAAGGCGACATTCCGATACTCGGGAAAGAGCAGCAATGCTATCCACAGCGTCGACTTGGATATTCATGAAGGCGAGTTCGTGCTCCTGACAGGAAGAAGTGGCTGCGGGAAAACTACGGTCGCACGGCTTATAAATGGTCTTATCCCTCATTTCTACGAGGGCGAGCTGGAAGGAACGGCGAAAGTCGGAGGAACGGAAACGCGCGAGATGGGAATCGGAGACATCGGAAAGATGGTCGGCTCGGTTTTCCAGGACCCGCGCAGCCAGTTCTTCATGACCGACACGACGAGCGAGGTGGCATTCGGCTGCGTGAACGCGGGACTGCCACGCAACGATGTCGCGCAACGGGTCGAAAGTGCATTCCGACGCATGAATATTCAGCGTCTGCGGGATAGGAGCGTGTTCGAGCTCTCGAGTGGAGAGATGCAGCTGGTGGCCATAGCCTCCTGCTATGCGATGGGGCCTTCCGTGTACGTCTTCGACGAACCGTCTGCAAACCTCGATATGGGGGCCGTGGAGACCCTTAGGAAGACACTATCCGAGCTGAAACGCGAAGGAAAGACTGTCATCGTTCTGGAGCACCGACTCTTCTATCTGTCCGACCTCATCGACCGGATGATTGTTATCGAAGACGGTGTCGTATCCCACGTATACGACGCAGCCAGTGCGTTGTCCCTCAACGACGCCACGCTCGCCCATATGGGTCTAAGGAACTTGCAGCTGAAGTCGGTGCTAAGCGCTATGCCCGACCATAAGCCGGCCTTGTCAAAGTGTGAGAATGCGGCCTTCGAGATAAATAATCTTACGTTCTCATACGGCTCACAGCATTCGACGAGGAGCGCAGGGTCGACACCGCGCGACCCCCGCACCATCGGCCCGCTGAGCTTCTCCGTCCGATTCGGCGAGGTAATCGGAATCATAGGGGAAAACGGCGCGGGGAAGACAACTCTGTCGCGCCTGTGCTGTGGACTTGAGAAAGAGGATAGGGGCACCGTGTCTCTAGACGGCAAGCCCCTTTCGCCAAAGGAGCGGTTGGGGCGCATTCGACTAGTCATGCAGGACCCCGACTACCAGCTTTTCTCCGATAGCGTTCTGGGAGAGCTCTCATTGGGCGGGCGGAGAGACGCCGATGTCTGTGAGCGAGCACTCAGAAGGCTGGGGCTATGGGATATGAGGGAAGCTCATCCCGCAACGCTTTCGCGAGGGCAGAAGCAGCGCCTCACAATAGCATGTGCCCTTGTCGATGAGACTGCCGCCTATTTCTTCGACGAACCGACGAGCGGCTTGGACAGGGAGAACATGGAGAGAGTCTCTTCCGCAATCCGATCGCTCGCACAATCGGGAAGCGTCGTATTCGCCGTCTCGCACGATCCTGAGTTCCTCCTCTCTGCCTGTGACCGCATTCTTCATCTGAGCGGTGGGCTCATCGTTGACGACTTCGCTCTTGGTGGTCCGACGAGGGAGAGACTCCTGAGGTCGCTTTGGAAAGGAGACGCGCAATGGAACGCTCATACAGGCGCATAGACCCGCGAACGGCCCTGCTCTCGATCTGCCTTCTGGGCACTGCTGCAATGCTTTCCAACCGACCGGAAGCAGCCCATGCGGCATGCGCCATCGGTGCGGCATGCGCGCTCGTCTCCGGGGCATGGCGGTCGTGTATCGCCCTATCTGCCGCCTATGGTCTTATAGCCGCCGTGATGGCTCTTGCCGAGGGAGTCGGAAGCACAACGCTTATGACCGCTGTGGTCATGCTGAGCTACATGGCTCAGAAGTTTGTAGTTCTGGCTCTACTGGGCGCCTCCCTTTCTAAATTGGCCTCGATGCAGGATCTTCTCGCTGCGCTGCAGTCTATGGGGACTCCGCAGGTAGTTCTCATTCCGTGCACAGTCATTCTGCGATTCTTCCCAACTATACGCAGGGACGCCTCGCATCTTATGGAAAGCCTAAAAACGCGGCGCGTGCTTGCAGGAGGAGGGTTCGCATTCCGACACCCAGCTCTCACATGCGAGCTTTTGATAGTTCCGCTCCTCATGAGGAGTGTAAGGATATCCGACGAGCTGGCGGCATCCGTGCTTGCCCGCGGCTTAGATGGCGAGACCCAAGCGACGGTGCTGCAGCCTCTGTCTTTCGGAAGAAAGGACGCCGTGGCAGCCGCCTTAACCCTCCTGGCAACCGGAGTGCTTGTATGGCTTCAATTTGGGCCGCGATAGAGGGACTCAGAATGAGACTTGTCTCGTCAAATTTGTACGTCTTAAACCAGAACGGAAGAAAGGATTCATTATGAAAACAGGCGGAACCTCGACCATAGGGGCTCGAGATCTCGTATCCATTGGAGTTTTCGGAGCGCTGTCCCTCCTAATTTTCTTCGTAGTAGGAGGCGTCGCAGGTCTTACCGTCGTGGGGACAGTCGCCAACATACCCATCGTCTGCTTCTTCACATCGATAGCTTATCTGCTCCTTGCCGCAAAGGTCAGGAAGACCGGAACCTTCTTCATCATGGGAACCATAAACGTGCTGCCCGGCCTGATGGCGGCAAATGTCTTCGGTGTCATCGGCAGTATCGCAGGCTGGGCCCTTGCGGAGGTAGTTGCCACGCGGATTGGGTACTCGAACAGGAAAGGTCTCGTTGCGGCTTACGTCGTCGGTTGCACGCTGCAGTCGGCGCTCTACACCCTTCCTATATACCTTTCAGCTGCTCAGTATCTTTCCGAGCGCCAAGAAATACTGCGACTTACCGATGAGACCATGGCGCAGTTTGTCGCAATGTTCTCGGGTTCCATGTACGCAGGAATGGTCGTTCTTACGGTGGCGACGAGCCTGGTGGGAGCCCTCGTCTCGCTGAGGATCATGAAGAAGCACTTCGAGAAGGCGGGAATTGTCTAAGGGACGCCTCGCAACAAGAAAATCAAGAGATGGGACAGGATAGCCCCATGGCTGCTGATAACCCAAAGAACATCGGGGATACTCGGGGGCCATACAATAAATTGAGACACACGTGTTTTGCTAATCTAATCTTTTTCTGTTTCAGTCATATTACCTGTGGACATACCCGAGAGTGAAATGTGTCCCAAAACTTCGCATATAGCATGCCTATTACTTAGAAATCTGCCAGCCTTCAATACGCGAGCGAGCTTCAACAAAGTCATGGTAGGGACCGCTGTGCGAGATAAGCTCCTCATGGGTGCCCTGTTCTGCAACACGTCCATCTCTAAGG
>ERZ773212.1045-NODE-1045-length-12947-cov-5.243096_pt1 | contig 12947 bp, 18 predicted proteins | sample MGYA00581005_ERZ773212 | MGnify/ENA primary metagenome ERZ773212 (study PRJEB29015, sample SAMEA2738154) | human oral metagenome | biome: human oral; feature: human-associated habitat; material: saliva | place: China | collected 2196 ... | reverse complement strand
CTAACATTTTTTGTAGGAAAGAACAAACAACATGGCGGAGGAGGAGGGATTCGAAGCCGTAAAAACAGAACATATATTCGATTCTATTTTCCCTAGTGAATCGGTAAAAAGTTGCCTTTTATACTCCTTTTGAATCCCTTTTCTGTCCCATAATCAAACGGTCGAACTCCTCCTGGATGTCATCTGACTTGTAGCGCACATAACGATTGATCGTAGTGTTGACTTGCGTATGTCCAAGCATACGGGATACTTTAACGATGTCCATGCCCATATTAACGCATGCTGTAGCGAAACTGTGTCTCATATTGAGAATAGTCACCAACGGCAAGCCTTGATCTCTCAGCCATGCTGTCCATCTGAGAGCTACCTTATTAGGACTCGCTCTATGCCCGTATTGATTGACAACAATCGCTCCTGTTGGCTCTCCCCTACGCTCATAGAGACCTTGCAAATACTCTGCAGCTACACGACGCAATGGTATGTACCTGTCACTTTTGGACGTCTTTGGAGCCATGAGCCTGTAGCCGCCGTCTTCCATAACATAGGTCTGTTTAACGTGGACAACACGGCGCTCTAAGTCGACATCTTCCCAGTCAAGCCCGAATATCTCACCTTTGCGAAGGCCCAAGCTCAGTCCAAGGACCGCCACGGTCTTGAAAAGCTGATTGTCAATCTTGGCGATAAACTCGTCATGCTGCTCAAAGCTCGTGAGCCACGTGCCGTTGTGATCCTCAGGCTTGATGGATCGCTCCGGTAAGTCGTATGTAAATGCAGCCACATTCTGCCTGACATATCCGTATTGCATGGCCATATTGAGGATCTGGCGCAGTACGTCTCGGGCTACCTTTGCCATATATCTTGTGTCACAGGAGTCGAGCAGTGCCTGGACATCCCTTCTCTTGATATCTTCAAGATATTTATGACTAAAAGCCGGCAGAAGTCGTTTGCGAATCTCCAGTTTGTATCGCCTTACGGTGTTGTACCTCAGGTGTTTCTCCTTATCAGGAAGATAGTACTGGCTCACAAAGTCATCAAAGCGCATGTGATCCCGGATGACGGCATCGGTTCTCGCCATCTCTGCCCACATATGCTCAAGGGCTCGTGCTTCCCTCATGGTTGGAACCGTCTTGGTGTTCCGGAGACGCTTGCCGTGAAGGTCCCGCCCCATATCGACGCGGACGCGGTACTTGCCTGTGGAGGTCTTCTCAATCATTTATACTGGTAGCGCCTTCTATCTCAAAATATGCAAGGTTTCCCTCTGCTTACATCCTGCCAGATGCAGAGGGCTTTTTGCTATTCATTGGTAGCCTTTTAAGCCTTCTATTTATTTCCTCTCTAAACTCATCGAAGCCCAGTGATGAAAGTATATTTTCAGTTGACGATATATGGGTGCTCTCGAATACATCAAGGAACTTATTAATGAAGCTAAAGAACTCGCTTGTAGTTAGATATCGTTCAAGGTATAAAGCCATTCTAATAAAGTTTATCTGCTTTCTATCTCCAACACTGGCGCAATACAATCTTTCATCGTGAGCGCAAATATTTCTAAACTTTACCAATGCTTCTAGACCAATTCTTGCCTCATCAACCGAAAAAAATCCAAGGGTTTTATCTCCGAGCCTTCCTGTTGATTCTGAGATAAACTTGCAAACTTCCTTCTTCTCAGCTGGTCTCATAAAATTGAAAAAATGCTCAAGAGTTCCAAACGTTAGATCATTGCTCAAAACCCAAAGTGGAACCTCATTAAAGGCCTCTCTATAGTGAGCAATAAAACTTGCTTGGCTATACTTGACCCTGTTTCTAAGCCTACCGATAAGCTTAGAAAGTTCATCAAAGTACTCAGCCTTGCCTTTATCCTCATTTTTAATATCGCTGCAATAATTAATATATTCATCAACGGTACAATAATTTTGTTGAGAGAGATAATCATTCTGACCTGTGTGATGCTTGGAAAAGCAGTATGAAATAGCAGTACGAACTGTTGCCTCAGCACGAATTAAATACGGGAAAGTCACATCTCTTAGATTTCTGTCAAAATCAAACAAACTGTATATATCATCAAAAGACGTTTCACTAATAAAACGATCGTCACCTTCTTGTTCTGTCTTCTCTTTATCGAGAAAGGGATCCTTATAGCCGTTAATAAGGGAATAGTAGCCCTCTCTCATTAGGACAGTGTTTGTTTGATTATTGACTGCAATCCCTCGAGAACGAAGTAATTCAACCTGTTCTTCAATCGTCAAAAACGGCTTTTCCATTTGTTCTCCTTATAGCAAAAGGGCAGCCACCTTTTCGGCAGCTGCCCTTTTACGGACACGGGACCCGTAAGTACACCGTGTCAATACCGCTGCCATTACTATACCCAAAACTACTGAAATGTAAAGCACATCACTTAAAATAGGTCAAGATCTTTTTACATTAGTCTTTCTGTCCTCCTTTTACTGAGCATTTAATACTCAGTCTTCAGTCCTATTAACACGATTTCACCTTTAACGAGCACAGGAAGAGAGCCAAGATATAAATTCGATAATACTCAGAATAATCATTCCGAGAAAAACCGTCGCTACGATGAGACAAGTTACCTTTTGTCCCTCTTGTTTTTGAGCGGCTTTCTCCGCTTCTTCTTGTATTTTTACATAAGCTCTATCTCTAGCTACAGCCGCCGTCATGAACTCAGGGTCGGAAAGCATTGCATAGAAGAGCTTTATAGTTGCTCTTGCATCTTTTCCTGCATCGTGTGCGGCAAACTTAATCCCATAGTGCTTTGCTGCTGTAGTAAGCTTAGTCCAAAGATAATCACCTTTAGCGCTGCTCCATCTTCCAAAAACCTGCGCATAGTCTTCCATAAGATCGTATTGTTCTTTACCGGAGAAATCAAAGCCCTCTGCCTCCATCATAGAAACATCGAAAGGCAGGTTGTATCCAACGATAAGATCGGCTGCATTTATAGCTTCCTGCACCTGATCAGCAACTTCTTCAAGTTCCGGCTTTCCTTTAACCATCTTAGGTGTGATGCCATTGATTTCTTGAGCATTAGGCCATCTTTTGCGTGTAGGTGGACATATAAGCGATTCAAAGATGCTCTTCTCATGACCATCTATCATAGATAGTTGTATTATCTCATCTTTTCTAGGATCAAGTCCAGTTGTCTCTGTATCTATGCAAAGGATTTTCTCTGCAGGTATCGCAAGAAGTCTCTTATAGTAGCTAGAACCTCGGCTCAACATTCTGCCCATCTATGCTCCACATCTATTTCAACTTATAACTACTTATGCTTCCTCGCCAGAGGTCTTCTTCTTTGCAACCGGCTTCTTCTCTTCTTTTTTCATCTTCTGAATGGCCTTGCGATTGTCATCAGTGATCTTTTCCGGCAGAAACAGGCGCATAAGAAGGGCTTCAGCTATCTCGGAGTTCTTAAGGTTCTGTCCGGTAGTGTTCTTGATAGCGATGCGGAGTTTGTTCATAACTTCAGGAGAAAGGATATGATCGGCAAGGTTCTCGCCGGAAAGGGCGATACGTCTCTGGTAGTAATCTTCGATCTCGTCTTTGCGATGGGCTTCTTCGGAGAGGAGGTAAAGTAGGTCAGTCTTCTGTGCTGGCAGCATTGTCTTGTCTGATATGGTCACTCTGAATACGAGCTTGGTAACTGGGACCTTGCCTTCTAAGGTTGTGCGGTAAACCTGCCAGTCATCGCCATTGGTAAGGATAATCCAGTCGATCCCCTCATCCACGGCATATTGACGCGCTTGGTTGAGATGTGTTTCCTTGAGTTTGAGGCCGATCTGCTTAACCTCTACTACAAAAACTTCTTCGTCTGAGGTCTTCACCACATAGTCCGCAAAGCGAGAACCTATCATCTGCTCAGCTGTGACATTGTCAAATCTATCCCATCCAAGGTATTCACACAGAATGTCAGAGACGATCTTTCTCGTATCGGCTTCCTTGAAGTCCTCTGTACGTCCCTTCTCGACAATGTTTGTCATACGCCTAAGGCCCTTTTTGATACGCTCTTTTGCCCTCTCCTGATATACGGCCATTACAGATCCCCAATCTACTCCATTTCCTTAGCCGCCTGGAACCACACGACAGCTCCGGCGGACTTCACTTCATGATCATTTTTGCTTCTAGTGGCATGATTAAGCATCCCAAACATACCCACAGTTTTGACACACGCATTTACTCACAGACCGCTGCTTAATCTCCTTACGATGAAAGAACAGCTTGGCAATAAGGGCTGGAATAGTGATGAAAATCCATTTTATGGGGAGCCACCACCAACTCACAAAAATCCACCATAGGATATTGTGATGATGATTTACCAGTTTTGTCTCTTGCACTACTTGAACCATAATGTTTTCCGAGCCGCACTTCTTACATTTCATATTTTTCCATTCTCAAAAAACGTACTTTATGGTATCCATCAGAACCGCCACTCATAAGGTATGCAGTACCACACAACGCGTCCGATGACAGTAATAGTCTCTGTACCTTCAACCCCATAGTCATACACCTTGGATGTGAACGTTGGATCGGTGGAATCTGGCACGAGCTCGAAGCCATTATGGAGTTTCTTTACTCGCTTAATGGTAGCGTCGAACCCATTAACGCAGACGGCATAGGGTTGGCCGTCTCTCTCAACCTCTTCGCATGGATCGACAAGAGCGTAGGAACCGTTAGGAAGGATTCTGTTCATCGACTCGCCTACTACGCGCAAAAGAAACGCATCCGGGAAGTTCCTCTGCACCTCAAGAGGGATCGCATGAGTATCTTCCACCTCGATCATCTCAAGCGGTATTCCAGCGGCAATCGAACCATAGAGAGGAACATCAACAAATGATCCCCGTGCATCCCCTTTGAGTCTCAGGCCACGGTAATCGTTGCCGAGTTTTGCGGTATCCCAGTCAATATTCAGCTCACGATAGATGCGATCGGTAAGTTCGGTGCGAGTGTTGGCCAAACCGCGTGTCAGCGCGCTATACACTGAGTTGGCAGGCATATCGATTCTTTCCGCAAATCTTGGAATACTCTCATAGCGCTCTTTGATAAGCCTTCTGACAGCGTCCTCTAAGCTTTCCACTCTTCACCCCTTAAATCTCGTAAATGTATAGCTAAATATTACATATAATCCCGAATTTTCGGCAATATCTTATTGCGTAATCCTGAAAGCTCGTATATTCTGTCTATATCACGAAACTTCGGAATATTGACGGAGGTGAATATGAGCTATCGAAATCTCAAAGCTGAATTGACTCGAGACGGGATTACATATGAGCAAGTAGGCAATTTCCTTGACATGACCTCAAACAATTTTGGCTTGAAAGTAGCCGAAAAGGTTCCTTTTACCGTATCAGAGATAAAGCGAATTAGAGCCAAGTACTTCCCAACAACATCAATTGATTACCTCTGCGAAACAGACGGTGATGAGCCTTCTATTTATGACCAGCTGGCTAATCAGGTTGATGTGATGCGTGAGGCATTCGAGCAGGAGGGCACCTTAAGCCCCGAGTGTGAACAGATCCTAAACGAGATCGCCGAGAAAGTCGAGCAGATGCGGCAACGCTAACGCTCTTTTCGCTCTGTTTGTACCTTGAAAATGACGCTATGACATATTTCGAGTCACAGGAGGCTCGGCTTGCTTTTGCAATGCTGTCATAGATGAAATACCCATCCTTGACGCAAACCGGGGGATCCGGCAGCGCCTTCAGGATGCACGTTGTCGGCCCTCATGAGAAGAACCGTCTTGGATACGCAGATGGGAGCCTATGAGGGCGGTGGCCCCATATGAAGCTTGGGGCCGGAGCTCTCGCGTCACCTCTTATGCTTCGTCGCATCAACCAGCACGTAGTGCTGGCCAGGCTTCTGCGTAGGCGGCATCGGCCGCCCGGACGTCGACGTCACCTCTCGCGATTGGATTCCTCCTCGCGGACCAACAACCGCATACTGACCCGATCTCGGGCAGCTCTGTCCAGGTTTTACCGTTACCTTTGCCATATAGATCACCTCCTCCCAATGATTCGGAACGTCTTGACGTGGAGACATCGGAAAATGAAACACACGTTTGGAACTAATAACCACTATACAACATATAGTGGATATGTGGTTTTACGATACACAAGGGAGTGTGGTTTGTATGAAGTCGAGAATAAATGTTCTACTCGCCGAAAGGCGGATCACCAAGCGCTCCGTCGCTGAGAAGCTCGGTCTGCGCGAGGAGACGATTTGGCGCTGGTCGACTGACTGGGGAGTTGGCGGAATGAGACTCGCGTCCGCCGAAAGACTTGCCAACGTCCTCGGATGCAAGGTCAAGGACCTGTTCGAGGAGTGAGGACGTCCGCCGTCCTCATAGGCTCCCATCTGTACATTTACAAGCTAGCCCTGCTTGAGAAGCTTTTTGAGCTCTTTATCGTCTATAGTGCCAATCCATTCATCTTTATGCTTATCAATCTCTTTTATTACGTTCGGCTGGATTGAATACTTCGTTGGAAAGGCCATAGAAGCACAAAGAGGGCTTCCTAAGATACCCAAGGAAAGCAAAGATTGACCATCCGGATCAAGTGGCCAAAGTTCAACCTCCCCTTCCTCCAGAGCAGTTAATACTAGAGCCTTTCTTCTTTTTGACATGCTAAGAAACGCACGCTCAAGACGTTCAATCTTTGCTTTTTGCTTTCTTGCTTTGCGTAAAAAGCCAAAAGAGCTTCCTGCAAGAAGGCCGATAAGGATACAGAAGAAGGTCCATGTAAGCATCGGCATCGTAAAGGATGTCCAGAGCTCAAAAATCTTAGAAGCCGTTGATGCCACACTGCCAACACTGGCGATAGATATCGCTACTGCTACTGCTTCTGCAGGGTTTTTCTTAATCCAAGAGATGAACTTCTTAGGCATCTTTTTTACTCCTATGGAGGTGAGACATGTGGATGTATTCAACACCGCTGCTCCAATTATAGCTTGGTCGATATTTTGTTTTCTTATCGGCTTTTTCCTGTTGCAAAGACAAGATGACTAATAGATTGCCCTCACACAGCTGCAACTGCGTAAGGGCCTGTCCGAAAGGTTGCCCCTATGGACTCTGTAATTATACCAGGTAACCCGCTGCCAGTGCATATAGAGAGGGTATCTGAGCCAGCCCACGTATTTCTCACGGTCCCAGAGGTCGCCCACCTCTTGGGTGTGCACCCAGAGCGCGTGCGCGAATGGACGGAGCGTGAGATTGATCCTCTTCCCGCACTCCATCTTCCAGGGGTCAGAAACAACCGCTATCACCGAGACGCTGTTCTTGCCTGGGCAGCCTCTCTCAAGCCTTTTAACGTTTAGGAGGTGTATATGCCTACAGATGACCTGACTATCTTTACTAGTGCCCAATTTGGCCAACTAAGAGTTTTCCCAAACGATGCAGAACCTTGGTTTGTAGCTCGTGACGTAACCGATTCTCTTGATCTCGACAGGACTGCAATTAGGCGCCTAGATGACGATGAAAAGGGTGTGCGTTTAACACACACCCTTGGCGGTAAGCAGGAAGTAGCCTATGTGACATTTCCGGGACTGCTTTCGCTTACCTTCTCTTCTCGAAAACCTGAAGCCCGTGAATACAAACGCTGGGTCACCCATGAAGTGCTCCCAGCCATACATCAGACCGGCGGCTACCTTGCAGCGCGTGCCGATGATTCCCCAGAAGACATACTCGCCCTTGCCCTTAAGGTGGCAGACGCCACCATCAAGCGCCGAGAAGAGCGCATCCAGCTCCTAGAGAGTGAAAGGAGGGAACTTATGCCCAAAGCATCTTTCTATGATGCCGTTGCCGACAGCGATGACACGATCTTAATTGGCGAACTCGCCAAGCTTATGCGTCAAAACGGTATCGGTATCGGCCAGAACCGCCTTTTTGCCTGGATGCGAGAAAACGGATACCTAGGCAAATACGGAAGCCACAGAAACATCCCTACTCAGTATGCCATGGATATGGAGCTCTTCCGAATCAAGGAATCCACAATCCCACGCTCTGATGGGTCCTCAATGATTAAGCGAACCCCAAGAGTGACCGGTAAAGGCCAAGCATATTTTCTCAAGAAGCTTAAGGAGGAGTGGCTGTGATTACGAAGAAAGAGCGTCAAGAGATAGCCGCACGGCTACGTGACGTTAGAATTACACACCGTAAAAATAAAGATACCATGGTGCAATACAGAGATGCCATTCTCTTCTGTTTAGTCTTGCTTCTTGCGATCTTCATCGAACCCCTTTTTGACGTCCTCAACCTTTGGGACGTCCTTTTTATTCCATCGGTCACCCTTATCGCTTTGATTTATGGCTATGGCGTTTGGTGGCTCTGGTCACAACTTAAAGCTGAGGAGAGCATATGAGAGAAGCCATTTTGTTGTCATGTTTGGTAGTTGTGCTCACCTGTGTTATTGCAGCCGGCACTATGAGATGGGACTGATCATGGAACCATTACTTTCCGGAGTTGTAACTCCGGAGGAATTGACTGATTTTAAGCAACAGTCCGCACATCAGGAGCCAAAAGAAGCAGTTGTTAGGCTGCTCGCACCGTCCGGGGGCAATGCTCCTCATTCGATCATAGTGAGATGCCCCGTTGAGCTTAGGGGCACCTACGAAAAATGGCTCGTCGCTGTCGGAAACCGTAACCAGTGGGATTCCGTCGTCAAAAGCTGGCTTGAATAGGGGAAACTATGGTAAATGGATTTACTGAAAAAGCACGTCATGAAGTAATCGAGAACCTGCTCTCAGCCCAACACAAAACCTATTACAACGAAGAAATCGTAGAGGTCATTAAGGAATGCATTGGGCTTGCTGATCCACCTCAAACATTTCGTGAGCCTGAGGACATCTATACAACCCTTGCATACCTTATAGATCCTGATTATGCAGACGCGCTGGTATGCCTGAGTAGGAGGAAAAATGCCTAAATATCGTAAAAAGCCTGTTGTCGTAGAAGCCATGCAGCTTACACCCGACATGGTACCCCCTGGTTGGCTTGTGACCGCACAGCAGGCAGGGATCTTTTGCCAAAGACGAGATGCAGATGGAGACACCTATTGGTGCATCAAGACTCTTGAAGGCGAGATGAAAATCAGTCCTAACGACTGGATTATCAAAGGCATCAGAGGTGAGCTTTACCCGTGCAAGCCTGATGTCTTTGAGCGGACGTATGAGGATTATGAGCTAGGGAAGGATGCAGAAGCGGCAAACATCCGTGTAATGGGAGATGAAAAAGATTGGCAGACGCTAATCAACACAATCAAAGGTGCACGTGTAAAAGCGCTTATAGCTCCAAACTCTCGCGAGCGCTCCATTGTTATCACTAAGTTAGAGGAAGCTCTGATGTGGGCCGAGCATGGCAGAGATGCCGCCATTGTAGTACTGGATGGAGGCCCCAATGAGTGAGCTGTTTGAATTACCAGACTTGTACAAATGCACCTTTGATGAGATAGACAAGCGCATTGAGGAACAGATCATCAAGATGCAAAACCTTACAGCATGCGAATACTGCATCAGTTGTCATCCACGGAAGCTGCGTCTTAGCAGGATCAAAAACAAGATGGTCGCGATAGTAAGTGGCCGCGATGCGTTCAATCCATATGGGCAAGAGGCCACATATACGCTCGACGCGGAGGAGCTGGACGCGCTTGAAGCGGTTGAAAGAGCGAGGCTTGATAGCCTTCAGGCCGCACGCTCTGAGTTTGAGAAGCGCACCGGGTATACCCGAGAAGAGAAGCGAGGGCACAATGAATCACAAGACCGCTAAGCAACCATGTGAAGAGCTCACACAGCTGATCTCCAAGCGACCCGATCTACCGATATACAAGATGGGCAAATCGTATTACGGAGAGACCGATGACTGCTTCGTCCTTGAGCTTACCGGCGCCTGCATTGGCGAGTGGTGGGAGCACGAAACTATGGTCTTCGATGACCGCGACGATGTTGTAGACCTCCTTATGAGCGATGGCGATATAAGTGAGCGTGAAGCAGAGGCTACCGTGGACAGCTTGCCGCACGGTGAGTGCATATGGCTTTTGATGGACTACGCGCCCTTATGACTTACCAAGAAGCCCTAGAGAAGCTTGTAGACGATCTCGAAGAGGGCTGTGAGCAATTCTGCCTTGCTTGCTGTCATTTCGGATTGATCCTCTCCCGTGATCTCTCAATAGCTCTAAAACCCATCATGAAAGCGATAGAAAATGCAGAAAAAACCAGTCGTGAAAAAGAATGCAAAGGGTGTGTGGTGTTGCCGGCTGTATCTTGGCCGCGACAGCTCCGGCAAGTCGATACAGCCATACGCCTCTTTTCCCATCGCCAAAGACGAAGCCGACGCCCAAGCTATGGCCGAGCTATGGGCCAAAAACCTTACCGCAGACGGTCGCGTCAAGAGTGCCAATCTCGTCGAGCTCTTGTGGGAGTACATCGCTATCAGAAAGCAAAACGGCGTAAGTCCCAATACGGTAAGACAGTACCGCGGATTCGTCAAAAACCACGTAGGAGCCTTGCTCGGCCACGCTGATGCAAGAAGCCTCAATGCATCTGACTTCACTGCCTTTGAGCAGCGTCTTATGCGCTCACGCCGCGAGGGCGGACATGCCCTCAGCAGGAATAGCACTATCAATGTCCACCACTTCTTAAGGGGCGCTTACGGCTACTTTGTGGCAGCAGGCATCTGCGATACCAACCCGCTTATCAATGCCGCCAAACCCTCCCCTGAGCGCCATGAGGCTATCTCGCTAGAGGAATACAACTTTGCAGAGCTTGACCAAGCCGTGAGTAAAGTCCTACAGGAAGCCTTTGCGGCCAGTGAGTACACCGCCAAGACGGTCTATGCCTTCGCCGCCTGGCTCGCTTTAAGAACCGGCCTTCGCTGCGGGGAGGTCTGTGCGCTTAACCGTAAGGACATAAACCGCTTGCAGGGCTTTATACATGTGGGCGGTACGGTCATTGAGGAGCCAAGAAGAAAGTCCTATAGGCGAGACGTTACGAAAGGCAGGAAGTGCCGCAACGTTTCGATTACAGAGGAGGACATGCGCACAATCACACGCTATATCGATCTACAAACGCGTGCCCTTGCCACTCCTTCGTGGGATCTGCCCTTGATATCGCTTGATGGCTCGTATATGCGTCCCTCTAATGTGTCTCGTGCCTTCAGCTCCCTCAGGCGCTCCCTCAAGCTCCCTGAAGGCATTACCTTCCACACGCTCCGCCACACGCACGCCACCTGGTGTCTGGCAAGCGGCGTTGACTTAAAGACGCTCTCAGAGCGCTTAGGACACGCTGACGAAGCCACAACGTTAAGACTTTATGCGCATGTTCTCCCAGGGCGTGATCGCACAGCAGCAGAAGCGTTTGAGGGCGCCGTGAAGCGTGTCTCGAGGGTATTTAATCTTGCATGTTAGGTTTTTCAAGGCAGTTGCAATTAGTTGCAATGAGCGGTTTTGGGCAGTTTTTAAAAGCCTCAAGATTCAGTTGTTTATCAGTCGTTATATACCTACCCGCTTTTCTTATGACAGATAAGAAGTAATTATCTGTCAAGCTACTAGAAAGGACTAATGTTTGATGAAAATATCAGAACCGATGCAAAGTTTAAGAGACGCCCTTTCGATACGTCACGTTGACTGGGAAGACAAGTCAGATTGCGTGGACCGTGGGAGCTCTGGACAATTACTTTTTCCATGACTCTACAGCCCATGACGACATGAAGATTAAATGGCCTTACCTACGGCTGGCCTGACATGGTTGAGGTTATGCCTTTAGATGACATCGACTACGTAGATCCACGGCCCATGACTACCGATGAGATACTCAAAAGCATTATTTACGCCTAAAGGAGAAATTATGAAAAAGCAAACGATAGATCCCTATGATATGGCCGCAAAACCGATGGATTACTTTTTCCATGACTCTACAGCCCATGACGACATGAAGATTAAACGTGTTCGCTTCCGGCTCGGGAAAGAAGGTGTGTGTACCTTTTGGCTTCTTTGCGAAGCTTTAGCGCTCACCGATACACATGTTCTTTCGTACCAAAATGACGAAGATATCTTCACTCTCATGGATTATCTCTGGTGCAAAAGTTTTGAAGAAGTTGAAAAGAATCTCTCATGTTTTGCAGACGTTGGACTCATTGACAGCGAGATGTTAAGAAACGGAAAAATCTGCTCAGCAAGGCTCCTTGAGAACGCCTATCAGTACGGGAAAAAGAGGGCAGCGAGCGCAAAAGCCAATCAAGCGCGATGGGGAAAAACAACTAAATAACTGCGTTTTTATCCGACCGTATATCCAAACGGATATCCGCTCGGATATACGGTCAGATACCCGATGGAGTATGAAATCGGATATCCAAAGTTAAGTTAAGTTAAGTTAAGTATTAAATACTAAACCTTACTAGTAGTAGTAGAACATTTGTTTCCATGGTTTAGGAAGAGAAAAAAGAACAGGGGTAAGCGATGAGCGAGGCGGAGAAAGAGACACAGCGATTTGCCGGAAAGTGGTGCTTTGTTTCGGGGCCAGTAACCGGCATTGAAGAGCGTAACAAGCCTGCCTTTGATGCAGTTGAGAGGTGGCTCCTTCGTGAGGGGGCCAAGGTGGTTTTCAATCCAGTTAGAGCGATAAGCGCCGATAAGAGCTGGGAAGACGCTATGCGGATATGCATTCGGGTACTGACTGAGAATCGCTACGACTGGCTCGTCTGCTTGCCGGGGTCTCTCCGGAGTGCAGGATCTGATCTTGAGCAATATGTTGCTATGAGTATCGGCACGAGGGTCATGCATATTGACCAAACGGTAATCGACAAACCCAAGGGAAAAGCTGGTGTGTGATGGAGTTTTGCGGATACACTTCAGCCAGAGAGTTCTTCGAGGGCGTCAAGACCGCGGCCACAGAAGCTGATAGGACCTGGCGCGAGCTCTCTGCGATGCAAGCCGCCGAAGGTGTTAAAGCTCAGAGCTATT
>ERZ773212.1039-NODE-1039-length-13004-cov-11.764152_pt1 | contig 13004 bp, 7 predicted proteins | sample MGYA00581005_ERZ773212 | MGnify/ENA primary metagenome ERZ773212 (study PRJEB29015, sample SAMEA2738154) | human oral metagenome | biome: human oral; feature: human-associated habitat; material: saliva | place: China | collected 2196 ... | reverse complement strand
TTAGCTATTCTTTATTAATTCTATAAAATACTTATTTATTATAACACGAATAGATTAATAATCAATAAAAGTTAAACTATTTCATAATGCTCATTTGCAGTTTTAAGATGATATCGTTTATTACTTTTTCTAGTTTCTCTAATTCTATAGAAAACCATTCTCTTGGTCTATACATCCTTCCATTTGGCATGGGTATTTCTATCTCTACTCGGTAGTCTGATATCACATTGTGTATAGATTTTTCTAACTTTTCTGCATTTACATTAGCTACTTGCCAAGTTGTTACTATAGCAACCTCTGAGTAAAGATATGTTTCTTCATTTTTTGCATTTGAGATTCTTTGCTCAACAGTGTTCTTTGTAACACCTACTTTATAAAAGTTAGGAATACTCTGTATTTTACTATCCGAACTTAAAGACTGCAGTATATATATATTACCAGTTACTATATCTTTATTTTTATCAAATCCAGTATTCTCATTAATTAACTCACTAACTTTAAAAGATTGTTTTCTTCGGAAATCAGCAGCAAGAGAATTACGACGTAATTTTTCATGATACATACCATTCTCATATATTACTTTCATCTTCGCATTCTTTGTAGCTTTTCCTTTTTTATTTACTACTACCTCTTGATCTCCTATGCTATCTACAAATAACATTTGACCATTTACAATAAAGTAATCTCCGGCATTTATATTAACTGAACTCTCCCCTTCATTTATTATAGGTAACAATTCACGCTTCCCACTAGTAATATCACTATGTATATTTTTGAACATTCTATCATAATATTCAAAATTATCTAATTTTTTAATAACAGCATAATCCTTTGGTTGTTCTCTTTTTTGCTTATAATCTGCATACCTACTTGTATCTAATAATGATTTTTCTAACTCTGAATCATAATCTTCATTTTCTAAAAATATCTCACCAAAATTAGCCATATCATCAAATATGGCATCTAAATTATCAAAATTCTTTTCTAGATTGCCCATATCATATAATTTTTTACTTTCACAAACTGGATTATTCAATTTAACATTCAAAAAATCATTTTCATCATTTTGTCCAAGTAAATTAAATTCATCTAGATATTTCACTTTTTTAGATCGTTCCTTATCTGTGCGATAACTTTTTAACTTGTTAAATAATGTACGCTCTTTTCCAATCTTTCTTTGCTCGGGTTCTCTTCCATTTTCTCTATAAAATTCATTAATTTCTAAAAATGATTGAATTACAGGATCTTGTGTTTTTTCTACAGGTTTCGGTTGCTCTTTTAAATATTTAATAAAGAAACCGTCATTGAATATATCTTCTAATGTTTTATAATCAGCCATATTATTCTGTTCCTCGCTTAGTTCTAAATTCATCATTAATTTTAACTATTGCAAATGCTAATCTTCTTTCATATTCATCTACTGAATCTTTTAAAGGGAGTCTTCGTTTTTCTGACATAAATCTTTTTATTAAGGGATAAATATACAATAGTTCATCAATAGTAAAATTATATTTGATCTTATCAATTTCTCGTTGAATTATCTTAAGCGTAGGAACATCTAAATCCTTCGACATAACCTTGTATGCTTCTTGAAACGGACAAACTTGTCTTATTAAATCAATACTAAGTTCATCGACCATAACCAATTTGTTTCCAAACTTTAAAAACTCTGCCCCATCTTTAGCTTTTACGAATGTTCCAGATTTTAATCCCATATCGACTATCACATGATCTGCAACTTCTTTAATTTCATCGTTACTTAATATTGGGTATTTGGTTTGTATAACCTTAGGTATTAGTATATCATTAACAACTTTTACATCTGTTAAAGTCATAGCTTTTTGAATATCATTATCTGACAAAATAGCTGCTCTTAAATCAGCTAAATCTTTTTCTACTATATCTTTCACTTTTGGAGTTGAGGGATCTTTTAATCCTGTTATAAGTACTCCTGTCCCCGATGCTCCTTTTTCATCATCACCTTTTCGAGGTCTAAAATGAACATCTGGTTTTAATACACTCTCCATTAGAAGTGATGCAGATATAGCTTTTAAGAAAGTATTAACCGTTAAATCTATTTCATCATTTTCTGCGTCTGGGCTTGCAATCAAATTGGTAAATTGAGCATGATTCTTATTCGAACTATCTCTTGTACAACGCCCAATTATCTGTACTATTTCTGTTAATGAACTTCTATAACCTATTGTTAATGCATGTTCGCAATAGGGCCAATCAAATCCTTCTTTTGCCATTCCCAATGCAATGATAATATCCATATCATCAACTTCACTAATGTTAGCTAAATACTTAGATATTTTACTTCTAACTAGTGGATTGTCTTCCACTAAATCAGCTACTTTTAGCAATCTACCATCAGTCGTTCTAATCAGATGTATACTATTTTCTTCATCATATTCTTCATACTCACCTATAATATCAAAGATTTTCTCCACTTCTTCATGCTTATCTTTGGTAGATTCTCTTGAATTTACATTTGGAATATGAATAATTGTTTTTTTATTAGTATCTAGAACTTCATGTAATGAATCTAAATAATTTCCCTTGTAAAAACTATAGTTTATACTAAAACTTTTTAGATATTCATAACCATCAAGTTGCTCATAATATGAATAAGTCACTTTATCAAACTTATCTTCATCAATCTCTTCCAATATAGATATGCTATCTCCTCTAAAATATGAACCCGTCATTGCTACTATATGAGCTGAAGTATTACGAATAATATTTTTTAATGCTGTTCCTAAAACAGAAGAATCTTCAGATGAAACATGATGGAACTCATCTATCGCAACTAAGACATTGTCGAATAACTTATCATCAAGTTTTTCATATGAATACCTAAAAGTAGAGTGAGTAGCAATAATAATCTCCTCATTTGAATTCATAAATTCAACAAATGCTTTCACCTTACTTTTTTCACTACCTTCTAATGTAAGATTATACTTCTTATTTACTTTCCAATCAGCATAAAAACCATAATTCGTTAAATTAGTGTCCTTAAACGAAGCTCCTATAGATTTTTCAGGCACTGCAACAATTACTTTTTTTACCCCTTGTTTTAAAAGTTTATCCAATGCTATAAACATTAAAGCACGTGATTTTCCCGATGCCGGTGGTGACTTAATAAGCAAATGTTGAGAATTTCTCTTCTCAAAAGCCCTAGCCTGCATTTCACGCATCCCCATACTATTTATTTTTTTACTGTTTCCATTTTTGTTATAACCTATTTCAACTAATTTATTTTTCATAATAATTTTCCTTTAATTTTTTATTTATAACATATTAATTATTCGCTTAACGAGATTTTACATGTTCAACGAATAATTAACTTCATAACTATAGCTCTGATTTTTTATTAAAATATTTTACACTATAGCTCGTACAACGCTTTACTACTTGATTCTTTAAAACTACAATGCTTATTATCGTTACTACTACAAACTTTATTATACTTTTACTTGTATATTAACTATTGTTAGTGAAACTTAATGCAATTTATTTTTATCTAATACTAATTAATTATATATCATAACCCTTTATTACATATTGTTAGTAAATATTAGTTTATTCCAAAAAATATCTTTCTTAATACCTTGAGTCTGTATCACCTTCTACTGTTTCTACATATCACCTTTCTAGTGCATTTCTAATATTTTTTAAATTCGATTACTCAAGTTATCAAATATTTATTATTATCTCATATTAATTCATTTTATATATTTATTATTTATTGTTATCTCTTATCAATTCATTTTATATATTTATTATTTATTGTTATCTCTTATCAATTCATTTTATATATTTATTATTTATTGTTATCTCATATCGATTCATTTTATATATTTATAACCTATTCCAGTTACTAATAATTATATCATATTACTATTTTTAAAGATAGATCATAAAATTAAGTATATTATAAAAAACCAATTGAGTATTAACTCAACTGGTCTTAAAACTTTATATTAAAAGAGATCTTTTATTCATTTTTCTCATCATCTATTTTTTGTTGATACATTTTTAAAAGGACAGACAATCTTTCCTCATCATTAGAAAATTCTTTTTTACTATATAACTTGTCAATATATCTATCTAATGCCTTATGAGCATTTAATAATCGTTCATTCATAGGTTTTGGATTCTTTGTTGCTAATGGAGAACCATATAATTCTGCTAAACTTAATAATTCTTCATCGCGAACATCAAGGATATATGATATCCTATCCTCTATTTCTAATTTATCTTCATCATTTAAATCAGGTATTGGAAAAGTATTATATACTAAGGTATTAGAATAACGGTAATCTGTTTTTAATTTCCCACCTATATTCCTTAACCAAACCATATGCATTCTAGATTGGAGGATTCCAAAAAGATATAACGGAGAATCGTAGATAACTTGTAAATTATCTGACGATATAAAATCTTTATTCTCAACAATCCCAATAGGAATATATAACCTATTTTCTGAAGATGTTCTAGGAATAATGATATTTAGCATCTCATCAGGATCACCTTTGAAATTCTCAATCGCCTTCTCATATCCTCCCCTTACTACAAATAAATATGGAAATTCTGCATACTCCTTTGTTTGTACTTGAGAGCTACTTAGTCTATAATTTCTTACTATACTTAATCTTTCTTTAACAAAAGGGATCTCTTTGTACTCTTCTATATTATTTTCGTTAAACCACATTACATAACGATAATCACCCGCAATAAATTCTTGCGCTCCCTTATATTTTCGCAATATTTTCCTTAACTGCGGTGATGATTCTATCTGTTCTTTGTACTCCGTTTTCGATAATATTAATCCTCCACCATCTCGAGCCATATTACCATAGACCATCTTAGGAATTCCCTTATTTATACTCTCGCTCCTATTTTCAACAAATACTATTTCTCCTTCACCTAAATAAGGATTAATATTTCCAACTTTTTTTACTATTTCTTGACCATTTTCTTCACTATAAATACACTTTTCTTCTAAATTATTTTTTGCTGTTAATCCTACGACAATAACCGTGACTCCAGCATTTGCCTTAGCGCTATTTTGCCATTTAAATGAAGTATATGCAAAACTAATTTCTACCAATTCTAGAATCGGCTTCCACATTAATGCAACCTGCTCCCCTTGACATATACTATTTGTTGATACAAATGATAATTTACTATTAGTATTTTCTATATACTTAGCTCCAAGATAAAACCATGCTCCTATATAATCCAACCTCTTATATTGCGTTATACCTTTGAAAATATCTTCCATTTCTTGGTTTTGTTCTTTATTTAAAAGTCTCGCTCCTAAATATGGTGGGTTCCCAAAGATAAATACTTCTTCGTCTTCATTTCTGTGACATACTTCTTGCCAGTCTATTCTTAGTGCATTAGCATTGTATATTCCACCTATTTTTTTTAATGGAATAGTAGGACGAACCGCTGATTTTAGTTTCTCGGCAAGCTCAACATTCATCTGGTGATCTGCTATCCACATACTTAGCATCGCAACATCAGAAGCAAAGTTATCAATTTCAATACCATAGAATTGATCTAATTTAACATATTCTAAATATAGCTGCGCTTCTCCTAGATTTTCTAATTCTTCATAGATTCTCATCTCTACTCGACGTAATTCTTTGTAAGCTATAATAAGGAAGTTCCCTGATCCACAAGCTGGATCTAAAAATTTCATTTTAGAAATTCTCTCTAATAACTCAATCAATTTTTTTGCTTTACTATTGTTCTTTAACTCACTATCTATAATTTCAGATATCTTGTCATTTAATTCATTTAAAAATAGGGGTTTTATAGTTTTTAATATATTCGGTACACTAGTGTAATGCATCCCAAGATGACTTCTTTTATCACTACTTGCTACTGCTTGTAACATAGAACCTAATATATCGGGATTAACTTCTGCCCAATTCAACATTTCTCCCGCTTCAATAATTAGTTTTCTAAGTTTGTAATCAAAATTTACTTCAATATGCTTCTTAGAAAATAGGTTTCCATTAACATATGGATAATCTACTAAGTATGACGCAATTTTTTCTTTATCAAAAATATTCATTGATAATTTTTCAAAAATAGCTTTTATTATAATATTCGTATCACTACCATCTTCTTTAGTTAAAGTTTTCAAATCATTTGAAAACTTATTCCTTGGGAAGATATCTGTATCTTCAGCAAATAAACAGAATAATATTCTTATTAAAAATAAATTTAGATCTTCTGAATCTAAATCCGGATTTTGTTTTACCAACTCATCATAAACTCTAGAAAATCTCTCAGCTGCTTTGACATCCATTGGATTTTCTTTTTCGTAATCCACTTTTTCAATATTATTCCACGCTAAAAAGAACGAAAAATTCTGTGGTAATTCCTCAAATTTTATAGCTAATCGTTCTAAAGTTTTTGTGTCTTTAGCATATAACTCATTAAAATCTGTAACAATTATATATCTTGGTTTTGTTTTCCTTTGCAATATTCCGTTTTCAAGAGCAATATAATTATCTAATAAATTGTCTTTCTCAGCTTTTATTATAAACTTTGTCTTATTTTCTAACCCATCATAAACACTAATATTTTTAACTTTTTTTATTGCAGACTTAGCTACTCCACTATATAGCTCTAAGAAATTAATAAAAAATGTTTCTTTATCTAAATTATCTATTAATTCTTTTATCTTATCTTCTAAATCAATTAACATTAGCACTCTCCTTCTTACCTCTAATATTTATTATACTATATTACAAAGTAAAAAAATAATAAAATTTGATCTCTCGTGGTATAATTTACTTAGTGAATAAAAAATAAGGAGAATAAGTATGGACAAATATATAATAAACGATTCCACATCTAAAGACGAAATAATTGGTAGAATTAATTTATACTTAGAAAAAATAGAAGAAGCCTTAGCACTTATAAATAGTGATAAATCTAAAGCCTATTCCTTGTTAGTAGAAGTTAGAAAATCACTTAAGGATGAAATTAAAATAGGGGAAAATATAAAATTCACTACCTCTAATAATATGTTAGTAAATTACTATAACTCATTAGAAGTTGCTTTCATACAAAGCAGCTTTAAAAATAGTAGTCATAAAGATGGTTTAGAAACTAATCTTAGAGAAACACGATACGAATTAGAGTATTTAAAGTGCATGATAAATTAATCTTTATATAAAAGTCTTTGAACATATTTGTAAAATATGTCTCATTCCCCCCATATAAAGATTAAGTTTCACAACAAACTAGGTTAAAATAATACTATCTCCCCAAAAAGATAAACTAAAAAAATTAACTTTTTGGGGATTAATATATAATCATCATTTTTTCTCTAAAATTATCCCTTTTTTTTCCACTCATTAATCTTTTCATAGGCATCTTTTTTAAATTTACCTAATGAGCGATTAATAAGTTCATCCTCTGATTTAAATACTATATCACCATAAATAAGTTCATCAACTTTATTATCAATTTCTTTATCATCTCTCGAAAGCATACCTTTTAAAAATTTTCTATAATCAGTACTATACTCTTCTTCTCTTTTAACCATCTCTTTAACTTCATAATTGTGAACTTCGTAGGCTTTATCTATCTTTAAAACATCAATAATATCATTTTTTAAATTTCCACAACTACTTATATCTGATAATTCACCATTAGAAAAGCGTTTAATCTCAATCTCATACCCATTTAAATCTGCAATTATATCAAATTTTATTTTATTTTCATTATTTAAAAACGGATTTATTTTTAAACCCTGCGTCCCTTTAAGTCTATTGCAGGTACTACAACTTGGAATAAAATTATACAGAGAGATTGCAAACATAGGATAATCTTTTTTATTATAAAAATGATCCAATTCAGCACCAAGATTTCTTTCTCTACTATTAATATAACTTCTATTACAATATGGACAAACTGTGAGTCCAGTACCATAATTGATAAAATTATTAATCATAAAAGTATTTATTTTTCTTGATTTCCCGTCTATTTCGATTTCTTTAGATAAATTATATAACTTTTTTATATCAGAGAAATCAGCTATATAATTATGAGCACGCATATTCCTGACATATTTTTCTATTTTTTCTGGTTTAATTAAAATTAACTTTCGAAAATATTCATAGAAGTTATCGAATTGTTCTTCTTCAATTTCCTGAACTAAATTTTTAATTGCTTCACTTCTTGTTTTTATTAAATTATCGATATCCTCAACAAACTCTTTATACCAATTTTCATCCTTATATCTCACAAAATTAGACTGTCTTATTTTTTCCATTAGATGTTTATTACTAATCCCGAATTTCTTCTTAACTAACTTTTTTAACCTCTTCTCTGGTATTATAGCACTATCAAATATTTCATTAAAATAATTTTCTTGTAAATAGTGTTCTTTTATTAGATTTTTTTTCAATGTTTTACAGCTACTACTAAAAACATCTTTAAGATCTTCATCATATTTATTTAAGTGCAATAGAGGTAACTCTTGATCGTTTAGGTTATCTATATATCTACTAATCATAAAGTTAATATAAGCATCAATAAATTTTGGTGAATAATTGGGTAACTTTAAGTGCATCATTGAGAATTTCCCTCCTTAAGATTACGAAGTTTATTTTGGAGCCTTTTAATTTCTCTTTCAATATCATCAATATCTTTTTCATAATCAGGATATGCTATATAAAATAATTCATTTAGCTGATTAGCAATTATTTTTTCACCTATCGAATCTATTATTTTTCTAGAGATTTTTTGAGCATTTTCTTCACTTTGTTTATAGTATAAGCTTTCTTCCCTAATAATTTCTAGCTCCCCTCTGATTTTTAATCTCAAATATTCAATAGTATTCTCAATTTTTTGATAAGCATATTCCCCCATCAACTCATCTTCATCTAAAAAGAACGAATTTTTAAATAAGGTATAGATATTTTGTCCAAAAGTTTTTTCGAAAGTTTTTGCTTTAGAAACATCGATTCCTTTATCTAGAAATACAATATTTTCTAGAAAAATATCTGATAAAAAGATTGGTGAATGAGTTGTAATAATAACTTGCAAATTCTTATCTTCAAAAATTTTTTCGATGATAGGTAAAGCCGTACTTACCCACTTTCGTTGCCATCTTGGATGTAACCCAAGATCAACTTCATCCAAAAGTAGTAAATAATTTTCTTCATTTTTTGCTATTGTTAACCTTTCCTCTAAAGTCAGTTTCACCGAGTATAGGTTAGCAAATGATTTTAGCAACGCTAACTCACCTGAACTCATACCTATCCATCTTATTTCTAATGACTGACCTAGCTTAAATATACTTACCTCTAAAACATAGTTTACAAGTGATGTCAAGATTTTAAAATCTGTATTAATTTCATTTAAATTATATAATAAGGCCTCTATTTCCTTAAGTCGATAAATATCCTCATTAGGTATTCCAATCTCCTCTAGCCTTCCCCATACTCTATCTAGTACTAATTTATACTTGACAAGACTTCCATCCTCCTCTAACTTAAAAAAGGAACTGTAGCTTATTGATTTTCCTACTCGTATACAAGGATCCTTCATTTTCTCCCAAACTTTTCCCCAGTCATTAAAACTGATTGAATCATTTTTTATATAATGTGATTCTATATTTTCAACATAAGAGTCTAGTTCCTTAACTATTTTAGTTGATGTTATACTTTTATATTCATCAACTTCAGATTTTAACTTATCTAAGAGTACTTTAATTTCATTTCTATACTCATCATTTTCTCCATTATTCACTCTTCTATACATAAAATACAAATGTACAATAAAAATAATATGCCATATCTTTATCCAATAATTTATATTTTCGTAATTCAGTGTTTTATCAGGTACATCTTCTCTCAAACCCCATATACTATACTTATCTGGCAGAAATCTACCTGTTTCAAGACCAATTGAGTAGTATTGTAAATTAATGCTTGAAGAATTCTCTAAAAATGATAAATGACGTTTTAAAAGAATCTCATTAGCCTGAGAGTTAATCTTAGCATAGTCAACGTCTATTGTGTGGTTTATTAGTACTGAGAAATACTCAATTAATCTTTTATTGATGGCTTCTTTACTTCTTTTTTCTTTTACTGGAATTTGATCAATTTTATCTAAAAATAAGAGCTGATTAGTATCATTTGGTGCTCCATCCCCGATAAAATCCAAAGTTATTCCAATTTGAGTATAATTCACAAATTCACCAACTCTATCCTCGAATGCTCCAACAAATTTAATTTGATTTATTATTTCCAATAATTGAAAAATCCACCCCTTTTCTTCAAATATATATATATCCTTAAAATCGGAAGCCTCAACTGTACCTGGACGAATAAGATAACTCCCAGTTGAGAATTCCAGTGTATTTGAGAATTTTATTATATTTGGAAGGTCATATAAACTTTCATAGATAAAATTATCAAAGTACCTCCTACATTGCTGGATTAATATACTCTCTATCCCAGCTTCACAATATACAATAATTTCATTATCTTGTTCAAGAATGAGATGGGATTCATATCCTCTAAAAATATTATTGATTATAGTAGTTTTCCCCGATCCATTTCCTCCAACTATGACAGTTAAGTCTTCTAAGTTTTTAGCATACGGTATTCGAAAAATATCTTTTTTCTCAATAAAAAAACAATATCTCCCCCCAATATCTTGTTTATGAGACCCATTCTCTATAACTTTTTTTATCTCAATATCTGGAACAAAATTTATTATTTTATAATTTCCCTCCTTAATTTCTTCTATTAAAGCAACTAATCTAATTTTATTTCTTTTAATCACTGACCTCACCTTTTTTTATCATTCACATATTTTACTGTTTAATAAAGTTTTTCATAAAATAATTAAATATATCTATATAATAAATATCTTATTTGCAACAAAAACACCTTTATATTACCTATTTTTTCACATAGCTTGATTATATTATAGATCTAATTACGACATTTACTCGAATCTACATCTACAAGTTAAATAAAATACAAATTTACTTATATTACCATCATAAATTCTTAAATTGAATTAATACACTAATTGCTATTAACTACACTCTTTTATTTATATAAAACATCATTTTACACTTATTCACACAAATCTATTATACTTGGATATTTTCTTATAGATAATTTATTTAATAAACTTGTTTTATTCTTTAATTTATTCAGAGTATAATATAAATCATAAATTTAAATTCGGAATTAGGTTTTTCCTTACTCCGAATTTATTATATACCTCTTATTTTACTTAACAACTTCTATCAACGCTTGTTTTACTAAATCAAATTCACGTGTGCGAAGTGTTCTCATATCAAGAATTAATTCATTATCTTTAATACGTGTAATTATTGGAATCTCCACTTCTAATAGACGGCGCTCTAATTCTGTAGCACTTAATCTAGGGTGTTCTAATTTTATTACAATACTTTCTAAATAGCTCGCTGGATAACTTCCTCCACCTACTTCGGCTTTATCTTCAGCTATAGTAATTTTGAAATTTAAATCACTAAGTTTAGTTTTTAATACATCGGCTTTCCCAAATAGACGTTCTTTTGATAATGAAATCATATGTAGTGTTGGAATATGCTCCAATGCTTCTTTTTCATCTAGATATAATTTTAACGTTGCTTCTAAAGCAGCTAGCGTCATCTTGTCAACACGTAAAGTACGAGTAAGTTGGTTTTTTTTCATTTTATCAATGTATTCTTTTTTACCAACTATTATTCCTGCTTGTGGTCCACCTAATAGTTTATCTCCACTAAATGTTACAATATCTATTCCGCTATCTAATACTTCTTTAACAGTAGGTTCATAAGGTAGTCCATATTTAGTAAAGTCTATGAACTGTCCACTTCCTAAATCATTTATTGATACTATTTCATTTTCACGAGCAAGATATGATATTTCTTCATTAGACACATCCTTAGTAAATCCTAAGATTTTATAGTTACTAGTATGAACTTTTAATAATGCACCAGTATTGTCATTAATGGCATTTTCATAATCTTTTAAGTGTGTTTTGTTAGTAGTACCTACTTCAACAGGTGTTCCACCACTTAATTTAATAATTTCAGGAATTCTAAATGCTCCGCCGATTTCCACTAGTTCTCCACGAGATACGACAATTTCTTTATCTTTAACTAATGTATTTAAAGTTAACATTACTGCCGCAGCATTGTTATTAACTACAAGGACATCTTCTGCTCCTGTTAATTTTTTGATAATATCAATTAAGTGAACATATCTACTACCACGTTTTTTATTATCAATATCAAACTCAAGATTTGAATAATTAAAAGCTACACTTTCAATGTTTTCTTTAATTTTTTGACTTAATAAACTACGTCCTAGATTAGTGTGTAGTATAGTTCCTGTTGCATTAATCACTCTTCGTAAAGAATTTTTATCTTCTTTTTCTACTTTTTTAGAAACTTCACTTACTATAATCTCTAAACTTGGTACTTCAGTTAATTCTTCATTTAATATACCTTGTTTAACTTCTTCTATATGACTTTTTATTGCTGATTTAACAGCTACTTCATTATATGCTTCTATAAGATCTTGAATTTCATCTAATAATAATATTTTATTAATCGCTGGAATTTTTGATAATAATTGTCTTGTCATATCGTTTCTCCTAAATTTCCTTAGCAATTGATTTAATTGCCTTAATAGCATAATCTACTTCTTCTTCTGTATTCATACTTGAAAAAGAAAATCTAACAATACCTTGTTCTTGTGTTCCTAACGCTTCATGCATTAATGGTGCACAATGAGCTCCTGGTCTAACAGCAATATCATACTCTTCCGCAAGAACATCTGCCACATCTGAAGCTGATATTCCTTTGAAGTTTAATGCAACTACCGCTGTTCTATCTTTTGTAAAATCTCCATAAAATTCTAAGCAATCTAAGTCTTTTAATTCATTATAAAACTTATTCGCAAAGTCTATTTGTTTTTTAT
>ERZ773212.1038-NODE-1038-length-13011-cov-3.354276_pt1 | contig 13011 bp, 21 predicted proteins | sample MGYA00581005_ERZ773212 | MGnify/ENA primary metagenome ERZ773212 (study PRJEB29015, sample SAMEA2738154) | human oral metagenome | biome: human oral; feature: human-associated habitat; material: saliva | place: China | collected 2196 ... | reverse complement strand
TAGCCATATCTGAAACCCACTGTCCTACTGACGATATGATGTTTCCTAAGAAACTAGAAATTGATTCATACAGTGATCCAAACCATTCAACGGCCGATGTAAATGCACTAGGAATTGTTTTTGTGAAAAAGTCTACAACTGATTGCCATGCATTCATGACAGCGTTTCTAAAGCCCTCGTTTGTGTTCCAGAGAATCGCAATTGCCGCTATTAAGCCAGCAATTGCCGCAACGACTAGAACTATTGGATTAGCGCTCAGCGCTGCATTGAGTAGCCATTGCGCAACCGTTGCGCCTTCATTTGCCGCTTGAAATGCTTGGAACGCCGCGACCGCACCCTTGATGATTGTTTGTATTGTCATGACTGCGTTAAACGTTATGATTGCTGCTGTTAAACCGCCAACAACAGGTAGAACCTTATCCATGTTCTCGCCCAAAAACTTAATTGCATCTGCGACTCCATTAACGATTTCGTTATCTCCAGCGATTTCAGAGACAAACTCTCCTATTGATTCAACGATTCCGCCTACAGTTCCAACAAAGTCCTCTTTGAAAGGCGCCAACTGTGCCTCTATGCCTTTTCCAATCTGTTCTAGGACCGTCTTTCCTATCGCTTGCAAAGTAGGAGCTAGGTTATCCCACGCCACCATCAGACTATCTAGGAATGTCTGCATTGCTGCGTCTACATTTCCGTCTGGATCACCCATTGCTGCTAGTAGGTTTTCAAACGCAGCTTTAGCTGCATTCATTGAACCCTGGATTGTTGTCTGTGCTTCTGCTGCAGCTACTCCAGCTACACCCATGTTTTCTTGTACTAGGTGAATTGCATCGACAATATCTGCGTAGTTACTGATGTCAAATTTTCTACCCATTGCTTCAGGCAAATCTCCGGCTGTTTTTAGCAGTCTTTCCATTTCTTCCTTTGTGCCGCCGAATCCGAGCTTTAAGTTATCTAGCATGGTGTAATTTCCTTTTGCAAAACCTTGATAAGCATTCTGCAGCGATTCTATGCTAGTGCCCATCTTCGCTGAGTTATCTGCCATATCGCTAATTGCTAGATTGGCTTTCTGTGCTGCGGCTTGGACGTCACCTCCAAGTGATTGCTTTAAAGCTGCACCCATTGAGACAGCCTGCTCGGCGTAGGTGTTCATAGAAATGCCCATCTTCTGGGCTTGTGATGCATACTCTTTAGCGTTTGAACTAGATTCTTTGTAAATCGTATCTAAACCACCAAACGACTGCTGAATATTTCCGTAAGCATTAATAGCGTTGCTACCTAAACTACGCAATCCATCTACGGCTTGAGTCATTAAGTTACCTGCAAGCGTGCCTAGCGCAGTAGAAGCGGCGCCACCGATTTTGGTGAGGCCCGTGGTCACGCCATCTGAGTCAAGTTTTGTATCAAAAATCAGTGTTCCATCACTCACTGTCGTCACCTCCAATCTCAAATTGTTTACTAAATTCTTCTAATTCTTGTTTTTCTTGTTCGGATAGTTCCCTTTGGATTTCCCATGCATCGCGTAGCTCCTCGTAAACGTCTACGTTTTGACGTGTGTCCTTCTTGTAGTTTCGCCACTTCATGACATCGTCTAATTTCGTGCCATTTAAGCCCTTTAGAAGCGCTAGAAATTTCCACCAGTGTAATTCCTCAATCTCTATTAAATCGATGCCATACTGCTGCAGAAATGCAGCGTAAATCAAATCTGAATCGATTTCATAGTCTAGGGTGATGACTTGGTCATCTGTTTGCCTGGTATTTCTTGGCAAAGGGCTTTTAGGATTGGCAAACTCGAATAGGTCTTTTAGGTCTATTCTGTATGGCATGTCATTTTTAAATAAAAAAGCAACGTCAAAGCCTTTCCCATTGAGGAGTGCTTTGTTCGCTTCAATAATGAATTTCATCCAAACTCGAAAATCCGTATAAATAGAAAAGTCCTTACCATGTATACGGATTGTATTAGGTAAGGACTTCTTGGTTAGATCAAGCATTATTTCTTAACTTTTGAGGCAGTATCCATCAGTTTGCTAATTGACTGTAACTTATCAAGTGGAATCTGACTCAATGCTTCACTGCTCTTTTCTGCTTGATAATTCGCTAGTGGATTTTCGTACGCATCTCTAACTTTGAAGATTGCCAGCGTGATGTCGTTTAGGTCCATCTCGTCTAGTTCCTCTGTGCCGAAGATTTCCTCAATAGCCTCTTGGCCCACCAACTTAGCGATGAATTCAATCATCTTTTTGTACTTCTCTCTGTTTGGAAGATTTGTTGCGTCAAGCTTGAAGATTGAATCCAAGTCCTCCCAGATTGCCATTGTCTTTTTTGGCAAATCGTAGCTTTTTCGATTAAAAATAACAGTGTATTGCATGCTTGCTTTCCTATCCTTTCAATTCTAAATTAAGCGCCTGCTGTAAATGTAGGCTTATTTGCTGTGATTGCTACTTTACCAGGAACAATTGGACCGAAGTGGAGTGCGAATGTAATCTTCTGTTCCACTGTGTTTAGTTCCTTGATTTCGATTGTGCATGCAGGGCAATCCCATGCATCATATGGTGTCTTAGTGCCAGCAAAGACAAGTAAGAATTCCTTTTTTGCATCTTCGCCCGTTGCACGCTTCTTTGCTAGTGAGTAGATGAAGTCGAATGCTGCGTCACCTTCGTTAGTAACAAGCTCTTGATCCATTGAAGGAACGTAGCTAGTAAGTTCTGTAGTTGGTGATTCGTCTTCGATATAGTCACTTTCTTCTGTTTTAGCATTAAATGCTAAAGAGAAAATTGTTGATTTACCAATACGAGACCACACCTTGTCGGATGTTGTGCTTGTATTGATAAAAGGGATAAATTGATGCTTTCTAAGTCTTGTAAGTGCCATTTATAAGCCCTCTCTTTCTCTTGTGTATGTTATTTCGATGGATAACTGATAAACAGTATCGGATGAGTCTGTACTCAACGGATAAGGACTTCCTGTCACGCTAATGTTAAGGATTTGTCTGTTTCCGTCGAGCGCAGGATACTCATGCACAAATGGATAGTCATCAGCCCAGTAGGTTAACTTTTCTAATTGCTCATCACTGTCTTTTCTATCATCCTCTGACAGGCTGTTAAGTCTTGCCAGCAGTTGATAGTACTCAGTGATTTCATAGCTGTAGTCTACATGACTTACGATGTTACGCTGTGGGCTTTTAAACAGTCCATATTTATCGCTTCCATCTGATACGTGGTTTGTGTCTACGACTATGCCGTCATATTCTGCTAACCACTTGCTGATTGCTTCTGAAATTGTCATCCGTTACCTCCTGTTATGCGCTTGATTCCGCGTAGGATTTTTTCTTTTCCGCCTTGAGCCTTCATGCGTTCGAACCAATAGTTCCCACGCATAGGCGCATCCTGGAAGTCTGCTGGCATGTAGTACCAACGACGTGCGTATGGTGTGCGATAGAAAAGCTTGCCGCTGCCTATTTTCGTGTTGATAATTCCTGATTGAATTAAGGCTCCGGTATCCTTCGGAACGTATGGATCACATAGCCGAAGGCACTCGCTGTCGATGAATTGCTGCACTAGTCCGCCTTTATTGATTCCCCTGCTCTCTGCTACTTCTTTAGGTTTGATGTCAACCGACTTCAAACTAAAATGGAAGACATCACCCATCAGTAAATAACCACCTTTATGTTCTTCAGATGATCTCTGTTAGAGTTGTCATTCACCGCGCGGATGATTCCACCCTTATGGTAGTACTTTATCATGTCTGATAAGCGTCCTCCTTTATCGTTTATAGGGGTGTCGTCTACGTCTCCAAATAAGATTCCATCCTCTTCTGTAAACGTGCTAAAATCAAGCGGAAATGGCTCTATAAACGTGACTGTAGTAGTCTTAACGGTCTGTAGCTTGCCACCTTCCAATTTCTTTTCGATTTTATCGGACCATTGGCAGCCGTTGACGACCGTGCGTTTATAACCTGTGCCCTGCTTCTGATAAACCGTGACCGTATCTGTGAAGACTGCCATTAGTATGCCCTCACTAGACCAGTGCCAGATAACCACTTACGAATGTTCTTGTGCAGTTCTTCCGTTGCCTGTGATTGTGTTTGTAACACGTAGCTTTCGCTATAGCCATCATTAGACACAGAAGCAACGCCCTGTCCTGCCCTTGCTCCAACTGTAGCGTTGTAGTTGATAACGTTGCAGATGCAGTCGAGCAACTGCTCGTAGTAGATTTCGTTAGTTAGGTTTGAATTGTCTGCTACCCAGTTTGTGTAATGGATAACTCCCATAACATTACGAATTGCACACTCTGCTTGCTTTTCTGCTTTATCGAATTTATCTTCAGAAACAATGTCATGAAGGGAGCTATAACGCTCCCATGTTAGTAGGCTCATATGTTCCACTCCCTTCTGTTAATCTTTTGATTAAACGTGCTTACGTACGCGAACTAAATCCTGATTAGTAACCTTGAACGCAGAGTTCAATTCAACCTGTGCCTTAGAACCGGCGAAGTTCTCGGAGTCAACGATACGTGCAACTGAGAAGTTAGGGATGATTGATAATGCTTCATGGTTGTACATGATGAAGTCTACCTTTGCAAATGGCACAGTCTTCAATGCGTTAGCAGAGTCGTAGTACTTACCTTGTGTTTCAGCTAATGCAGAAACTTCGTAGAATGTGCATCCTAACCACTTACCGATCGAGCCTGTAGCGTTTGTGAATTCATTTGATTGTGGAACGAATTCAGAGCCTGCTTGCTCTAGGATTGCTGCGTATAATTCTGGAGAGCAGAGTACAACGTCTGCGGAACCCTTAGCAGCTACGATTTCCTTGCGAACTGCGATAACTGCCTGCTTAACAGTCTTAGCTGTGATAGCATCTGTTGCTGTAGCAGCCTTACCTTCGTTGATTAAGCATGCTAAACCTGATAGTGTCCAGCCTTCAGAAACCTCTTCATTAGCAATCTTTAAAGATTCATTTGCTAATGGAGTAGAAACTGCTGCAGCCTGTACGCCATAGATCTTCTTTGACTTCTGATAGTTGTTGTTGAATACAACTGGGATTAATCCATCTGATGTTTTCTCATCAACGAAGTCGCGTCCAGGTGTGCCTACTTCAACTGCTGAAGTGCCTAACTTGCGAACGAAGATTCCACCTGCTGCGCCTTCTTCGTACTTAGATGTAAACGTTCTACCATCCGCGAATGGTGTTTTGTGATAAAGGTTTGGTTCTAGTGTTGCTTTGTACTTTTCGTCAACATGTAATTGTCCATAAATAACTGGCATTTTTTAATTTCCTCTTTCTACCCTTTATAGAACGGGTTGTTTTTGTATTGCTCATCTAAATAGTTAGATGGCGTAGGTGGAGTTGAAATTCCACCGATTGGATTGAATGTACCTTGTGGTTGTGGCTGTTCTGTTGCAAATAAAAAGGCAGAGTCGTCAGCCTTTTGTAAAGCTTCTAACGCTGTCTTAATGTCTTCAGCCTGATTCTTTGATTTCTTAAGCGCATCAATGTCAAGTAAAGCCTTGATTGCTTTGGCATTTTTGCCCTTTAATGTGTTGATGTTCGTGTTAATCAAATCATCGAAGTCGCGGTCTGCTAATCTCTGTGCAAACTCTGCATCCTTTTGAGTTAGTTGGCCCTTAAGGTTTTCAATCGTTTGAGTTAATGCTGTTGGATCCACATCCTTGAATTTATCCAGGGACGCGGTCAACGTCTTAACTTTTTCATCCGATGCATCCAACTTTTCCTTTTGCTTGTTGTAATCTGCAATCGGTTTGTAGTTTGCCTTCATTTCTGTTTCGATGGTCGCTAGCTGATCGTCTGTTACAGCAATTCCAGCTTGTTTCAAAATCTCTTTAAAATCTTTCATTTCTTCCTCCTTAAGTCTTTTCTATACCGAACCTTCTTCGGTGTGGGATATATGAAAAAGACACCTCTTATCGAAGTGTCTTAATCAACTTAACTAAAAAAGCACCCTATTTAGAGTGCTTGCTCTTTATCATCAGTTGTTTTGGAGTTGGCCATTTGCTCTTCGGCTTCATGTTGCCTTAAATCATCCATGAACAACTTATGATACTCTTCCATTGTCAATACTTCGCCATCAAGCATGGTATCAATTCCTTTCTATACCTAGATTGTACGATTGTTTCAAGAATTTTTCAACAACTGCATCGTAATCCACATTTTTTTCTTTAGTAAGAGACCCCATTAAGTTATATACGCCTCTTCTATCATATTTCTCATTCTTGGCCATATACCACACATTTCCTTTATTGGTTACGATTGTCATTGTTTTGATGCTGTCGTATTTCAAAAAGAATCGTATATCCTGCATGGAAAAATAAGAGAGACCAGGATGGTTGTGCAATAATTCTAAGCTTTGCGGTTCTGATGTTCTAAGCAAATGATACATATCTGTATTCGCCTCCACATTTATAGACTCCATGTCGCCGGCTGCGTAGGAAGTCCGTATAGCCTTGTTGACAGAAATAATTTGAGCCACCTCGTTACTATTGTTATGAAGCATAGAAAATTTAAGTAACTCACGATGAGCTTGTGCTAGCATTTCGGCCTGTTCGTCAGTCATGTAGTTAGGCCGCACGTGCTTTACCTTCTGAATTGCTACATCGTTGATAAGTACATTTTTGCCTTTCTTGTGCTGACTGAGTTCGTTAAGCATATTTTGCCACTTGCTTCTCTCACCGCCAACCAATAGTCGGTTTTCTTTAGGCTTGAGATTCATAGCTTCACTGAATCGCATGTACTCAGCCTTATTTGCGCGTATCTGTGCAGCGATTTGACTGCGGTTGACATTTTCATCGGCCACATACTTTTCACGCTTTAACGCTCTTATTTCGCGTTCCATAGCGCGCATCTGTTGCGTCGCTTCGTAGCGTGTGTAGGTTCTGCCTTTGTACTCTACTGGATCAGGCTCTTTCAGTGGTTCAGGAATCTCACTAATGCCTTCCCAGAATGGATAGAACATGTGAGTACAGTTCGGGCCTTGCAAGCCTTCAGGTCTACCGTATGCGCAGCCTTCGCCGAGTGGAGCGTGGATGTCTGGATACTTCTTTGATTTGCCAGACATAGAAAATACTTTATTTTGAAACCCAGCATGTGTATCTCTGCTTCCCATGTGTTGGCTGATAATTACTAAGTCCTGCCCTGTAGTCCTACAATTCGCCTCCGTTATCTTTCCTGCAAGCTGAGCAGTTGATGTACGTACGATCATGCGTAAGGCTGTATCGACCTGATAGGTTCGACCGCTTGCATAGTCAACTGTGCGAAGGCCACTTCTAGTGAACTCTTTTATCACATCATCGCATGCTTGTTTGTAACTGTATGTGCCTGTAGACACCTTCAACAACGCTAGATCCAGCGACCTTTGATATGCTTCGGCTGTTTTAACCGTTCCAAGCAATGGACTCTTGAATGCTGTCGTTCCGCTGATGTTCTTTAGGTCGTTTTTCGCTTGTGCCTTAAATCCATCAGTGATTTGCTTCATAGAGTTCGGCTGTTTTAAATCTACACCGCCCTGTTCCCACATGGATAGGTCTTCGTTAAAAGCCATCTCTCCCGCTTCACCGATTAGCTTATCTCCAGCCTCTTTAGCCGTCTTAACCGTTTCGGTTATCTTCTGCTTTATTTCCTGCTTGTAGGCATAGGTGTTCTCTGCGACCATGCGTCTGTATTCTGGAGTAGCATTCAGCTTCTTCATGACTTCCGCATGAATTTCTGCAGCGCTGTAACCATTCTCACGCATTGACTTAGCCATGATTTCAGCCGTTTCAGTTAGTCGCTCTGTCTTTCTGACTCTTCGTGCGATATCCTGTAGAACCTCACGCTCCAGCTCCTGGTATAGACCAACTAAGTACTTATCGCCTAACAGCTCGATCTGTTCTTCAGAAAGCATAGGCTAGTCCTCTAAATCAGTATTGTCGTCCTGCGTTGTTGTGCTTAAGTACTTGACTGCTTCCTTGTGTTCACAATTTAGTCGCTTCATAATGTACTGAATCTTGAATTCCAACACATCTGGAAAACTCAGCGCATCGTTGCGCCAGCCATCTAGCTCTGTCGCTTTATCAGTAACGTAGCTATCGTCAAACTCCACTAGGATTTCTTCGTCTGTTGACCACTCTGTTTCATCGCTGAAAGTGTTATGGAACCAAATTAACGCGTGTACTAAATCGGTGATATAGTCGATTGATTCTGTACGTTGCTTATTCAGCTCTTGCATAGAGTCTTGGCGCTGGCCTACGTACTCGGTTGCTGTCTTGATTTCACCACTTTCAAGCTGGTATTTCTTGGAACCATACCCAAATGATAGAGATAAAAGACTTAGGCACAGATTAAAGACTTCCTTGATTTGTGCCGTTCTGATTTCTGGATTGTACTCGTAGATGAGTTCCTTCTGTTCAGGCAACTTCTCGCCCAGCAAGATAAAGAGTTTCTTTTGCTCTTGCGTTAGGAAATTATTGCCATTTTGGTCCTTCTGCATGCTTGCCATTATCTCATTGATGAATAACAATTTCTGGCCCTTATCCAAGTCACCGAACAATACGGAATAGCATAGGTCGATTGTCTTCAAAAACGGAATAGCAGTGTAAAGTTTTGGATAACCATAGCCCTGCATGCCATTGAAGTTGTTAACTTCAGCGGTTCTCATGATTGCAAATGGCTTAACCTCACCAAGCTGCAGCATCGTAGCCTTATCTGTCAATTCGTTATTTTCATTGAAGTAGTACGATTCTGCTGTGTACTTGTCGTCTTGCTTTCTGAAGACTACCAGCGTTGTTAACTGTGTACCATTCAGATAGCCACTGCCTAAGAATGCGCAATCGATAATCTCGTCATTCTCGACTCTAATCGGTACGATGCAATTAGAGGACACATAGTTGATCTTGATGTCTCCACCTCTGACCTTACCATCGTCGTAGATTTCAGCACCTTCTAGTCTGACGTATGCGCCGACTGTACCGGTTGCAGCCATTTCTTCTAGCTGCTTTCGGTACATCTTCCCGAACTTATTAGCTCGTAAGAGTTCCAGCACGCCCTCGAACTTTGCCTTATTTTCACCTGCATTTACTTCGATGATTTCACACAAGTTAGCATTGTCAGCACAAAGGCGCTTTGCAAATCCTAGCTGCGCAACCTCTACGGTTACACCATTCAAGTTAGTCCGCGAATGAAAACCATCCACGTCGTTATTTGAGTACCAGTCGTAGCAATTCTTGATTACGTTTGCCGCGCGCTGGTTGTATTGTATTCCTAGCTCTTTCAATTTCTGAAAGGCTGGTGATTGCAATTCCGCTTTATCCATTCATTACCTCCTAAGGTCTATAAATTCTATGAAATCTAAAAAGGTATAACAGAATGCGTCATACCAGTCGTTACAGTTGTTTATGTTCTTATCTTCTGGGATGTCTTTTTTCTTTTCATCCCAAACTAGGCTACTTAGAGCCTTTAATACATCAGTGCATCCAGCGCTAAACTTAAGCCGTCCAGACGTCAGTAGCATGTCAACAAAACGCGGACGGTCTTTTATTTCGTTCTTTCTGCATCCCTTGATGTTTCGTGCGTTCAGTCCGTTCTTGATTGCTGCGGCTCTTAAACTGTTGATCATGGTCGTGCTGGCACTATCTGGGAATATCCAGTCAACTCGACCATATTTCTCAATGGCCAGTTTGTAGAACGTTATAAAAGCATTGCATATCTCTTCACTGCCAATCGTTGACGTTAGCGGCAGGCCATATTCTTCGAGAACTTTGAACTCTTTATAGCCGTTCATGTATCCAGTCAATACGAACGTTGTTTTAGATCCATTGCCTCCGAAGTCGATACCCATGACGAGTTTGCTGAAAGCCCACTCGCCTTCGCTGTATGTGTACTTGCTTGGCTCTTCTGCTAGGTAAGGGAACAGTAATCCCTCCGCTAGCACCCATAGACCTTCAATGTAGCGCTTGTAGAACACTCCAGAGTATTGATGTTCATATCTCAGTCGGATGCGCTCAGAAAGGCTCAGATTGTCCTTCATCGTGAAGTGCAGATAAAGAACGTTCTTTTCTTCCGCCTTATCAATCCAGTTCTTTTTGAACCAGTGATCAGGACCTTCTGGGTTGCAGTTGAACCAGAACTTTGAACCATCGACCGAACATCTTGCAGTAGCTTGATTCACAAATGATTCAGGCATAAGTCCGACTTCATCAAAAAAAGCACCTGCAGCTGTAATACCCTGTACCAGGTCCTGCGATGCTTCGTCTTTACCACCAAACACATAGTAGTAATTTGTGATTCCATCTTTGCTGATTTCTAGTAAGTTTTCACTTCGTTTGTCTTCGTAGCTATAACCTCTACCCACTAGCATGCGTTTTAAAGGCCCTAGAACGTTACGCCTGAATGAGCCGATTGTTTTACCGGACATGATAAAGTTCTCGCCTGTAAACGATGTTTGCGCCCATATAACGAAGGACAGAGACATGCCGACTGTCTTTCCTGCTCTAATGGAACCATCGGCAATGATTCCGTCGTAGTCATTGACTGGTGATTCATCCATCCACCAATTTAGAATCTGACGTTGCTTCCGGCTGAAAGGTCTGAATTTAAACGTAGTACTAGCTTGTTTCATCCCAGTCGTCTTTTATCGTTCCCTTTAGTGCCTCTAGGAAGCCGTCATCCTGTATTGTTACGGTCTGCTGTTGCTCAATCTTGTCGCGCCATTCAGCCGGCTTACGATTCTTGAGCCAAAAGATTTGTGCAGTTGTATCAGGTGCTACTTCTTTAGTTACGCGTTTAGTCTCAACGCCATACTCATATGTTGTTTCATCATACGTGTAGCCTAAAGCTCGTTTCAATAATGCATTCTCAACTTGTCTATCAATTACTTCTTTGCCCTTTTTTAGAGCCTCACTTATCTCACCATACTTATTTTTCCATTCGTACAATGTTTTAGTTGTTATCCCCATATTGTGGGCTATCTGCTCATCAATCAATCCGTCTCTTGCCCATCCTTGAATCTTAATAAGGCCATCTTCAGACAGCCATTCACGATATTTGCCTTTTGCCATAGCCTTATCCTTTCTACGTCGTTGTCATACACACATTGGAAACTATCAGCCGGAAAGCTAGTACATGGAAAGATTAAACACAAAAGGAGTACTTATATGAATAGTTTTAGGGTGATTTCAAATGTTAAGCTGATAGCTTCGAATGTATGTACGAAAAAAACCACAAGCATTTCTGCTCATGGTTTTCGCCTACGCCCATTATACACCTAAAAGTCATGGGATATGTCCCAAAATTTAGTTTTACAAAAGTTTTAGCAAAATGTCATCCAGTTTTCTAGACATCGTGCTTTTACCATTATAGGCATTTTGCGCCAATTCCCTTAGAGTCTTTTTATACTTGTACCTCTGCTCAAGTAGCTGCATATCTACCTCATCTAGCTTGTTCAGTTTCACTTGCACACGACTGATCAAGTAAAGCAGGTCTTGCTTCTGCTTGATTAATTGGTCTTGCTCTTGAAATAACTCCAGCATATTGATGTCGCTGTAGATTCTAGTCCCTTTCTGGTACTTTGCTTCTTCTGGGCTAACGATCCTAGGACTACCAATTGATGTAAGCTGCGCATCAATCTCGGCAATGCGCTCATTAACCTCTTCAAGTTGTTTCTTGTATTCGTAGTGATTGCGTAGCTCACGATCAATTACTTGTAGGTCTTCTCTGTATGGGTCATCATTAATCATTCCTTACTGCCCTCCTAAAGTTTATTTCTTCTTTCCATGAATGCTTGTTCGATTAGACCTTTTACGGTCTCGACTGCTTTTATCTGTTCTTCGTATGGTTCCATTCCATACATTTTTTTCTTTGCTTGAAGAAGTGACAATTCTGTTTTGAATATTTTTCTAAGGTCTTCTATTGAAAAAATCGGTGTTTCGATAGCCTCAAATACATTCATCATTATGTAGCAACACCTCTACTATTCTCTTGAACTTCTGTTCCATAAGAAATAGATCAAAGCTATTAAAATCTGTGTGTTGATTGTTTCTAAGTGCTTTCTTGGTTGCTTCGATTTTCTCGTATAGCTCTCGACCTTGTTCTTTTAATCGGTCACGTTCTGCATCTTTTTTATAAATCATCTGTCATTTCCTCCTGCCACATTTACAGCGGCAACTACAACCAAGCAAAGAAAGTATCCTGCTATAAAGCAGATGGCTCCTGTTAAAAACATTATTCTTCGTTCTCCTTAAACTGAATAGATGTTGCTTCAACTTCCATCAACTCTCCTTTTTTACCTTCAATAATTGCAACTGGATAGGCGATTACACCGCCGCTATGTCCACCCACTAATGGTGATGGAGGAATTACATCACTTTTTTGATAAAAGCCATGAAATGTATATGCTTCTTTTCTAAATATACATTTTCTATTTTTGTTATTGATTTCCATATTCTTCACTCCAATCTAACGCTTGTCCACAAACCGGACAAAAACTAAGCCAATATGGTCTAAGCATTGCTTGTCTTGTTCGCTCAAATCCGAATGCTTGATGACAATTAGGGCAGAAACCGTTATAAATTGTGATTTCAGGTTTCTTAGGTGTAGCCTTATCGACCAATTCTTGTAAGTATAACGCTTCTTGATATTTATTCATTCTTCCACCACCTTCAATTTGCACCACTTAGGCTTTTTAATATTTTCTTTACACTTTGCACGCATGACTTTTGTATATTTCCCATTTTCCGAAAAATCAACGTTACAAACATATCCGTATGTATCAGGCTTGTTTTCTTTTTTGTCTATTGGATCTACCCCACTACCTTTCGACCAAAAAGGATGATGATAATGTAAATGTCCAAACGGGCAATCATCGCAATATTTCGGAATTTCCATAGGGACTATGTATTTGCTCATATCACAAATTCACACCTTCCTCTCTGCCTTCTTTGTCTAAAATGATTTGAGTAATGTAGTAATTTACATAGTAGTCATCAAATGCCCACTCACAATAGGACTCATATTCTTCTTTGCTT
>ERZ773212.1036-NODE-1036-length-13016-cov-3.513001_pt1 | contig 13016 bp, 10 predicted proteins | sample MGYA00581005_ERZ773212 | MGnify/ENA primary metagenome ERZ773212 (study PRJEB29015, sample SAMEA2738154) | human oral metagenome | biome: human oral; feature: human-associated habitat; material: saliva | place: China | collected 2196 ... | reverse complement strand
TAAAATCCTTCATACTCCAATTGATAAATCTACCTTCTATTATACCATAGATAAGCTGAAAAAGGACTAGTACAGTAGGAGTGGCTGCTGGATAGCAGGGCTTTTTCGGTAAATGAAATAGAAAATAATGTTTTTAATGTAACTCAATAGACCAATAAATATTCGCGACACTATCATGAAGTAACAAAAAACTGACCAGCTATCTAACTTAGGCTCCATACTATCGTGGTTGAAACACAGAAAAACTCTCCTACTAAGAGAGTTTTTCTTGATAATTCTTACAAAACAAAAGGCGAACAAATTCTCAGGCTTCCCGGCAGACAAGAATTTGCTCGCTTTTTTGATGCCCTCGGCGACAGAAAAAGACACACGGACAATATTTTATAGATAATCTAGAACTTAAAAACCATCCAAATCCACATAATTTAAAATGGAAGACAGTGTCTCAATTCCTTATAGGTAAGGTAGGACTTACGAGGGTGTTCCAGCAAATGTTGTTCTAGGTTTGGAGCGTGCTGAATCGTCTCAATTCCTTATAGGTAAGGTATAACGAGTATTGATTGTACAAACTAATAAACCGATGTATTCAATATTGTCTCAATTCCTTATAGGTAAGGTAGAACACAAATAATACTTTCACATCACTTGAAAACCTTGGATTCACAATTAAAGTCTCAATTCCTTATAGGTAAGGTAGAACAGTCCCCATTACTTTGCCGGAAGGTATTCATCCGCCAACCTTATTGTCTCAATTCCTTATAGATAAGGTAGAACGAAGTTTCGAATCCAAAAGATTCAACCGAAAACTATTCTTATTATGTCCTGGTTTACTGTGGCAACACAGTAATGAAAAAGTCTCAATTCCTTATAGGTAAGGTATTACTGACCTCTGCGTATTGCCAGAGATAGGTGAATCCAAGACTCAATTCCTTATAGGTAAGGTAGAACGTTTCTTAAAATTCTATAAACGTCAGCTAGAAAACTATATCTTCAAGTCTCAATTCCTTATAGGTAAGGTAGAACGTCATTCAGCATTCAGTTGGCGTCGATCCGGACAGCCGGTCTCAATTCCTTATAGGTAGGGTATAACTTGTAAACTCTCATCTAGTACAAACGTTTTTAACAACTCCTATGACTTGTCTCAATTCCTTATAGGTAAGGTAGAACTGAGTTTATTGATTAATCTTGCTGATCTTGCTGAATTACAGTAATTAACGTCTCAATTCCTTATAGGTAAGGTATAACAACAGCATTTTCGCTGTTTCTAGATTGATTGTATCAAAAAACAGGGCTTTTTTCAAGATTTTCAAAACCTTAACCACGCGCTTGCGATGTACATCGTATGTCAAGATAATATACATTTATTTTCTCTTTTTGAAATAGAAGTAAGCAATTGTCAAAAGAGAAATGAGCAAAGTAAGCCAAGATGAATACGCCAGACTCAGATTACATATTGTCAAACAATTATCCTGCAGTTCTTTGATATTCGGAATAGCTGCTAAAGCAAGACTTAAAACAGTCAGCATTAATACTCTGCCATTCAATTTATTACTTGATTCTGTCTGGCTGATAGCATGCAGTTCACTGATTTGACTGTCCAGGAGATTGATATGCTTCTCGATATAGAGTGAGGTTTGTAGCAATTCATAGATTTCCACCGCCTGCTCCTGCGGGCACAGCTCTGGAAGCAAAAATTGATTTTTAAAGGTCGTGTAAGCCTTTTGCAGCTTCAGTTTATCCGAAACTCTAGCATTGACCCTATCCCCCGCATCCTTGGAATACTTCAAAATACCAATCCTCTGACTGAGCGTGATCAAAGCCAAGTCCAGATATTCCGACAAAAAGTAACCTTTTAGGAAAAATTCAGGAAAAACAGAACCACTCATAAAAATCATGGAATGCTGGCTGGCCATATAAAGGCTTCCCTCAGCTGACCACCTCGTATAGAGAAGCTTTTCCAGCTCTGCCTTCAGCATATCTCGACTCAGACATGTTGAATCTCCCTTATCAACGTATAAAATACTAAAAAGAAGCTTCATCTTTTCTAAACTTTGATCCGAATCATCAAAATTCGCCCAATTCGCCGTTTTATAAATCAAGTCCTTTACATCAGGAACCATCATGTAGCTCACCACATACATGCGGTCATCAATGATGATCTCCAGATGAGGCTTAGACTCAAACTGCGAGATATCCTCTGGGAATATCGCTTCCTCAGGCAAGCCAAAGAAATCCTGTAAGATTTCTTTCGGAGCCGACATGATCCCATATGAAGAAATTAAGCCAGATGGCTGTGGAGCCTCATCAATTTTTTCGCTCTTAATCAGCTCAATATTATTAGGTGAGACTAAATCACACAGCAATGGAGTCAAAAAAGGAGCATAGAGATGACGACCATACTGGTTGATGTTTTTAATATCTTCCAATTTATCATAGAGACGATTTTCCATTGAGAAAATCAGGAAACCTGCTTCTAAATTTGGTAAATAACGAAGCATGATATAGTCAAGCGTCAGGTCATAACACTCAAGTTTGTCAATTTGATTATAATAAGAAATCCGATACACATCACCTTTTTCTAAGCCAGTATAAGCATAGTTTGTGACTAGCTCAGGATTGCGGAAAATCAGCTCCTCTGCTTCTTTATTAAAATATCGGCGATAAGCGTACTTTAATCGCTCGCTTTTTTCACCATCTTCTACGTTCAGATAGGGGAGTTCATTGGCATCTTGGCTGAGTTTCTTCCAATTGGAAGACTTCGGAAAAGACTCCAGCCCCTTGGCCGCAAAGGGCAAAACAAAGATATGGTGACTATATACAGATTGACTCTCAGACATAAACAACCTCCGATAAAGACATTCAACATGAAAGCACTTCCAATATACCACAAAAAACTTGCTCTCGCAAGTTTTTTCAGTTGAAGCAACCAATTCCTTATAGGTAAGGTATAACGATCAAGAGGAGCTAGAATATCTTCAAGGTATTCTAAATAAAGTCTCAATTCCTTATAGGTAAGGTATTACGTTCCAATGGAAGAACGAATTGCAGTCAAATCAGAATTGACGGCCTCAATTCCTTATAGGTAAGGTATTACGTAGTATTGCTATTTACACTCATTGGAATTTATCAGAAAAAAGTCTCAATTCCTTATAGGTAAGGTATTACAGATGACTCATTAAAGGCAGGCAACTTTCTTTCAGAAACAGAGTCTCAATTCCTTATAGGTAAGGTATTACGTGTATATGGATGTGAAGTATATGAAAATCCTGATAATGGATAGTCTCAATTCCTTATAGGTAAGGTATTACTCGACTACGATTTCTTCAACAAACCATTTAAAGTTCAAAACGTTGAGTCTCAATTCCTTTTAGGTAAGGTATTACGGGTTCCGAAAGAAAACATCGAAATCCCTAAGCCGAAGAAGGTCTCAATTCCTTATAGGTAAGGTATAACGATATTTGGAGAAAGACAGGCGCTATTTCTAGAGGACTAATAAGTCTCAATTCCTTATAGGTAAGGTATTACTATTCCGAGAAGGTGCTAGTAAATATCTTGGGACTCTAACGTCTCAATTCCCTATAGGTAAGGTATTACCTATTATATCACAAAGGAGACAGAGAGTGAGCAACTCAATTCCTTATAGGTAAGGTATAACGGAAGTAAACCCTTGGGTGGCTGAGAAAGTTATTCCACAAATGGAAGTCTCAATTCCTTATAGGTAAGGTATAACGACAAGAACAAGATCAAAGAAGATAAGATCCGTCCAATCATCAAAGAGTCTCAATTCCTTATAGGTAAGGTATAACTTGAAGCGGGCCGAGAAATAGCACCCCCTAAAACTGGGGTTATAAAGTCTCAATTCCTTATAGGCAAGGTATTACCTGAAGCCATCCAAAATGCAGAGAAGAAAGTGGAAACTGCGAAAGCAAGTGTGTCTCAATTCCTTATAGGTAAGGTAGTACGATTTCATTTTTGGTGATACGAAGGACTTGGTGGTTAAGTCTCAATTCCTTATAGGTAAGGTAGTACAGTTGACCACTCAAACCAAAGATGGTCAGTGGTTGAACACTAATATGTCTCAATTCCTTATAGGTAAGGTATTACTGACGTCTGATGTGGCTCAGATTATCAAGGGAGTGAATCCTCTTAAGTCTCAATTCCTTATAGGTAAGGTATAACACTTTATTTCAAGGAGGAAACCAACATGAGCAAAGAAATTTACGTCTCAATTCCTTATAGGTAAGGTATAACCAAGGTCAAGATCAAAAACCGACTCCTGAAAAACCTGACCAAGGGTCTCAATTCCTTATAGGTAAGGTAGAACCGAAAGTGCAAGTGATGAAAACAAGTCAACAGAGTTTGCGTCTCAATTCCTTATAGGTAAGGTATTACGTGAAGTCTGCAACAGAACTGGAATTGTCGAAGATAAGTCTCAATTCCTTATAGGTAAGGTATAACCAGGAACTTTTCCTTGTAGTGTTTGCAATCAAACTGGAAAAGTTAAGTCTCAATTCCTTATAGGTAAGGTATAACCAGCAAGGCTGTGAACTGGAAAGGCTTTTCGTAAAAGATGAAAAGCTTCGGTCTCAATTCCCTATAGGTAAGGTATTACCAGATTTTCAAATCAAAAAATTTTTGGAGGTAGAACCTTGTCTCAATTCCTTATAGGTAAGGTATTACAACAGCATTTTCGCTGTTTCTAGATTGATTGTATCAAAAAACAGGGCTTTTTTCAAGATTTCAATGAAAAAAGTCGATCGATCTTTTTTGTCCTAGCGCCCTTGCCAACTAAGATTGAACTCCTGTACAATAGCTGACTTCACTCGTTTCTAAGCTCTTTGTAAATGCGTTCTTATATTCAGGCTCCTTAATATGAACAAGCTCCTCTATACCTTTTTGAGCTATGTGAGTTGCGTGACTCCCTCAGATACGATTTGTAAATACCCTTGTCGATGGACCACTACTACTCTAACTGTCCGAAACCAACATTCGTTTTAGCGCCAATGCCTACATCAGTCAAGATAGTTTTAAATAACTCTATTTTTTCTTTAACCGTAATTTGAACTCCATCCGAAAGCTGACAATCTTTCAGATAAAAGCCAAATTCAAAAGAGATTCCAGGCTTAACCTTCAGACAGTTGATTGGAATAGGATTCTTGATGATGTCACTATGAGGCGTAATGAATTCCAACGCTAAACACCGTTGCTTCGTATTTTTTTTAGAGGTTGGACAGGGATAAGCATCTAAAAAGACATCATTATCTTCGAAAATATCATCTTTCAAGCCATAAACTGCTTCATCAGAAAGTCCTGGTTTAAGAAGTGACTTAATATACTCCATCTTTTGTTGATTAATATCATCTTTGGTATCTTCTTTCCTAGGAAAGACGCTTTTCAGTACCCCTTTGACAGAGGAGCCAAGTATATAGGGCAGTCCCGTTACATAATCAAAAGAAAAGCCAGAATATATAGAACCCTTTGATTTCAAATCATGGGGATTGCCTGTTCCTATCATGAGACCAGGATAAATGGTTTCCAAAGAAAAGGTTTGAACACTTGCTACACCTTTTGAAGCATGTTTCAAATGCTCCAGAGGTGATAGAGAAAGGTCAAATTTAAAATCCTGCAAAGCCATATTTCTCTCACGAAATTGCTCCTCACTAGATTTTGATCCACCTAGTTCATAAACTAAACCTGATGCTCCTTTCTGCTCTTTTAAGCCGTCAAAATATTCATGATAGTAGATATAAGACATGTTTTTTGAATTAAACATCATCCTTACCCTCCATTTTTCTCGTCTTCCTTGACTTTTTTATCCTTTGACTCAATTTCAAACAAGTTTAACCCTAGTTTGATCGCAATGGCTGCATGCAATACATCCTCTTTAATGGCGAAACTCTCATTATCATTTTTGAACGCTGTCACATACTCAAACAAGGTGGTTTCTGTAATGGCTGTGTTTTCTTTCTTCAATACTTCCAAAATCATAACAGGTAGCTTGGTACGATCTTCTTTGGCATTTTTGGACTTAGCCGAATAATAGGCAACTGCCGCTGGGAGGCTTCCCATTGTAATCGCAGCTCCAAAAGAAGCGATATAGCCTCGAAACTCATTTGGAATTGGCTCCGTAAGCTCCTTTTCAATCACCTCAACAGCAATAGGAAGCAACTGATTTATTCTGTTCTTATCCATTGTTTGCTCCTTCTTCATTTCCTGAAATCACTTTAATAACCTTGCAAAGTCCATAACCTACAGAAGCATTTGCACCAAACTGGATGATTTTTTCTCTCACCGACTCTGTAAAATTTTCTAGAAGATTTTCTGACTCACTGGTTGAAGCCACCACTGCAAAATAGAAAATCGACTTGTGGGGCACAACTTCCTCATACCACAAATTAGTTTGTTCTCCGACACTATTCCGAGCAATTACTGGTAAACCATATTTTTCGTAGCAAGAATTATCTTCGTCCAGAGTTATCTCCTCATCTCCACCCTTTATATCTGCTATTGAAACATTTTCTAATTGAAAATTTGCAATCATTTGCTTAAAACCTTCACAAGCTGTTTTCGGAGCATGTATTGAATATGGCTTGTCCCCACCACTTATCGAACGAATTGGCAGGGCTAGTAGATTCGCGCTAAGAAATTTTAATGCTCCTGAAGTAGTAACCTTACTATTTTCCGAACCGAATATTTCATCAATGTTCGATAAGTCGTTTTCTTCAAAGAAGGCCCTCAGAGCACCTTTGACACCTGAAGAGTTGATAGTCGGGAATCCCGTCACAACATCTCGCTCCACTTCGTTATCAATGATGTTAAAATTAACATCTCCATTGCCAACATGCAAATTTGTTAAACATTCAATGACAAAAATTTTTGCTTTCATTTTTTACACCTTATTTCCTGTAATCTTATAAATAGTATTATAGCCTGCTGGCTCTAAACCAGTTTTTACCGAAATAGCATCATCACCATAAAAGACGCTCCCTGCCTTATAAAGAAGACTAGATCCTTGTAAATCAAGTCCTCTCAGACGATTTTTACTAAGGTCTGTATGAAGCTGGCGAACTAGTTTTTCCTCTAAAATCGCAAAGCCCTTAACATCATCTAACAGGCACACATCTGATAGGCAGTATTGCCAAGTCTGACCTTTTGGAGTATGTTTCTGGAAATGCTTTGTGATTTCACTTTCTAAATTATCTTCCGATTCTTGAACAGAAACCTTGAAAAGAGAACCCTTCTGTCCCATTGAAACAAGTCCGTCCGTCAACTGAACACCCTTTTCCACCGTCACATAAACCGCAAATTCGTAATCTTTCTGCAGCTGATGTACCTCTCGCTTAAATAGACGGTCAGCATCAAAATTTTTGATTAGTTTTTCTAATTCTTCTTGAAAGTGATTTTTTTCCCCTTTGTTGTGCTCGTCTAGTAAATCTATAAAATCATTGATAAACTCGGTTAAACTAAGATTGCTCTTCCTATCTAATTTAGGAACCTCCTGTTTCATAGCGTCATTCACAAACGACTTGCACAAATCTCGAAGATTTTGCTCCAGTTTCCCCAGATCATTCTGCGTAACACGCCTTACACCAGTCGCTACTTTAGTCCTAAAAATATCTTCGATTTCTTCTAGACAGCCTGTATTAATATTATAATAGTCATTTCCATATCCTTCTTTAGAATTATATTCCTTAGATTTAGGAAGAGAGATTTCACCAAAACTTGTCGATACTTTAATTTCTTCTTCTAGTATCATTGGTGCAAACTGTTCAATCCCCTCTTTTCCTTGCCTGTTGTTAAAAGGATTTGGTATGATGATTTCCTTACTATTTTTTAGCAGAAAGATGGGAGAGATTTTTTCTAATTTTCCAAAGTCTCGTACACCTCCATTTAGAGAAAAACTATTCTCTCCGATTAGAGCTTTCATGTCATCCCGCATATCCTTCTCATACTTAAAATCCTGGTTCAGCTGAATCCCATTACTGACTAAGATAAGATAGCGTATCATCCCAAAGACCGTAGACTGCTCAGGAACGCTATTAGTACGGATAAAATAAGGGGCATACTCATCCTTCGAATAGTTATTTCTCCCGACAAAGCTAAAGCGTCTGTCTGAACCAAAAGAATAGTCTCCCAGCGGTTTAAAAGTCACAAGATATTCTGTCATCACTTACCTCCCTGCCAAAATTTCACCAAAAATAAAATAGCCTGCAACTCTTTAGTATAGAATTCCCCTATACTTATGTTTCGTTTTGCACAAACCCCATCAACCTTTACTTTCGTATCTGGCTTATATTTATATTGATACTCTTTCAAATAGTTGTCATAGAAAAATTCAGCTATTTTTTCCAGATAGTCATGATAGGCCAACTGGTTAGGATTGTTAAAGTTATTTAAAAACCTAGTGTTATATTTTTGAAAGTCAAATTCATTCTGTGCGGTCTTCTCAAATAACAACTTAAAAATAATTTCTGTATCCTGTAGATTATAGAGAACAGATTCCAGTGCTTGATCGTTCGTAGTTGCTCGATAGTTTATCAGATGATCAATGACATCCAACTTCTCGTTTTCTATCATCAATTGAACAGTTTTCCCACTGTGCTTGACTAACTCTATCCCCAGACGATTACCGCAACTTTCTTTAGCCTTATAAAGTTGAACTCTAGCTCTTTCCAGCGCTTCATATAGAGGATATTTGACATACTGAACAGCAACACCAAAAGACAAGCTGACATTGATGCTATCATCTGGCAGATCTACTTCTTCCAGACCTTTTTTCAATGTTTTTTTGAACATTTCGTCCAATTCACTACATAAGGATAAAAGAGAATGAACAGGAGCAATAAACAGTAAATCATCCCCACCAGCATAAATAGTCATCCCCCCATATTTTCCGACAAGTTTAGCCGCTTCACCAGCATAGTCTAAACAAGCCCTCGAAAAAATGTTTATCCTCTCAGACTGTTTAGAGATTTCTAGATCTTTACATAAAGCTTTCAAAAGAGTTCCGACCTTATCCCCATCCGAATTAACAACTGCATAGTATTCGCTTCTGGTCGGTGCTACCTCACCATCAGGGACCTCTTCAGAAGAGTTTTCCTCTTTCTTTCGAGATAGAGCAATGTCTTCAATTGCTTTTAAATCAGAATCACGATCTGGATGTTTTATAACCAACTGACTATTTGGTTTGGTATCTGTAAATAGCTTGCTTTTTTTAATATAGATATTCCGATTGCCTTTCTGGCCTGCAAAGAATGGAGCAAATAAGTTCATATCTGTTCTTCCCTTACCCGCAGCCATTAGCTCCAGCGCATCCAAAGCATCATTCAGTATTATAGCTATGTTATTTCCAGCTTTTCCACTTTTTCCTATAATTTCGTTTATAGTTTCTTCATTAAGAATAACAAAATCAATTCTCAGATAGTTATCAACAAAGTGCATAATCTCCTTATCCGTCTTAAACTTTCCAAATTTCTCAGCCATTTCCTTCTTCACTGCTGAAATTATACTCGGTAATTCTCCCTCAATTACTGTATTATCATCAACTAAAAACAAAATCCGATCATGGTAACGACCAATACCATCTTCTTGTGGGTTTTGATTACTATTAGAGTCATAAAACGGTGAAAAAATCTTGACATTTGGAATCTCAACAAGTTTTTCACAGAGTTTCTTTGTCACCGTTGAGAAAAAATAACTGCCAAACCACAAACCTGCCGGAGAGATCGCCTCTCCAATGGTTTTAAAAATCGGACCGATTGTAATACCTACATATTTCATTTATTCATCTCCTTTGATATGCTATTTAACTATTTTTGGACCTTTGATTTTATTAACTTCTTTATTATAGTAAACAACAGCCTCATCTAGAAAATCTTCTAAACAAAATTCATCTGACGCTGGGGTATCTAATTTTAGTTTCTCTGGCTTTGATTTTGGCTGAATACCATGAGCGTGCCCCCTTTTTTTATCAAGTTCATAGGTAAAAACAAATTCTTTTTCCCATATCCTCTCATCAATTTTTTTAGGAATAATATAAATAATCTTATTAATAACCTTAAACGTTAAAGGAGAAGGGAAACGTTCGATAGTTTCATCAGCATGTAAAATTTTAATATTCACATCAACTGCACCACCTTTTTGCCTTCTTTGATCCTTAAAAGCAAAGGAAGAAGATAGACCAAGCAGTGCTCTAACGTAACACTCTTTATGGCTATTGATTTTGGATCCCTGTTTTACTTTGTTTTGATTTGAAGAGTATGGATTATCTATAATTTCTGTTTTTAAAGCAGCTTTTTCATTTTTTATTCCCTTCCCATTCATATGTATAAACAAAAAACCTTTTATATATTCCTTATGATTAATCCCTCCTTTAATAATCTTATAGAAGTTTTCAATAATCCGAAAAATCTTTTTTATTGCTTTAAACTTAGCTAACTTTTCAACTAGCTTATTACAATCTATCTTATATAATGTTTTTAAGCCAAACTCTTCCATTAAGATTTTTTCAATATTTTCTTGCTCAACCTGATCATTTTTCTCAGAATCAATTGTGAAACTACCATATCCTTTTCCTTGGACAGCCCCAAAATTTGTCACTATGAAAAAGTTTTTGATATGCTTAACTATCAATTTCTGAAGAGTAGGATCAAAACAAGTAATGACTATTTTAGGATTAGTTATAACCATTCTTTTTTGGTCCTTAGCATAATAGAGAGGGATATCAACATATTCATCTGCAACTTTCTCATCTATCACCTCTTTATTTTTTGCTATAAACTTCATCTTATAAGGTAACAGTTTATAGGTTGCAAGTTCCTCAGGTTCCTTCGTCCAAAGATATTTATCAAATTTCGGCTTCACTTCACTAGCCCTAAGAGTAGCTCCTTTAGCATTAGCACTAGGCTGGAAATGAATAATTGGCGCATGACATTTTAAGTCAAGTTCTAACTTACAATTTCTAAATTCCATATCCACTCTATCCTCCTATTCTTCAATCACAAACATTCCGAATCCCATCGAATTCTTCTCACCAAGCCCAACCTGATAGAGGAAATCCAATACCTCCGCATCTCCTCTTATCTCAAATTCTCCTTTCCAACCTGTTATGAGATAGTCTTTATATTTGGTAACAAATTTATTTTTTAAAGAAAAATTTATCGGCTCTATATCAAATCTACCTGTCGGTACTTTATGATAATAAGCTTGATATTTTCTCTCAAGATTCTCCATGATTCTGCTCTTAAATTCCGTATCAAATGGATTGTAATACAATGTTTTTTTAGTCTCAGGATCTGTAGAACGAACCACCAAGGGAGAAATCATCCGAGTCTTATAAGAAGTCCCCGTTAATTTCTTCTGTTCAATTTTTACATTTAAAATTTTTACAAGGTTTCGACCAATTCGCAATTCATCTAGATTTGACAAAGCCTCTGCAATAGTGAATAAAATGAATTGATCAATCGTTCTAATTTCAAAACGCACCTTATCAAGAAACTCTATTCGTTTTCCTAGCATTTTATATTGACCTTGCAACAATGAAAATGTAAACAACTTAAAATGTTTGTCCTCAAACTGATGACCTATCTCATGAAGTTGCGCAGACAAGTCTTCCTTATTTTTCAATAAATTATAAATCATCGATTGAAGAAGGTAATTATAGTTTACTGGCAAGATAAACTGATCAATTTTTTGCAGTTCAATTAATAATTGCATCCTACATTCCTCCCTGAATTAAAATACATCTTCTTATATTATAGATATTACAAAATTTTGTAATCGCTGTCAAATTATATTGTTACAGTTTATCATCTTAAATCAACTATGAAATCACTGCTTGCTCTTCAAATCAAATAAATAGTGCTACAACTTGTTGATATCAATAATTCAGCATTCAAAAATTTTGTGGTAGATTTAGCTAATACAAAATTAAAATAGATGAGAATAACTTAGCAGTTAGTTTGTTTGTTCATAAGAATCAATCTATTAATTTGTTAAACTTCTCAAATATTTTAATTCACCAGCATTGAGTTTCTATTGATAAAGGAACTGAACCATTATATAAATTCTACATGCAGCCAATATCATATGCTTAATTCAAATAGTAATTTTTAATATACGAACGATGAATACAACAATTTGCTAGTGAGTCATCGTATTCAACATTCAAATGGTGATAAAGACTCTCCACACGATAATAACAGTTTTGAATCATTTTATACAACAATCACAGTATTGGGTATAAAGACTTCAAAGCTGAATTGTTTAGTTACCTAAACTTCTTCATCAAAAGATGACTAACCTTCAAATTTTTCCAAAAATTTGTTTAGAATATTGACAAAATGCATGTTTTGCTTTGGTTACAAAAGGGAAAATGAATGAACTAGTTTGTAAAGCTTTATATAATTTATAATAATAAAAGTATTGGACATATTGCAGTAAGTTCTATTGGGAGAAAATTTAGCTTTTCAATAGAGTTCAAAAATGATATAATCAACAATGTACTTCATGATACTGTCTCAATTAACCAAAGCTAGTGAGTTTATATTAGCCACTATTTTAGTAAACTGACAGGTGAGAGAATATGTCATAGAAAGCGAGGTAACCTCACAAGAGTAGAGTCCGAGTAATACGAATCTAAGCATAGAACCAAGTAACGTTTAAAATATCTGTTGAGTATCTTTATGAGATTTCTACGTAAGAAGATATTTTAAAAGGAGATAATCGTGGTACTTTTTATACGTCGAATTTACATTCATAAGACATTCGTTCAAGAACTAACGAAATAGAAAGAAAAACAAGCTCACCTAATAGTAGAGTTTACGGACCATACAGAAGACTTACAAATATTTCAAGACAGTCCTTTGCAACTAACTGCTCCAATGGTTTCTAATCAAAAGATTAAATTGAAAAAAGAATGCCTTCATCATTAAAAATGATTCGTAATCACGATTTCCGACATTCACATGCAGCGTTTCTAGTTTCAAAAGGACTCAGAAACGGTGAGGGAAAAGATT
>ERZ773212.1027-NODE-1027-length-13079-cov-6.267353_pt1 | contig 13079 bp, 9 predicted proteins | sample MGYA00581005_ERZ773212 | MGnify/ENA primary metagenome ERZ773212 (study PRJEB29015, sample SAMEA2738154) | human oral metagenome | biome: human oral; feature: human-associated habitat; material: saliva | place: China | collected 2196 ... | reverse complement strand
TTATTTGTATGCTTTTTTAAAGTCAACAAGGCCTAATGTAGTCCAGAAATAATTTTGAATCGTTCCGTTCGTTACATAAGGTTGTGTTGTAAAATACAACGGCATTACAAGAGATTCATCAAAAATCATCTTTTCTGCTTCATGCATCAATGCATCACGAGCCGCACCATTTGGCGTTGTACGAATGCGTGCGATCAATTCATTGTACTCCTCACTGTGGTACTGACCATCATTGTCTTCTGCAGAGAATACTTCTAAGAAGTTTTGCGGATCACTATAGTCAGCAACCCAAGAAGCACGAGCTACTTGGTATTTGCCAGCTTCACGGTCCGCTAAGAACACCTTTGTCTCTTGATTTTGTAAGCGTACATCAGCATCAAAAGCATTTACCCATGCATCTTGAATCGCTTCGGCAATGGATTTATGCAACTCGCTTGTATTATACAAAATCGTAATTTGAGGTAATGGATGGTTCTTATCGTAACCAGCCTTTTTCAAGATTTCTTTAGCTTGTTCTACATCTTCGTAAACCAAATAACTACCTGCTTCACGGAAGTCTTCACGGCCATTACTTTCTAGCATGCCGTATGGTACGAAGGCATAGGCCGCTTCTTTACCACCGCGAACGATGTTATTAACGATGTTTGCCCGGTTGATAACCATGGAGAATGCTTTACGTACATCTGGATTCGTAAAAGGCTCAGCCTTTACATTAAATACGTAGTAATAGTTACCAAGCATAGGCCCGATATGTAATAGGCCAGCCTCTTCTAAGCGTTTTTGATCGGCTACTGGAGGCTCAACAGTCATATCAGCTTCCCCACCTTCAACTAAGGTGAGACGCGTACTTTGAGACTCACTAATAGGCCAGTTCATCTTCTCTGTTTTCACAGATTCTGCATCCCAATAGTTAGGATTCTTAATAAAATCCATTTCCCCATTATGCTTCCAAGATAATAAGAGATACGGACCATTAGACACAAATGTATCTGCATTGGCTGCCCAATTTTCATGAGCATCTACAGCTTTTTTATTCACTGGATAGAAGCCATGAGATGCTAGTAATTTTAAGAAATAAGCTGTTGGATTTTCTAAGGTAACCACCAATGTATCATCATCGATGGCCTTAACACCAACGTCTTCAGCTTTGGCATCACCATTATTAAAGGCTTCGCCATTTTTTAATACATATAACATATATGCATTGTCCGCATGGACTTCAGGGTCTAATACGCGTTTCCAAGCGTATTCAAAATCATGAGCCGTCAAAGGCTCTCCATTAGACCATTTCAAATTAGGTCGTAAATGGAAGGTATACTCGCGACCATCATCGGAGATTTCCCATTTTTTTGCAAGTGCTGCTTCTGGTTCACTTTCATCGTTAAGACGAACTAGACCATCAAATAATTGAAGTTGAACCGTAGCCTCCGGAGAGGTAGTAGACTTTGCGGGATCCAATGTGGATGGTTCCTGCTCAATAACATATCGAATGGTATGCTCATCAATTGGTTGTTCTCCGCGAGGATAACCAAATACAAATAAGAGCACACTCACCCCAAGAGCAAGGACCATGAGTTTTAACAAATTTCGTTTATCCATCATGGCAATGCTTCCTCTACAAATTCTTTCATGATGCGCCCAACTTGAGCGCCTAACTCTTTACCGCGGTCATTATCAATATTGCTCATCAACAAGATAAAGCAAAAATGACCTCTTAACGTTTCTAACACGCCCCCATCATGCTCTACGCGATCAAGGGAACCTGTTTTATGGTGAAAGCGTATGCCTTCGCCCCAGTAAAATGGCAAAATATCACGGAATTGTTGGCGCCCTAAAATATTCCACATCTCACGGCCATACGCGTCTCTATCACGACATTCAAAAATATGTTTATAAAGACGAGCTAAGGCCATAGCAGTCATACGATTATCTCGGCCCTCAGCTAACGCATCAAAGTCCATCATCATACGATTTAGCTCCATTTCATCAACACCGAGTTTCTCTGCACGAGCATTGATATTTTCCATACCAAGTGCGGTGATGAGCAAATTCGTCGCAATATTATCGCTGAGAACCATCATGAGACGGCATAACTCAAGATACGTAAAGCTATGTTTAGCTACAAGCTCTTGCAGTGCCCCACCACCTTCAACGCGTGGAGTTTTAGATAAAGGTACCGTATCATTAAGGTCCAACTGCTCAGTGCGAGCTAAATGAAAGACATATTCCATGATGAGCACCTTAATCAAGCTCGCACTAGAATGGACTGTCTTTTCACCTCTAGATGCGATAAGTGTCGGTTCTTCTTCATCATCAAATTGCAATACTACATAGGATATATTCCCTGTAGGTGCCAAATCTTTAATAACCGTATCAAGTTGATCTTCCAAGGACTTGCCAACAATTAGTTTTTCCATACTATTCTCCCATTATATGTGCCAGCATGCGATGCGGCGATCTGCCCAATCTCGAAGTGGCGGACGTTCTGTAAAACAACGACCTTCCGCTTCTGGGCATCGACCACTAAACAAACAGCCTTTTGGCGGATCTAGTGGATTTGGTGGGTCTCCTTTTAGAGGGGCCCCAATTGGTGCATGTGGCATAACTGGACCATTTAAGGCCGTCAAGGCACGGGTGTACGGATGTTGTGGAAACTCATACAAGTCCAATGCTGGACCTTCTTCCATAACAGCACCCAAGTACATAACAACCATGCGATGACTAATGTAGCGCACCATGTTTAAATCATGAGAAATAAAGAGGTACGAAATGCCATGCTCTGCTTGCAACCGTTCAAGCAATGTCATAATCTGCACTTGAATCGATACATCTAATGCAGAAATCGGTTCATCACAGATGATACATTGTGGCTGCATAATTAGCGCCCGTGCAATACCGATACGCTGGCGTTGACCACCAGATAATTCATGAGCGTAACGCTCACCAAAGGACATATTTAAGCCAACTTGGTCGAGTACCTCTTTTACGCGAATAACACGATCACGAGGTGTATACTTTGGATCTAGCTCCAAAGGCTCTTCTAAAATTGCATTTACCGTAAGTCGTGGATTAAGGGATGCGTAAGGATTTTGGAATACCATTTGCATCACCGGATGAACAGCTTGTCTATCTACATAAGGATCAATGTGATGACCATTCATATAAATTGAGCCAGACGTAGCTTGATGTAAACCCATCAAAGTATAACCAAAAGTAGATTTACCACATCCTGACTCACCAACGATACCAAGGGTTTCCCCTGGTGATTGATATAGGCTCACGCCTTGTACAGCGTGTACCGTGTGTTTTGGCTTAAACAAGCCTCCTGACAGGGTGAACTCTTTAACGAGATTGTCAGTCTCCCATACGTAACTCATTAAAGTCCCTCCAACTTAGCTAACCAACATGTAAATTGATGATTCTCACCAACATTTGTAACCGTAGGAATGCGATTACCACAAATGCGCATAGCCCATTTACAACGCGGGTTAAACGCGCAGCCTCTCGGCAACTCAAATAAATCTGGCGGTTGACCTTCAACGGCTTTTAACTCGCCATGCCATTTACCTTGTGGCAATGCTAATAACAAACCTAACGTATAGGGATGACGAGGTTCGTTAAAAATACCTTCAACCGTAGCAGATTCAACACATTTACCTGCGTACATAACCATAACGCGGTCACAAATTTGAGCGATAACGCGTAAGTTGTGAGAAATAAAGATAATACCAATGCCCGCCTCTACGGCTAATGTTTGCATAAGGCGTAAAATTTGTGCCTCTGTAGTAATATCAAGGGCTGTTGTAGGCTCATCACAAATCAAAATCTTTGGACGACCTGCTACAGCCATGGCGATACATACCCGTTGGCGCATACCACCACTTAACTCGTGAGGATATTGAGATAAACGTCTTTCCGGTGTAGAAAGGCCCATCTTCTTCAATAGATCGATAGCGATAGCTTTTTCATCGTAATCTTCACCGTAGGCATTAGTACGATGGATAACCTCATACATTTGCTCACCAATCGTCATAATTGGATTCAGGGAGGTCATAGGATCTTGGAATACCATGGCAACTGTAGTACCGCGAAGTTCATTCCAGTCATCTTCAGTAAATTCTAAACAATCATGACCATCAATCATGAATTTGTCCGCTTTAATTTTAGTCTTACCATATGGCAATAATCCCATTAAGGAATTTACCATAACAGATTTACCACAACCAGATTCACCTACAATCCCTAAAATCTCACCAGGCTGTAAGGAAATATCTTGATTGCGAATCACTCGTAATGGACCTTGAAAGGTTTCGATGGTAATGGATATATTGCGCACATCAACAATTGCATTATTCATTATCTATCTCCTTCCTTAGGGTCTAACACATTGCGTAAGCCGTCACCAAAGAATGCGAAACCAATCATAGTAACGCTAATAGCAACAGCAGGGAAAATCAATTGGAATGGATAAGAGCGCATGCTACTAATCCCTTCAGAAGCTAATACACCCCAGCTCGCCATCGGTGCGTTTACACCTAAACCGATAAAACTAAGGAATGCTTCTGTAAAAATAGCCTCTGGAATGGCCAATGTTAAGGTAATGATAATTGGCCCAACGCAGTTTGGCAAAATATGACGCAGTAAAATGCGATGCTTTGGAATACCCATAGCTTCTGCGGCGATGATGTATTCTTCGTTTTTAACTTTCAAAATTTGGCTACGTACAATACGGGCCATATTGAGCCAGTACGCGATGCCTAATGCTACGAAAATAGATGTAAGGCCAGGGCCTAATACAACCATTAACAAAATTACGTATAACAAAAGTGGAATACCGTACAAAACATCTACAATACCCATCATAATACGGTCAACCTTGCCGCCCAAGTAACCTGCAATACCACCGTAAGTAACGCCAATTATAAGGTTGATAAAGGCAGCTACAAAACCAATGGTCAAGGAAATGCGAGCACCGTACATAACGCGAGTGTAAATATCGCGGCCTAATGTATCAGTACCAAACCAATGACTAAAGCTTGGACTTTGGTTAGCATCGATTAAGGATTGATCCGCATAAGTATATGGCGAAATTAGTGGGCCTAAAATGGCCAATACAATCATCACCAAAATGATGCTTGCCCCTACTACAGCCAAACGATTCACCTTGAATCGCTCCCATTTACTAGGGCGTTTAATAAAACTAGTCAGTTCTTCTTGAGGGGCCCGTTCAATAGGTAAAAAATCTTCCTTATTCATCTGTCCCCTCCTCTGTTGTAACACGTGGATCGATTAATGGATAAATCATGTCCACTAAAATATTAAGAAATACTACTAGCGCACTATAGAAAATCGTAATGCCCAAAATAACAGTGTAATCACGGTTATAAATAGATGTTACGAAATACTGTCCAAGGCCCGGAATGGCAAAAATCGTTTCTACGATAAAGCTACCTGTTAAGAGGCTCGCCGCCAATGGGCCTAAGTACGTAATAACTGGTAGAATCGCATTGCCTAAGGCATGACGAGTCAAAATAGTCCAAGACCCTAAACCTTTCGCACGAGCAGTACGAATATATTCTTGTTGATACACATCTAATAAGCCACTGCGCGTTAAACGAGCAATAAATGCCATCGGTTGTGCAGCTAATGTTAACACTGGTAATACCATATAAGATGGCCCGCGCCATAAAGCTACTGGGAACCATCCAAGCTCAAAGCCCACTACATATACAAGGACAGCACCGATAATAAATGTAGGCACTGAGATGCCCAATGTAGATAACACAGTTACAGCATAGTCTACAATACTATTCGGTCGCATGGCGCTAATCGCCCCCGCTGTAATACCACCCACTACAGCTACCATTAAAGACAACAAGCCTAACTGAGCAGAGATTGGGAATGCATCACTAATAATGTCGTTCACACTACGACCTTCATACTTAAATGATGGCCCCAAATCGCCGGTAATAACACCACCTAAATAATCTCCATACTGTTTCCACACGGGATCATCAAGATGATACTTTGCTTCGATGCTTGCTTTCACCTGAGGCGGTAATTTCTTTTCTGTTGTAAAAGGCCCCCCCGGAATTGCGTGCATTAACGCAAATGTTACGGTAATGATGACCCATAAGATTATGATTGCGCCACCTAGGCGTCGAAATACATACCTTGTCATTGTCACTATCCTCCATAAAAAGTCTATCTGTTTTATTATACTACATTATGAAGTTAATTTCATGAATAACATCATTACATTTACAGAAAGGCGTACATAACGTACAATAAAATATATAATTAATTGGAGGTGTCTATGACAGCAGTACCTAGAGTATTAACAATTCAAGATATGAGCTCAATCGGACGATGTGCCCTAACCGTTATGATTCCCATCATCAGTGCTATGCGCTGCCAAGCGGTACCTTTGGCTACAGCTGTTTTGAGCAATCACTTGGAATACCCACATTATGAGTTTGTAGATTTATCGGCTCATATGAGGGATTTCATGGACTGCTGGGACAAAAATGAAATCGACTTTCACGCTATTGTAAGCGGTTTCTTGGCATCGCCAGAACAAATCCACCTTGTGGAGGAAGCCATCGACCGCTTTGGAAATAATGGACAAATGGTCATCGTCGATCCAGCTATGGCTGACGACGGTCGCCTCTACTCGATCTACACACCTGATATGGTGGTCGCTATGCGCCAACTTGTTTCCAAGGCTCATATTGTAAAGCCCAATTATACAGAGGCTTGCTTCTTATTAGATATTCCATTTTCTACGGATCCTATTAGTGATGATGAATTGCGTAACCGTTGTAAACAATTACATCACATGGGGCCCGACATGGTTATCATGACAAGCGTGCCATCGGAAACACATGCGGTCATTGCCGTCTATGATGGGCCTACAGACTTTTTAAAAACCTACTCTATACCTCTCGTTCCTGTGAAAGCAACAGGAACCGGAGATATTTTCACCGCTGTATTATCAGGTGCAGTAATGAGGGGATATTCACCTTATGATGCAGCAGAACTGGCAATGAATTTTACTACTAAAGCAATTCAGGCTACGGTAGATACTGTAAAATCAATGAAACATGGTGTAGCATTTGAGCTAGTCTTGCCAGAATTAACTCAACTATAAGCTATATATAAAGGGGAACTTATGGATTTACTCTATGTTGTATTACGAACATTGCTCATATGTGCCATCGGTTTGCTTATTGCATTCCAAGGGCGTCGCATGGGTTTATCGATTTTTAACCTCACGGGACGGTTAAATCGACTACAATTCATCATATGCTTTATCGCTTTGATGATTCTATTCCACATCGTCCACTATATCGATGATCTATTCTTGGACTTTGTTGTCTCTTTACCAGCATACTGGTTTACAAGAGTTATTATTTGGATTTTACTGGCGGCCCTCTTCCCATTATCTTGCATTTTATTTGGTCGTCGTATTCACGACATCGGCTTTAATGCATGGGCAGGGATTCTCTGGTCGGTCATTATGATCTTCATCAATACTTACTCGGCTGTATCTCCATTCAATTATATGCTTGAGCTCTTTATATGGCTCATCGGTTTCCTATTCTGGGTATTGCCTGGTCAGCCAGAACCGAACCAATATGGTAACCCACCATTTATGCCTGTAAATCGACCAACCTATGAGTCGATGCAACAACCTAAAACAGAAACAGAGCGGGAAATTAGAAAAACAGTCCGTAAACGTCGTAAAAAACGATAAGAAAATTGAATCATGAAACTAAAAAACGTATCTCTAATGATATGTACCCCCTTTACTGGACAACTAGTAAAGGGGGTATTTTCATGAGAGATACGTTTTTTATTCTTATTTTGTTAAAAATATTTAGTTCATAATCAACATTAACTCAATTAATGTACAACCAATATAGGCGATGATAAACTTAACCTTTTGTTTACGGGCTCTATCATCATCGGCGATTTTGAGCCGATTAGCAAGGAATCTCTTGTCCCGAATTTGTAACAACAAATGTTTAATTCGCTCTTGGCTTTCATTAGCAGTACACTCATCACAGTCAGAAGTGAGCGTAGCCTGCTGCATGAAGATGCGACGATGAAGCTTGCGCATTTGAATCTTAATATTATTATGTACAAACGCACTTTGCCACTGTTTACGAGAGTCAAAATACATGTACAAATACCGAGGAATATTCATAACCAAGAAGGAAATGATAAAAATCCCTAAGGAAATTAAGAAGTACGTGGAGAATGAGAACTCCAACGTTTCCGTTGGTAAGTAATGGTGCAATATAATAAAGGTAATCCATACACCGATTGGCAATAAGAGAACCGCCGCAATATCGATGGAACGTAACCAACTAGTACGAGTTGGCACATCTGGTACCGTAAAGGTATCTACTGGATCATGGAATGCATAGTAATCAAGCTGCAATACAGATTGACTGGTACGAGGATTCCCTAAAAGAACGGGTCCATTACTACCAATATGGCGTTCCGGTAACGGTATAAATTTCTTTACTTGTGTATTTGGTAATAGGTCAAATTGAATGATGCCTTTTTTCTCAAAGCGTACGGTAGAACCCTTTTCACCTAATGCAATAGGATTAAAGAATACGCCAAATAAGCTGAGGCACCAATTACCTACTAAATGTAAAAGGGAGTTTAAAATAAACCCACCTGTATCTATATTATTTGTATCGAGGCGAATCGCAAAGGATGATGAGTAATCATCAAACCATAAATCCTCTAAGGTGAATTCCACATTAATCACATTCCCCCATTTAGTAATAATGGATAGGAATATTTGGTTATTTGGCTCAAACTCAAATGTTACAGCATAAAAGAACCAATGATTGCGAAGAGCGGCACGCAACATACGATTAATGGTGTCCTCTTCTATATATAGCAAACGATGGTCAAACAAGTCTTCTTCTAAAGGAGTATTTTCTACAATAGGTTCCTTATTTACCGCCGTATCACGATCAGATAATGCTTCATCCACCAAAGCTCTTAATTTGGTGAAAATTTTAGTCATAACCCCTCCAAGGGTAAGAGAAAATAGCTTTCGACATAAAAATTATACCATATATTGCATGATTTATCGATAAAAGACTCTCACATCAACTATTAAATATCGGCATACATAAAGCCCCTTCTGCATAGCAAAAGGGGCTTTATTACTGTAGTTTAATATACTACCTATTATAAGTTAATAATTATAATAGATACTTTTAGTGATATTAATTTTTATTGAATACTTGCCATAGATAGATAGCAATATTCGTAGAAATGGCCACGCAATGCAATGAGTTCTTCATAGGTGCCATCTTCTACAATTTTGCCTTTATCCATAAATAAAATACGGTCCATTTGCTCTAAACCTTCTAATTGATGCGTAATATATAAGCATGTTTTACCTTCTACATAGTGCATCAAATCGCGATGTAAAGCTTTTCGAGTTACTTGATCTAAGCCTTCTAGTGGTTCATCTAATAAAACAATTTGAGGGTTTCGCAAAAATAATCTCGCTAACGCCACACGTTGACGTTCACCACCACTAAGTCCATGTCCACCACTACCGACAATCGTATGTATACCATCGGACAATTTATCTACAACAGTTTGCAAGGATGCACGATGTATGGCTTGCTCGACCTCTTCAGCTGTTGCTTCCGGTCTGGCAAGGCGAATGTTATCACCAAAGGACGCATGGAAAATATATGTGTCTTGAGTAATAGTACCTAATGCATTACGCCAAGTATCGATACAAATATCCTTTAGTTCTACATCTCCCACATGGATAGAGCCGTTATAATCATATAGTCGCTCTAGCATATTAAATAATGTAGTCTTACCAGAGCCACTGGCACCTACGATGGCGATCGATTGACCTTGTTTAATATCTAATCTAAGGTTCTCGTAGATCGTATGCTCATTATCATAGCCAAAAGATACATTTGTAAAAGTAATATCTCGATTCGGATTAAATGGCTTAGGTTCTAAGGGCTCTACAACCGGTAACGGCTCATTTGCAAGTGCTATAAGTCGGCTTGTAGCTACTTTACTTTCACCCCCATGATGGACCGCGGCAATCATCGGTTGTAACGCTTCAAACCAAGCTTGCGTACCAATAGCGGCGACCGCCACCATTACGCTAGCCCATGCCCCAGTTAATGCATTAGCAGCCATAATCGCTACCACAACAACAGTTAACTGAACGCCACCTAGGAATAATGTGTTTCCTAAATTCATACCCCGATCAATAGTACCTTTATAACCATCAACATGTTTCATCATCTGTTGAATTCGTTTATATACAAGCCCTTCATTGCCATAGCTAATAACATCTTCAAGGCTGTCCATAGTATCACTTAACAATGCTTTATATGCCCCTTGTTGAGGACCAATGGAGCGTAAAGATTGCTTATTATGGGCGTAAACAACTAATGGTAGTACTAAGCCTAAAACAAGAGCTGCCATTACAAGTGGCATAACCAAGCTATCATCAATCGTAGATGCCCCATAAGCAACTAACGCCGTCAATGCAATGGCTGCTACAGGTGGAATCAGAGTACGCAAGTAGAAGAATTGTAATACCTCTATATCCCCCATAATACGACCTAGCATATCACCAGCACCAAAACGTTTTAAAATGGCCGGTGCTAATGGCTCCAAATGTGCATAGAACCATAGACGTAAACCATAGAGACCTTGGAATGCCATGCGATGCGATGTATAACGTTCAAAATAACGACATACTGCACGACTAACACCAAAGAATCGAACCCCTACGATGGCAAGACTTAAATAAGTAAGACCTGGTTGTAACGCTGCCGATGCTAATAGCCATGATGAAACTGTTAACAAGCCTACGTTCATGAAGACCGTCAGGAATGTAAACAGCAAGGCTAACACTAAGGACCACTTAGCAGGACTTAGAACTGTGAATAATAGCTTCCAACCTTGTAACCCCATTGTAGGTCTATTCACATCATCTGTATCAAGCGTAGAAGATTTAGTTACCGCATCAGTAATAATTTCCTGTTTCTTGGCATCAGTAATACACTCCTGTTTCTTAGCATCAGTAATACACTCCTGTTTTTGCGCCGCATCCATAACATCGATATGTTGCACCGTTGAATGTTTACCTACTTTTAATTCTTCTATGGCAGAAGAGAATTGTCCCAAGCCAGATGCTACGAGTTCTTTAAAATAACCATCTACAGCAACTAGCTCTTCATAAGAGCCTTGTTGAATAATGACGCCTTGTTTTAAAACATATAGTTTAGAAGCCCAGTGCATCGTTTGTAAGCGATGCCCAATAATGATGACAATCTTATCCTTCATCAATTGTTGAATCGCTGTACTGATGATAGATTCCGTTTTTACATCTAAATGGGCCGTCACTTCATCGAGAATCAGTACCTGACCCTTCCGTAAGAATGCACGTGCCAAGGCAACCCGTTGACGCTCACCACCACTAAGACCTAAACCACCTTCTCCGATGACCGCATCAAGACCTTCTGCATGACGATGGATGACATCTAAGAGTTGCACCTCTTTACAAGCATCTAGAATTTCTTTATCACTTACATCCATGCCAAAGGATAGAATCTCCCTCAAGGTGCCTTTCATAATGTGCGGATGTTGAGATACATAGGTAATTTGTTGACGCCACCAGTCGATATCTAGATCACATATATCATGACCATCTACTGTCACTGTACCATGCGGAGCTTGCAAGAACCCACCTACAATATGTGCAATAGTAGACTTACCTGCCCCACTTTCACCAACGAGCATAATAGGTGCATTGCGTTTCGCCTCAAGCGTTATATGTCGAACACCATTATCACTATTCTTATAGGTAAAAGTTAAATCCTTAATCTCAATATGTTCTACAGAACTATCTAATCTTGTGTCACCACCAACAGGTAAGGATGGTTCGCGATTCATAAAGTCTTCGTATTTTAAAATTGAAGTTTTACCTGCCATTCCCGTGTGGAAAGCAGCGCCCAACTGTCTAAATGGGGTATAAAACTCTGGTGCTAACAATAAAATAAAAAACGCTGGGAAGAAGGCGATTTCACCATCTAGCAAGGTTAAGCCTAAATATACTGCAATCAAAGCCGTACTAATGGTACTTACTAGTTCCAGCACCAATGCTGATAAGAATGCGACGCGCAATACTTTTAAAGTAGAATCTTTAAACTCCTCGGATAAGCGACCAATAACTTTAATTTGATCTTTGGCACGGCCGAATAATTTAAGCGTAGTAATCCCTTGCAATACATCTAAGAAATGGCCTGACAAAAAGCTCATGCGCTCCCATTGCTCTTTATTCAAGCGATCAGCTTGCTTACCGATTAGAATCATAAAGAATGGAATCAATGGCACCGTAACAATCAAGATAATACCGATAATCGGCAATGCATCTACGATAGCAATCCCCATGATGAGCGGAATCAAAATAGCATATAAGATTTGAGGAATATAGCGAGCTACATAAGCATCAACCTGCTCCAAACCATCAGTAAGCAAATGAATTACATCACCGTGACGCTCCTTATGCTGTACACCAAGTTTAAACATATGCTCTAAGGCATGCTCTCTAAAAGATGCTTTCACAGCACTGCCCAAACGATTTGCCACAGCCTCTTGTATATAATGAGCTAACAATCGCACAATAATGGCAATAGCTAAATACATGATTGTATTCATCTCATCAGCCAAGGTGTGCTCTAAAAATATAAAATCATTAATTAAGGTCCCGAAGAACCAAGCTTGCCCAACAATGGACAGACTTTCTACTAAGCAGGTTAATCCCAGTAGTAAAAGCTGACCTCTATGTTCTAGCAGCGCTTTAAAAGCGGTACGCTGTATCATATTATCCTCTACGGTAAAAGTACTAAAAAATAAAATAAAATTGATTAGATTCCCTCTATCTAGATCTTACTCAAATTAAGCTAACATATAATCTAAGTGAGTCCCAGCGAATCTAAATTTATCAATATTATTCATCTTACCACAAAAAAGAGGCGTGCCGCTACGACACGCCTCACATT
>ERZ773212.1024-NODE-1024-length-13086-cov-2.423835_pt1 | contig 13086 bp, 12 predicted proteins | sample MGYA00581005_ERZ773212 | MGnify/ENA primary metagenome ERZ773212 (study PRJEB29015, sample SAMEA2738154) | human oral metagenome | biome: human oral; feature: human-associated habitat; material: saliva | place: China | collected 2196 ... | reverse complement strand
CCCGCGCTACGTGCCGGCACCCGCCCCGTGGCCGGGGCCGATTACTGGCTGGCCTCCCCGCTGCGCCGCTTCATCATTAATGATGTGTTCAACGGTGTGCTGGTAGAGCGCAAATCGCACGGCACCCCGGAGAGCAAGCAACTGCCCAGCCTGCAGCAAGACCCCTTCTCCAACCAACGGCAGCACGAAGAAACGGACCACCCAGCCGCAGACCCCACGCCCATCCCCCGAACATGCAGCACGGCCCTGCAGCCGCTTCACGACGCGCTCGCGCAGGGGCATTCGCTGATCATCTTCCCCGAAGGCACACGCAATCTGGGCGATGAACTGCTGCCGTTCAAGTCCGGCATCTACCACCTGGCCCGGGAGTGGCCGCAGGTGGAGTTCGTACCGGTCTGGCTGGAGAACCTGCATCGGGTCATGCCCAAGGGGCATGTCATTCCGCTGCCGCTGCTCTGTACCGTCAACTTCGGGGCACCCGTGCCGCTGCAGCCCAACGATGCCCCGGATCCCAAGACGCTCTACCTGCAACGCTGCCGTGACGCACTGCAGGCCCTCAAACCCGTTCGAGACTGAATCATGAGCAACCATACCCTGATGCTCAATGGCCTCATTCTGGGCATGCTGCTTGTCGCCTCACTCATCGGCTTCGTGCTGAAGTGGCGTGTGGGGTTCAGCACGCCCCATGGTGTCATCGACAACCTCAATGCCCGCATCAAGGCCTGGTGGGTCATGGCCATCGTCATGGGCGGATCGCTGGCCATCGGCCATGGCGCGGTCATCCTGCTGTTCCTGGGCATCTCCTTCTTTGCGCTGCGCGAATTCCTCACGCTGGCCCCCACGCGAACCGCAGACCATTACGCGCTGCTGGCAGCGTTCTATCTCATCCTGCCGCTGCAGTATTACTTCATCAGCGTGGGCTGGTACGGGCTCTTCTCGGTCTTCATTCCGGTCTACGGCTTCCTGCTGCTGCCCATTCTGGCAACGCTGGGCAACGACACCCAGCAGTTCCTCACCCGTGCCTCATCGGTACAGTGGGGCCTGATGATCGCCGTCTACTGCATCTCTTGCATCCCGGCGCTGATGGTGCTGGACATCCCCGGCTATCAGAACAACAACCTGCTGCTCATCAACTGGCTCATTCTGGTCGTGCAGAGTTCCGACGTGCTGCAATACGTCTGCGGCAAGCTCTTTGGCAAGCGCAAGATCGCGCCGGTGCTCTCACCCTCCAAGACGGTCGAGGGCTTTGTGGGCGGTGTACTGCTGGCTTCGCTGCTGGGTGCCGCGCTCTTCTGGATCACGCCCTTTGCCTGGTGGCAGGCCGCACTCATCGCCATCCTCGTCAACCTCATGGGCTTTGCGGGTGGCCTGGTGATGTCCGCCATCAAGCGTGACCGCGGCGTCAAGGACTGGGGCGCCATGATCGAAGGCCACGGCGGCATGCTCGACCGTCTGGATTCGCTGTGCTTCTCCGCGCCCATCTTCTTCCACGTGGTGCGCTATTTCTGGGTGTGAGGCGCAGCCGTTCACGCCCTCCCCCTGACGCGGAAAGACCCCGCGTCCCTCAGCGTCAGCCCAGGGCCCCGCTGCGCAGCAACGCCAGCGCGGGCCCTTCGGCCAGGTGCTCGTACAGGATCACCGTCCCGATCACGATCAGCACGATGCCGCCCAGCATCTCGGCGCGCCGGCCCACCAGCGTGCCCAGCAGCCGGCCCAGCATCACGCCAAGCGTCACCATCATCGTGGTGCACAGGCCAATCACCAGCGCCACCTGGCCGATGGGCACGTCCACGAAGGCCAGCGTCACGCCCACCGCCATCGCATCGATGCTGGTGGCCACGCTGGTCAGCAGCATCGACAGCAGGCCGGCCGGCAACAGACGTCCCGTCCGCAGGGCACTGCCATCCGCGCCCAGCTGCACCCCTGTGTCGTACGGCGCATCCGACTGACCATCACACTCGGGCTCCAGAGGCTGGAACGACTTCCAGACCATGTGAATGCCCAGCCCCGCCAGCAGCACGAAAGCCACCCAGTGATCGATGCTGGCCACGAAGCGCGAGGCTGCCGATCCCAGCAGCCAGCCAATCAGCGGCGTGGTGGCCTCCACCACGCCAAAGAGGATGCCGATGCCCAGCGCCTGAGACAGGCGGGGTCGGGACATGCATGCGCCTCTGGCCAGCGCCGCCGCAAAAGCGTCGGTGGACATGGCCATGCCAAGCGCAACAATGGAAAGGGCACTCATGGGGAAGGGATTACCTGCGGCCGGCACGACACAACACACCGCGCATCCGACCGATGCCTGCGCGGCGTGTCGCTCGTCGGTCTCGCCAGGCCCGGTCCAGGTGGACCGGCTGCCGGGAAGTGCGGAACGGGCTGCCAAAACGCCACGCATGGCGTCAGCGCCCCTGTCCAGAAACATCCCGGGCCGCTTCCGCCACAGCGTCGAAGCAAGGACGTGCCCTGTAAAACACGTCCTATATACCGACAGCCGAGTCTGTTGACGGAAGCACTTCCATTGCGGAAGCAGGCTACTCCCCAAAGAGGAACGGGGGCATATTAACCCATAAGCACGCCCGTTTCACCATTCTTTCAGAGAAGCGTCAAGAATCAATGACTTGGCGGCTTCCAAATACCCATATCGCATTAAATAACAATAATCAATCTTATTAACTAGCGCTACCGATCAGTAATGTCGCCGCGCAAATGCCACCGACTGCTCGATATTTGCAAAATGCAAATCATTCTCTCTTGCAAGAATCTCTACGCACACCACCCGGTCCGGCACCCAGCGACGGATCGCCGCCGCCATGGTGGCATGATCGACCGCCTCTGGAAGATGCCCCGGCGGCACTCCTGACTGCACTCCTGACTGCACTCCTGACTGCACTCCTGACTGCACTCCTGGCTGCACTCCCGGCTGCTGCACGCCGGCAGGCTGCCCCAGCGGCACCAGGTCCTTCTCGCTGGCATGAATGTGCCGCACCCAGGCCGCGCTCTCGGCCAGCAGCACCTCGATGTCCTCGCCATTGAGCTGCACCACCGCCGTGTCCAGCACGATGCCCACAGACGGATGGTTCAGCACTTGGGCCATGCGCAGGCTGGACGCCGTGTCCGTCATGAAGTTTGCGCCATAGTGCGGATGCACGCCCTCCAGGCAGATCGTCACGCCCGCCTCGGCCGCCACCTCCGCCAGCCGCCCGAAGAACTCCAGTGCGCGCGCCCATGCCTCGGCATCGGTCAGCCCCGCCCGGTTGCGATTGGCCGGCGACCCGAACACCAGCCGCGTCGCGCCCAGCCAGGCCCCCACCCGGCACACCGCCGCCAGATACGCCAGCATCCGCTGTTGCACATCTGGCGGACCGAACAGGTTCAGCCCCTGCGTGCCATACAGCAGTGACTGCATACCCGTGATCTCGATGCCCTGATCGGCCCACCAGTCGCGCACCCGGCGCACCTCGGCCTCACGCACCGCCGTCACATCCGCAAAATACTTGCTGGGCGCCACGTCAATGGCATCCACACTCAGCCGCGCCAGCAGCCCGGCCACCGCCTCATCCTGAGACGGATCCCACGCCAGATTGGTCAGTCCCAGCCTCATCCCTTGCTCCTCAACGTCGGCGCAGCTTGGGATCCAGCAAATCCCGCAGCCCGTCCCCCAGCAGGTTCAGCCCCAGCACCGCCAGCATGATGGCCAGCCCCGGCCACAACGCCTGCAGCGGCGCCTCAAACAGCACCGACTGCGCATCAGCCAGCATCCGCCCCCAGGAGGGCTGCGGCGGCTGCACCCCGAACCCCAGGAACGACAGTGCCGCCTCCGCCAGGATCGCCACCGCAAAGCGCACCGTGGCCTGCACCAGCAAGAGCGGCAGGATGTTGGGCAGCACATGCCGCCACGTGATCTGCCATGGCCCCAGCCCGCAGGCCCGCGCCGCCATCGCATACTCGCGCGACCACACGCCGGCAGCGGCGGCGCGCGTGATGCGCACGAAAGACGGAATGTTGTAGATGCCCACCGCCACGATGGCATTGCCCAGCCCGGCCCCAAACACCGCCGTCAGCATGATTGCCGTCAGGATCGCCGGAAACGCCAGCATGAAATCCGCCGTGCGCATGATCAGACCCTGCACGCGCCCCGGCCTGGCCGCGGCCAGAAGCCCCAGCAGCAGCCCTGTCCCCAGCCCGATGCCCACCGCAATCACCCCGGCCAGCAGCGACGCCTGCGCGCCCAGCAGCAGCAGCGAAGCCACATCGCGCCCAAAGGCATCCGTGCCCAGCCAGTGCGCCGCCGAAGACGGCTCCAGCACCGCCTCCATGTCCAGATCTTCCGGCCCGTAAGGCGTCCAGAACGCCGACACCCCGGCCATCAGCACCAGCGCCAGCACCAGCAGCGCACCGACCACAAAGCCCGGGTGCCGCAGCGCCCGCCGCCAGAAACCGGCCGCCCGCGCCTCCGCGACAACATGCCCGTGCTGCAGCATGTCCTCCCCTTGCCGCGCACTACGGTCCTCCGACAGGCGCCCTGCGGCAGACTCCGCCACATGACCTGCCCCGCCATCCCGGCGGGGCACACTGATCTGAAGATCCTCGTTCACCGGCACCATCCGCCCGCCCGCTCAGCGCACACGCGCCCGCAGGCGCGGATCGATCCACGCCGCCAGCACATCAACCAGGAAATTGATCACCACCACCATCGCCACCAGCAGCAGCACCCCATTGCGCACCACCGGCAGGTCGCGGTTGGCAATGCTCTGGAACAGCAATCGCCCCAGCCCCGGCAGCGAAAACACGTTCTCGATCACCACCGCGCCCCCCAGCAGCTCCGCAAACTGCATCCCCGCCACCGTCAGCACCGGAATGGAGGCATTGCGAAACACGTGCCCCCACAGTACCTGACGCATCGACAGCCCCTTGGCACGCGCCGTCCGCACGAAGGGCTCACCCTGCACCTCCAGCATCGACGTGCGCACGAAGCGCGCCAGAATGGCCCCCTGCACACAGGCCAGCGCCAGCGCCGGCAGCAGCAGGAACTGCAGGCCATGCCACAGGCCAGCCAGCCAGCCCCCGCCGGTGCCAGCGTGCCCAGCACCCGCGTATGCAGCCCCACCGGCAGGCTCTCCTGCGCCGGCGACACTGCCCCCGTCGGCGCCGCCTGCGGCAACCGACCAGCCCTCGAAGCCCCCCGACGGCAGCCAGCCCAGCTGCACCGAGAACACCACGATCAGCAGCATCCCCAGCCAGAACCCGGGCGTGGCCATGCCCAGCTGCGCCAGCGCCATCAGCCCCACATCGCCCCAGCGACGATGATGCAGCGCCGCATACACCCCGGCCAGCAGCGCCATGCCGCCGGCCAGCGCCATCGCCAGCAGCGTCAGCGGCACCGTCAGCACCAGCCGCTCGGCCAGCAGCCCCGCCACCGGCACCCCGTAGGCCTGACTCATGCCCAGCTCGCCCTGCAACAGCCCCAGGAGCCACTGCCCATAGCGCACCCAGGCCGGCTGATCCAGCCCCAGCTGCGCTGCCAGCGCCTGCACCGCCTGCGGGTCCGCATCCGGCCCCAGCATCACCTGCGCCACATCGCCCGGCAGCACATCCAGCACCAGAAACACCACAGCACTGGCCGCCAGCAGCGTCAGCACCAGCCCCAGGCACCGGCCCAGCAGGAAACGCGTCATGAGACGACAGCCTTCATCTCAACTCACCCAGCGCATCGACCGCAGATCGTTCACCAGCATCGGCATGTCATCCCACAGCCCCGCCAGCGACTTGCGGGCTACCGACACCCAGTGCGGCTGATACAGCCAGGCCAGCACACAGTCCTCGGCCAGCAGCTTCTGCACCTGCGCCAGCAGATCCAGCCGCTCCTTCTCGTTCACGGCCGTCACCAGCTGCCGGTACAGCGCATCGAAACGCGGCGACCGATAGCCCCAGTAATAGTCCGGCTTCGTGAAATTGCCCAGATCCAGAGGCTCCACATGAGAAATGATGCTCAGATCATAGTCGTGGTTGCGGTACGTGCCCTCCAGCCACTGCGCCCACTCCACCTGCTGCACACGGCACTGGATGCCCACCTTCGCCAGCTGCGCCATCACCACCTGCGCGGCCTGCCGCGCATAGGGCGGCGGCGGCACCGTTAGCGACAACGACAGCGGAAGCTTCACCCCGGCCTCCTTCAGCAGCGCCCGGGCCCGCTCCGGATCATGCGCATTCACCGCCGTCATATCCACGTAACCCGGCGCATCCGGCGTGTAATGGCTGCCGATCGGCGTGCCATGCCCCCGCTGCCCCGCCCCCTGGACAACCCGGCGCTGGTCGACTCCACGGGCATCCTGTCGATCGATCGCCGCCGCGATCGCCCGCCGCACCCGCACATCCGCCAGCACCTTGCGCCGATGGTTGATGGCCACCAGCGTCTTCGCCCGCGAACCCGACACCACCACCTGCCAGGCCGGATTCGCCTTCAGCCGCGCCACGGCCCGCTCCGTCACCCGCGGAAACACATCCACCTCATTGGCCATCAGCGCCGCCATCTGCGCCGCCGGCTCACTGATGAAACGGAACGTCACCTGCGGGAACGACACCGCAGACGCATCCCGGAACTCCGGCCACGCCTGCAGCGTCAGCGAGGTGCCCCGCCGCCAGCTCGCCAGACGATACGGGCCTGTCCCTACCGGCTGCGCCCCGTTGCCCGCCGCACTCGAAGGCTCCACGATCACCGCCGTCGCCTGCCCCAGCATGAACAGGAAATCCGCATCCGGACGCGCCAGCCGGATCACCAGCGTCTGCGCATCCTTCACGTCCACCGACGACATCGCCGCAAAGAACGCCCGGTCCTTGTTCACACTGTCCGCACGGCCGGCCCGCTCGAAACTGAACTTCACCGCCGCCGCATCACAGGGCTTTCCGTTCTGGAACTTCACCCCCGGCCGCAGATGGAACGTCCACGTCAGCCCATCCTCCGACCCCGACCAGCGCTCGGCCAGCAGCGGCGTCAGCGCCCCCTTCGGCCCCACATGCACCAGCGTCTCGAACACGTTGTACAGCACCACCTCGGCAATGGCGGCAGCAGCACCCGCCGTCGGATCCAGCGCCGGCGGCTCCAGCACCATGCCCAGCACCAGCGGCTTGCGCACCAAAGCGCCGCCTGCCAACTGGCCAGCCGTCTGCTGGCCGGCCCCTTGAGACGTGTTGGCCTGCACACCAGACTCCTGCGCAACCGCCTCTGTCATCCAACCCGACACACCGGTCCGACCAGACACCACCATCCCGCCGGCCAGCCCCAGCGCAGCCCCCGTAAACGCACGGCGCTTCATGAAAGAACCTCCCCGTCAGCACATCGAAACCGCAAATCCTACCCTACCACGCCCCCGGCAGCGCACCATGCGGGGGAATACCCGGGCACCACCCACAGGGCCAGAGCACTCTCGTCTGCCCCTCTCTTCGACAGACCCTCCCTGATCCCTTCCACGACGCCCCGGCCCCATCATCCCGGCCCCATCGTGACCAAAGCCCATTGACAACTCTCAACAAGAATAAGTATCAATAGAACTAGCATTCATTACATCTAGCTAGAGAGACACATGGCCCGCGAAAGGCAGCATGGCTGCCACCACCGGCATCAACCAGAACACCCTCCCAAGGAGAACACCATGAACGCCATCCGTCCCATCGCCACCCTGCTGGCCACCGCCGCCCTGGCCTCCCTGCCCCTGACGGCCAGCGCCCACAAAGACAACGCCAAGCACGATCACGGCACCGACGCACATGCCCAGGTGCCCCAAGGCGTCGACAAGGTCCTCACCCCCGAGCAGATCGACCTTTCCTCCGGCAAAGCCCTCCTGGACGTCAACGACCACTACAACGTCCGCATCCTGCGCATCCAGATCCCCGCCAACAAGGAACTGCAACCTCACGGCCCCAAGGAAGGCTACTTCTTCGTCAACGTCATCAGCGGCACCCTGCAACTGGGCTTCGGCAACACCTACGACGCCAGCAAGCTGCAGACCCTGCCGCCCGGCAGCATCTTCACCCACCCCGCCGGCCAGCAGCACTTTGCCAAGACCGGCAACGAACCCGTCGTCCTGCAGATCACCGCCATCAACCCCCACGGCGGCAAGAAGCATGACCACCACCATCACGGCAAGAAACACGACCATGCCAAGGGGCATCAGCACGGCAAATCGGGCGAATAAGGGCTGTACCCTCACGTAGTCACCCGGGCCGGCGTGCCAGAGCGCTGGCCCACCTCTTCATCAGACCACCACCTGATCACCGACAGTCGGCAGACACCAGCCACTCCGGCTCAGCTGCGCAGGCCGCTGGTACCATGCCAGGATGCACTCCACGGCCCGTGATCCCATCGTCCAGCACCTGCGCAGCCACCTGCCCGGCCTGCTGGCCATCTACGCCTTTGGCAGTCGCATCACCGGAAACGCCACCCCGGACAGCGATCTCGACCTGGCCGTGCTGGTCGAGGGCCACGCCGACATCATCGCCCTGTTCAATCTCTCCAGCGACCTGGCAGATCTGGCAGGCTGCGACGTGGATCTGGTGGACCTCCGTGCCGCCTCCACCGTCATGCAGCACCAGATCATCCAGACCGGCGTGCGCTGGTGGGCCAAGGACCACCAGGCCGACCTGTTCGAGATCTACGTCTGCAAGGAAAAATGGGATCTCGACAAATACCGTGCCGGCCTGCTTCAGGATATCCAGCAACAAGGCCGCGTCTACGGAGAAGGCCGGGCCACCCCGCCCTCACCCACGGAGAAGCAGTAAGGCCCTGCTTCAGCACGACAGCCGACCTCGCACGTAACCGGCATCCATGCCCCCCCATCACGCCGAAGCGACAGATGGGAAAACCACCCGGACCGCAGCACGGACATCCTCCTGGCGCTTGCACTGGGAGCGTGGATAGGAAGCGGATGGTGCGATGACGATACCGAATGAGCGCCCATTTCAATACATCCGTACAACGTTCCAACACCAGCAATCCAACTTACGCCCGACACATGTCCGTAACACGTCAGGCCCATGAATAGTGATGGACGGCCTGTCATGCCGCAGTGCTACGCTGCCGTGGATTCACTCACCCGGAGAACACGCACGTGCACTTGCCCAAGAACATCCCGCTGAAAGCCGCCCTGCTCACCCTGGCTCTGGCAGCCAGCCACGGCGCCCACGCCGCCACCTTCCAGGACGAAGCCATCGCCTTCGCCACCAACAACCCCATGTCGCTCACCGTGAAGGGTGACGACGTGACCGTCAATCTCACAACCAACGTATCGCTGCTGCCAGGCGTACACGTCGAACAGAACGACGAGGCGCCGTGCCCCATCAGCCTCACCACCACCAACGAAAACGGTAACGACACCCTCACCATCAAGCGTGTCGACAGTACCCAGCCTTGCAAAGCCGTCGTCGTGGTCAACCTGCCGGAAAAGAGCACGGTAGGATTCACCCAGCGGACGCCGTCGATCGATGCCAAGGGCAACTTCGGCAAGATCACGACGCACGCCGAGCACATGAGCCTAACCTTCGACGGGCGTGCCGACAGCCTGGAGCTGAGAGCAGCCGGCGTCGCCACCGCCAGAATCCGCGTCCAGCAGCTGCCCATCTCGCTCATCAGCGTCAGCGCCCGACACGTGGCCACCAACATCAGCCTGCCCGCCGGCGCCACGGCCGACTACAAGATCGACCCGGCCTCCAGCACCTTTGACAAGGGTGTGCCCAGCGGCAACCCCAGCGACACCACGATCCGCCTGAACGGCAGCACCGTGGTCGGCGCGGCACGCAATCAGTAAGCCGCTTCCGTTCTCATGACAGGGCTGCCTGGATAACCGGGTGGCCCGGACGGTAGCCGCCACCCAAGGGGTAGCCCCCACGAAGCCATCAGGGGCTCGTGAGGGATGCCTTTTTTCCGTTACTGCGTCCGAAACACCTCATCCATGCTCCGGGCCGATAGCAGATTGCGCCCCCAGCGCTTCAGCGTCTCCTCATCGGCTTGCTCCAGGCGCGCCTGCACGGCCTCATCCAAAGCACCGAAGCGCTCGGCCAGCAGATCGGCCAGAAGCCCGAGCTGCCCTTGCCGAAGCCCCTTCTGCACGCCCCGCTGCTCACCCTGATCCAGCAGCCGCTCACTCCACTGCATCATCTGCGCATCCTCCGTCACGTAAAGTTCTCTATACCGCCGCCTCTCATCCTCGTCAAGCGCGCCATAAGCTTCCACGAAGTCGATGTACTTCTGCTGTCTTTCCCAGCTGGACTCCAGCGTCATGAGCCCGCGGACGGCATGACCATAGGCGTGTATTCGCTGGCCCTTCCTCAGGCGCATGTTCACCAGGTTAAGGCGAGCCACAATGTTCTGGCTGTTCAGATGATCCTCCACCGGGATCTCCGGCAGCACACAGGCAATGTAGTGAAAATCCAGATAGCACTGCTGATCACTGCCCATGCGCAGCTGACGAGCAATCGAAGCCCCACTGCGCAGGAAGATGACCACCGGCACCACCCGGTCGGTGTCATAGAACTCGCCAATGGCCAGACAGTAGGACGCCAGCTTGCGGATGGAAAAGCGTGCCGGATCCGTCTGCTCTTCCACCACAAACAGCAACGCCTCCCGCCTGCCATCCGGCCACTCGGCCAACAGTGGCACGTCCAGCTCGAAGAAGCGGTCTCCCAGCCTGTCCTTGGGCAACTCTTCCCGCACGGAGCGGATGACAACATCAGGCGGCAAGGCCTTTGCCTCTTCTGGCGCAGAAAAGGCCAACGCCTGCAAGGGATAGTCAAGAATCAGATTCTTGAAGTTCTGGTCGTGACTCATGGGCATGATGGAAACCCCGAGAGATTGTCTCCGTACCGCCAGCCCACGCCCCTTCAGCGAAGGCATGCGCAAGCGCTACGACCACGCCATAATACTGTCATTACATACAGCGCTCAACCATCAAGCCAAACTTTCCAAGAAGCTGTCAAGAACACCGGCGGCTCCATGCCTCGTTCAACGCCACACGGAGCCGGGCAATCACCCCAGCCTTCAACAGCCTCTCAAAAAAGCCAGGGAATCCATTCAGGCTCCACCCCTCGCCACTTGTTCGGCCGCTGATCTTCAGCCGTCACGCCACGAAGCCGGATGACCGCTTGCGGCTCTCCATACGCCAGAGTAATGTCCACAACCCGCATGAGCCGGCCACGAAAGGACATGAACTGTAGGTTATTGCTGTACACCGCATGTTCCATCTGCTTAAGCAGCTGCTCATTCATGTACCGGCGTCGTGAGTTTCCGGGACGATCCATGAACTCCAGCACGACGCCAACACTTCCCGGACCAGGATCCCTATCCGTGAACAGAAGGAAATCGGGCACATGCAAGACGCCCTCCCGCCTGTCATGCGCCTTCTGCTCCTCAATCGATCGAAGCCTATCCTCTTCCTTCTCGATCAGCTTGAACATGTACTCTTTCGTGCAGTTCTGACAGTACATGGTCTCGCCCGGCTCCGTGCCCTTCAGCCACACAATCCCTTTCTGATCAGAGTACTCAATCCAGTCACACGGCGTGGATGATCCCCCCAACGGCGGGATGCAACAGTCCTTCCAGACCTTCTTCCCTCCGCGTTTCACTGTGGGCTTGACCCCAAGCCTCTCCCACCGTGACATGATGAGCATGATGTCCAGATCATTCATCGCCCCATCCCGAAACAGATGTTCGTCAAACCAGATGGGGCCACTGCCCACAGCGCCCCGATGATCCAGCAGGCACTGCACCAGCCCGCCCAGATACTTCTTTCGGATCACGCTGAACGGAACAATGAAATTGATGCATTCGAGTGCAACAGCCATGAGATCGCTCCTCCATGTCAGGCCAGCCTCTATGGCGAAGCATTCTGAAACAATGGATTCAGGTTGTGCATGACTGCCGACAGAAGGAACATGGGCCCGGACCTGCGACAAGAACAGCACCCTACCCGGCGTGTGTAGACAAGCCGGTGATCGGCAACCCCCGCCCGGCTGGCCGCATGCCTGCACACCCGCAACCAGCGACATGACAGCATCGCCCCCACGGCCCACTCCGTCCGGCATCGAAGTCTCTTTCAAAGCCCCTTCCCAAAGGGCTCACTCGCTGCCCCAGCAATCACGCTGCCATGAACCTGCCCGTAGCTTCCATCCTGGTACTGTTCTACACACTGGTGACGTGGGTTTGCGTGTGGAACATCATTGTCAACCGTAGAGCAGACGCCGACGAACCCGCCCTTCACACCCACCTCATCGGCATCATCCTGGGCGCTGTCGCCGCCTTTGGCATTTTCCTCATTGGCGCTACCACCGTTCTGCCCACCAAGGACGATGAACTGAGCTCGTCCATGAACATCCTGGGCCGATTCATCCAGCTCCTCTACTTCTGCACTCTGGGCGGATCTCGTAACCAGAACCTCGCTACAGCACTGAAGGCCACACTGAACTTCGTGCTTGTCCGCAACCATCCCCCCAATGCAAAAATACGTCCGACCCCGCAGGTAAGCCACAGCCATCAGCCCCTCCGGTCCACGATTGAAACACGACTTGGCATGAGTCCTGGACGATTCTTTGATGAACGGATCGGGGATCACTCCTTGCTATGGGTCGCCCTTCTGGCCCTCGGCACATGGGGATACACGCTTCACCAAATTAGCCATGTCCGCGATATAGGCACAACAGAAATGATCCTGACCGCCGGCCTGTCCCTGATCGGCATCGGGGGCATGTTCTTCATCGTGCTATGCATTCATCCGCTGCTTTACCTGGTCGCCATCATCATGATGCCCTTCGCGGCGCTCAGCGTCCTGGTCGAGACGGGGCTGCGGATCTTTTTCAACAGGCCTTATGATCCTTGATCGTGATCGATCACGAGTCTTTCATCTCGCTTGAGCATCATGTGGCTGTCTCATGGCGGACATTTTGGCACGCCTTCTAATAAATAACTCAGGCCCCTAAATCCGAAAAGCCCAATTTCTCGAAACCGAACCGTCTCTGGGTTTTGAGGAGGCTCAAATCTTTGAGAAGATGGAGCACCTCCAAAACTGGAGAAGTTCGACACAACCAGTAGCACGCTAAAACAAG
>ERZ773212.1022-NODE-1022-length-13110-cov-2.782535_pt1 | contig 13110 bp, 9 predicted proteins | sample MGYA00581005_ERZ773212 | MGnify/ENA primary metagenome ERZ773212 (study PRJEB29015, sample SAMEA2738154) | human oral metagenome | biome: human oral; feature: human-associated habitat; material: saliva | place: China | collected 2196 ... | reverse complement strand
GCCGTTTGCACGTTATTCCCGATCCCTACTCCGAGAAATCCACCCGACCCCACCGTAATCAAGGCATTTTCAATATGATAATCCGTCGTCGCATCACCCTTACCCGTAAAAGTAAACAAGCGCTCACGACGGTGCGGTGAAGACAAAATCATCCCCACACCCAGCGCCAAAATCACCGCAAACAAAATCATAATTTTCCAAATTTTAATCCCCGCCACAAATAAAATCGTCAGCGCAATCACCCCGAGCGGTACCGCTGAACCCAAGTCTTTTTGAGATACCACAATCAAAAATAGTGAAACCCCTAAAACACCAAAAAATTTCGCATAAAATTGATAGCTTTTTCTCAAAATCTCCCCACTCGCCCAGCCAGAAGCCTTGCCACGCGCTAAAATTTTTGTCACCAATCTTTCCAACTTATTTCTTTGAGCTCCCCCCCTCATAAAATTTGCCGCATTAAAATTTTGACCATAACCCCTCTCATTCGCGGTTTTGCCACTCCTTATCCTTCTAATCACCGCAAATAAATCCATCAAAAACTGCATCAACATTCCGAATGCCGTCGTCTTACCGACCTCTTCCAAAAATCCACCCCTCGCCTGAAAATCCGCGGTAATCTTTGCGAGATAAAGCATCACTCCTAGCTTCAAAAAATCCGACACCTGAATTGTAATCGGTCCAAGCCTCAACCACCTACAGGCCCCCAACTGACAATGCGCCAGTGGCGGACGCCCTGCCGCTACCGCGAGTAGCAAGTTCAAACCTAAACCCAAAAATAATAAAATTATCGGTAAACGTTTCGCTACTGCATCTAAAATGTGCCAAATTCCCGTAGACCTTTTTGCTTTTTCCACTTCCACCAAGTTTACTCTAGTCTCGAAAAACAATAGCACCGCCGTAATCACCAGATACTTCACTTGATCCATCCAATACACCGTATCTTCCCCCTTCACTTTCGCATAAGACGGACCCACCAGAGCTATCATCATCAACCCGATAGCAATCAAAATTATCATCGTAATGATAATTTTATAGTTTGCCTTATGTTGTCGCATCTAATCCCACTCCGAAAAATGTTATTTTTTAATAATTCCGCTCACCATCGCAATAAACACCCCTACAATCGCACAAACTCCGGCAATTACCCAAAAACGCATCACAATTTTTGCTTCACCCCAGCCACTCGCCTCCAAATGATGATGAATTGGCGCCGAAATAAAAATCTTACGCTTAAAAAATTTCTTCGAAATCATTTGAATTAAAGATGAACCTGCTTCCACTACGAATAATAATCCGATTACCGGCAAAAGCAGTAATGAATTCGTCATCATAGACACCACCCCAAGTCCCGCACCCAGTGCAAATGACCCCACATCCCCCATCATAAAACGTGCTGGCGGCACATTAAACCAGACATAAGAAAACAGCCATCCCACTACCGTCATACAAAAAGCAAAGAGATAAACTTGACCACGAAATAGCGCAATTGTACCGAACGCCCCATAAGCCATCATCGCGAGACCTCCAGCCAGGCCGTCTAATCCATCCGAAATATTCACCGCATTCGAGGTCGCCACCACCGCAAAAGTAAATAATCCCACCATCACCACTCCGCCAATTTCAATATCGCCCGTAAATGGAATATGGATACTCGTCCAGCCTAGTTTATAAGCAAAAAACCAACCTAACACCAAACTCACCACAGTAATCATCGCAAACTTAATTGGCGCACGAAGCCCTGCCGCTCCTTCCCCTGAGCCAAAAACATTAATCCCGTCATCAATCAAGCCCACAATCGCCCCGCCCAAGAAACCAAAAATCGGTAGCCACGTCTGAGCACGATCAAAATTACATAGCAAGGTCACCACCGTCACCGCAATTACCCCAATAATTCCCGCCATCGTCGGAAATACTCGCTTGAATTTATGTGCATGTAATTTCGTCATAATCGGCAGACCGTCACCCGAAACCGTCGTCTTTTTTTGCTTCTTCCAAAAATGATATTTATAAGCTACATGAGTGTAAAAAGGAGTCAAAAACATCGAAAACAAAAAGGTACCGAGCGACAACAGTAAACCATATAATGCATTATTATCTAAATTCCCCACGCCTTACCTCCTGACTTTATTATAGTTTATCATATACTTCGATATCTCATCAAAAATCGGCTTCGCATTCATTCCGCCATCTAGCTTGCGGTTATCACTCCAAACTTTGGTCATAATCACATAATCTGGTGTCTCCTCTAAAGATTTCGCCCCAAAGCCCACATAGGTACCAATCGTTTCATCGAAGCTATATTTGCCATTTTTCACAGTCTGCGCCGTACCAGTCTTGCCACCTACATAATAATCTTCGTCATACCCCTTCACATTCGGAAAAACCAGGCGTCCCGTGTGCAACATTTGACGCATTGTTCTACTCGTATCATTTTTATTTAAGGCATCGTGATCCGCCTTCGCGAGCTCTGTTCTCACAAATTTACCATCCCTCATTTCTCCAGCAATCAAAGTCGGACGATAATATTCTCCCCCATTTACTACCGCCGAAAAAGCTGCCGCGACCTGAATAATCGAGAGATCCAAACTCTGTCCGAAAGTCATATTTGCATACCTCGCATCCGTCGCATCAATATCATTTGGTGGCACGATTGCACCCTTCGTTTCTGGCAATTCAATCCCCGTATATTTACCCAAATTAAATCGGTTATGGTAATAATCATAAAGCTTTTCCTTACCTTGGTAAGTAATTTCCGAAGCCGAACCACCTAAAAGCTTCAGAGCCTGAATCGAACCAGTATTTAATGAGTAGGTCAAAACAGTTTGCATTGAAATTTCCCCGGTATGCCCCTTAATCGCATTCTCAATTGGCCACCCATCAATCACTAACTTATCCGTATTATAATAAGTCGTCTCTGGCGTCATTACTCCAGAATCAATCGCTGCCGCAATCGCAAAAGTCTTACATACCGAAGCCGGATTGAAGGCGTTCATTGTCGCATCAGTCTGAAAAACCTTCGCGTCCGTCACTTTAGCGTATTCTGCCGGATTATAGCCTGGCTTACCTGCCATCGCCAAAATCTGTCCGGTCGCTGGGTTCATCACAATCGCCGAGCCATAGGTGATATTAAATTTTTTTGTCACCTCGTCCACCGCTTCTTCCGCTTTTTTCTGAATATTACGGTCAATCGTCAGCACCAAATTCTTCCCGTCTTTTGCCGGAATTTTCACGTTCTCATTACCAATCGTCAGCGGCACATTATTCGAGTCTTTCACGGTTTTTAGCAAACCATTTTCCCCCGTTAGCTCCTTATTTAAGCTACCTTCCACTCCGTATTGGCCTTCACCTTCCTGGTTCACGAATCCCAATACCTGCGCCGCCATTTCCCCTTCCGGATATACTCGCGTAGTGGTTTCCTGCTCATAAACTCCCATCAAATCTGCTTGCTTCAAATTATTGGTTTCCGCATATGGCACATCTTTTGCCACCACAAAATATTTTCGTTCTGGATCAGCAAAAACCTCATCCCAACTCGCCTTAGTGCGGTAACTCCCCACCATTTCATCAATTTTCTTGGTAATTTCCGCGCGCTTTTTCACTACCAAACTCGGGTCAATCGAAATCGTATAAGTTTTCTTATTCATCACAATTGGCACCGGAGTGTCGCCATCTAGAAAATAAATTTCCCCGCGCTTGGCAAAAATCGTCGATTTCATGATCTGTTGCTGGTTCGCCTTCGTTGCATAAAGTTTATGGTTCAAAACCTGCAAACGAAATAGCTGAATCACAATTAAGCCAAACACCAAAAAACAGAGACCCTGAATCAAACTCGTCCGCGATTTCAACCTCTGTTTTCTCATATGCTTAATTATAGCATAAGGGGCTTATTTTTATTCACATCCAACTTCTTATTTATCTCGGTTTTTGGCGACTTCAGATTTCTTCACCCCCTCAGACTTTTTCGCGTCATCAATCTTCTTGCCTGCTTCCGCCTTCTTGGTCTCGCCACCCATCACCATCTGAATTGTGCGATTTAATTGTTGCTTAATTTTATTGCGCGCATGCGGTGTAATAATTTTATCCAACCAACTCGGCTTCACCATTTGATTTTTCGAAGTTAAAATCTCCACCACGTCACCATTTTTTAATTTAGTGTTCAAGTTCGAAAGCTTGCCATTAATCTTCGCACCAATCACATGTCCACCCACTTCTGAATGCAAACGATAGGCAAAATCGAGCGGCATCGACCCCACCGGTAAATCAATAATATCCCCCTTCGGTGTATAAACGAAAAGCTTATCCGCAAACAAGTTGATCTTCAATTTCTTCATATCCACCTGTTTCCCCTCTTTCAGCTGTGCTGCCGCCATCTGTAATTCCGAAATCCAGAGTAAGTTCGTTGGCAAATGCTGAATCTTCCCCATTTTATAATTTTCCGTCAACTTTTGCTCGTTATAGAAAAAGCTCGCCGCGAGACCTCGTTCCGCATATTCGTGCATATCTTTCGTGCGAATCTGAAATTCCACGATACGTTTATCCTTCGTAATCACCGTGGTATGCAGCGACTGATAGCCATTCTGCTTCGGCATCGCCACGTAATCCTTAATCCTGCCCGTCATTGGCGTATAAAGTGAGTGAATAATCCCCAGCGTCAAATAACAATCCGTCACATCTTCCACAATAATTCGAAGCGCCGTCAGATCGTAAACCTCGTCGATATTCTGATTATATTTCGCTAATTTCTTATGCAAAGAATAGACTGATTTCACCCGTCCATCAATCTCAAATTTAATCTTTTCTGCCGCCAGCTTCTCTGAAACTTCTTTTTTAATCTTTTCTAGACTCTTCTCGGCTGATTTATTGCGCTCTTCAATCAATTTTTTCAAAAATTCAAAACGTTTTGGGTCAACATAGGAAAATGCAATATCGGAAATCTCCACGCGCAGTCTCCCCATATTCAAACGGTCCGCTAATGGTGAAAAAATTTCCAGTGACTCCTTACCAATCTTCTTCTGCTTCTCTGGTGGCAAAGCCGACAAAGTCCTCAAATTATGCAAACGATCAGCTAATTTGATTATCAAAACCCGAATATCTGCTCCCGTCGCAATCAAAAGTCTCAAGAGATTGTCTTTCGTCGCCGGCAGATAAGTGTCAATGTCGCGCATCCCCTGTCTAGCCTTGCCTAATTTCGTCACGCCATCCACCAAAAAGGCCACGGTTTCACCAAATTTTTCCTTAATTTCCTCTAATGTCACCCCGGTATCTTCCACTACATCGTGAAGTACTCCAGCGATCACCGTATCTTCATCCATTCCCCACTCACGTAAAATATTCATTACTGCCAGTGGATGAATAATATATGGCTCACCCGATTTTCGCTTCTGTCCCTCATGCGCCTGGGTCGCAAAATCAATTGCGGCCTGTTCTCTCTCTGTTATTTGCGGTTGAACACATTTTTTACTCATTGTAATCTCGCTAATAATCTCTGCAATTCATCTTCATTTTTGCAGGCAAATGTCACACTACGGCCCCTCACGCGCACCTTTGCTGCGTATTTTTCGCTCAATTCATTCTCTTGATGTAGATAAACATTAGTTTTTAGTAAATTCGCCGAACTTTTCTTCTTATGTTCCGCAATATAACGCTCCACTTTACGGGCTGTCCAACCTTCCTCAATAATCATCGGCAAAATCTTCTTCACCATTTCCGGATCTGCCGAAATCAAAGGTCGCATCACCCCCTCTGTTAATTTATGTTCGACCATCGCATGCTTCACCTCATCCGGCAAATTCAAAAGTCGCATCGTATTAATCACCGATGAGGTACTCTTACCCACGCGCTTAGCAATCTCTTCTGGCTGGAGATTGAATTGATTCTTTAATTTCGCATAAGCTGTCGCCATTTCAATCGCATTCAAGTCTTCGCGCTGCGCATTTTCGATAATCGAAAGCTCTAATTGGTTTTGCGCATCGAGAGTGCGAATAATCGCCGGAATTTTCTCTAATCCCGCCATCTTCGAAGCCCGATAACGCCTCTCACCTGCCACAATCTTATATTTATTACCCTCAGCTACCACCACAATCGGCTGCAGCACCCCGTGTTCGCGAATCGAATCTGCTAAAGCCCCCAAAGCTTCTTCTGAAAAATCCTTACGTGGCTGATCAGTTTCCGGCATAATTTTCGTAAGATTAAGCTCCGTCAATTGACTCTTTGAGCTATCTTCCGACAAAGTAATATCAAAATCATCCTCTACAATATCCGTAGGAATTAAACTTTCAAATCCGCGTCCCAAACCTTTTGCCATTTCACACTCTCTTTGTCTTTTTACACTCTTTTTAATACTTCTTTTGCTAATTCCTTGTAAGCCTTCGCACCCTTACTGAATCGGTCATAATCCCCCACCGGCACTCCGTGGCTTGGTGCTTCTGCTAATCTCACGTTACGTGGAATTGTCGTCTCGAAAACCTTATCTCGAAAGTATTTTTTAATTTCTGCTAATACCTGCACCGATAAAGAGGTACGTTTATCATACATCGTCGCGAGTACCCCTAATAATTTCAGATTTGGATTCATCGCCTTACGTACTAATTTTACCGAATCCATCAGCTGCGCCACTCCCTCTAGAGCGTAAAACTCGGTCTGTACCGGCATCAAAAGATAATCCGCCGCAATCATCCCATTCACCGTTAATAATGAAAGACTTGGTGGCAGATCGATAATCACAAAATCATAGTTATCACGCACTTCATTAATCGCATTCTTCAACTGAACAAATTTTTTACTCAGCTTCGTCATCTCAACTTCGGCATTAGCCAACTGTGGCGTAGTCGGTGCTAAGTCTAGGCCCTTAAATTTAGTGTTCAAAATTATTTCTGATAATCGCCTCTCCCCCAAAATCACTTCCGACATTGTATTTGAAAGTTCATTATTCAAATAATTTCGTTCAAACTGCGCCTTATCAATACCGAGCCCTGACGTCGCATTTCCCTGCGGATCAAAATCAATTACTAAGACTTTTTGTTTTTCTTTCATCAAATAGTACGCCAAATTAATCGTGGTCGTCGTCTTCCCGACCCCGCCTTTTTGATTTGTGATACAAATTACCTTCGCCATATCTATTTATATATTACCATAATATTTATAAGAATAATCATTATCACGACAAAAAGCCTCAAAAAAGACCCCGTAGGGCCTTTTTCTTATTTGATTGAAGTAATTTCAATCATACTGTATTTTTGGCGGTGACCAGTTTCCTTGTGGACACGCTTCTTTGAGTGGTAGCGGATTACGCGGATTTTATCACCAGCGATTTTCTCTTCTACTACTTTAGCTGAAACCTTGACACCTTTGACTTCTGGCGTACCAACGAGGGTTTTATCGCCATCAATTACAAGTAAAGCACCAGTTTCGAGCTCTTTAGTTCCTTCCGGGAGGAGGTCCACCCGTAGGGTCTCACCCTCAGCTGCGATATATTGCTTACCGCCGATGAGTACAACTGCCTTTTTCATAATATTCCTTAATGTATTATTAACTTTGACCATTCTAGCATATTTATCTCTTTTTTTCAATAACTAAACCACAAAAACTCTCCACATCACTTTTCACTAAACTACATTAATCTCCCTACGATATCACACAAATACTAACAGTATCAAAAAAAGAACCCCGCTCTCATAGGGTTCTTTTTGTACTTAATCGTCTAAGCGATTACATTTTATCGAAAGGGGCTCTTTATTCTTTATCTTCGTGTTGCTTTTCTAAAGCCTTCAGTTGTTTAGTGGAAGCAATGTAGTAAGCAGTACCGATACCGATCATGGCGGTCACCACCACGGCTAATACAGTTTCGGAAGCACCAGTGTGAGGGAGTTCCTTTGGTGTATTAGGAGTTTTTGGCTTGTCTGCACAGTCACGATGAACAGTAACTTTTACTTTACTATGAATCGTAGTGTCAAGCACCGCGACAGCTGAATTGTTGTAAGTTACCGTGTCACCACATGGGAAGATTTTTTCGTCTTCAGAGAATTTTACCTTATAGGTAATGAAAGCCTCTTCACCGGCATTGTAATCACCGATATTGAAACCATTTTTGAAGAGATTTTCTTTTTCAAAACCAGCAGAACGAGGAGTCTTTAAGAAAGTCGTGCCAGGAATTGCAGTCATACCAGTACCGAGTAAATCGTAAGCAGAAACTCCGCGTTGAATTGTCGTACCAGTATTTTTATAACGCAATTTGAAATCAATCGTTTCACCTGGAGCTACTGTAATTTCTGTACGGTAATCATTCATGTTTTCCTTAGAAGCCATCTTTTCGCCGGTGAAACCAGCTTTATCAACTTTGATACGGAAATTAACATGGCCAGCAAATTCGTTACAGCCAGGAATCATTCCCCAGTAACCCTTACTATAACCTAAGAAAGTTCCGCCATCTTTGCCAAATAATGCATCATCGTTCAAAATCGTACCATTAAGTGAACCACTGTTGGTAAGCTTCGCGGAATTTGGCACATAGCGCAAAGACACGGTTTCTTTCGAATTAAGATAAGCTGTATCCCAAACCGTCTTTGGCGTAGCATTTGAAGACGTAATCGTCCCCTTAATCAAAGCCGCTTCGCCAGGATTGAGACGATCCGTAATCTTGTTCATGTATAGGCGAACATTTTCCGCAATACCACGGCGATCCCCTTCGTTTAATTTAGCCGAAGCGTTGTTGTGGTAATAAACTGATACTTCATATTCCGCACCAGCCTCCACTGTTACATTATCCACAAAAGGATCATGAGTGCCAGCCTTGCGTACGCGTACGAAATTAGATTCATTGCCAATTTCTGGATTGTCCGTCATCGAGTTAAAGGTGACGTGGTCTGCCGGGTTTTTCCAGGTATAAGTAGGCCTGGTTGGGCCCCAAGTAGCTTCTTCCGCATGGACTGGATCTTGAATCTGACCAAGGCTGAACGCACCTGCGACCACTGCCCCAATCACTGGAAAGATACGACGCGCAGAACTACGCATATCTTCCCATGTTTTTGTTTTTATGTTTATATTCATCGATCTCCTTTCGATTAAGATCCTAAACTCATTTTAGACTATTTTTGATTTTTGTACAATATATTTGTTCAATATTTTTTCTTCTCTATTGAGTACAATTATTGTTCAGAATTTACGTCAATATTTACCGTACGAGTTTGACCAGATTCATGAGCCGTAGCATTATCTGCGTTAGCTACCGACATTAAACTGTCCCTATCCTGAGCCGTTGCTGCTTTATCTTCGTTTAAGACTGAACCCTCTGGATTAGATTGTCCTGGGCGAGATTCTTCAGGAAGTACTGATTTATTTTCCGCATCAACCTGCTTTTCCGTAGCCACACCCTCTTGGTGGACAATACCTTGGCTATTGTCTTGTGTTGTAATGAATGAGTTTGGCGCCAAATCTTGCTTGGCTGCTTCTCTAGTCATCTGATCAAAGTGGCCTGCGTCGGTTATCTCACTTCCCGGAGTGTTGGTCTGAACATTGTGCTCATCATTCCCCTCGCGGTTTGCAAGTCCAGCTTCTTTTCCGGTTTCTGATAATTTAATATCATCCTCATTCGCCGATGCCGTATTGGTCTTACCATCACTTACATTATTCTCAGGAGCTTTTGGATTCTCCTTAGGCGTTGAAGGTGGAGTCTCATTCTTTGGAGTTGAAGGTGGAGTTTCATTCTTTGGCTTTGGCGTTGAAATTTCATTCTTTGGAGCCGGCTCTTCACCTTTTACTCCAACTTTTTTCTGAGTAACTGTTGAAGTCGTTATGTCTGTTTTATCTACAGTTTTGGTCGCTTCTTTCTTCGCTGTCTTCAGATATTGGAAGAGTATCTGACCACATTTTACATTAATACCTAAAATCCTAACACTAGACATGGTATTCATCACTTCACCATCAGAAGCATTCTTCTCAATCACACCCAGAGCCCTCAATGAGTTTTCCTTAAATCCATCACGAACATTCATATCCATGATATTTTTACCATCTTTATTCTCAGCATAAACAAATTCCACTGCTTGGCCTTTATGGAATACACCATCTTTATCAAGTGCCATATCTACCTGAAGATTACCTTCACCACCATTATTTGAGGCATAACCAGACTGATAAGTCTCATTCATGATCGAGCCAAGCTTCAATGTCGAACCCTGGAGGAAGTTTGCAATTGTATTATTAGCTTCCTTCTTAATTGCAACTTGAGACTCCGCGTCACCATGCTGAATCATATAGGTGATATCATTCACAGCCGTAGGAGAGTCGGCCTTCTCAAATGCACCGAAAGAAGCACCGAGGTAACTTGTCATATTAGGGTTTTCCATGGTATTCAAAATTTCTTTCATACCTTCAGCACCTAAAGCTTCACTTGAAGCACCCTGCTCCTTAAGACTTTCTAAGCCAGAACGATCGACGAAGGTCATATCATTACCCGAGCGCCTCGAATCAGTAAAACCTGGAAATTCCGGATTAATATTGCCATCAAATACAATCTTAGTTTCTTTACCATCTACCATAATATTGAAAGAATTTCCCTTAACCAAAGAATCCACTTCACTACCAGTATCGTGTTCCGCTAGAGCTTCCTCTACATTACCATCCGTGTCGCCGTTATTATCCGTGTTTTTTTCGACGGCGGTATTCTGACCTATAAACTTATTATCACCATTGGAGTCACCATCCTTATCTATGCCTTTTTCGACGGCAGCGTTATGCTTCGCAGTAAACTTGTTTCCACCATGAGCTGCAAAAATAGCAAGTGCGCCGATTCCAACAACCATCATAAATCGCTTAATTCCCTCACCGTGTTTCTTAATCTTCTCAACTACGCTGGCGACGAAACCTTTTTTCTTATCGGTCTCAGAATTCTCGATATCAGCATCGTCAACATCCGATTCTTTCGTCTCAGATTTTTCGCTAGATTCCCCAGCCTCTTCATCATTAGAATCTACAGTCTCAGTCTTACTATTGCCATTTTTCTGGTTTTCAAGCATTTTCTGAAGCTGCTCTAATTGATCTTTTGGTAATTTTTGCATCCAAATTTGATCATCAGCATCAAGTAGTACTGAACCACTTTCAGCAATCTTAGCAGCCACTTTACCCATCTTATCTTTTACGGTTGGCTCGAACTTTTCAATCGTATCTTCACCAGTCAGCACATTAAACTTACTTAGGAATGACCCCTCTACCCCACTCAATTGTTCACCCTTTTTAATTTTATCGTACTGCTTCTGAGCGAAATCTAAAGCGATTTCTTTCTTATCGGCATTTTTAATCTCATTCATCTTAGCTTCCGCTGCCGCAGAAGCACCCCAAGCCGCATCAATCTTTTGGTAATCTTCAAAAGTTAATTTTCTGCCACCAGCCTTCAGTTCACGCGTTAGTTTGATTGCCTCTTCATCGAGTTTGTTGAATTTTTCCGTAGCAGCATTAAGTGCTTCATTGGTATTTTTCTTATCTTCCGCCGAAAAAGCTTTCGCTAGAAATTCTCTTTCAGCAAGATTAGCTTGCATTTTATAGACTTTTTCCTTAAAGCGAAAATCATTCACACCGAGATTTGCGTCATTCTCTCTGCGCTCCTTTATCATATCAAGGCCTTTTTTCGCCAACATCTTTTTTCGTATCATTTCTTGATATTCCGGAGTTGCCTGAATTTTGGCCTCAAAATCACTAATCTGATCAAGGCTGCGCTTCATCAAATTTTCCATTGGCACTAGACTACCTTTGTCACCATCACGCATGTATTCAAGCGCATTCTTCTCTTGTTTATTTAAGTTGTCCTTGTATTCGCGAACTTCTTTTTCATTCATAAGCCCAAGACCAGCTTGCATCTTTAAGAAAGTGTCAGCCTCAAGCTTAACTTGATTAAATTGATGACGAAGTTCCAACTTACGATCACTCTCGCCCCTATCAACATTTTCCCCATTCGATTCTTTGAGATTATTCATTTTAAATTGCGAAAGCTGCGCAACACGCGCATCATGCTGTTCCTTGTAGTATTGATCTCTAGCTGAAAGAACATCACTATTTCCGCTTGGTGCAGAATTCATATTTTTAGGACCCATTATGCCTCCTCCTTAGCATTCTTTAAGTAATTTTCTTTAAACTCGTCCAATGCCTTTTCGGTTACCGACTGTACATCAATACCTGATTCTTGGATAATCTTCTGAACCTCGTTAAAATCCGGTTCAGCCGCATCAAAAAGCTCTGAAATCTTATCTACCAAGTAATCCGGCAAATTCATCAAGATTTCACTCAAGATAACTTCTTGCATTTTCATCTTTAAATCTTCACGCAAACGATCATTCACGCGGACACCCGCTTCACTCATCATTTTTTCGATGTATTGATTCATCAATTCATCCTGCGCTTTTAAGTTATCACCCTGAAAATCAGGCTGGATCTGTCCAACCTCCGGTGAAAAAGTATTAGTATCAGTCATGTGGAGACCTTTCTTTTTTATTTTGAAATATGACCTTATGCCATAAAGATAACGCTTATTTATCAGATTGTCAATAATATTTTTGTTCAATTTCATGCTTACTTATAGAGGTACTATTGAACACAAATTTTTCTATTTTGAATACAAATTTTATAAAATCCCACTCACGACAAAAAATAGCCGCCAAAAAGCGACTATTTTATTAATCAGGAAGAAGTTTCTAGCTAACTTAGCTAATCATCGAGGAAATTTTACCGAGCTTAGCGGTAATCCTCGCGCGTACCTCTTGGCTGACTTGTCTTTTTGATACGTAATTCGTTTCATCATCAAAGAATTCAAACGTCATTCTCTATCTTCCTTTGCTCTTAAATTTTTATTTTTGTTTTGATTTATGATCTTCGTTACATTAATCATATCACAAATTTTACATTTGCAAGTAATTTTTTCAAATTTTATAGAAAATATTATAAAATCCCGAATTTCATCTGTAAAAGTTGAACAACTATTTTATTAAATTGAACAACTTTATCAATTTTTTCTCTTTTATCTGAGCGATGGATAGTTGAATAACTTTTTTATTCATCTATCCATCTCCTCCACTTTTTCTTGATCGGTCAATGCTTGTTTATTAGTGTTTCATCGACTTCTCG
>ERZ773212.1010-NODE-1010-length-13223-cov-7.353888_pt1 | contig 13223 bp, 9 predicted proteins | sample MGYA00581005_ERZ773212 | MGnify/ENA primary metagenome ERZ773212 (study PRJEB29015, sample SAMEA2738154) | human oral metagenome | biome: human oral; feature: human-associated habitat; material: saliva | place: China | collected 2196 ... | reverse complement strand
CTTTTACAAAAGAACCTGATGTTTCTAACTCCTCTTTTGATTTAATCTGCTTCATTGTACCAGATTCAACTTTATAGAAAAGTTTTGAAACTCGAAGTTTGCTATCTAAAGCTGAAATTGCATTTCTAACAAGCTCATCAGTATCAAAATCAACGATATACACTGATTTGGAGTTTATCTTTTTCCATAATGCCTTGAATTCAGGCATAGAAACTTTATCTTCGTCTAAGTGTAGCTCTACATTATTACTGCGTGCATTTTCAAATTGTATTGATTTAGCATCATAAATGGAGTCAATGATTCCTATAACTGCATCGCTGGAGTCAGCTACTTCATCAGCAACTCGAATTAGACCATTAGACTTATCGTCATAATATTTATCAGTAAGAGCACCAGTTTTATCAATGTAGCCATTTACAATAAGATCAAAATGAATCGCACGTCCCAATGTGTCATCTATAACCTGCTCATTATTATTTATATCTTTAATTACTTTTCCAATGAATAATTCAGGCGTGATTGATTTAGGTCTATCAGCAACCGCCTCAGCAATTTCAGCCTGTAAGCCTTTTGCAAAACTATCGTAACTTTCACTAGCTATTACAGTAAGAACATTTACATTATGTACATCATTACCAAGTACATTCGTATCCATACGTTCTCCATCTTGATTGACACAAAGACGAAGGCCTCGACCTACTTCTTGACGTTTACGCACATCACTACTGCTTTGTTTTAATGTGCAAATCTGAAAGACATTTGGATTATCCCAGCCTTCACGTAACGCTGAGTGAGAAAAGATGAATCTAACAGGTGATTTTATAGGATCTCTATCTAAAAGTAGTTCTTTATTCTTCATAATAAGATCAAAAGCATCAACATCATCAGATGTTTTTTCTTTTTTATCTTTTAGTTTAGAGTCAACCATTTTTCCTTTTTTATCGATGGAAAAGTAACCAGCATGAGTAGAAGATTCAGAAATAGCATTAATATACTTTAAATACTCATCTTCACCAAATTTTGTTTGAAGTTTATCAACGACATCCCTATATTCTTCTTCAAACATATCTGCATAAATACCATTAATAGACTCTCCAGAAGCACCATATTGCTTATACTTTGCTACCTCATCTATAAAGAATAGAGATAATACTTTTATTCCCTTATAAAATAAGTCACGTTCTCGTTCAACATGAGATAAAATAGTTTCTCTTATTTGAATACGTCGAAGTTGATTCTCATTTATTTTGCCAATTACATCACCAGCATAAATCTTTATCCCGTTAATGAATTCAACCGAGTCATCACGACCATCAATTCTAGATACAACAAAACCATCCTTATATTCTTCCATTTGGCCTGAGTTATCATAGAGGTTATACCCTTCCGAAACAACTCTTGTTATCTTTCGAATACCTTTAGCACCTTTATAATCAAATTGAATAGTTGCTGTAGGCGCTAATTTTGAAAGATTAACGCCTTCTAGATAAACATAACTTTCAGTGGCTGTTCTTCCTGATTCAGTAATTCCTTTAACGGAAATCTTTTTAACAAGATGTTTATTGTAAGCTTCTAATGCATCCAACCGATAAATCATGTTATATATACTATCACTCTTATGAGTAGCAGAATAACGAAGAGTCATTAACGGATTAAACTGCTTTAAACTCTCTTTGGTCTGCTTACCTTCGACAGATTGAGGCTCATCAATTATAAGAATTGGATTAGTCTTTGCAATAATATCTATAGGGCGACGAGATCTAAACTCATCTAATTTCATATAAATCCGTCTAGCATCTTTTCCTTTTGCATTGAATGCTTGAGAATTGATAATCATAACATTGATAGAACTATCCGATGCAAACCGATCAATTTCAGTTAATTGAGCAGAGTTATAAATAAAGAATCGTATCTTTTTACCATACTCTTCTGCAAAATGTTCTTGAGTAACTTGGAAGGTTTTATAAACACCTTCACGTATAGCAATACTAGGAACAACAATAATAAACTTACTCCAACCATAATGCTTATTAAGCTCATACATTGTTTTGATATATGTATAAGTCTTACCCACACCAGTCTCCATTTCAATAGTTAGATTATATCTTCCTTCTAACTTATTAGACGGTTGTATTTGATTATCTCTTTGTATTTTCTTTATTCGATTAAGAATTAATTCATCATTTAATTCTTTTACTATTTTCTGGTTACTGAAGCCAGTAAAATCTGTATCCTCTGTTAGTGATTGCTGAATATATCCAGATCCTCTATCCATCATATATGATGGCGTTAAAAAAGGCTGTCCTGCAAATACATCCACCACGGCTTTCGCAGCATCAGCTTGAAATTTTTGATGCTTAAATTGTAGTTTCATACATGAGTCTCCTTAAATAACCTTTACTCTTGTATCTGGAGCTAATGATTTAAAAATCTCACCAACATTAATTTTTGATGGACTATTGGCAAAACTACCATCTCTAAAAACTGCGCGAAGTGGTTGCTTTTTTGCAATATATTTAATGACACTATCAGGGATATCTTCATCAAAACAAGCTATAAGATCTCCAGAATTATAATTATGTACAGTATACCCCTCAACATTTTCTGAATTATATGGTAAAGATAATGGTAAGCCCCATTCAAGAAGGCATCCAAATAATAAATCTAAATCATTACGATCAGACTTGATATTTGATTCTAACTCTGAAAGCAAATCTTGATTATACTCTAATGGACCAAAATAAATATCATTCATGTTAGAACTATCAAGCTTAAATAACCTAAACCCAAAATCGACACCCTTTGCACATATAGGATTTTCATCTTGTATTTTTTTTGCTGAAAGCTGTATTCGTGCCTTACCAATTTCAGAAATAGTATGTGGTTTATTAATAGTATCTAAATAATCAATACCTACTTGTAATGTTCTAACTGCATCTTTAGTGGCATATTTTAAACTTTCATCTAAGCTCTCTGGTATTTGAACAAGAATATATTTAATATTCATATTTTTTTCAATATTGGCTTCAAATGCAGCATGAGCAGTAGTTGCACTTCCAGAAAAGAAATCAAGAATTATATCATCCTTATCCATAAATCTAACAATAAAGTCCTTTATCATTGAAACAGGTTTAGGAGAGCTAAACGGACATTCAGAAAGATTAAAAAGGTTAGCAAGAGCTGTAGAAGCAGCTCCCTGAGTGCCGTAGTGACAGGTCGTTTGTGGAGACTCAACACTTCGTTCCTTCACAATCTTAATTTTCCCCATTGAGTTAAAGTAAAACTCTATGATTTTTTGCCCTTTAGAATCTACTAATTTATCTTTATTTCCGTAAAAAAACTGTTTCATTTGATCAGCCTGAGTAAATCCAGCTTTTAATGTAACAGGTTCAACAAGCATTCCATTCTTAGCGATTAAACGACCTTTGATAACTTTTACCTTTTCTGTATCACCATATTCGCCTTGAAAACATGTACCATCAGGTGCATCAAACCTTGTTCCAACTGGAAAAGTAAATTCTGTTGCAGGGTGTCTTCCAGAAATCTTTTTCATTGCTCCGGCTTCAAATAAATCATTACTGATTGACTTTGGCATTTTTAAGCAATTTATATCCTTACAATATACTAAAATATATTCATGATAAACTTTGAAAAAACCTGACTGTGCACTATGATTCTTATCCCAAATTAACGTAGCTAAAAAATTAGATTCTCCAAAGATTTCATTACAAATATTTTTAAGACCACATAACTCATTATCATTAATACTTATAAAAATAATACCTTCATCTGCTAATAAATTTCTTGACAATAATAGCCTTGAAAAAACCATAGACAGCCAATCTGAATGAAATCTACCGTTATTATCTGTATTTTTAAATAATCGATAACCATCTTTATCAATGGTACCACTTTTCTCATTATATTCACTATTAGAAATTTTAAAGTCATCATTATAAATAAAATCATTTCCTGTATTATAAGGTGGATCAATATATATCATTTTTACTTTATTAAGATAACTTTCTTGAAGTAATTTTAAGACTTCTAGATTATTACCTTCAATATATATATTTTCTGTTCTATCCCAATCAATACTATCTTCCTTGCAAGGTCTCAGAGTTTTTCTAATTGGTTTATTCGCTTCAACAATAGCTGCGCGCTTACCCACCCATGTAAACTCATATGCTTCATCACCATCTATTATTTCGTTGGAAAGCAACTGTTTTAATATTTCAAAGTTTATAGCTTTTGTTAACTTTCCATTTTTATCTCTAGTTTCAGTAATGCAATTAGGAAATAATGATTCAATTTTCTCTATATTTTTTTCAGTCATATCTACTGATTCCATTCTCATTTTTTCCATTATAGTTTCTCCAATATACTTCTTAACTTCTTCAACTCAGTATTCATTTCTATTTGCTTATTTAGCTGATTTTCTTTTCGTATTTTATTTTGTAATATACTAATTTGCTTTTGCAAAGTTTCTATTTCTTTATCACGTTCTACAGACTGTTTCAAGCTCTCACTGGAATTATTAGATTGTAACTTATCACCAGCAATTTGGCGTACTAAATTTTCATATACATCATCAAGGCTAAGACCTTCAAGCTTTACTATTAATTCCGTTTCATCAAGCCAATTTGTATGATAATATCTATCTACTTTGAACCTTTTATTTTCTATATCCGTAGTTTCTTTATAACTAATCCAAGCCTGATACTTACCATTGTATTCTAAGATATAAAGAATTTGGTATGGAATTACACTATCAATAGATTTTAATAAGTCTATATCAACTTGAGGACTATTAAGATTGACTTCAAATACTTCAATCTCTGTTACGTATTTTCCTGCAGACAAATTAGTAGTTGTAGACGCAATTTTATTTCTCCAATAAATAGTCTTTACATGATCTACAAACAATCTTTTTAAAGAAGTCGTAATATTTACATTCTCATAGAACTTAGCTTTAGGAATTCGCCGATTAAATTCTGTAGCTTTTGGTAAACCTAGCATCATATTGCTCCTTCTTATTTTACTACCAAGAAAGAAATGAGCTCAAAATCATCTAAGCCAGATACCACTGAGATAAGTGCGGAGGTTCCACCAACAGTAAATAAGCTACCTATATCACTTTCTTCTTTAGTATCGATAATAGAATAAATTGTTTCACGAAGAAGATTTGATAATTCCTGCATATCTTTCCCATCATTCGTTTCTTCATTAAACTTTTGACACAAATCTATAATCGGTTCTTTTTTGCCTCTACACAATAATCTAATATCATCAAGCAATTGTTTTGGATTTAGATAGTCACAAATTATATCTCCATCCATATCAATATAAACCATATAAAATGGATGAATTCTATTTTGATTATCTATATTTACAGAGTTATTAACATTCTTCAATACAAATATTACACCTTGCGGAAGCTCTTCAGATGATTGAACAACCGCATGTAATCCTTTAGGTTTTGTATCCATATCACCATGAGTTTTGATATATTCTAAAAGATCGAGCCTAAATTCATTTAAACCTAAATCCATAATCGAAATACCAGTAGACAGATCTTCTATATCTACTACTTCTTCTTGTAAACGTTTTAGCTGTTGCTTTCTGTACTCTAAATCGCCTTTCTCCTCTGCATTAATAAGATCATCATCCCCTGTTGAAGACATAATAGAAATTTTCATCCTAGTTTCTACACGACCTTTAAGGTTGATGTATTCATCTAAATCCATATCAGGCCAAAAGTTAACAAGTTGGATGCTTTCATTTTTACTACCAATACGGTCCACACGACCAAATCGTTGAATAATACGTACTGGGTTCCAATGAATATCATAGTTAATAACACAGTCACAATCTTGTAAATTTTGACCTTCGGATATACAATCTGTGGCAATTAATATATCAATTTCATCATTACTATCTGGCAATAAAACAGATTTATCTTTTGAAATAGGAGAAAAACATGTCAATACATTATTAAGGGTAGCCTTAAAATTCTTAATAGTAGTTTTACCATCAATAGAACCAGTTATAACAGCTGTATTAAGTCCATATTTTTCCTTTATATAAGCACTAACATGTTCATATAAATACTCAGCAGTATCTGAGAAGGCAGAAAAAATAAGAACCTTCTTATTATTAATATTAATTGGATTTTCTATTTTCTCAGATATAACCTTAAGCAATGATTGTAACTTACCATCATATTTAGGTGTTATTACATTCAACATACTCATCAAACTATTTAATACCTCAATATCTAAAGTAAGTTCAGCTCGCCATGTTTTATAATCTATATCTGCTAAATCAATTTGAACCTTATTACCAACAGTAAAATATTCCGTATTACTATCATCTATATCCCATTCAGTATCAGAAGATTCATATATATCAATACTACTTGTACCATATTGCTCAAAACGATTTATCTTATCTACAGTATCATTAATAAGGCTATAAATACGTTGTAATGTAAGTTGAAAAGAATTAATAGAGCTTTCTAAACGTTTCAACAAATTAACACTCATTAATTTACGAATCCCTTGTTCACGACCGGTTTGGGTTAACTCATTCCCCTTATTGTGTGTTAGATTAATATATTTTTGCATTTTACTAGGGAAAATATAGTTTGACGGTGTATAGATGCAAAGGGAAAGCTTACTTAACTCTTCATAAATCTGATTATAATTAGTAGCTGTTTCTAAATTAGTAAGTAAAGGCCTCAAAGAAATAGGTTTCTTCCTTATAGGAAACTTACCAATATCGGCAGTATCATAATACTTTTCAATATGCTTTCTTGACCGTGCAATCGTAACACTATCTAGCAATTCAAAGAAATCAAAATCTAATGTTTTTAATAAAGCATCTGTTGTTCGATCAGCAACATCTAATTCACTCCAAGAATTAAATGCTCGTTGTGCTTGTCTAAATATTTCATCAATCGATTTGGTGGTACCTAGTTTATTATCAATAAAGGAGGTATCTCCTTCATAAGCTATGGCTAACTGATTTTTTAAATCAATAAATCTATTATTTACAGGTGTCGCTGAAAGCATCAATACCTTTGTTTTTACACCAGCTCTAATAATTTTATCCATCAGTTTTACATAACGATTCTCCACCGTATTAGCATGCGTGCCAACACCGTTACGGAAATTATGTGATTCATCTATAACAACTAAATCATAGTTTCCCCAATTTAATCGGTTTAAATCAAGACCATTAGAAAAACCACCAGGTCTAGATAGATCCGTATGGAATAAGACATCATAATTAAGTCGATCTCCAGCAATTGGATTATTTACATAATTATCTTTATATGTATTCCAATTCTCTGCTAATTTTTTAGGGCAAAGAACAAGAACACTTTTATTACGATTCTCATAATATTTCACAACAGCTAATGCAGTAAAGGTTTTACCTAAACCAACACTATCAGCAAGAATACAACCATTATATCGTTCTAACTTATTTATAATGGCCAGTACTGCATCTCGCTGAAAATCGTATAGCATATTCCAAATTTTACTTTGTTTAAAACCAGTAGCCTCATTAGGTAATTCATCAGTTGAAATATCATTGAGAAACTCGCTAAACACATGATATAAAATCAAGAAATATATAGACTCTGGGGAGTTTTCATTATAAACAGATGTCATATTATCTATAACTATATCCGTAACATCTTGTAGCTTATTTTTATCATTCCATAGGTTCTCAAATAAATTGATGTACGAATCAGCAAACGGGGATTCAAAACGATTAATCATATTATAGGTATTATTACCACGTTCACAGCCAATATCTACGGTTGTAAAACCATTAATAGGCATATAAGTGGTAGCAGAATTGGAATTCGTTACATTTACAAAGCCAGTCATATTCTCCCCAGTAATATTAGACTTAAAGGTTGCTTTTCGTTTAATCCAATCTGCACATTCTTTTGCTATTGCTTTCTGATTCATTTCGTTACGTAGCTTTAATTCAAACTCTGTACCATATAAGCTATTTTCACGATTTAATCTAGGAATATAAAACTCTCTCTTTTGTTTTTCTGTTTTCTCTTTAATAAATGTCGGTGCTGTAAAAATAAATCTACACTCATCTATTTCTTCCAGTTGCTCCTTCAATTCTTTATAAGCATAGATTGAAAAGCAAGCAGCAGCTATTGATATCTTACTCCCTTTATTTATTGTAGATATCATATCATCACGAACAATGTCATTAATATTATCAAAAACTTTTACATCCATCAGTATAACCCCTTACCTCTGAACTAATTATCCCCATTACATACTGTACTAATATTTATAACCTTATTATATAAAAAATCAGACATTCTGAAAATTATTTACTAAATAAACCTTTAGAAATTGTATTAATGTAAAAAAGCTGTAAAAGCATACGGTTTCACCGCATACTTTTACAGCCTTCATATTATATTGGAGGTAAGCTATAAAAATTTTAGATGCTTAATTGTAGAATGAAATTGAACAAATAAAAAGTCTATGGTGAGCCTCGTGTTATGATTTAGGTCTCTAATCAAAATATAACTGAGGTAATCACTTTACTTGAGCGTAAAAGCAGATTGTATATGGCTTTACGATGTCCATCAGCACGGGCTACTGATATAAAGGAAACATTGCATGCATGGTTAAATACATTTAAAGCTGTTAATCTAGCATGCTTAAGTAAAACAATCACTGCAGATAACGGTTTAGAATTTGCAGAGATATCTGGTTTAGAAAATGAAACTTTGTCTATTTATTTTGCTCGACCTTATTCTGCCTTGGAACGCAGATTTAACGAAAGACATAATGGGTTACTTCAGAGATGTATACCGAAAGAAGTGTCAATAAAAGGCGTTTCAGAGGAAACAACTCAACGAATACTTCAATAGTGTAATACTTTGCCACGCAAGATTCTGAATTATAGACCCCCTTTGGATGTCTTTCTGGGAGAAGTTAATAGAATTATAAATTTGGATACTGTTCAATTTCATATTGCAATTTAAGTAAAATTATTAGTTTTAACATTTAGACACTATAATAATTAAAAACATAATAAATAAGGAAATTAAAGAATTTCGAATACAAGCATATGAGGCAAATAAATAGTTATTTCGAATAAGATTCTTGCTTTGATTTTGTTCAATACATTGACTATAATCTTCTCGCAACACTGTCTCGCCTTCTCCTAAACTAGTAATTTTAATAATATAAGTTTCATTTTCCTCTATCAACATATATATCGCAAGCCATCCCGATAATATCATATAAGATACACCAATAACTAATAAAACAGCTATACTTACTCGTCCAATTCCAGCGGGTAAAAAGGATATTAATTTTATGGAACCAACTATTAATGATACTGAAATTGTAATTCCTATAATATTACTCTTAGCTTTATCTTCTAATTTATTTTTTATATCGAATGTTTGTTCATAAAGTTCCTTAAGTACTTCTGTACTAATATTCTCTGGATTATCTACTTTCTCTAAAATCCCAGATGCTTTAATACTTATTCCTGACTCATCTTTTGAAAACATCCTTGATTTAATAATCGTATTAGCTTTGCAACTCTCACAAGGTGGAAAAATAGTATATAATATTCTATTCATATAAACCTCTGTCAACAAGAGTATTAACTATTGCCTTGTCAATTGGAAGCTTTACACATGAAGTTAACCACCCCCACTCACCTGTAGGATTAACTTCAATAAAATAAAATTTATTTCCAACCAAAGCTAAATCAATCCCTCCAAATGTCAAATTTAATTGTTTCATTAAAAGTATAAGCTGCTTTTCAACTAATCTTGGTAGTTTTATTGGTGTATAAAAAAGATTATTTTTATTACTTTTTCTCCAATCCCCCTCTATTACTTTCCCTTGTTTTGTAATTGTAACAGGGAAAAAACAACCATCCACAAATGTAACCCGTAGATCTAATTTTGGAGATAAATACTCTTGTAAAATTATTGGTGCTAACTCAATTTTAGCAGCTAGTAACTCTTTGCCTTTAACCATTGTTGAATACGTGAACATTTCCTTGCCATCTTTATAGAAAAGAGCAGTATCTAAAGATTTAATAAGATATGATTTATCAGGATCAATATTATTAGGCAATGAATTTCCTATATAGGTTTCTGGAACATTAAGCCCACATTCCTTAGCTATCTTTAACTGATATATTTTATTTTCAGCTCGATATGTTGCTACAGGATGGTTCATCCATATAGCTTTATCTAAAACAATTAAATTTCTAAGAAAAGAACTCCATTGACTTCGTTTCAACTGTTCATCAATAGAACGTGCTTTACCTGTTGTTCGTAAAAACACAGGAGCTCTATAATATATTGACTTTATAAGTTTAGGATTTAATGAATATAATATTCCATCTACTTCAAATTTATAAATATCGTCCTGAAGACTATATATTATATTATAAGTTTGAAAAAGATCACGATTAATTCTAAGATATTTAAATTTACGTTTTTCAAGTTCAGCACAAATCAAGTCACTTGAATAATCCAAGGTACTTGAGACTATCAAATGATTAACATTATTCACCTTTCTGATCCTCGCCTGTTTCAATGTCCTCTTTTTTAGTTTGTGGTTTACAGGGATTATCGCTTAACATCATAATTTCCCCAGTAGAAATATTTTTCCAATAACCACTTTTATGACTAAATACACAGTTTTCAGGTACAATAATTTGTCGGGGTTCAGAATAACAATTTGCTAATTCTAATAAAATGTGTTGTTTCATTTTCTCTGTATGATTCCTTTTATTAATTTACCCACTATTTGTTAATCAACATATAATTCTTAATTTAATATTAAATTATTGAGAATAAATACTCGTATTTTTAATCTTCAAACTATACATATATGCTAAACAAATGAATAATAAGCTAATTTAACATTAATATTAATTATTTTCTAGAAATTAAAGCCACTGCCTCAACATGCGCTGTCATTGGAAACATATCTACAGGTTGTACTTCTTTTAGTTCGTAGCCGTAGTGTGTAAGGATTTCAATGTCTCGAGCCATGGTAGCTGGGTTACAGGATACGTAGACAATGCGTTTAGGTTCCATACCTGCTGCGGAGGTTAGTACTTCTTCTTTACAGCCTGCGCGGATTGGATCGAATACGATGACGTCTGGTCGTATGCCGGCTTTATAGAGTTTTGGCATTTCTACGGCCGCATCACCGACGATAAATTCTGTATTGTCATAACCATTGCGTTTTGCATTTTCACGAGCATTGATAATGGCTGGCTCTACAATTTCAATGCCAATAACATGTTTGGCTTTATGAGCAAGAAATAGAGAAATCGTCCCTGTTCCACAGTATGCATCGATAACAGTTTCATTACCTTTTAGGTCTGCATAAGCTAATGCTTGATCGTAAAGCACTGTAGTTTGTTCTGGATTGACTTGGAAAAAGGAATGTGGTGATAAAGTAAATTGTAGGTCCTTAATATGATCTGTAATCGTCCCATCACCGTAGAGCACATAGTTAGTAGGTCCTAAAATAACATTAGTACGCTTACTATTCACATTATGAACGATGGTTTCCACTTGTGGAATACGATTTATAATACTCTCAACCCATTCTTCTTGATGCGGTAAATGTTCAGTAGCAGTTACAAGAATGACCATCCATCCGGATTGACCGATACGTCCGATAACATGACGCAATACACCCTTTCCCGTATGTTCATCGTATGGCTCAACATCAAGCTCTTTGGCTATGTCATAACAGATTTGGGCTATACGATTATTTCCATCATCTTGGATAGGACAATTCGTCCCCTGTACGATATCGTGAGATCCCATCGCATAGAATCCCATTTGAATGTTTTCTTTAGTACCACCGACAGGCATTTGCATCTTGTTTCGATACGCCCAAGGTTCTTTTGGTCCTAGTGCAGGTTTTACAAGATCAGGATTTTGGTGACCAATTCGTTCAATAACATCCTTCACCTTTTGTGTTTTTAGTGAAAGCTGCCCTTCATAGGTAATGTGCTGTAATTGACAACCACCGCATACGCCATAGAGTTCACAAGTTGGTTCTATACGATTATCAGCAGGTGTAACAATGTCAATTAATTTACCTGTAGCATATGTCTTTTTCACCATGTTTATAGATACTTTCACAGTTTCACCAGGCAAGGCAAAGGGAACAAAGACGGTAAAATCGTCTACACGTCCTACACCTTCCCCACTACTGCCGATACCGTGAATGGTTACCAAAACCTCCTCACCAAGCTTAACAGGTGCATTTAGAATGGCTTGTTGTTTTTTGAAAAGTTTTCCACCTGTATGTTGTTGTCTACCTTTAGATTTATGTTTACGAGATGTACGACCTGTACCGTTCATTACGCGTCTCTTTTCTTCCAAATTTTAATGATACCAGTCACGATGAGCACAAAGAATACCGCACCAAATTTAACGAGTAATTCTTCCCCTTGAATATATGGTAAAAGAAGTGGATCTTCTACGATCATTTCACCGGCAACCCATCCAAGTAGTGCACCGCCAGCCCAAAGAATGGCTGGGAATTTGTTAATAATACGAGCGAATAGTGTAGAACAAAATACGATGATAGGTACCGTAATTAGCATGCCAACAATAACAAGCTCTAAATGACCTTTTGCAGCGCCCACAACACCGATGACATTGTCAATACTCATCATAGCGTCAGCAACGATAATCGTCCAAATAGCACCCATTAATGAGTTTTTAGCTTCAATATGAGCCTCTTCATCATCGCCTTTTAAAAGCTGAATGGCAATCCATACGAGCACAAGTCCACCGCCTAAATGAACGAGAGGAATCAAGGTTAACGCTTCTACCAAAACGGTGGCAAACAGAAGGCGCATTAAAATGGCACCTACCGTCCCCCATATAACGGCTTTCTTTTGAAGTTCTGGTGCTAGTTTACCGGCTGCCATACCGATAACTACAGCATTATCTCCGGCTAATAAAATATCTATCAATATAATCTTGCCAATCGTAACCCACGTGGCCGCTTCTAAAAATTCCATTATACGTACCTCAACTATAATTAATTCTATAACTATCCCTTAACTATACCATATTTTATGTATTTTCTCATCTAAAACAAATGCTTTAATATCTTTCATAATCTACTGCAAAAAAATATCTCTCCTCCTGTAAAAAAGAGAAGAGATAT
>ERZ773212.1009-NODE-1009-length-13236-cov-5.141871_pt1 | contig 13236 bp, 14 predicted proteins | sample MGYA00581005_ERZ773212 | MGnify/ENA primary metagenome ERZ773212 (study PRJEB29015, sample SAMEA2738154) | human oral metagenome | biome: human oral; feature: human-associated habitat; material: saliva | place: China | collected 2196 ... | reverse complement strand
TAGCGCATGACTGTTAATCATGATGTCGTAGGTTCGAGTCCTACTGGCGGAGTAAGTGCCCGAAAGGGTTTTTTATTTTTCTTTTTATAGATAAATTAAAAAAAGGTTCTTTCGAACCTTTTTTTAATTGAAGAAAACATTGTATAAAGCTTTGATAGCTTGTTTTTCTTGTTCTTGATTAACTACAAACATGATGGAAACTTCACTGGATCCTTGGGAAATCATTTGGATATTAATATTGTTTTCTGATAAAGCTTTCGTAGCTGTTGCAGTTACACCGATCTGATTTTTCATATTTTCTCCTACAATCATGATAATAGAAAGATCATGTTCGATTTCTGCATAGTCTACTTGTAAGTCTTGGATTAAATGTTTTAGGATTTCTTGTTCTTTAATTGGGGTTAGTTCTTTCGAACGTAGAATGACCGATAAATCGTCAATTCCTGTTGGCATGTGATCCCAACTAATATTCAAATCTTCTAAAATTTGTAATAGTTTTCTACCAAAACCGACTTCTCTATTCATTAGGTACTTTGTGGTATTAATGCTGACAAATCCAGAATCTCCTGCTATTCCAACAACTTTAACATTTTCATCGGTATGGTTCAGCACAATCTTGGTACCTGGATGTTTTGGATTGTTGGTGTTTTTAATGACCATTGGAATTTTTCCACGATATGCAGGAACAAGCGCTTCATCATGGAGGACACTAAAGCCAGCATAGGCTAATTCTCGCATCTCTTTGTAGGTTAATTCTGGAATAGAATGAGGTTGTTTAATGATTCCTGGATGGGCTGCAAAAATACCGTCTACGTCCGTAAAGTTCTCGTAGAGATCTGCTTTAACTCCGGCTGCAATAATGGATCCTGTAATGTCAGATCCTCCCCTAGAAAAAGTACATACTTGGCCTTCTTTTGTAATTCCAAAGAATCCTGGGATAACTAAAATCTCATTATGGTTACTCAGTTCTTCAATCTTGTCATAACTAGCAGGGAGAATACGGGCATTGCAAGGTTCACTTGTTACAAAAATACCTGCCTCTTTTGGGTGGATATATTTTGCTTCTAAGCCTTTTTTAACAAAGTAGGCTGCAATCAGTTTTGCATTATTGTTTTCTCCAGCTGCCAAGAAGGTATCATATAAGAAGGTGTTATCGGACTTGGGGAGTGTTGCAAGAGATTTGATATCTCTAGAAATCTCTTCAATGATTTCCTCGTCCAAGTCTAACTCTTCTGTAATAGAACGATAGCGATTGATAATCCATTCTTGACTTTGACTAGTATCTTTTCCGTTGGTATATTCTTTAAAATACTTTATGAGGGCATCTGTAACTTTTATATCCTCAGGATTGCGTTTCCCTGGGGCAGAGACGACAACGTATTTTCGGCTTTCATCTTCTTTAACGATATTGAATACTTTTTCTAGCTGGGTAGCAGATGCTAATGAACTACCACCAAATTTTACTACTTTCATGTAGGCTCCTTTTTATAACTTTCTTTAAATTATACCAAAGATGGTGCCTTGTTACAATCTAAAATAGTACTGCTATCAAGCAAGTCTTTCGGCTGAGACACTTTGTTATGAAAATGTAATTTACTTCTCAAAGTAGTTGTGCTAAAATAATATAAAAATAAATAAGTTCAATAATCAAACAATTTGAATAGCTAATTAGTAAAGAGGTGGCTTATGGTGTTCGAAACGATTATATATTCTGTAGAAGACGACCTCGCATCTATTATTTTAAATAGGCCTGAGGTTTCAAATGGTTTTAACATTCCAATGTGTCAGGAAATCCTTGAAGCATTAGAATTAGCTGAGAATAACGCAGACGTTCGTTTTATTTTATTTAAAGCAGTCGGAAAGGTTTTCTCAGTTGGTGGTGATTTAGCAGAGATGAAACGGGCTGTTGATGCCGATGATATCGATTCTTTAACGCAAATTGCGGAATTGGTTAATCAAATCTCTAAAAGAATGAAGCAAATTCCAAAACCTGTGATTATGGTCACAGATGGGGCGGTTGCAGGAGCAACTGCAAATATGGCAGTAGCGGTAGATTTTTGTATTGCTTCTGATAAAACGAAGTTTATACAAGCCTTTGTTGGAGTCGGTTTGGCTCCTGATGCCGGTGGCCTTTTCCTTTTAGGAAGAGCGATTGGTTTGAGTAGAGCAACACAGTTAGCGATGACTGGTGAACCATTAGGTGCTGAGAAGGCTCTAGAATATGGTGTTGTTTATAAGGTTTCTGAAGTTGAAAAATTAGAAAAGACTGTCAACCAACTTCTCATGAAGTTAAGACGTAGCTCAGACAATTCTTTTGCTGCGATCAAAGAGTTGGCATGGTCTAGCATGCTAACTGACTGGGACCGCTATGCTGAAATTGAATTGAGATTACAAAGAAATCTATCTCTAAAAGACGACTTCAAGGAGGGAGTTATTGCCTATTCAGAGCGTCGGCGTCCAAAATTTCAAGGAAAATAAAAATGTAAAATTTCTATGTTTTTGTTATTGAGGGTTGCTATTTGGTTTGAATTTTGATAAAATTTGATTATCAAAGTAATGAATAGGGGGTGTGGTTTTTGAATTTTCAACTAGTCAATGATTACCTTACATCCATTTTTAACAACGTATTAGTTATCGAAGAAACTAGTCTACGTAGCAGTCGTTTTAATGATGTTTCTATCAAGGAAATGCACACAATTGATGTGATTGGCTCAACACCAAATGCAACTCCAAGTGATATTTCGCGTTCGTTAATGGTAACGTTAGGTACAGTCACTACCAGTTTAAATAATCTTGAACGAAAAGGTTATATTGAACGAACCAGGTCTGAAGTTGATCGTCGTGTTGTCCATTTGAGTTTGACTAAAAGAGGAAAGCTCTTGTATCGCCTTCACCAACAATTTCACAAGCGGATGGTCAATCAGATTATCGATGGGATGTCTCCAGATGAACGGAAAGTGATGCAAAAAGGTTTGCAGAACCTTTATCGTTTCTTGGAGGAGTTGAAATAATGACTTTTGCAAAAATTAGTCAGGTAGCCCATTATTCGCCTAGCCAAGTGATTTCCAATCAAGATCTTTCTGAACGGATGGATACCAGTGATGAGTGGATTGCAAGTCGGACAGGGATTCGGAAGCGACATATATCCAAGTTGGAATCAACCAGCGATTTAGCTGCGGAAGTAGCTCGTCGCTTGCTTAATAAAAGTGGTTTACATGCGGATCAGTTGGATTTTATCTTTGTTGCAACGATTTCGCCGGATTCTATGATGCCATCTACAGCTGCTCGTGTTCAAGCTAAAATTGGGGCCTCTAGAGCTTTTGTTTTTGATTTGACAGCTGCTTGTAGTGGATTTGTCTTTGCGCTTGCGACTGCTGAAAAGTTTATTCGTTCTGGACAATACAAACGTGGAATTGTTATCGGAAGTGAAATCTTGTCGAAAGTGATTGATTGGGAAGATCGGACAACAGCAGTCTTATTTGGAGACGGTGCTGGTGGCGTTTTATTGGAAGCTTCCGAGCAACAAACTTTTTTAGCAGAAAGTCTGTTTTCAGATGGTTCCCGTGGAGAGGTTCTTCAATCATCATCTGTTGGTTTATCTTCACCATATTCTGATAAGGAAGAAGATAAAAAATATTTGTCAATGGATGGGAGAGCTGTCTTTGATTTTGCCATTCGGGATGTGGCTAAGAGTATTAAAAATATGTTAGCAGATGCTCCAGTGCCTGTTGAGGAGATTGATTACTTTCTTCTGCACCAAGCAAATAATCGTATCCTAGATATAATGGCTAAGAAAATAGGGGTTGATCGGGAAAAACTTCCTGCAAACATGATGGAATATGGCAACACTAGTGCTGCAAGTATTCCAATTTTATTATCGGAGTGTGTCGACCAAGGACTGATCAAATTGGATGGAAGTCAAACAATTCTTCTGTCTGGATTTGGTGGAGGTTTGACATGGGGCTCACTTCTTGTTACAATCTAGTTAAACATGTGGAAACACATTTTAAAAATTTTTTATTATTTTAAGGAGGCCAATCATGGCAGTATTTGAAAAAGTACAAGAAATTATCGTTGAAGAACTTGGTAAAGAACCATCAGAAGTAACACTTGAGTCTACTTTTGAAGATCTTGAAGCTGATTCATTGGACTTGTTCCAAGTGATTTCAGAAATTGAAGATGCATTCGACATTCAAATTGAAACTGAAGAAGGATTGTCTACTGTAGGTGACCTTGTAGCTTACGTAGAAGAAAAAACTAAATAAGAATGGATGAGAGTATCGAAAGATATTCTCTCTTGTTTAGGTAATAGTTTGACGCTCAAAGCAAAGAAACGTTTTCAAACTATTACTTAAGCGAAAACGAGGAAGGTATTATGCAAACACGAATTACAGAATTATTAAACATTAAATATCCAATTTTCCAAGGTGGTATGGCTTGGGTCGCTGATGGTGATCTAGCGGGAGCTGTATCCAATGCAGGTGGTCTTGGAATCATCGGTGGAGGAAATGCACCTAAAGAAGTTGTCAAAGCGAATATTGATCGTGTCAAATCCATTACTGACAAACCTTTTGGAGTGAATATCATGCTCCTCTCTCCTTTTGCAGATGATATCGTTGATTTGGTTATCGAAGAAGGGGTTAAAGTTGTTACCACTGGTGCAGGGAATCCTGGAAAATACATGGATCGTTTTCACGAAGCTGGCATTACCGTTATTCCAGTTGTACCTTCAGTAGCTTTAGCAAAACGGATGGAAAAACTAGGTGCGGATGCTGTGATTGCTGAAGGAATGGAAGCAGGAGGGCATATTGGTAAATTGACGACCATGACCCTGGTTCGTCAAGTGGTCGAAGCTGTCTCTATTCCAGTTATTGGTGCTGGTGGTGTTGCAGATGGTGCTGGAGCAGCTGCGGTCTTCATGCTTGGAGCAGAAGCTGTTCAAGTAGGAACACGATTTGTCGTTGCTAAAGAATCAAATGCTCACCAAAACTTTAAGAATAAAATCTTGAAAGCTAAGGACATTGATACAGTGGTGTCTGCGTCGGTTGTTGGACATCCAGTTCGTGCGATTAAGAATAAATTGGCTTCTGCCTATAACCAAGCTGAAAAAGATTTCTTGGCTGGTAAGAAGACTCAAGAAGAAATTGAAGAACTTGGTGCGGGTGCACTTCGCAATGCTGTTGTGGATGGAGATGTCGATAACGGATCTGTCATGGCGGGGCAAATTGCGGGTCTCGTAAGCAAAGAAGAAACCTGTGCTGAAATCTTGGAAGATATCTACCTTGGGGCTGCTAAGGTGATTCAGAAAGAAGCAGCTCGCTGGGCTGATGTGAAATTCTAACAAGTAAAGGAAAGGAAGAGAACAGTGACAAAACGTGCCTTCTTATTTGCTGGTCAAGGTGCTCAAAAATTGGGGATGGCTAGTGACTTGTATGCAACCTATCCAATTGTCAAGGAAACCTTTGACACCGCAAGTCAGATTTTGGGTTATGATTTACGAAAATTGATTGATTCGGACGAAGAAAAGCTCAATCAAACACGCTATACCCAACCGGCTATTTTGACAACCTCAGTTGCTATTTATCGTCTGTTGGCAGAAAAAGGAATTACACCGGATATTGTGGCGGGTCTTTCTCTAGGGGAATATTCTGCTTTAGTTGCTGCGGGCGCTCTTTCTTTTGAAGAAGCGGTGGCCTTGGTTTCTAAACGGGGTGAATTTATGGAAACTGCTGCACCTGCTGGAAGTGGGAAGATGGTAGCAGTTATGAATACAGATCCTGCCTTGATTGAAGAAATCTGCCAGAAGGCTTCTGTGAAGGGAGTTGTTACCCCCGCAAACTACAATACCCCTGCTCAAATTGTAATTGGTGGAGAGGTTGAAGCTGTAGATTATGCAGTTGAATTATTACAAGAAGCGGGCGCTAAGCGTCTCATCCCACTCAATGTCTCTGGTCCCTTCCATACAGCTTTACTCGCTTCTGCTAGTGAGAAACTAGCGACTGAACTTGAAAAAGTTACTTTTAAGGACTTTAGCTTGCCTTTGGTTGGAAATACAGAAGCGCAGATCATGAAATCAGACGAAATCAAAACATTATTGGCTCGCCAGGTGATGGAGCCGGTTCGTTTCTATGATTCGATTGCGACGATTCAAGAATTTGGAGTGGATGAAGTGATTGAGATTGGTCCAGGTAAGGTCTTGACTGGTTTCTTGAAGAAAATTGATAAAACTCTTCCAACAAAAAATGTTGAGGATCAGGCTAGCCTTGATGCCCTACTGAACGAATAGATGAGGTGACTATGGAACTGAAGAATAAAAATGTATTTGTTACTGGCTCAAGTAGAGGCATTGGATTGGCTATTGCTCATAAATTTGCTTCAAAAGGTGCCAACGTCGTCTTAAATAGTCGTGGAGAACTCCCAACAGGCCTAGTAGATGAATTTGCCTCATACGGTGTGAAGGTAGTTGGCGTTACTGGGGATGTATCCCAAGCCGCGGAAGCGAAGCGTATGGTGGCGGAAGCGATTGAAGTACTTGGCTCAGTAGACATCCTTGTCAATAATGCTGGGATTACCAATGATAAGCTCATGTTAAAATTGACGGAAGAAGATTTTGAGCAAGTTTTGAAGGTGAATTTGACTGGCGCTTTTAATATGACACAATCAGTCTTAAAACCGATGACCAAAGCACGTGAAGGTGCTATCATTAACATGTCGAGTGTTGTCGGTCTGACAGGAAATGTTGGACAAGCCAACTATGCTGCCTCAAAAGCTGGTTTAATTGGTTTTTCTAAATCGGTGGCGCGTGAAGTAGCTGGAAGAAATGTTCGAGTCAATGTCATTGCTCCGGGCTTCATTGAGTCTGATATGACAGAAGGACTTCCGGAAAAAATTAAAGAAATGTCTCTCGCTCAAATTCCAATGAAACGCTTTGGAAATACAGAAGAAGTGGCAGATGTTGCAGTCTTTCTTGCAACTCAAGAATATCTAACAGGACAAGTCATCGCAATTGATGGTGGCTTAACCATGCAATAAAAAGAGGTAGGTTTTGAAATGAAATTAAATCGTGTTGTTGTAACAGGCTATGGCTTGACATCTCCAATCGGAAACACTCCAGAAGAATTTTGGAATAGCTTAAAAGAAGGAAAGATTGGAATTGGTCTAATTACAAAATTTGACCACAGTGACTTTGCTGTTCATAATGCAGCTGAAATCCAAGATTTCCCATTTGATAAGTACTTTATCAAGAAAGATACAAACCGCTTTGACAACTACTCATTATATGCTTTGTATGCTGCTCAAGAAGCTGTGAATCATGCAGGTTTAGATGTAGAAGCTATTGATAAAGATCGTTTTGGTGTCATTGTTGCTTCTGGTATCGGTGGCATCAAAGAAATCGAAGATCAAGTGATTCGTTTGCATGAAAAAGGACCAAAACGTGTCAAACCAATGACCCTTCCAAAAGCTCTGCCAAATATGGCATCTGGTAATGTTGCGATGCGTTTTGGAGCTAATGGAATTTGTAAATCAATCAACACTGCTTGTGCCTCTTCGAATGATGCGATTGGGGATGCTTTCCGCGCTATTAAGTTCGGTTTCCAAGATTTGATGTTGGTAGGTGGTTCAGAAGCTTCTATTACGCCATTTGCAATCGCCGGTTTCCAAGCCCTAACAGCTCTTTCAACAACAGAAGATCCAACTCGTGCTTCTATTCCATTTGATAAAGATCGGAATGGATTTGTAATGGGAGAAGGATCAGGAATGTTGGTACTTGAAAGTTTGGAACACGCTGAAAAACGTGGGGCAACTATTCTTGCTGAAGTCGTGGGCTACGGAAATACCTGTGATGCCTACCATATGACTTCTCCACATCCAGAAGGCCAAGGAGCTATCAAGGCAATGAAGTTGGCTTTGGATGAGGCAGAAATTGAACCAGCTCAAGTTGATTATGTCAATGCCCATGGTACCTCTACTCCAGCAAATGAAAAAGGAGAAAGTGGTGCAATCGTTTCTGTATTTGGTACAGAAGTTCCAGTATCTTCTACAAAATCATTTACAGGTCACCTCTTGGGAGCAGCAGGAGCAGTTGAAGCCATTGCAACGATCGAAGCAATTCGCCATCAATATGTTCCAAAAACTGCTGGAACACAAGAGTTATCAGATTATATTGAAGCCAATGTCATCTTTGGTGAAGGGCAAGAACGTCCAATTTCTTATGCCATTTCCAATACATTTGGATTTGGAGGACACAATGCTGTCTTAGCCTTTAAACGTTGGGAGGGATAAAGTGAATATTCAAGAAATTAAAGACTTAATGAGTCAATTTGACCAATCTAGTCTTCGTGAATTTACCTATCAAAATGCAACTGATGCGCTATCATTTAGTAAAAACACTGGCAGTGTAGCTAGCCCGCAACCGGCTACTCCAGCTCCTGTCGTTCAGGAAGTAGCACCCGCTGTTGAGAGTCCTGTGGTTCTTGCAGAAGAACCAGTTGCTCCTTCAGTACCAGCTCCAGAAGCTGCTCCAGCAGTGGCAGCAGAAGGGGAAGTAGTTGAAAGTCCTCTTGTCGGTGTAGCTTATTTAGCTTCAGGTCCAGATAAACCAGCCTTTGTTCAGGTTGGAGATAGTGTCTCAAAAGGCCAAACTCTATTGATTATTGAAGCAATGAAAGTCATGAATGAAGTTCCTGCACCAAGGGATGGAATTGTAACGGAAATCCTTGTTTCAAATGAAGAAATGGTTGAGTTTGGGAAAGGATTGGTACGGATTAAATGATCGATATTCAAGCTATTAAAGAGGCTCTTCCGCACCGCTACCCTATGTTATTGGTGGATCGCGTCCTTGAAACAAGCGAGGATACGATTGTAGCTATCAAGAATGTTACGATCAATGAGCCCTTCTTTAATGGGCACTTTCCAAGCTATCCTGTTATGCCAGGTGTTCTCATTATGGAAGCCTTGGCACAAACTGCCGGAGTCTTAGAATTGTCCAAACCAGAAAATAAAGGGAAATTAGTCTTTTATGCTGGAATGGATAAGGTTAAATTTAAAAAACAAGTCGTTCCGGGGGATCAGCTCGTGATGACGGCTACCTTTGTTAAGCGTCGTGGCTCGATTGCGGTCGTGGAAGCAAAAGCAGAAGTCGACGGGAAATTAGCTGCTAGCGGGACCCTAACATTTGCAATTGCTAACTAGGGAGGTTTCTATGTTCCGAAAAATTTTAATCGCGAATCGTGGTGAAATTGCGGTCCGGATTATTCGAGCTGCTCGTGAATTAGGAATTGAAACAGTCGCTGTCTATTCAACGGCTGATAAGGAAGCCTTGCATACCTTACTTGCGGATGAAGCAGTTTGTATTGGGCCTGCCAAGTCAACAGAGTCTTATTTGAATATGAATGCTGTCTTATCTGCGGCAGTTCTAACTGGTTCAGAAGCGATTCACCCAGGATTTGGATTTTTAAGTGAAAATTCGAAGTTTGCAACCATGTGTGAAGAAGTCGGAATTAAGTTTATCGGACCATCAGGATCTGTCATGGATATGATGGGAGATAAAATTAATGCCCGGGCGCAAATGATCAAAGCAGGTGTGCCTGTTATTCCAGGATCAGATGGAGAAGTTCATTCTGCTGAAGAAGCCTTGAAGGTTGCAGATCGGATTGGTTATCCGGTTATGTTGAAGGCCTCAGCTGGAGGTGGAGGTAAAGGAATTCGTAAAGTGGAACGGGCAGAAGACCTGATTCCAGCCTTTGAATCTGCTTCAACAGAGGCTAAGGCGGCCTTTGGCAATGGTGCTATGTACCTAGAACGCGTCATCTATCCAGCTCGTCATATTGAGGTTCAAATTTTAGCTGACCAATTTGGACATGTGGTTCATTTGGGTGAGCGGGATTGCTCGCTTCAGAGAAACAATCAAAAGGTTCTCGAAGAATCTCCATCTGTTGCAATTGGTAAGACGATTCGAGACCAAATCGGCTCTGCAGCCGTCCGAGCAGCCGAATCTGTTGGTTATGAAAATGCTGGGACGATTGAGTTTCTTTATGATGAAGGTAAAGGCGAATTTTATTTCATGGAGATGAATACTCGGGTTCAAGTGGAGCATCCCGTGACGGAATTTGTCACAGGAATGGATATCGTGAAAGAGCAAATTAAGATTGCTGCGGGCCAAGAATTGTCTGTGCGTCAAGAAGATATCCAAATTTCCGGTCATGCCATTGAATGCCGGATCAATGCGGAAAATCCTGCCTTTAACTTTGCACCAAGTCCAGGAAAGATCACCAATCTCTACCTTCCAAGTGGAGGGGTTGGCTTGCGCGTGGATTCTGCAGTCTATCCTGGCTATACGATTCCACCTTACTACGATAGTATGATTGCCAAAATCATTGTCCATGGAGAGAATCGTTTCGATGCCTTGATGAAGATGCAACGCGCCCTCTATGAGTTGGAAATTGACGGTGTAATGACCAACAGTGATTTCCAATTGGATTTGATTTCAGATTCGAATGTGATTGCTGGTGATTACGATACCGCCTTTCTGATGGAAAAATTTTTACCAAATTATCAGAAAAATCAATAAGCATTGAACTTTGTAAATGTGAGATTCATTTTCACAAGGAATGAACGCGCACAATTACAAAGTTCTTTTACCAAGTAAGGAGAAGTTGATGGCTTTATTTTCTAAAAAAGATAAGTACATTCGAATTAATCCCAATCGGTCGGCCATTGAAGCACCTCAGCCGAAACCAGAGGTTCCAGATGAGTTGTTTTCTCAGTGTCCGGGCTGTAAACATACCATTTACCAAAAGGATCTAGGAAGTGAACGTCTGTGTCCTAAGTGTGGCTATACCTTCCGTATTTCTGCTGTAGAACGGCTTCAATTGACGATTGATCCAGGAAGCTTTATTGAACTGTTTACGGGTATTGAGACCAAGGACCCGCTTAAGTTTCCAAACTACAAGAAGAAATTGGCGACTGTTCGTGAATTAACAGGGCTTGATGAGGCTGTGTTAACAGGAACTGCAAAAATCAGGGGCCATAAAGTCGCTCTTGGTATTATGGATTCCAATTTTATCATGGCTTCTATGGGCTCTGTGGTCGGTGAAAAGATTACCCGCCTATTTGAATTGGCGACAGAAGAAAAGCTCCCAGTCGTGCTCTTTACAGCTTCTGGTGGTGCTCGGATGCAAGAAGGAATCGTCAGTTTGATGCAGATGGCTAAAATCTCTGCAGCTGTTCAAAGACACTCAAAAGCAGGCTTGTTTTATCTTACCGTTCTAACAGACCCAACAACAGGAGGGGTAACGGCGTCATTTGCAATGGAAGGGGATATCATCATTGCAGAGAGTCAAGCCCTTGTGGGATTTGCAGGTCGTCGAGTGATCGAGTCAACCGTGCGGGAACAGTTGCCGGATAATTTCCAAAAGGCTGAATTTTTACAAGAGCATGGCTTTGTGGATGTGATTGTCCAGCGTAGTGATATGCGTTCAACAATCGCAGACTTGTTAGCCTTTCATGGAGGGAAGTAATGACAAGAATAACACAAATTATTAAAGAAGCTCGTGACCAAGGACGTTTGACAGCTCTTGATTATGCTCATGGAATTTTTGAAAACTTTATCGAACTACATGGAGATCGGAATTTCCGAGATGACGGTGCAGTGATTGGTGGAATTGGTTGGCTTGGAGATCAAGCGGTAACGGTTGTCGGGATTCAAAAAGGAAAGAATCTTCAGGATAACCTAAGTAGAAACTTTGGTCAACCCCACCCTGAAGGTTATCGAAAAGCTTTGCGTCTGATGAAACAGGCGGAGAAGTTTGGTCGTCCAGTAGTAACCTTCATCAATACCGCGGGTGCTTATCCGGGTGTTGGCGCTGAAGAACGGGGACAGGGTGAGGCTATCGCGCGTAACCTCATGGAAATGAGTGATTTAAAGGTTCCGATTATTGCAATTATCATCGGAGAAGGAGGCTCAGGTGGCGCCCTTGCTCTGGCTGTAGCGGACAAGGTCTGGATGTTGGAGAACTCTATCTATGCCGTCTTGAGTCCAGAAGGATTTGCTTCTATTCTATGGAAAGATGGAAGCCGTGCCATGGAAGCTGCTGAGTTGATGAAGATTACTTCGCATGAGTTGTTAAATATGGATATTGTGGACAAGGTGATTCCGGAGCATGGTTTCTCAAATGGAGAACTACTAGCTCAAGTGAAGAAGGAAATTCAAGCAGAATTGAAGGAACTACAAGCTTTGTCTCTCGAAGATCTGCTAGAGCAACGCTACCAGCGTTTTCGTAAATATTAAAAAAACTGAGCTTGCAGATGCAAGACTCAGTTTTTTTATCTTATCTTATTTTGGTGCAATAACTTCAGCTCCACCCATGTATGGACGAAGGACTTCTGGAATGGTTACAGAACCATCTGCGTTTTGATAGTTTTCAAGAATAGCAGCGACGGTACGTCCAACAGCCAATCCAGAACCATTCAAGGTGTGAAGAAGTTTCACTTTACCATCTGCTTCATCACGGTAACGGATTTGCGCACGACGGGCTTGGAAATCTTCTGTATTGGAACAGCTTGAGATTTCACGGTAAGTATTTTGTGCAGGAATCCAAACTTCCAAGTCATAAGTTTTAGCAGCTGAGAAGCCCATATCCCCTGTAGAAAGAGCCACGACACGGTATGGCAAGTTCAGTTTTTGAAGAATATTTTCAGCGTTGGCTGTCATCTTTTCCAATTCTTCATATGACTCTTCCGGTTTGGCAAATTTCACCATTTCAACCTTGTGGAATTGGTGTAAACGGATCAAGCCACGAGTATCACGACCAGCAGAACCAGCTTCTGAACGGAAAGATGGGCTCATAGCAGTAAAGTAGATTGGTAAATCTTTACCATCGATGATTTCATCGCGGTAGTAGTTAGTGAGTGGTACTTCAGCGGTTGGAATGAGGACATAATTAGTGTTTTTCAATTCAAAAGTATCATCCTTAAATTTTGGATAATTTCCGGTACCAAACATTGAGTCATGGTTAACCATGTAAGGCGTGATGACTTCCGTATAGCCTTCCTTACCGTGTTCATCTAGCATAAAGTTGTAGATAGCACGTTCCAAACGAGCTCCCAGGCCTTTATAGAAAAGGAAGCGGGCACCAGTGACTTTCCCACCACGTTCCCAGTCAAGGATGTCTAAGTCCTCGCCAAGATCCCAGTGGGCTTTTGGTTCAAAGTCAAACTCACGAGGAGTTCCCCAAC
>ERZ773212.1008-NODE-1008-length-13257-cov-14.658915_pt1 | contig 13257 bp, 8 predicted proteins | sample MGYA00581005_ERZ773212 | MGnify/ENA primary metagenome ERZ773212 (study PRJEB29015, sample SAMEA2738154) | human oral metagenome | biome: human oral; feature: human-associated habitat; material: saliva | place: China | collected 2196 ... | reverse complement strand
TGGGGACGGGCAGAACGTGAGCGTTCGGGCCGCCGAGGTACTTGTACAGGGGCAGATCAGCGGACTCAGCAGCTGCCTTAGCAACAGCCAGGGAGACACCCAGGATTGCGTTTGCGCCCAGCTTGCCCTTGTTGTTGGTTGCATCCAGAGCAATCATGGCTGCGTCAACAGCGCGCTGGTCGGAAGCCTCAATGCCGATGACCTCTTCAGCGATTTCTTCGATAACAGACTTCACTGCACCCAGAACGCCCTTGCCCAGGTATACAGACTTGTCGCCATCGCGGCGCTCAACAGCTTCCCACTCACCGGTGGATGCGCCCGAGGGCACAGCTGCGCGTGCGAAAGCACCGTCTTCGAGCAGAACCTCAACCTCAACGGTCGGGTTGCCACGGGAATCCAGGATCTGGCGTGCGTGAACTGCGGTAATAACAGCCATGAATTGTTCTCCTTATGAGATGTCAAGGATGTGAACGGCTCACCCGGTAGTGGACAAGTCGCGTCCCCTAAATTCTAGCAAAACTCCCACACAAACACACTAGTTGCCACCGCTTTTTTATTGCCTTAATGAAGGTCTCAACAACCCTTAGTCAGGCGCTACAAAGCGGAACAAGACCCACACTCCCCCACATTGGGAGAGTGTGGGTACCCGCCCAAAGCACAACATGAGCCCAAATGCAGGGGTAAGCACCATGAGCACCCTCACGGCCACCCAACACGACCCCAAACAAACAGAAGGCGCCGCGGAACCTCTTACTCCCTCAGAGAACAGGTTCCGCAGCGCCTCCAAAAGCACATCAGCCGGAGTGTCTAGAAGCTCGGCTCATCATGCGTGTGCTGAGCAATGTAACGGCGAGTGTACGAACGCAGGGCACGCTCGGCATCCAGGCCGTTACGCTGAGCACGGCTCACCAGCGCAAACAGCAGCTCGCCGAACTCCTCCTCAGTGTGCATGTAGCGCAGGTCGTCCTCCATGCTCGTAGGCTCCGGCGGCAGAATAATACCCGCCTTACGCGCCTTCGACACAGTCTTCTCAGCCATAGCGAGCGCCGGCAGATGCGGAGGCACGCCATCCAGTGCGCCGCGATCGCTCTTCTCCTTCTTCTTCAACGCATCCCACGCCGCCTGCTGCTCAGCTGCAGTGCGGGGCGCCTCCGAAGAGCCCTCAGGCTCAGCCGCGAACACGTCCGGGTGGCGCGAACGAAGCTTCTGCACCAGGCCCTCAACCACCTGCACAATGTCGAAGCCCTGCGGGTTCGCCGCAGTAATATCGGAGTGGAACACCACCTGCAGCAGCACGTCACCCAGCTCTTCACGCAGCAGCGGCATGTTCGGCTCACCGCCAGTTTCTACCGCCTCAACAACCTCGTAGGCTTCTTCTACCAGGTAGCGGATTAGGGAGGCGTGAGTCTGCTCAGCGTCCCACGGGCAACCGCCCGGGGCGCGCAGCAATGCCATAGTCTCCACCAGGGTGCCAAAGGCCTCAGCCGCACGGGCGGCGGTGTCCTGGACGTTCTGCACTGCAGAAGCCTCAGGGGTATTGGGAGTATCAGTCATAACAATCTTCCTCATCGAAAAAATGACAAACATAGCGCGCCGCGCCGACCCCCACACGGGGAGCCGGCGCGGCGCACCTTACAAGGGTTTAGAGGTTCCAGTGCGACAGAGCGCTCGTCATATGAGCCGGAATCTTCGAACCCAGACGCGGGAACATACGCAGCTCCTCAACGTAACGTTCAACATCCAGCGGACGCGGGTAGGTGACAAACGCCTGCTCATTCGCATAATCGAATGCCGCCTGAACCGGCACGCCCGGAGTGAAGGTCAGGCTCATAGCCAGCGGCGAGCCTTCGCCCTCGCTGTACGAGTCGGTCTTCAGCGCCGGAATGTCCAGCAGGGTTTCGGGGATCAGCTCGAAGGTGCGGACCTGCTCCCAGAAGCCGTTGCGACGCACGTGAGTCAGAGCGTCATAGTACGATCCGAGCGCACGCACACGAATCAGCACGGTGGTGGCGTCCTTTGCGGTGCCGTTCTCGCCGAAGAGGTGCTCGACGACCGGTGCCAGACGCTGAGCGACCTGAGCCTCCGTCAGAACCAGGTTGCCGGTTGCCAGCTGAGTCTCCGAGGGAACCAGCGGACTCTGCACCGCGGCGGAGGGGGTGTCCGGCTCAGCCACGATGGTGGGCAGCTGGTTGAGCTCGCTCAGAGCCGACGCCGAGATGCTGGAGGAAAGGCCCGCGGGGGCGGTCTCCGGCAGGGCTGCGGGGGCAGGAGCTACAGCGGGCGCTGCCGGGGTCACCTGTGCGGCAGCCTCGGATGCGGGCTCAGCCGATGCGGGAGCCTCAGCACCCTTCTCAGCGGTTTCTTCCTTCGCCTCAGATGCCTTTGCTTCGGTTGCCTTCGCAGCAGCACCGGCGGTACCCACAGCGGCAGCTGCGGCAAGAGCACCAGCCAGGCCCGGAGCCACAGATGCGCTCTCAGCAACGGGCTCAGCATCTTCCAGAGCGGGTGCCTCTGCAGAAGCTTCAGCGGAATCAGCCTCGGTGGAGGTCTCGTGCTCAGCCAGCAGCTCAGAGTCATCCAGGAACGCGGGCAGGGCTGGCTCTTCAGCCTTCTCTGCGACCGGCTCCGCTACTGCTTCTTCAACGGGCTGGGTGCGGTCCAGGGTGAAGGACTCAGCAACCACGGGGGCGGTTGCCTTCGACTCCTCAACAGCGGGTGCTTCCTCGGCAACTGCGGCAGTTTCTTCAGTGGTAGGAGCTTCTTCCTCAGCGTCCAGCTTCTTCTGAGCATTGGCAACGATGGCAGCCAGGGCGGCTTCCATGTCTTCGCCGGCCTCTACAGAGTCCTCGGCAGATACCTCGGATGCCTCAGCGGCGGGCTCTTCCGCCTGCTCGGTTTCGGGCTCTACGGTAGCGGCGCCGAAGACCGGGTCGTTCTCGTAATCGTGCTCGTACTCAACCGGCTCAGCATCAGCCTGGGCGGGCTCAGCAGAAACAGCCTCAGCAGGCTCCTCTACGTGTGCTTCGTCCTTCTCCTGAGCGGAGGCGACAGCGGCACCAGCCGCAACGGTACCGGCCGCAGCAAGACCGGCGGCAGGCAGCAGACCCGAAGAGGTACCCTCTTCAGCAGTCTCAACGACAGGCTCTTCAGTGGATTCAACAGCGGCCTCAGCCTCGTTAGCTGCCTGCTTCTGAGCAAGCTCAGCCTCCAGCTCACGCTCGATAGCCTCACGCTCAGCATCAACCGAGTCAACGCGCTGAACAGAAGCTTCCTGAGTCTCCTCCTGCGAGGTAGCCTCAGCGGCCTCAGCGGTTGCAACGGGCTTAGCCTCAACGGCGGCACCTTCCAGCAGGAAGCTTTCGCTAGTAGTCTGACCATCCACAGCACCCAGGTACGATGCGTGAACCTCCAGGCCGTCACCCAGGCGCGGGTTCAGGGAGACCGCCGCACGGTTCCAGGTTGCGCCAGCCTGCTGAGCCTCGGTGTACAGTGCCGCCACGGGCGCGAACCAGTCAACACCGGGCACCACAATGCCGGTTTCAACCTCACGGCCGCGGTGCAGCAGACGGTAGTGCATGTCCTCATCTACTTGGCGCAGTTCCAGGCTCATGGTGCCCGAACCGCGGGTACGCATGAGCTCCGCCAGGCTGTAGAGAGCGCGCTGCTTGGGGAGAGCGGGCAGGGTTGCCGCGCCCTCGGCGGGCTCGCTCAGGACGATGGACTCGGCAACCAGCTCAGCCTCGTCTTCGCTAATCTTCTGCTCAGCTTCCTTCAACTCTGCAGCGGGCTCTTCACGAGCGGAAGCCTCCTGCTTCTCCGCTTCCTTCTTGTCGATGGCCTCTGCGGTCAGGGCGACACCCTGAGAGGTGCCCTTCTCAGCCTTCTCCTCAGCCTTTTCAGCCTTTGCGGCGGAGGCAACAGCAGCGGCAGCAGCCACGGGTGCAGCAACAGCGACAAGAGCAGGAGCTACAGAGGCGCTCTTGGCAGGCTCACCTTCCTCAGAAGCGGAACCTTCAGCTGCGGAGTCCTCAATCTTGGTAGCAGGCTCTTCCGTAGCGGTTTCTTCCACGGTGCTTTCTTCAACAGCGGAAGCGTCAAAGATCAGCTCTGCGGTGTTCTCTTCTTCAGCGTCGAAGTCCTCAGCCTCGAGCGCTTCATGCTTCTCCTCAACGGATACAGCGGAGAGCAACTCGGTCTCATCAGAGACCGCGTCTTCTTCCTCAGTAAGTTCAGATGCCAGCAGTTCGGGTGCCTCAACGACGGCCTCAATCGGCTCTTCCTCACCAGCGGCAACAGGCTCTGCAGCCTCTTCTACGCCTGCGGTAAGGTCAATGGTCTCTTCGGCTTCGAAGTCTTCAGAAACCTCAGCAACAGGTGCGGGTGCCTCAGAGGCCTCAGCGTCTTCGACAGATTCAGCAGACTCTGCTTCCTCGGCAGCTACCTCATCAGCAGGAGCTTCTTCAGCGATTACCTCATCGGAGGCGACCTCGCCAAAGGTCTCCTCTTCGCTATCGAGGGTGATGCCCAGGCGTGCCGCATAGGCTGCCGCCAGGTCGTCCAGACCGGTGTTCTGTGCCTCGGTGACGGCGGCGCGGGTACGGGCAGCCTTCATGTCTTCTACGGTCAGGGACTCCTCAGCATCAGCGGGAGCATCCTCAGATGCAGGCTCAGATACAGAATGAGCGTTCTCAGACTTGTTGTCGGTGGGTTCTACAGATGCTTCGACGACCTCATGTTCTTCGCTGTCTTCTGCCTCGCCTACAGTCTCCTCAGCGACCTCAGCGGCAGTATCTTCGGTGTTCTGGGCACGCACAGCACGCAGGTGCTCCTCAAACTGGGAACGCGCGTCCTCAGCGGCATCCTTCGGCTCCTCAGCATCAACCGACGCTTCCTCAGCCTCAGAGGTAACCTCTTCATCATCACGCAGGAACGCAGGGGTAGCCGGCTCGGGTGCTTCAGCAACCGGAGCAGCATCTTCTTCAATGTCCTGGACCTCAGCGACCTGCTCAACCTCAACAGGTTCCTCAGATTCCTGGGGGAAAGCACCAAGCGCCGCCAACAGGCTACGGCGCTCCTGCTCCTCAACCTGCTCTTCAGTCAGTTCCTCAGCAGAGGGATTCTCTTCAACCTGTTCGTCACCGCGCAGGAGGGCACGCTTGAGATCCTCAACAGCACGGTACTCTTCACTCTGCTCTTCGTCCTGGTTCTGGTGGCGTGCGCTCTCAGACTTCACGAAGCGGCGCAGGGAGTCCTCCCACTGCTGCTGTTCCATAATCTTTTCGCTCAGTCGTGCGCTCTTGGGAGCGTCTTCGTTTGCCTGTTCTTTCTGAGCCTTGGCAGTTTCGGCGCTCTGTTCTTCGCGCGACTGTTCATCCAACTTCTTCTTGCCGATTCCAAAGAAGCTCATTGGGTGTCCTCCTCCGGCGTGCGCCGTGTGATGATGCGCCATTTCCTTCATCCCCCGAGGGTGTGTGGGCACGGGGTCGGGAACATAACGCAAATGTCCTCATAATCCCTTTAATTCTATCGCGTGCATAGAGTTTCACCCCGTCACTCAGTAAGAGGTGACGGGGTGAAACTTGTACAGCTTTCAAGGCTTGATGTGGCGAAATAGTCGCGTCTTTACACCTGACTCATAAGCTTTCGAGTGGCTCTTTAGCGCGCCTCATCGCGGATGGGGTTCGCAGCCTTCGCAGCCTTCGCCAGTTCAAAGCGGACGGCGCGCAGGGCGGTTGCCGCCATGACGCGCACACCAATGCCGATTGCCTGCTCGCTCGGGGCGTAATCGCCCTGATGCAGATCATAGGTGGGGTCGCCGGGGGCACGGGTACCCAGGCGGAACATGGAACCGGGAACTTCCTGCAGCATCCATGCGAAGTCTTCGCCACCCATGGACTGCTCGACCAGCACGATGGAGTCCTCGCCCAGCTCGGCGCGGGCTGCGTTCTCGAGCATGGTGGTTTCCAGATCGGTGTTCACGACCGGGGGTACGCCGCGGATGTGCTCCACCCGCGCCTTCACGCCGAAGGGTACAGCGACCTGCTCGATCACTTCGTCCAGCAGGTTGCCTGCCTGGCGCCAAACCTCAACGTCCAGGCAACGCATGGTGCCCGCCAGGTAGCCCTCGGCGGGAATAGCGTTGGGGGCAACGCCAGCACTGACCTGGCCCCATGCCACCAGCACGCCCGAACGTACGTCGGTGCGGCGGGTCAGCACGGCGGGAACCTGCACAGCAATCTGGCTCATGGCGTAGATGAGGTCTTCGGTCAGATGCGGGCGAGAAGTGTGGCCGCCGTGACCGCTCAGGTGAATCTTGATGGTGTCGGATGCGCTAGTAATCGCACCGATACGGGTACCAATCTGGCCCAGGTCCACCTTCGGGTCACAGTGCAGGGCAAAGGCACGCGGAATATCCTTGAGCAGACCCTGCGAAATCATCTGCACCGCACCGCCGGGCAGCTGCTCCTCAGCGGGCTGGAAAAGAATGCGGACGCTACGGCCCAGCGGGGTCTTCTCGTTCAGCTCGTGCAGTGCCAGAGCTACACCGAGCATGACGGTCTGGTGAATATCATGGCCGCAGGCGTGCATCACGCCGGGCACGGTGGAGGCGTAGGGCAGGTCGGTCTGCTCAACAATGGGCAGAGCATCAATATCGGCACGCAGAGCCACGGCGAAGGGGCCGCTTCCAATGTCGACGTAGCAGCCGGTGCCTTCGCAAGCAACGGGGTTCATACCGGCTTCTCGCAGTCGATTCATGAGGCGCTCAGTGGTCGCCACCTCACGGAACGAAAGCTCCGGGTTAGCGTGCACTTCGCGGCGGAACTGCACGAGGGTACCCATCATGCGCTCCACCCAGTCGTCGAAGACGGGGGTGGACAAATCGTAGCGAGAATTAGCGAAAACCATACACAGTAGAATAACGCCGCACACCGGGGTTTACCTACCTATTCCCCCTTTCTGACAGCCCTCGAGAATATCTATGACTTTATGACAGATTGTGAAGAGTTTTTGTGTGCCCCGGAGCCCCGAAAATGCTCTACTCAGCCTTTTCAGCCGGTCCTTTTCTGTCAAACAATTCAAGCCGCCACCCGGTGTGGGTGACGGCTTGAATCGTCAATGCTGTATCAGCTGATACCGCGTGCTCAGATTAGAGCGAGCGGCTCAGGATTGCCTGCTTCACCTCGGCAATAGCCTTGGTAATCTGGATGCCACGAGGGCAAGCCTCGGTGCAGTTGAAGGTGGTACGGCAACGCCATACGCCTTCCTTGTCGTTGAGGATCTCCAGACGCAGGTCGCCTGCATCATCACGCGAGTCGAAGATGAAGCGGTGTGCGTTCACGATAGCGGAGGGACCGAAGTACTGACCGTCGGTCCAGAAGACCGGGCAGGACGAGGTACATGCTGCACAGAGGATGCACTTGGTGGTGTCATCGAAACGTGCACGGTCCTCAATGGTCTGCAGGCGCTCACGCTCAGGCTCGTTCGAGTCGTTGATGAAGAACGGCATGATTTCGCGGTATGCCTGGAAGAAGGGCTCCATGTCAACGATGAGGTCCTTTTCGCAGGGCAGACCCTTGATGGGCTCAACGGTAATCGGCTTGGACAGGTCAAGGTCCTTGAGCAGGGTCTTGCAAGCCAGGCGGTTACGGCCGTTGATGCGCATTGCGTCCGAGCCACAGATACCGTGTGCACAGGAGCGGCGGAAGGAGACGGAGCCGTCTACTTCCCACTTGATCTTGTGCAGGGCATCGAGCACGCGGTCGGTGCGGTACATGGTCAGCGGGAATTCGTCCCAGTAGGCCTCGGAGGAAACTTCCGGGTTGTAGCGGCGAATCTTGATGACCACATCGTACGTGGGGATGGAATCGGAGTCGCCGCCGGTCATACCCTCAAACAGCTTGACGGATTCCGGTTCGGGGAGTTCGTTTTCAGCCATTTTAGTACTTACGCTCCTTCGGCTCGTAGCGGGTGTAGACAACGGGCTTGGTTTCGAATCGCAGGCCCTTGACACCCTCAAACTCGGATTCGGGGTCGAGGTAGACCATCGAGTGCTTCATGAAGTTGACGTCGTCACGCTTGGGGAAGTCCTCGCGGTAGTGACCACCACGGGATTCCTTACGGTGCAGCGCGCCAACGGACATGACCTTTGCCAGCTCAATCAGGAAGCCGAGCTCGACAGCCTCGAGCAGGTCGAGGTTGAAGCGCTTGCCCTTGTCCTGGATGGAGATGTTCTTGTAACGCTCTTCCAGTTCAGCAATGGTTGCCAGTGCTGCGCGGATGGTCTCGTCGGTACGGAACACCTGCATGTCAGCTTCCATAGCCTTCTGCAGGTCTGCGCGGATAGCGCCGACCTTCTCGGTGCCCTTGCCTTCGAGGATGCCGTTGAGCATGTTCAGAACGCGATCTGCTGCGTCATCCGGAACGGGTACGAACTCAGCGGATGCTGCGTACTCTGCAGCCTTGCGGCCTGCACGCTTACCGAACACGTTGATGTCCAGCAGGGAGTTGGTGCCCAGACGGTTTGCACCGTGGACGGACACACAAGCAACCTCACCAGCTGCGTAGAGGCCGGGGATGGTCTCCTTGCTGTTGTGGTAGACCTCGGTCTCGTTGTTGGTGGGGATACCGCCCATTGCGTAGTGTGCGGTGGGGAACACCGGGATGGGCTGGTGGTGCGGTTCCACTGCCAGGTAGGTACGAGCGAACTCGGTAATATCGGGCAGCTTCTCATCGATGTGCGAGGGCTCCAGGTGAGTCAGGTCCAGCAGCACGTAGTCCTTGTGGGGACCGCAGCCGCGGCCTTCGCGCACCTCGTTCGCCATTGCACGTGCCACGATATCGCGGGGTGCGAGGTCCTTAATGGTGGGTGCGTAGCGCTCCATGAAGCGCTCACCGTCAGCGTTACGGAGAATACCTCCTTCACCACGAGCACCCTCGGTGACGAGAATGCCCAGGCCAGCCAGGCCGGTCGGGTGGAACTGAACGAATTCCATGTCCTCCAGGGGCAGGCCTGCGCGCAGTGCGATAGCCATGCCGTCACCGGTGAGGGTGTGCGCGTTGGAGGTGGTCTTGAAGATCTTGCCACAACCGCCGGATGCGAAGATCACGGACTTAGCCTGGAAGACGTGAACCTCGCCGGTTGCCAGGTCGTAGGAGACGACGCCGGCGGGGCGGGGCTTGCCCTCTTCGTCCTTGACCAGGATTAGGTCGAGAACGTAGAACTCGTTGTAGAACTCCACATTGTGGCGAACGCAGTTCTGGTAGAGGGTCTGCAGAATCATGTGGCCGGTACGGTCAGCTGCGTAGCATGCGCGGCGCACAGCGGCCTTACCGTGGTCACGGGTGTGGCCACCGAAGCGGCGCTGGTCGATGCGGCCTTCGGGGGTTCGGTTGAAGGGAAGACCCATCTTTTCCAGGTCGAGCACAGCGTCGATAGCTTCCTTAGCCATGATTTCTGCTGCGTCCTGGTCAACCAGGTAGTCGCCACCCTTGACGGTGTCAAAGGTGTGCCACTCCCAGTTGTCCTCTTCAACGTTAGCCAGAGCGGCGCACATGCCACCCTGTGCCGCACCGGTGTGGGAGCGGGTGGGGTATAGCTTGGTCAGTACCGCGGTGCGAACTCGCTGACCGGCCTCAATGGCGGCACGCATACCTGCGCCGCCGGCACCGACGATCACTACATCGTACTTATGTACCTGCATGATGTTCTTTCTGTGTTTTAGATGTTTTCGTTTGTCTCGGATACGTCGCCGTTAGCGTGCCGAGCAGAAGCTGGGGAGCAGTTCAGCCGCTGCGCCGGAGGGGCAGGGGTCGAACGCGAAGATGGTGAGGGTACCAATCAGCAGGACGAATGCGCATGCTGCGAAGAGGATGATCTTCAGCCAAACGCGCAGGCGGTCCTTCTCAGCGTAGTCATCGATGATGACGCGGATGCCGTTAGCACCGTGCAGCATAGCCAGCCAGAGCAGCAGCAAATCCCAGACCTGCCAGAAGGGGTTAGCCCACTTGCCGCCCACGAAGCCGAAGTCGATGGCGTGGATACCGTCACCGACCATGAGGTTGGAGAACAGGTGACCGAAAATCAGCACGACGAGTACGACGCCGGACAGGCGCATACCCAGCCAAGCGAACATCTCAAAGTTGTTGCGCTTGGAGGAGGAGCGGTTGTACTTCACACCGTCGATGCGGTTGTCACGCAGACGGGGTACATAGGTGCGGGGCTTAAGCGGAGTAGCCATAGTTTAGTGACCTCCCATGTGCGAGAAAACGATCGGCAGGTGACGTGCGGCAAAGCCAGCAACGGTGATTGCCCAGAGGAAAAGCACAACCCAGAGAATCTTGATGTGCATGTAGGTTGCCTTCTGGCTGATTTCGACGTTGCCGTCCTTGTTCTTCGCCTGGATGTGCTCCACGTGCGAGTTGGTTGCCTTACCCCAGAAGTCAATAAGGATAATACGAATACCGTTGAACGCGTGGTAGACGATGGCGGCGACAAGCGCGGTCTCGCCCAGGCCCATGATGGGGTTCTTGTACAGGCTCAGTACACCGTTGTAGGCCTCCGGGGAGATACGCACGACGGCAGTATCTAGGATGTGTACAAGAAGGAAGAAGAAAATCGCGATACCGGTAATGCGATGAGCAACCCAGGACCACATGCCCCAGCGGCCGCGGTAGAGGGTTCCTTTAGAACCATTCAACACTGAATAACCTCCTGCTGCGACGGCGAGCGTCTGGGTTCTGGTACCGCATTTTTAGGCCCCAGCTTCCAGGCACAGCTGTGTGCTCACCGACTGCTTTTGTTCGTCTGTTACTTCCAAGATATCAGGTAAATTCACAGCTTACTGACACCCTGTTTAGGGTTTTTTTACAGGTTCTAAAAGCAAATTAGGGCACATTTTCTTTACGATATCCCCTAATCCCCTGTGTTTGTACGGAACTTACCTTAACCTAACCTCAAACATCACCTAAATGAGAGCCGCCTGACACTTTTTTGTTAAAACCTAAAAGAATTCGATATATGACAAATTCACCCGCTATTCTTGAAGCGATGAATACTGCACTCACTCGATTCCGCCCGCTTATTCCCGCCGGCGGTGTTGGCTCGCGTTTGTGGCCCCTGTCCCGCGCGCATGCCCCGAAATTCCTGCTCGACCTTACCTCGTCGGGCAATTCCCTGTTGCGTGACACCTACGACCGTCTCATCGATCTCAGCAACGGTTCCGTCATGGTAGTTACCGGCACTTCGCACGCCAATGCGGTTACCCAGCAGATTCCTGAGTTGCGTGCCGCTGACCTGGTGCTGGAGCCCTCCCCCAAGGACTCGGCTGCAGCTATCGGTCTGGCTTGCGCTATCATCTACCGCCGCGAACCGGACGCCATCATCGGCTCCTTCGCAGCTGACCACGTCATCAGCCCCGTGGATGAGTTCCACCGTGTGGTGACCGAAGCTGTCACCACCGCGGCAACCGGCAAGATTGTCACCATCGGCATTACCCCCACCGAGCCTTCCAGCGCGTTTGGCTACATTCATGCCAGCGAGCCCCTGGGCATCGAGGGTGCTCCCAACGCACACGCAGTGGACACCTTCGTGGAGAAGCCGGACACCGCCACCGCACAGAAGTACCTGGACTCCGGTGAATACACCTGGAACGCAGGCATGTTCGTGGCACCTGCCGCCCTGATGCTCAAGCACCTCGAGGCGAATGAGCCTGAGCTGTACGCAGGCATTATGGAGATTGCTAACGCTTGGGACACCCCCGAGCGCGAGGCCGTTATGGAGCGTGTCTGGGAGACTCTGCCGAAGACCGCTATTGACTACGCCGTGGCAGAGCCCGCCGCAGCCGCAGGTGACGTCGCCATGGTTCCCGGCTCCTTCAGCTGGGACGACGTTGGAGACTTCGACGCTGTGGCTCGCCTGAACACCGAGAAGAGCGGCGAAGAGCTGACCATCCTCGGCGAGAAGGACAACGTCATTAACCACGGTTGCTCCGGCATTATTGTCGCGAACACCGAGCGCAAGATCTCCGTGATTGGCTTGGACGATATCGTTGTGGTTGACACCCCCGATGCTCTGCTGGTCGCACCGCGTTCCAAGGCACAGGCTGTCAAGGATGCCGTGGGCGAGATTAAGGCGCGAGGTCTGAACAACCTCCTCTAAATTTTTGGCCTTGAGTAGGTACATGAGCCTTACTCGAGCAAAAGATACCTCTAGAAACCGGCTCTCTTCTTTTCGGAAGGGAGCCGGTTTTCTTTTGCCCTAATGGGTCATTTTGCAGGTAGATTCAAGGCTTTTGCCTAGTGGGGCATGGAAGGATGCTCCCTGCGGCTGGGCGGGGGTCGGAATGCCTTACGCACCCGGCGTGGGCTACACTTCCAGAGTCTGATACGAGCCAAGGATCAACCACTATAGAGAACCATTCTCATGTTAATCTTGGTGCATGCACATGACCCGTAAGTTTTTCCTCACCCGCGCCGGTGCACTCGGCGCTGTAGCCGCCCTCGCACTGACCGCCTGCGGCTCCCAGACCGCCCAGAACGCACGGACCAGCCCCAGCGCCTCCACCTCCGCGAGCGCTACCCCCGCATCCATCACCGAAGGCAAGGGCGCGGCAAGCCGCGTTGCCATCACCTACGACGGCGGCGTGCTCGTTTACGACGCCAAGGACATGAAGCTGCTCGCAGACATCCCCAAGGAAGGCTTCCTGCGCCTCTCTGACGCTGGCGATAACCGCCACCTCGTCGTTGCAGACGGCAACAGCTACACCTTCCTGGACACCGGCGTATGGTCCGTAGCGCACGGCGACCACTCGCACTACTACACCACTTCCCCGTCGCTGTCTTCGCTGTCTCTGGCGGCTGACCACACCGGTCACGTCATCAAGGACAACGGCAAGGTCGCGGCATTCGCTGACGGCACCGGCTCCTTCGCCGTGTACGACCCGGCGAAGCTGACCCACGACAAGCGCACCGCCTCCTCCCTGGAGACCACGACCGTCACCCTGCCGAAGCCTCACCACGGCTTCGCAATCCCGCTGCCCAACGACCAGTACCTGGTAGCGGTCGGCGACTCGAAGACCCGCACCGGTGCCGCCGTTGTGGACGCGCAGGGCAAGACCGTCACCGAGAGCCCCGCATGCCCCGGCGTTCACGGTGAAGCCATCGCCAAGGACGGTGCATTCACCATCGGTTGCACCGACGGCGCACTGGTCTACAAGGACGGCAAGTTCACCAAGATCACCAACCCCGAGGACCCGTACT
>ERZ773212.1007-NODE-1007-length-13258-cov-16.997349_pt1 | contig 13258 bp, 9 predicted proteins | sample MGYA00581005_ERZ773212 | MGnify/ENA primary metagenome ERZ773212 (study PRJEB29015, sample SAMEA2738154) | human oral metagenome | biome: human oral; feature: human-associated habitat; material: saliva | place: China | collected 2196 ... | reverse complement strand
TGCGTGTGCGTGCGGCGGGTATGGGCATTTCGGCGTTTAGCGGCTGGATGATGAACGGTGCGCTGTCGCTGGCATTCCCCGTGATTCTGGGTGCGGTCGGTCTGACCGGCTCCTTCATCGGCTTTGCCGTGGTGAACGTGATTATTGCGCTGCTGATGTTCCGCAACCTGCCGGAGACTCGCGGCGTGAGCCTGGAGCAGGTGGAGCGCGGCGTGATGGACGGCAGCATCTACCCCTCCGCACGCGGGCGCTAAACCCGGCGGTTTTTAGGTATGAATGAGGCGGGCGGCACCTCCCCGGTGGAGGTGCCGCCCGCCTTGCGTTATGCGTTGAAAGACTAGTCAGCTGGGTTCTCTGCGAGGAACTCGTCGAGGCCGATGCGGTAGCCGTCATCTTCGGCGCGTGCCTTGCGAAGAGCCTCAATGTCGAGGAGCTCTTCGTACTCTTCAAGTAGCTTCAAATCTTCGTAGGAGATGAGCGCGGCAACAGTCTTACCATTGCGGCTGATGAGGGGGCGTTCGCCGGAGAACACGGCTTCGTTGACTTTGGTTCCGAGGTTGTCGCGGAGTTCTTTAAGAGTCGTGACATTGGAACGAGTCCGGTGAGTGGTGACAGTCATGACTGGTTCCTTTCTGGGGTTTGTCCGTTAGCTCCGAGGATAGTTCCTGTGCAGGTTCTATTCAAGGGGCCGCAGTGCGAAGAAGGGTACAGGGCACAAGTAGGGAATTACCGCATTCTGTACACCATTGATAACGGTGCGGTTGTTGTTGAGGTCTTCCGAGTTGGTCATCGGCGAGAAGTCTATCGTGGCCTGTAGAGTGAATGCGGCGTGATGGGTTGTAGTGCTGCCGCGACCGCACTGTTCGTTGAATGAGAAGCAAGGAACCCCTACCCTGCGCCACCAATCCATAAGTGATACGGTCAAAGAACAAGTAATGGATTCACGTGCTGAAATGCACGCCCGACCCTGCCCCATACGCATCGCCCGGACGCCCGCATTCAGCACGCAACAACTCTATAACGAACACGGGTGAACAATGACTGAGAACGTACACAACGACTGGGACCTCCGAAGCGAAGAGGTCCAGAAGGACCAGGTAGCTGCCTACGACGCAATGCGCCGCCGTTGCCCCGTCGCCCACGACGAATTCATGGGCTACTCCGTCTTCAAAAACGCCGACGTACAGCACGTACTCGACCACCCCGAAATCTATTCCAACGTCGTCTCCACCCGCCACATCGCCGTCCCCAACGGCATGGACGCCCCCGAACACACCACCTTCCGCGCCGTCAACGACAAGTACTTCACCCCCGAACGCCTCGAAAAGTTCGCACCCGTCATCCGCGAAGCCGTGCAGGGCCTCATCGCGGACCTTCCTCGCGGCGAAGAGGTAGACGTCATGCAGGGCTTCGGTCAGGCCTACGCAATGCGCGTGCAGAACGCCTTCATGGGCTGGCCTGCATGCCTCGAGCAGCCCCTCACCGAGTGGATCGAGAAGAACCGCGTCGCCACCCTGCGCCGTGACCGCGCAGAAATCGCGAAGGTTGCCCTCGAATTCGACGGCTACATCCGCCAGCTGCTCGACGAACGCCGCGAGGACGCCGCAGCCGGCAACCCCAAGGACGTCACCGCCGAGCTGCTCACCGACACCGTGCAGCTGCCCGGCGAAGAACCCCGCACCATGACCGACGAAGAAATCGTCAGCCTCATCCGCAACTGGACCGTGGGCGAGCTGTCCACCGTCTCCGCAACCGTAGGCGTATTCGTCAACTTCCTGGCACGCAACCGCGCCGAACAGGACCGCCTGCGCGCATCCCTCGCCGACGGCAACGCACTCGACGACCGCAGCGAAATCGCCCTCGCCGTCGAAGAAATCATGCGACTCGAAGACACCCTCGTCACCAACCGCCGCATCACCACCCAGGACACCGAACTCGGCGGCCGCACCCTGCCCGCCGGCTCCCGCGTGACCATCAACTGGGCAAGCGCCAACCGCGACGAGGACGTCTTCGAAGACGCCCTCACCTACAACCCGCACCGCGACCAGTCCCGCAACCTCGTGTACGGCGACGGCATCCACGTCTGCCCCGGCGCGCCCCTGGCACGCCTGGAACTGCGCATCCTGCTCGAGGAGCTACTGCGCGGCACCGAGTCCATTGAGATCGCGGACGAGAGCGAGAAGCCCGCAACCGTGAACGCCGTGTACCCGGTCTCCGGCTACTCGGTCGTGCGCGCCATCTTCAACTAGGCACGCTCCAGCTCTAAAAAGTGCGAGGCGCCGAACCCCTGAGAATGGGGGTCGGCGCCTCGCGCTGTTAAGAGTAAATATAAGAGTGAATAGTAGGGGAGCGGTGGCTCGTTTAGCCACGCACTATAGATAAAACGGAATATTCCCAGACGGCTATATAGCCTGGTGGAATACTCAATAAAGCTGAATCTAGCGGCCGGAACTCGTTGCCGAAGGCTTCGCCGAAGAACCTGCAGAACCGCTCGCAGACGCACGAGCCGAAGCACTCGCAGAAGCCTCCGCCGCAGCCGATGCCGACTCCTCCGGGGACAGAGCCGTACCATCCGCATGAACACCAGCCATCGCCGGAGTCACACCATTCACGAAGCTCAACTTTGCCTGCTTGAACTGGTACTCGGGAGAGCAGGTCAGCTTATACTTCGAATTCGCCAGCTCGCGAATCGACTTCACATAATTCTGAGTCTCCTCATACGGGGGAACACCGCCGTACTTCTCCACGGAACCCGGGCCCGCGTTATAACCGGCGAGAACCACATCCTGTAGCTCATCCTCATTGGAGGCGTACTTCGCCAAACGAGTACGCAACTCAGCCAAGTAGCGTGCCTGCGCCGCAATCGCATCGTGCGGGTTCAGAACATTACCGCCATTGCCGAAGCTGTAGTGGCCGCCGCTCCACGCGTCATCAGTGAACTGTGCAATACCCTTAGCGCCCTGGTGGGACTCAACGCCCACACGCCAGTGGCTCTCGGTCTCAATCTGCGCCGCCAGCACGCCGGGACGGAAACCAGACACCTTAGAGCCCTCCTCAAAATCGGAGCGGAGAGCCGCCGGAGCATACGAAAGCTCCGTCATGCCGCAGTAATCGTCGTAGGTGGCTGCCAAGCCGGCAACACCGCCACCCAGAAGGACCGCAGAGGCAATAATCTGCCAATGCGCAAGAACCCCGGCGAGAAAGCGAAGCGGGAAAGCTTTACGCTGCCGAGGAGAAATTTGTTGATCCGCCGGAACGGAAATGTGGTTGGAGGCGCTCGTAGCGTTACGCTCGGAAGGGGCGCCCGAAGTGCTATCTGCCATTCCTATAGACTAGCGCACCATTGCCGTTTATGGTGAAAAAACTCCCCTCCGTTGAGGTGAAAACCATAGTCAGAGAGTTCTTGGCGCGTCTTTACCGGAGTCAACATCAAGTGCAGGTACAGACTCCGTGCACGTGAAGGATGACCCCACCCGGTACACCTTTGACAGGGAGTACCAGGCGGGGTCAATCCATGATGGGGAGCTTCAGGAGCCCCTAACGGTTCGTCACCACGATCTTGCCGGCGGCACCGCGCTCCATCTCCGAGAAGGAGTGATTCACGAACGTGTACGTGCCAGACTCCAAGAACTGCATCTCCACGAAGCCGCCCTGAGCGGGCGCCAAATCGAGTGCCTGGCTGTGGCCGTCACGGCTACCGAACGCATCCGCGCCGCGGCGCATCAGGTAGCCGCCCTCCTTGTAGACGGTGTCGAATTGCGAACCGACCACGTGGAAGCTCGTGCCGTGGTTCGGGCCCGCAGCCATCACCCAAACACGGATACGCTCGCCCTTCTTCACCTGCAGCGGCTTCGCCTTGTACTGGGTTGCGTGGCCGTTGAACATGGTCAGCGTGGGGGTGCCCGCCGCAATCAGCTCCGGCGAGTTCTCCGCCAGCTTGTTACCGTCGGAGGCGGTCTTGCCGGTGTCGTGCAGGTAAGCCTCGCCCTGAACCATCACGTACTCGTGATCGACCGGGTCAAGGTCCGCCGGGTCGATAATGACCGCGCCGTACATGCCCTGGGTCATGTGCAGGCTCAGCGGGGCGGTACCGCAGTGGTACAGCCAGATGCCGGCGGCCTTCGCCTCGAAACGGTAGACGAGACGCTCACCGGGGGCGATGGTCTTCATCGTGTTATCGGGGGACACCATGCCCGCGTGGAAGTCCAGCGAGTGGCCCATCGTGCCGTTATTGATGAGTGTAATTTCAAAAATGTCGCCGACCTTGCCGCGCAGAATCGGTGCCATGTTCTGCCCGTTGAACGTCCACATGTGGACGGTTACGCCGGGTGCGACCTCGCGGTCGACCTCCTGCACGTCCAGGGTGACCTTGCGGACGGTCTTGCCGTTCACCTTCTCGGCGGTGTTCGGTGCCGGGATGTTCGGGTCGCGGTACTTGTAGCCGCTGCCGGGCGCTGCGGACATGTCAATCCTGCTGTTCGCAACGGTCATGAGGGTCGGGGTGCTACCCGACGCCGCGTGGTTGTGGGTGCCCGCAGAACCGTGGTTGTGGCCGCCCTGCGCCACCTGGTTTGCGGAGGCGCCGGTCGCCTTCACCTTAAACACCATGCCCAGGGAGCGGTGGCCCGCTACGGAGCAGTAGGCTTCCTGGTCGGCGCTGATGATGCCGGCGTCGACGGTTTTCGTTTCGCCGGGGTTGATGGTGCCGGTGGTTGCGCCGTTGTCGAAGGTCAGGTCGTGGGTCATGCTCTGGTCGTCGTTGGTGACCTCGACGACCAGGCGGTTACCTGCGGGGACCTCCACCTCGGCGGGGGTGAAGCGGTAGTTGCTGGTCGCCTTCACCTGCACGGTGGTGGTCTGACCGGTCGCAGCCACGGAACCCGCCGAGGAGAACGACGGCAGGTTCAGCGCGGACGGGTTCACGGCGAAGCCCAGCAGGAACGCCATGGCAACCGCCAACGCCGCCTGGAAGCTCTGCTTGGCGTGCGGGACGGGTTCCGGGGTGAGCGCCTCCTGGTTGAAGACGGGCTTCTCGCCGCGGGCGCGTGCTGCCATCATTTCCTTGCGGGTGTTCACGGACGCCTTCACGCCGCGCACCATGAGCGGAATGAACGCCATGAGCGCCAACGCACCCACGATAGCGACGGCAATCTTAATGGACTGGCCCACCATGGAGCTGGGCATCATGAAGATCAGCAGCGCCAGGTTCACGGCGGTTACGCGTGCCGCCGCGAAACGGCTGAACTCCTTGTTGGAGGCGCGCACCACCGCCGGGCCGCCACCCATGCGCTGCGGCAGCAGGTAGCTCATCGCGCCGAGCAGCAGCTGCAACAGGAAGCCCACCACGAAGATGGGGGTCACGGCGCGCATGTCCAGCTGCGCGAAGGGGGCGGTCGCCACCATGTACGCGGTCGCCGCTACACCAACAATCAGCCAGAGGAAGCCCATGCCGACGCTCATCGGCGGGTACTCGTTCGGGCGCTTGGTTTGCAGGGTACGCACCATCACCCAGGCGACAATGAGCAGGCCAACCAGGTAGACGACCAGACCCGCAGCAGCGAGCGGACGCATCCCAAAAATCGCGCCGACAAGGGTCAACACCAGGCCGCCGCACATCAGGTACAGGGCGCGCAGGCTGTGAGTGAGCGCCTTATCAACCATCTTCGTGCGCAGCATGGTCGGCCAGAAAGTCACCAACGTACCCACCGCGGTAATACCGACGAAGCCGAGTACGTTCACCGCCTCGTGCGCCAGCAGGAACTGCGAATGCAGGGTGCCGGACAGGTTCGGGTAGGCAATCATGCCGCCAAACGCCGCACCGAGGGGCAGCAGCAGCGCCGCAACAATGTAGAAGCGAATGGTCACACCGAACCGCGACGGCAGAGCCTGACGCACCTGCTTCAGCAGGTAGATGCCGTGCCAGGCGACCATCGACCCGACAATGAGGGCGCCCACCACCGTGGCGGCGTAGAGGCCGGGCACGCTCAGCTGACCGACCATGCCGATCATGAGCACGAGAATACCGGCGTTCAGAATGAAGATTCGGCGCACCTGGGTTCCGCGGTGCTCGTCAGGAATCTTGATTTTCATGAGCGCTTCGGTGAAGTGCTGCGACCAAATCAGGATCGAGTTCGTAATCAGGCCGAGGGTGATAATGTGCACCATCAGCCAGCCGCTATTCGGGATAAACCTGTGCAGCAGAAGTACGCCGACAAGGGTAAACATCCAGTGGGAGACCGGCTTGGAGGCGCGACGATGCCACGTACCGCGACCGGATGCGCGGCGTGCAATCTCTTCGGGGGTGAGGTTTGCGCCGGGCACATCAGCCGGGCGCGCGCCAATGCTCAGACCGGAGGAGCCGCCTCCGGAGACGTTTGCGCCTGCGGGCTTGCTACTCGTGTTCTCACCTTCGGGTGGGGTGCCGAGATGTTCACTCACGTGATCACTGCTTTCACTGCTGGTTGTTCGTGGACGTCGGTGTGCGGGTCGGCACCGCTTGCCCCTGCGTTGGGGCGGGTGCCAATAAGCCCATTATATTGCCCGGATAGTACCAATTTTGAAGACATGACGTGTATATGAAGGCGGCTCATATCGTGATAGTTGTGCTTGCGCGCTCGAGTGATTCTTACCCTGCGAATCTCCCCCTGTGAATCTTCTCCCCAATGCACCCTTCACAGATGGGCGCGATAAACTATTAGGATTCCAAAATCAGATGCCCGCCCACCCTAAGCGCGCATCCGCCGGCACCAAGGTAAGGACAAACACCTCGTGACAAGGACTGACTCCACCACCCCCATCTGGGGAAAAATCGCTATTGTGGCACTCATCCTCATTGTTGGCGGTGGATACGTCATCAAAATGCTCACCAACCCCTTCAGCGGTATGGACTTCTCCATCTACCGTCTGGGTGCGATGACCATTTTTGATAACGAGGGCTTCACCCAGGACCTGTACTCCCCGACCCTGAACGATCACGGCGTCATCAAGCCGCCGTTCACGTACCCGCCGTTCGCGGCGATGCTGTTCTTGCCGTTCGCTTTTATTCCGCTGGAAGTTGGCAAGGTCATTATGGTGGTCGGTTCGGCTGTGGTGGCGTGGTGGATTTCCACGATCATTTACAACTACGTGAATGCGCGCGGTCGCGAACTGCCCCTGCAGCAGTACTTTGGTCGTGCGGGCACGATTGCGGTGCTGACTATTCTGGTGGTTTCGGCGGGGCCGTGGCAGCGCACCCTGGACCTGATTCAGATTAACCCGTTCATTACGGCGCTGATTCTTGCCGATTTTGTGCGCCCAGCAACCCGCGTGCCGCGCGGCGTGCTGATTGGTATTGCGGGCGGCGTGAAGCTGACCCCGCTCGTGTTTGGTCTGATTCTGCTGGTCCGCCGCGACTGGAAGGGCATCGCGACCCTGGGTGCAACGTTCTTCGGCACCATTGCGCTGGGTTTTATTCTGATGCCTAAGGACGCGCCGGAGTTCTGGTTCTCTGCGCTGACGAACCCCTCCCGTGTGGGTGGCCTGAACTTTGTGGATAACGTCTCGATTCAGGGTTGGCTGCTGCACTTCGGTCTCTCTGAGAGCGCCGCGAAGCCCGTCTACTACGCCCTGGCGCTGGTCACGATTGTGCTGACTGCCGCGCTGCTGTACCAGCTGGAACGCCGCGGTGCCGCGCTGGCGCAGGTGGCGGTGACCGCCTCCTTGATGGTGGCGCTGTCGCCGATTAGCTGGTCGCACCACAACGTGCTGCTGCCCCTGCTGGCTGCCGTGTTCATCATGGATGCGTTCCCCACCTATTTTGCGGTTCAGCCGGCGTGGCTGCGGGTGACAGCGACCGTGTTCGCGGTGGTTGCGGTGTTGGGCCTGTACCTGTCGCCGATTAGGATTGCGTCCTGGTTCCACGGTAGCGCGGATGGTTTGGAGCAGCTGGCTCCGGGCGCGTTGGCGGTTTCGGCTATTCCCGCGTTCTGCCTGTGGGTGACGATGACGCTCTGGTCGGTTGCCGCCCTGAGCGCGCCGGTGCGTGGCGCGAAGGTTGAGCCCGTGCAGTACGGTTCCGTGCGTAGCGATGCTCCTCTGGGCTGGTGGGGCGCTCGCGCCCTGGTGGCCGAGAGCGCCGAGTCTGTGCGTGCTGCTGATTCTCGTGAGGCAACCGCGTGAGCCGCGAGAAGAATCGTGAGAAGAACGCTGAGGCGGTAGCGCCTATAATCCCCTGGGCTTCGGCTGGCTCTACTACTGCACCGGCTGCGGAACCGGCTGCTGAAAGCGCTGTAGAAAGCGCGGAGCCTGCCGCAGAGCCCACAAAACCTGCGCGTCCAGGTTTCTTTGACCGCATCCCCGGCATGCGTAGCGGCGCTCTCTGGGCGCACCTGCTGTTCATCCTGGTTGCCCTCTACGCCTTCGACTACGTGACGCACGCGGCGGCTGACGATATTTACGTGTACCGCCTGGGTGCGGTCTCCCTCGCGGACGGCCCGGACGGCTACCAGCTGTACACCTTCCGCACGCGCGGCCTGCCGTTCACCTACCCACCGTTTGCGGCGTTGCTCTTCTACCCGCTCGCGTTCCTCACCGAGCCGCAGAGCATGCTGCTGATTACCGCCATTATTTGCGCGCTCTGCTACTGGTGCGCGTACCTGTTGTACTCCTACGCGCGTAGCCGCTCGTGGCGTCTGCCGTTGCAGAAGCACCTGGGTCATTGGGGTATGGTGTCGCTGATTGCGGCGCTGATTTGGATGTGCGGCCCGTGGCGTTTGACCACGCATTTTGGGCAGATTAACGCCATCATTCTGATGCTGATTCTCGCCGATTTTATGCGCCCGGCAACCCGCGTTCCGCGCGGTGTGCTGCTGGGTATTGCGGCGGGTATTAAGCTGACCCCGCTCGCGTTCGGTCTGCTGCTGCTCATGCGTAAGGACTGGAAGGGCATCGCGACCCTGGGTGCTAGCTTCGCCGCGACCGTGGGTATCGGCTTCCTGGTGATCCGTGAGGAGTCGCTGACGTTCTGGTTCCATGCGGTGCATGACACTTCGCGTGTGGGCTGGTTCAGCTACTTCGATAACGTGTCGATTATGGGTACGCTGACCCACGCGGGCCTGCAGCATCACCTGACGGCTACCGCCCTGTCGGTGGTGCAGGTGGCGTTGACTCTGCTGATTGTGCTGGTCACGGCGGTTCTGTTGGTTCCGCTGATTCGTGCCCGCGCACTCATGGCGCAGCTGGCGCTGACCGCGTTCATGATGCTGCAGATTTCGCCGATTAGCTGGTCGCACCACAACACCTGGTACCCGCTGATGCTCGCCGCCGTGGTCATGGAAATCTTCCCGCTCATGTACCAGCGGGTCAGCTCCTTCGTCTTCACGCTGGCTGTTATCTTGGCGACTGCGGCGCTGGTGGGCATGTACATTTCGCCGTTCTGGATTGTGCTGGCGTTCTCCCCGCACTTCAACGCGGATCAGATTCTGATGGTGCCGGAAGGCTCCCTGGGCCTGATGGCTGGCACCATGCCGTACCAGCTGATGTACCTGTTTATTCTGGTGACGTTTTTTGTGTACCTGGCGAATCGTCAGCTGGTGGAGCGTGCAGCACACGCCGCGGGCGCCGAACTGGCGGAGGCGAAGTACTCCCGCTAAAGAAACCGCCCGCTCACGGCGGCGGGCGCCTCCAGCAGGTGCACAGGCCTCACCGGGTATAAAAGTATCCCCCGCACCCATCACGGATGCGGGGGATACTTCTATACCCAGCCTGCTGACCTAGTCAGCCAAGCCGCTAGTTAGTGCCGATGCTCCAGGTAACGTTGGAGTCGGTACGAACCTGCAGGTAGCTCTTGTTGCTCTGAACCCACTGAATGCTGCTCTTCACAGGCGACAGGGTCGAGGAGAAGAACGGGTCGTTCTTGGTCGCGTTCAGAACGGTGAAGCCGCGGGTGGTCGGGCCGCTGGTCTGGAACTCCATGGTTGCCTCGGTGCCTTCGTAGGTGAAAGCGTAGAAGTTCATGGTGCTCTGGAACTTCTCACCCTTCTTGTAGTGGGGTGCGGAGTCTGCATCGTAGACGCGGATGGTCCATTCGCCCTTACCGGTCAGCTCCAGCTTGCGGGTGGGGGTGGAGTGGCCGCTCGCGTCAATCCATGCGGTGCCCTTGAGCTCCTTGCCGTCGCGGGTGGAGTCGATAACGCTCACACCCGAGGCGATGTTGCCCTTATCGTCACGGCTGGTGATGAAGGCGTTGACCACACCGTCTGCGGGCTTGAACTCGTAGTAGAGCAGGCCTGCAGACACATCGCCCTTGATCTTCTCAATGTCGATGGTGTCCTTGTTGTCGGCGACGGTCTTCTTGTATTCCTTGAACTCGCCCTCGGGCATCTTCGCTTCAGCAGCAGCGATGGGCGCTGCGGAAGAAGCGGAAGTACCTGCCGCCGCGCTCTCGGATGCGGGAGCTGCGGAAGAAGCCTCAGACGAAGCTGCCGCGGAGGACGCCTCAGCGGAAGTAGCCGCCGCGCTCGATGCCGCCGCAGAATCGGAGGCGGGGTTCGAGTTACCGCGCGGAATCAGCATGACAATCGCCAGGATGATAACAATCAGCAGAGCCAGCGCACCACCGATAACACCCCAAATCTTGGTGCCGGAGAACAGACCCTTCTTCTCGGAGCCGTCCTCGCCATTACCCTGGTTACCGGGCTCGGTCATGTAGGGGTTGCTGAGCGCTACGGTTGCCTGGTCCTGATCGGAAACCTGACCCTGGTAGGGCTGCTGAGCGTTATACGGCTGACCCTGGTAGGGGTTGCCCTGGAACTGGCCGCCCTGCGCGTTCTGACCCTGGAAACCCTGGCCCTGGTACTGGCCACCCTGGAAGTTCTGACCCTGGAAACCATCAGCCTGGTTCGGCTGGAAGCCGTTCGGTGCCTGACCTGCCGGGATGAACGCCGCGTTCTGGCCGCCCTGCGCGTTCTGGCCGGGCTGCATGTTCTGACCGGGCTGTTCCGAGAGGTTCACGGTACGCTCGGACAGGTTGACGGTGCGCTCGGTTTCCGGGGTGTGGAACTCAACGAGCGGGGAGCTCTCGATAGTGTGGGCAGTCTCTTCGGTGGAGGCGGGAGCCTCAGCAACCGATTCAGCAACCGGTTCAGCTGCCGCCGGTGCCTCGGGAGCAACCTCGGCGACGGGCTCAACAACAACGGGCTCTGCAACAGGTTCGGAAACAACCGGCTCAGAAGCGGCGGGCTCTGCAACCGGAGCCTCAACAACGTGCGCCTCAACGGGCTGCTCGGAAGCAACCTGCTCAGCTGCGGGAGCTTCAGCCACAGCCTTTTCAGCCGCAGTCTCTTCAACGGAAGCCTGCGGGGTCAGAACCTGCTCGGGCAGAGCGGTACCGGTCAGCGGAACCTGAGTCAGGTGACGCATCGGCTTGGGCTCGGAGGATTCCTCAGCGGACTCCTGAACGGACTCAGCTGCGGGTGCTTCTACCTGCTGTGCCTCAACGTGGGATGCCTCAGCCTGGGGTGCTGCCACCTCCGGAACCTCGACGACCTGCTCACCTTCGAGCTCAGCGGCGAGCTGCTCCAGGTCAACGTCCTCAACGGTCAGCGGTGCCGCGACCTCGGCGGGCTGCTCAGCCTCAACAGGCTCAGCCGCGGGTGCCTCAACAGCAGGCTCAGCAACCTGCTCAGCGGGAGCCGCCTCAGCAGCGGGCTCCTCGGGAATCAGCGGCTCAATAGTAGCCTCTTCAACCTGAATGGGTTCGGGCTCGGGCTCTTCGACCCACAGCTGCCAACCTTCAGGAACGGGACCCCACGCGGGGTCGGGGCGCCACGTAGGAGTGGGGGCCCATCCAGCAGGAGGAGCGGGCCAGTTGGGCGGCGGATTGAAGACGAGTGCCATAAGAAAGCAGCCTTTCTGGTGCTGAAAAAACACCCCGGAAGAGCGGTCATCAGCGACTATGTATATGAGCGTATTATCGCTACAAATTATGGCATAGGTTCAGAAAATGAACCCCGTGAATGGTGGGTTTTTAGCCTTATTCACGGCTTTTTCAATGGTTTTGGAACATTCCGTATCAATCAGTACTTGAAGGTTGCCGCATGCCCGGTCACCATCGACCCCGCGGAGGCTAGGATTAAAGAATGAACACGACACCGCCTCCCGCACCCCCGCAGGTAGCCGCCGGAACCCCCGCTGCTCCTGCGCCTGTTGCAGGTCTTGCCTACCACCGCCTCTCCCACGCCGACCCGAAATCCCGCTGGTTCTCACCCCTGCTGGAAGGTCTGCTCGGCGTCGCCGTATTTATTGGCCTCAACCTAATCATTTCAGTTGCCCTGGCTGTGGCGATTATGGGTTCGGGACTTTCCCTCCAGGATGTAGCTACGAACCGCTCCGTCATTATGGAACACCCGGCGCTGTTCGCACTGACCTTCCTCTCCCTGATCGCCATTGTGCCTTCGCTCTTTCTGGCGCGCCTGGTCGTGGGCCCGAAGCCCTGGGGTTTGATCCATTCGGTGGCGGGCCGTCTGCGCCGCTCACTGCTACTTCCGTACCTGGGTTTGAGCTTCGCTGTCTATGGCATCTACTACGCCGTGATGCTGGCGTTGAGCGGTGAGAGCCTGCCCGAATACCGCTATTTTCAACCTCCACAGGTTGAATTTTGGGTTTATGTGGCGATGATGTTGCTCCTGGTGCCCGTGCAGTGCTACGCCGAGGAGCTCGCCTACCGTGGCTTCATGATGCAGATGCTGGGCCGTTGGCTCCGCACCCCCTGGCTGCCGATTGTGCTGCCCGCCGTGCTGTTCATGCTCTCCCACGCCTACGACCCCTGGGGGCAGAGCACGATTCTCGCGATGGGTATTTACGCGGGTTTCCTCTGCTGGTACACCGGCGGCCTGGAAGCCTCCATCAGCCTGCATGTGGCAAATAACGTGATTCTGATGCTGCTGTCCATGGTGGCTGGTCTGGATCCCTTCGCCTCCGAGGGCGTGACCCCTCTGGATGCGCTGCAGGGCATCGCGCTGGAAGGTGTGTACGTGGTGCTCGCCTGCCTGATTTTCAATGCGCGCGCTCGCCGCGGCGAGGTTTCACGTGAAACACAACCGCTCAAGGTTGATAAATAGGCTATTTGGCGGGTTGCTCTAGCCCAGCTACCCCAGCCCGCCCACCCCGCTCCATTCGAGCCTCACCTGGGCTATTACTTCACGCCGCGTGGACTACCAGCCCCGGTCACCCCGTCAACACCCAAGAAAAGGTAGGGTTAAACCATGACTGTTGATGCTGT